>Ga0070741_10011342_pt1 | contig 16482 bp, 16 predicted proteins | sample Coa_R1_4_FD_66440 | JGI IMG/M metagenome (GOLD analysis project Ga0070741, IMG submission 66440) | Surface soil microbial communities from Centralia Pennsylvania, which are recovering from an underground coalmine fire - Coalmine... | ecosystem: Environmental > Terrestrial > Soil > Unclassified ...
CTGTCCGGCATCTGGGCGGTGGCGGCGAACCGCGTGCCGCTGTCGTACGTCCCGGCGCTCCACAAATGGCCGGTTGTGCTGCCGCTTGCGATCTGGTTCGTCGTGACGTTCGCCGCCGCGCTCTTCGTCGCGCAGCGGAGACCGACGCGCGACTTCGTGCTGACGCTCGGCCTCGCCATCGTCACCTCGCTGCTCGTGAACGACTCCGCCATGTACGAAGTCACGGGCGGCATCGCCGTTCTCGCCGGCCTGTGCCGGTTCGTCCCGGCGCCCGCCGTGCCCGTGACGGTGCGCTCACTCGCGCGCGCGGTGCGTCCGCGCCGCGCGGCGCCGGTCGTCGCGGACGACTAGCCTCTAGTCGGAAAGCTGCTGCGCCTCGGCCGTCAGGGCGGCGTCGAGGTCAGGCAAAACGTACGGCCGTGTCCCGTCGGCGGCAACGATGCCCACCACCGGCGCTGCGCAGTACGGGCACGCCTGCCACAGTGGGTCGAGCGCCGCGTTGCAGGTCGCGCACTGCTCGCGCAGCCGCGTCGTGCAGACAGGGCAGACGAGGTACTCCGTCTCGATGTCGCTGAGGCAGACCGGGCAGTGCGGCTCCGCCTGCAGCGCCCGGCTGCGCAGCGCACGCATCTCCACCTCGCGCGCATGCGCGTCGGCGAGCGTCTCCGGCGGCCGGAAGAGGACATAGACGACCGGGCCGACGAACGGAAGGATGAACCCGACCATCGTGGAGAGGCCTACGAGCCAGCCGTCCTCGATCCGCCGGCGCGCGTCGCGGTGGACGCGAAAGCCGAGCCCGAGCCAGAGGACGACGACGAAGAGGACGAGCGCCGTCCCCGCGATCGAGGCGGCGCTCGAGTGGAGGACGGCGTGGATCGAGCCGAACGTCGTGCCGGACATGCGGTTTGCGTGTTGCCCGGCACGCCCGGACGGAAACCCGGATCAGCCGGCGGCGGCGTGCAGGCAGTCGGCGAGCTCCCGCAAGGCGCCCGGCCGCTCGAAGCCGGCGATACGGATGGCGCCGCCGTCCCCCAGCTCGATGACGAGCGTGAGGCGGCCGCCGATGCGGTCGGCGGCGGTTCTCCCGAGCCGGGTCGAAACGATGTTCCTCAGCTCGATCTCCCGCGTACGCTCCCCGTCCCGGACGCCGCCGGCGAGATGAAGTCGCGTGCCCGCGAGCTCGAGCCGGCCGGGCAGCAGGGTCGTGCCGTCCTCGGTCCACACGACGGGAAGCGACAGCTTCGAGCTCATCCAATGAGTGTCGAGGGCACGGGGCGGGCCGCTATCCGTGGAAACTACGCGCATGAAGGCGACGCTCCTCGCAATCCACGTCCTCGCCGCCGCCGTGTGGGTCGGAGGAACGGTCGCGCTCGTCTTCGTGGCCGTGCCGCCCGTCCAACGGCTCGAGGGGGAGGCACGGGCACGGCTTCTGCGCGATCTCGGCCGCCGCTGGCGCCCGATCGGGTGGAGCGCGCTCGGGGTCGCGGCGGCCACCGGGCTCGGTCTCGCCGGGTACGACCACGCGTTCGACACGGCGCCGGCGTCGTTCGACTGGGTGCTCGGCGTGAAGGGCGCGCTCGTCGGGCTCCTCGCCGCCGGCGCATACCTCCATGACTACGTCCTCGGGCCGGGCCTCGCGCGCCAGATCCGGGACGGGCGGCCGCAGACGCTGCGACCGCTGCTCACGTCGATCGGCCGGGCCAACCTGCTCGTGACGATCGCGCTGCCGATTCTCGGCGTGGTGCTCTCCGAACTGGTTTCCTGAAACAGCCGGGCGAGCAAGAGGATCCCGCAGTGCGGGACCGGAAACGTGCCGACCTCGAGCTCGCGGCAATCCTCCTCGCGCGCCGTTCGCGTCTTCGTCGCGTGCGCACGCGCAAGCGCGCGGCTTTCGCCGCCGGTGCAGTCGTCGTGCTCCTCGCGGCGATCCTCGCCGGCTCCGCCGCCACCGGGCGTGCGGTGCTGCTCGCCTCCTGCGATCTCGACCTGCTGCGCCCGGTCGCACTCGGTCAGAACTCGTTCGTGTACAGCGACAACGGGACGCTGCTCGGCGTCGTCCCGTCGAGCGTGAACCGGCAGCCGCTGCGCTTCGACCAGATCTCGTCGTATCTGAGGAACGCGACCGTTGCGATCGAGGACCGTCGCTTCTGGCATCACGGCGCGCTCGACTACAGAGGCATCATGCGCGCGCTGTACTCGGACGTCGCCGCCGGCAAGATCGTGCAGGGCGGCTCCACGATCACGCAGGAGCTCGTCCGGAATCTCTACATCGGGAACGCGAGCCGCACGTTCTCGCGGAAGGTGAAGGAGGCGTGCCTCGCCATCAAGCTCGCGCAGGCCTGGCCGAAGAAGCGCATCCTCAACGCCTACCTGAACGAGGTGTTCTACGGTCGCGCGGCACACGGGGCGCAGGCGGCTGCGCAGACCTTCTTCTCGACGAGGGCCTCCGACCTCACGCTCGCGCAGGCGGCGCTGCTCGCCGGGCTCCCGCAGGCGCCGACCGTGTACGACCCGCTCCGTCATCCCGCGGCGGCGATGCAGCGGCGGAACGAGGTTCTGCGGGCAATGCTGGCCAACCGCTCGATCACGAGGGCGCAGTTCGAGAAGGCGAGCTCGGCGCCGCTCGGCGTGAAGCCCGGCTCGCTGTACGCGCGGCAGCAGCATCCGAACTTCTTCGGGTGGGCGGAGCAGCAGCTCGTCGCGCGGTACGGCGCCCGGCGCGTCGCCGCCGGCGGCCTGCGCGTCCGCACGACCCTCGACCCGCGCATGCAGCAAGCCGCGCTCTCCTCCGTCCGAGGTGTGATGCGCGAGAAGACCGATCCTGCGGCCGCCCTCGTGGCCATCGACCCGCGCACGGGCGCGGTGCGCGCGATGATCGGCTACGTCCCCGACGGCCGGAAGCTGAAGTTCAATCTGGCGACGCAGAGCACCCGCACGGCAGGCAGCTCGTTCAAGCCGTTCGTGCTCGCGACCGCGATCCTGCACGGCATCTCGCTGTACTCGAGCTTCTCGGGACCGTCCTCGCTCATCATCCCGGACCGCTCCTGCTACGGCCCGGCGGGGCCCTGGGACGTTCACAACTACGCCGACGAGAACGGCGGCTACATGAATCTGCTCAACGCGACCGCGAACTCGGTCAACACGATCTTCGCGCAGCTCGTCGCCAAGGTCGGCCCACGGAACGTCGTCCCGGTCGCACACAGGATGGGCATCACCACGAAGCTGCAGCCGGTCTGCTCGATCACGCTCGGGACCCAGCCGGTGAACCCGCTCGAGATGACCGACGGGTACGCGACGCTCGCGGCGCACGGCGTCCATCACGCGCCGCAGGCATTCGAGCTCGTGCGAGCCCCCGACGGCGCGGTGTTGGGGAAGCTGGGCGCGCCCGGGACGCAGGCGATCCCCCGCACCGTCGCCGACCAGGTGACGTATGCGCTCGAGGGCGTCGTGCAGCACGGCACCGGCACCGCCGCCAACTTCGGGCGGCCGGCGGCCGGCAAGACCGGTACGGCGGAGAACTTCCAGGACGCGTGGTTCTGCGGGTACGTGCCGCAGCTCGCGACGTGCGTATGGGTCGGCTATCCGAAGGCCGAGATCCCGCTGCTCGACGTCGAGGGCGTCGGAGCGGTCTTCGGCGGGTCGCTGCCCGCGGAGATCTGGCACCGCTTCATGTCGACGGCGACCCGGGGCATGCCGGCGCTCGGGTTCCCGACGCCGCAGATCACCGGCCACACCCTCTACGGAGGCGGGTATCCGTACACGCCTCCGGCACCGACGCAAACGACAACCGCAGACGTGCCCTCGCAGCCGCTGCAGCCGACCCCGGGCGGCCATTAGAGCCCCCTACCCCCTCAACCGGCTCGACGAAGCGGTCGGCGACGGCGTCGAGCGGCTCGTGCGCGGGCATCATCGGCGCAGGCTCGGGCGCATCGGGCAGGCACGTGCCTTCACCGCGCCGGCGGGCGGCTGGGCGGACTCGGGATCGTTCCCGCCGCGCCCCGGGAACCGCGTCGAGCTCCTCGTCGACGGCGCCGAAGCACTGCCGCGGATGGCTGCGGACGTCGTCGAGGCGCAGTCACATGTGAATCTCGCGGGCTGGTTCTTCACCCCCGGCATCCGCCTTGGAGAGGATGGCCCGACGCTCGCGGCTTTGCTCGCCGAGACGGCCGAGCGCGTCCCGGTGCGCGTGCTCGCGTGGGCCGGCGCACCCCTTCCGCTCTTCCATCCCGACCGCGGCGAGGCCCGTCAGATGCGCGACATGCTCACGCGGAGCACGCGCGTCGAGGTCGAGCTCGACGCGAAAGAGCGGCCGATGCACTGCCACCACGAGAAGCTCGTGCTCGTCGACGACCGCGTCGCCTACGTCGGGGGCATCGACCTCACGACGTTCGCGGGGAACCGCCTCGACACGAGCGCGCATCGAGCGCGAGGCGAGCTGGGCTGGCACGACGCGTGCGTCCGTCTGGAGGGCCCGGTCGTCGCCGACGTGGCCGAGCACTTCCGGCAGCGCTGGCCGGGAGCGTTGCCGGCGGTGGGACGACCGGAGCCGCTCGACGGCGTCCACGTCCAGCTCGCGCGCACCGTGCCCGAGCGGCTGTACGGCGGGCTCGAGCGCGGCGAGTTCACGATTCTCGAGAGCTACCTCCGCGCGCTCCGCAGCGCGGAACGATTCGTCTACCTCGAGAGCCAGTTCCTCTGGTCGAGCGAGATCGTCTCCGTCCTCGTGGACAAGCTCCGCAATCCGCCGAGCGACGACTTCCGACTCGTCGTCGTGCTCCCGTCGCGGCCGAACAACGGCCAGGAGGACACCCGCGGCCAGGTCGGCGTGCTCGTCGACGCGGACCGCGACAGCGGCGGCGGTACCAAGCGCTTCCTCGCGTGCACCCTGTACCAGCCCGGTCGCGGGGGGACGATCGTGTACGTGCACGCGAAGATCGGCATCGTCGACGACCGCTGGCTCACGGTCGGGTCGGCCAACCTGAACGAGCACTCGCTCTTCAACGACACCGAGGTGAACGTGGTGGTCCACGACGAGGAGCTCACGCGCGCCGCGCGGTTGCGCCTGTGGCGCGAGCACCTCGAGCGGGACGACGTCGACGGCGATCCGGTGCGCGTCGTCGACGAGCTGTGGCGGCCCATCGCGGAGGAGGAGCTGGCCAGGCGGCGCAACGAGGGCTACGTCGAGCGGCGCCTCACCCTTCTCCCACGCGTCTCCCGACGTGCGGAGGCTCTCTGGGGACCGCTCAGCGGGCTGCTCGTCGACGGCTAGGCGTAGGAGCTCGAAGCGGGCCCCTAGATCTGCCAGAGGCCGTCTTTGATCAGCGGCACCTTCTTGCCGGCGGCGGTGACACCGGTCGCCTCGAAGTCGGGGCCGCCGATCATCACGTCGAGGTGCACGGGGGACTGGTTGAGGCCGCGGGCCGGCTTCGTCGTGCGCGTGCCGCCGAAGCCGGAGCCGAATGCGATGTGCGCGGCCGCGTTCTCGTCGAGGAGCGTGTCGTAATAGATACGGCCGCTTCGCCCGATCCGCGACATCGCGTCGACGAGCGCGATCTCACCGAGCCTCCGCCCGTTCTTCTTCGGGTCGCTGTCGATGTAGCTCGCGACGAAGTCGCGGTCGGCGTCGCGCTTCGCCTCGAGGCGGACGAGCCTTCCGCCGCGGAACTCGCCGCGCAGACCGTCGATCAGCCGCCCTTGGAACGAGAGCGGGAACGTGCACGTGAAGGTCCCGTCCGCGGCGTCTCGGTCCGGACTCGTGAAGTTCTCCTCGGTGGGGATGTTGGGTGAGATGACCGCTCCTGCCTGCGTCTTCTCGGAGCCGCCGAGCCACGCAGTGCCCGGCGCGAGGCCGACGTCCAGCGCGGTGCCGGGGCCGCGCAGCTCGAGCCGCGTGAGCTTGAGCGTCGTGAGCTTCCTCCCGCGCCGGTTGAGCGTCCTGCCGTGCGCGAACCATCCGCTCGAGCCGGGCCCGTCGTCGTCGGTGAGGCGGGAGAACCAGAGAAGCTCGCGGGCGAGCTTTCGCTTCGCCTCGAGGGACGGCATCTCCGGGTAGACCTTCCCCGCCCACGCGTCGGTCGGCCACCCGGCGATCGTCCAGCGCACGCGCATGTCGAGGCTCGCGCGCCGGAACGCGCTCGTCTGCTGTGCCGACCGCGTGTACTCCGTCTGGATGCGCTTCGGCGGGATGCCGTCGAGGAAGCCGGGGTCGCTCTCGCCGCTGATGTAGATCTCCGCCGCTCCGGGCTTCATCAGCTCCGACAGCCGCTTCCTGGTCCACGGCGTGAGCACGCCCAGCGACGTGCTGCTCGCATGCAGGAGCCGCGCGCGCATGACGAGCGGGTCGGACGTGACCGCGTCGACGGCCCGCGCGCCGCCCCGGTACGCCGAGGCGGCGACGGCGACCATCAGCTCGCGGTGGGCCGGGGCTCCGCGGACCGAGATGATGTCTCCGCGCTTCAGTGCGATGGACTTCGTGATCGCGTCGGCGTACCGCTCGAGCTCCTCCGGCTCGAGGATCTCACCCTCCCTCACGACTCAGGACGCCAAGGCGTCGTCGACGGTCGGGCAGAGGGCGAAGTGCTTGTCGAGCCCGGAGACCTCGAGCGCCCGCGTCGTCTCCGGACCGGGCGCAGCGAGGACGAATGCCTTGCGGTCGGCCATGCGACTGCGCGCCTCGACGAGGACGCCGAGCGCGGTCGAGTCGAGGAACTCGACGGCGGCAAGGTCGACGACGAGCCGCTCGGGCTCCTCGGCGCAGCAGGTCAGCAGGGCCTCGCGCACCTGGTGCGCGTTGTAGAGGTCGAGCTCGCCGGCGAGGTGGACGACGACGGCTCCGCCGTCGCGATCGACGCCGGAGACGGGGTCGATCCGGCTCCCCGGTTTGCCCTCCACGCGCCGGATTCAACCAGCAAGCGGGCTCGTATGCTGTTCGCATGGAAGTCGCGGAGGTCGCGGCCCGGGCGGCGGGCGAGAACTTCCCGGTCGGCTCGATCCTGTTCCCGCGCCGGCTGCGCCCGCACGTGCGCGCGCTCTACTGCTACGCGCGCCTGGTCGACGAGCTCGGGGATGCATACGACGGCGACCGGCTCGCCGCCCTCGACGAGCTCGAGGCCGAGGTCGACCTCCTGTACACGGGGCGGCCGACGTGGCCCGTCCTCCGGAACGTCCAGCCGACCGTCCGGGAATTCGGCATCCCCCGTGAGCCGTTCATACGCCTCATCGAGGCGAATCGGATGGATCAGCGCATCTCCGAGTACGAGACGTGGGCCGACCTGAAGTGGTACTGCGTCCACTCCGCCGACCCGTGCGGGCGGCTCGTCCTCGGCGTCCTGCGGAAGCTCGACGACGAGGAGATCGTCGCGGCGAGCGACGACGTGTGCACGGGCCTGCAGCTCGTCAACTTCCTTCAGGACGTGCCGCGCGACCTCGAGCTCGGCCGGATCTACCTGCCGGCGGAGGATCGGCGGAGCTTCGGAGAGCCCGCACTCGACCGGCCCAGCGCGGAGCTGACGGCGCTGCTGCGCTTCGAGGCGGAGCGTGCGGCGACGCTCCTCTCGGCAGCCGAGACGCTGCGCACGCGCATGGGCGGCAGGCTCGGGCGCGCTGTCGCCCTCTTCGGCCGCGGCGGGCTCGCGGCGCTCGACACGCTCGAGGCCGCGGGCTGGGACCTGTTCACGCAGCGGCCGCGCCCCTCGCGAGCGCGACTCGCGCGGGAGGCGGCGCTCGTCCTCGTTCGCTGATGAACGTCGAGAAGGCGTATTCGGAGGTACAGCGCATCACCCGCGCGCGTGCGAAGAACTTCGCGTACGGGATCATGGTTCTGCCGCGCGACAAGCGGCGTGCGATTGCGGCGGTGTACGCGTTCGCCCGCGAGGTCGACGACGTCGCCGACGGCGAAGTGCCGGCCGAGGAGAAGCGCGAGCGGCTCGAGGCGCTCCGGGCTGCGCTCGACGATCCGCCGGCGACGGCGATCCACGTCGCGCTGACGGACGCGCGGGCGCGATTCGACATACCGCGCGACGCGCTGTCGGCGCTCGTCGACGGCGGGCTGCAGGATCTCGACAAGACGCGCTACGCCACCTTCGACGAGCTGCGCGGCTACTGCGAGAAGGTCGCGGGCGCGGTGGGAGTCGCGTGCGTCGCCGTCTACGGCAGCGAGGACATCGAGCGCGCGATGACGCTCGGGATCGCGCTGCAGCTGATCAACATCATGCGCGACGTCGACGAGGACCGGCGCCTCGGTCGCGTCTATCTCCCGCAGGACGAGCTCGGCCGCTTCGGCGTCACCGAGCTCGCGGTGTCGCCCGAGTGGGGAGAGCTGATGGCATTCCAGGCCGCGCGCGCACGCGCGCACCTCGGCGAGGGGCTGCGGCTGCTCGACTCGCTCGACCGTCGCAGTGCGCTCTGTGTCGCAACCTTCGCCGGCCTCTACCGCGGGCAGCTCGACCGGATGGAGGCGAACGGCTTCGACGTCTTCTCGACCGACTGCCGGCTGTCCACGACGGCGAAGCTCGCGGTCGTCGCGCGCGGGCTCGTTCGTTGAAGGTCGCCGTCGTGGGAGGGGGTCTCGCGGGCCTCACCGCGGCGCTCGATCTCGTCGATGGGGGGGCGGACGTCACCGTGCACGAGTCGCGGCCGACGCTCGGCGGGGCGGTGCAGACGCTGCCCGAGCGCGACGACGACCCGAAGCCTCCGCCCGACAACGGCCAGCACATCGCGCTCGGCTGCTTCACCGAATACCTTCGCTTCCTCGACCGCATCGGCGAGGGCGGCTCGGTTCTGCGCACGCGGCTTGCGCTGCCTGTGCTCGACGAGCAGTCGCGCCGCTCCGACATCGCGCCGAGCCCGGCCGCGCTGCTTCGCTATTCGCACGTGCCGGCGCGCGATCGACTGCGCATCCCGATCGTGACGTTGCGGTGCCGCAACGCGCAGGCGGCGCCGGGCGAGACGTTCGGCTCCGTGCTGCGTCGCCTCGGCGCAAGCGACATCGCCGTCGACCGTTTCTGGGACGTGTTCATCCGCCCGGCGCTCAACCTGCGCACGGACGAGGTCGACGCGGACGCCGGCCTCTTCACCGTTCGCACGGCGCTTCTCGGCCCGCGTCCGAACTCCGACCTCGTGCTGCCGCTGAAGCCCCTCGGCTGGATGCACGGCGACGCCGCGGGACGCGCGCTCGACACGCGCGTCCGTCTCGACGAGCGCGTCGAGTCGCTCGACGACCTCGACGCGGATGCGATCGTCGTCGCGGTGCCGCCTGCGGAGTCGGCGCGGCTGCTCGGCGAGCCGGATCCCGGCCTCGAGCCCTCGCCGATCGTCTCGGTGCATCTGCTCTTCGACCGCCCGATCCTCGCGACGCCGCTTGCGGCCTTGCTCGGGTCCGACGCGCACTGGGTGTTCGACCGAGGCGCGCTCACGGGGCATTCGGCTCCCGACGGCGGGCAGTACCTCACCGTCGTCTCGAGCGGCGTCCCGGAGCTGATGGACGTGCGCGGGCGCGGCCTCGTCGACCGCATCGCCCAGCAGTTGACCGAGCGGCTCGGCGAGGCGGAGCTCGTGTGGTCGCGCGTGAGTCGCGAGCCGAGCGCGACGATCGCTCTCCGGCCCGGTGTCGTCCGCCCCGGCGTCGAGACGTCGCGGCCGAACATCGTGCGCGCCGGTGCGTGGACGGACACCGGCTGGCCCGCGACGATGGAGAGCGCGGTGCGGAGCGGCCGTTTCGCGGCTCGGCGTCTCCTCGATACGTTCCCACCGTGAGCGCGACGGTGGAGCTGACGGAGCTCGACGCGGTGATCGACCGCGGCACGCGGCGCCTGCTCGAGCTCCAGCGCCCCGACGGCGTCTGGGTCGGCGAGCTCGAGTCGAACGTGACCATGACGGCGCAGCACCTCTTCTGGAACCACGCCCTGGGCCTCCGTACGCCGGACCTGGACCGGCGCATCGCGAACGAGCTGATGGCGCGCATGCGCGACGACGGGACGTGGTCGATCTGGTTCGAGGGGCCCGCCGACCTGTCGACGTCGATCGAGGCGTACGTCGCGCTGCGCATGTGCGGCGTCGACCCCGGCCCGAAGGCGAAGGAATTCATCCGCAGACAGGGAGGCATTCGCAAAGCCCGGCTCTTCACGAAGTGCTTCCTCGCGCTGCTCGGCCATTGGCCGTGGCAGCGGATGGTCCCCATCCCGCCCGAGCTCGTGCTGCTGCCGCCGTCAGCGCCCTTCTCGATCTACGACTTCGCGTGCTGGGCGCGGCAGACCTTCGTCGCGCTCGCCCTCGCGCAGTCGCTGCGCCCGGTGCGGCCGGCGGACGTCGATCTGCGTGACATCGGCGCGGTGCCCGGACGCTCGCGGGCGCCGCTGCGCCGTGACCCGTTGCGCCGGCTCGCACAGCGGCGCGCGGAGGAATGGATTCGCGCACGCCAGGAGGCGGACGGGTCGTGGGGCGGGATCCAGCCGCCGTGGGTGTGGGGGATAATCGCGCTGGACGCGCTCGGCCACGGCTTCGAGGACGACACGCTGCGACGGGCCGTGGAGGGCTGGCAGGGGTTCATGGTCGACGACGGCGACCGCCTGCGCCCGGAAGCGTGCCAGTCACCGGTCTGGGACACCGCGCTCGCGGTCTTGGCGCTGCGCTCGTGCGGCGTCCCCGCCGACCATCCACAGCTCGTGCGTGCGGGCGAGTACCTCCTCCGCGAGGAGGTGACCGTCAAAGGCGACTGGTCGATCCGCGTCCCCGGTCTCGCGCCGGGCGGGTGGGCGTTCGAGTACGAGAACGACCTGTATCCCGACGTCGACGATGCGGCCGTCGTGCCCCTCGCGCTGCGCGCGCTGGGCATCGGCGACGACGCCGTGCGCCGCGGCCTCGACTGGGTCGTCGGCATGCAGTCGAAATCGGGCGGCTGGGGCGCGTTCGACGTCGACTCGAACGCGATGTGGCTGTACAGGATCCCCTTCTGCGATTTCGGCAAGGTGACGGACGAGCCGAGCTCCGACGTCACCGCGCACGCGCTCGAGGTGCTCGCGCCGGTGGGGGACTACGGCGACGCGGTCGACCGCGGCCTGCGCTGGCTCCTCTCCGAGCAGGAGGACGACGGCTCCTGGTTCGGGCGCTGGGGGGTCAACCACCTGTACGGGACCGGCGCCGCGCTGCCGGCGCTCGAGGCGTGCGGGCTTCCGTCCGACCATCCGGCGATACGTCGCGCGGTCGCCTGGCTCGACTCGGTCCAGCAGGGAAACGGCGGCTTCGGCGAGGACATCCGCTCCTATTCCGACCGCACCTGGAGGGGCCGCGCGCCATTCTCGACGCCTTCGCAGACCGCCTGGGCGCTCCTAGGGTACGTGGCCGCAGGAAACGCTGAGGATCAAAGCGCCCGGAAAGCGGCAGTTTATCTTTGCGCTGTCCAACGTCCCGACGGGGACTGGGACGAGGAGCACTTCACCGGCACCGGATTTCCGCTCGACTTCATGATCCGCTACCACCTCTACCGCATCAATTTCCCGTTGCTCGCGCTCGGTCGACTGAGAGAGAGGCTTTCCGCATGAAGTTCCCCCTGCAGTCCACCGTTTCGATCGGCAAGTACGTCGCGGCCCAGCAGCGAAAGGGCGAGCGCTACCCGCTCGTGCTCATGCTCGAGCCGACGCTCGCGTGCAACATCGCCTGCATCGGCTGCGGGAAGATCCGCGAGTACGAGTCGAACCGCGCCCGCCTGAGCGTCGAGGAGTGCCTCGACGCGGGCGTGCAGTGCCCGGCGCCGGTCGTCTCGATCTGCGGCGGCGAGCCGCTCGTCTACAAGGGCATCGACGAGGTCGCGAACGGCTTCGTCGAGATGGGGAAGACGGTCGAGCTGTGCACGAACGCGCTCCGCCTCGAGCAGTGCATCGACTGGTTCGAGCCGTCGCCGCGGCTGAGCTTCGTCGTCCATCTCGACGGCATGCGCGAGATCCACGACTACGTCTGCGACTACCCGGGGCTGTGGGACATCGCCGTCGACGCGATCAAGTCCGCGCGCGGGCGCGGCTTCCGCGTGACGACGAACACGACGATCTTCCGCGAGACCGAGGTCGACGACGTCGTGGAGATGATGCGCTACCTCACCGACGACGTCGGCATCGACGGGATGATGGTCGCGCCCGGCTACCAGTACTCGCAGATCGACCCGGCGCTGACGATGACGCGGGACGAGCACCAGGAGAAGTTCCGTGCCATTCGCGCGGCGGTGCGCAAGCACGGCTATCGCTGGATCGCGAGCCCGATCTACCAGGACTTCCTCACCGGCGAGCGGCAGCTGACGTGCGCGCCGTGGGGATCGATCACCCGGAACCCGTACGGCTGGAAGGGCCCGTGCTACCTCCTCACGGACGGGATCTTCCCTTCCTACGACGCGCTGCTCGAAGGCATGGAGTGGGAGGCGTACGGCCCAGGGAACGATCCGCGCTGCGAGCACTGCGGGATCCACTGCGGGTTCGAGCCCTCGGCCGCGTACGAGGCCTCGAAGAGCCTGAAGGAGACGGTCCGGAGCCTCGCGTGGACACTGACAGGTTGACGTTTGCCGTCGCCACGACGGCGGAGGAACGCGTCGCGAAGCGTCTGGGACTGAGCACGTCGCGGGTCGGCGTGCGTTGCGCCTCCGGCCTCCCCGACGGCAGGCTCGTGTCGTTCGGGCTCGCCGGCGCCTTGAGCGACGAGCTTCGCGTCGGCGACGTGCTCGACGCCACGCGTGTCGTCGACGGGACCGGCGTGACGCTTTGGGAGGGCGCCGGCCTCGGCGTGCAGGGTGCGCGGCCCGGGACGGTGCTCGCCTCCGACGCCCTCGTCCACGACGAGGCCGAGCGCCGGCGGCTGCATGCGGCGAGCGGCGCCGTCGCGGTCGACATGGAGAGCGGCGTGCTCGCACTGAGCGGCCGGCTCGCCGGCGTGGTACGCGCCGTCTCCGACGGTCTCGACAGCGACGTCGAGGGAGTCGACTCGACCGTGCACGCCGACGGACGCACGAACGTCGTCGGCCTGCTGCGCTGGATCGCGACGAAGCGCGGCAGCGCGGTGACGTCGATGCGCGACGCCCTGCGCGCGCTGAACGCCCTCGAGAAGGCGATGGCATCGTGAAGGTCCTGCTCGCCGCCCCGCGCTCGTTCTGCGCCGGCGTCGACCGCGCGATCGAGATCGTCGAGCGCCTGCTCGAGCAGCACGGGCCGCCGGTGTACGTGCGGCACCAGATCGTGCACAACGAGCACGTCGTCCGCCGGCTGGAGAAGCTCGGTGCGGTCTTCGTCGAGGACGAGTCGGAGATCCCGGAGGGCGAGATATGCGTCCTCTCCGCACACGGCGTCGCCCCCTCGGTCAAGGAGAACGCGCAGGAGCGCGGCCTCCGCATCGTCGACGCGACCTGCCCGCTCGTGAACAAGGTCCATGCAGAGGCGCGCCGCTACGCCGACAGCGGCCACCTCGTCGCGCTCGTCGGCCACAAGAACCATGTCGAGGTGATCGGCACGCTCGGCGAGCGTCCGGGCTCGACCGTCGTGATCGAGTCACCCGAGCAGGCACGCGAGCTCGAGACGGACAAGCCCGTCGCCGTCATCACGCAGACGACGCTGTCGCTCGACGACGTCGCCCCCATCGTCGACGCCCTCGAGGACCACCTCGGCGAGCTGCGCCGCCCGCACGCAGACGACATCTGCTACGCGACGCAGAACCGCCAGGACGCGGTGAAGGAGATGGTGCGCCTCGGCGCGACGCTCATCCTCGTCATCGGCTCGGAGACGAGCTCGAATGCCCAGCGCCTCGTCGAGGTCGCGCAGACGATGGGCGCCGAGGCGACGCTCGTCGACGGCGAGAGCGCCCTCGACCCGGAGCTGCTGAACGGTCATCGGGTGATCGGCCTCACCGCCGGCGCGTCGACGCCGGAGGAGCTCGTCCGCGCGACGGCGGGCCGGCTCGCCGCCTCCGGCTACGACGAGCTCGAAGAGATCACGGTCGCCCGCGAGGACGTCCATTTCCGGCTGCCGAAGGAGGTTGCACGCGCATGACGACGATCGAGGTCCCTTACTCCATTGCCGCCGCGCTGCCGACCCTCTCGGTGATGGACATCACGAACGACGTGTCGCAGTCGGTCGCGCGTTCCGGACGCCGCGACGGCATCGCCTACGTCCACCCGATGCATCCGCTCACGGTCGTGCGCGTCCAGGAGCGCGAGACCGGCTTCTTCGAGGATCTCGAGGTGCTCCTCGAGCGGATCGTCCCGAGCGGGACACGCAATCGCGAGCGGGTGGTCGCGTCGCTTCTCTCCCCGCGAAGCGAGCACGTTCCGTTCACCGACGGCGCGCTCTGCCTCGGCCGGTTCCAGCGGATCATGCTCTTCTCGCTCGATGCGGAGCACCGCAGCGAGTGGTCGCTGACGCTGCTCGGGTAGAGGCTTGATGTGAGATTGGGTCGGGCTGCGGCGACCGAATTCCTCACCAAGCCTCGAGTCCCCGCGCGGTGAACCGGGCGGAGTTCCTCGCCGGCGCGGCTGCGTTCTTGAGCGGCGGTCTCACCGCGGAGCCGCGCTATCGGTCGCGCCCGGATCTGGACCCGCCGACGATCGGCGTCATCCATCCTGCAGACGGCGTCGCGCCCGGCTATCTGTTCCTCGCGCCGTCGTCGGGGCCGGGACAGCACGGACCGCTGATCCTCGACGACGCGGGTGAGCCGGTGTGGTTCCTGCCCACCGGACGGCCGGCGATGAACTTCCGTGCGCAGACGCTCCACGGCGAACCCGTGCTCACGTGGTGGGAGGCGCTGCCGGGCGGCGGCCTCGGCCGCGGCGAGCACGTCGTCGTCGACGCGACGTACCGCGAGCTCATGCGCTTCCCCGCCGGACGCGGGCGTCCCTCCGACCTGCACGAGCTCCTGCTTACCGATCGCGAGACCGCGCTGGTGACGAGCTTCGAGGTGCGGCACCGCGGCGCGCACGGCCTGACGATGGGCGGCATCGTTCAGGAGCTCGAGATCCCGGGCGCGCGCGTGCTCTTCGAGTGGAAGAGCCTCGACCACGTCGCCGTCTCCGAGTCGTACGCGCCGGTCGGCTATCCGTGGGACTACTTCCACGTGAATTCGATCGACGTCGATGCCGACCGGAACCTCCTCGTCTCAGCCCGGAACACCTGGGCGGTCTACAAGGTGCACCGGCGTACCGGCGCGGTGCTTTGGCGGCTCGGCGGGAAACGCAGCGACTTCACCCTCGGGAAGGACGCGCGCTTCGCGTTGCAGCACGACGCGCGCAGCTACGAGGGCGGTCGCGTCATCTCGGTCTTCGACAACGGCGTCGAGCGGTCGCGCGGGCTCGTGCTCGAGCTCGGCCGCCGGCGCGCAGGCGTCCTCCGCGAGTACCGGCACGTACCGCCGCTGCACGCCCACAAGCTCGGAAGCGTGCAGCTGCTCGCCAACGGCGACGTCCTCGTCGGCTGGGGGACGGACCCCCACTTCACGGAGTACGCGCAGGGCGGAGCGGTCAAGCTCGACGCGAGCCTGCCGCACGGAGGCGAGAACTACCGCACGCTGCGGTTTCCGTGGCGCGGCCGTCCAGGCGGGCAGCCGGCGGCGGTCGTCCGCGGCTCGACCGTCTACGCGAGCTGGAACGGCGCCACCGAGGTGGCGGCGTGGCGGGCCGAGCCGGGTGGATCGAGCGTGCCGCGCACCGGCTTCGAGACGGCTCTGCCGGTCCCGGCCGGCGTCCGCTCCGTTCGCGCCGTGGCACTCGACGCGCAAGGCGGCGTGCTCGCCCACTCGTCATCGTTAACGTTGAGGTGATGCTCGTGCTCACTCGTGCGGAGGTGGAGGAGCTCCTCGACCTCGACGCGCTCATCGAGGCGCTCGCGAGCGCCCACGCAGAGCTGTCGGCGGGCCGCGCTTCGCTGCCGCCGCGCGTTGCCGCGCTCAGCGAGCACGGCCTGCTCGGGGCGATGCCGGGCTTCGTCCACGGCGTCGGGCTCGGCGCCAAGCTCGTGTCGCTCTTCCCGCGCAACCGTGCGCCGCTGCCGACACACCAGGCTGCGATCGCCCTCTTCGACGAGGAGACCGGGGTGCTCACGGCGATCATGGACGGGACGTACATCACGGCGGTCCGCACTGCGGCGACCGCCGCGCTCGCGGCGCGCCTGCTGGCCCGGCCCGACGCGAAGGTGCTCGCCGTCCTCGGGACGGGCGTCCAGTCGCGCGCGGCGCAGGAGATCTTCCCGCGCGTCCGCGCGTTCGCGGAGGTGCGCGTCGCCGGCCGCGGCGAGTTCGAGGATGCGGTGCGCGGCGCCGACGTCGTGCACGCGGCGACGCACTCCGCCGACCCGGTCGTGCTCGCCGACTGGCTGTCGCAGGGTGCACACGTGAGCTCGGTCGGCTACAACGCCCCGGGCTCCGAGCTCGACCGGGCGATCGTCACCGGTGCGGACGTCGTCTGCGTGGAGTCGCGCGAGTCGGCGCTCGCGCCGCCGCCCGCCGGCGCGCCCGAGCTTGCGG
>Ga0070741_10011343_pt1 | contig 16481 bp, 9 predicted proteins | sample Coa_R1_4_FD_66440 | JGI IMG/M metagenome (GOLD analysis project Ga0070741, IMG submission 66440) | Surface soil microbial communities from Centralia Pennsylvania, which are recovering from an underground coalmine fire - Coalmine... | ecosystem: Environmental > Terrestrial > Soil > Unclassified ...
AAGACAACCGCGCGCGCGTCGCTTGCTGCAAATTGCGGGACAGCTTCAAGTTCTTGCCGAACTCGCGCTGCTCACGTGGCTTGTCTATTACACAGGCGGCGTAACCAGCCCCCTGATTCCCCTCTACTTTATCTATATCTTTGCCGATGGCCTGACATCTTCTGTCCGTACATTAATTGCTCACGCGCTCATCGCCGTTGCGATGATGGTCGGCGTTGCGAGTGCCACCTACTACGGCTGGATTGTGTGGTCGAGCGTCGGATTGTTCCCACAAACGGAGCTCTGGCGCACGCAATCATACGTAGATGCATCGCTGATTATGTTCGCAGCGGCAATGGCGGTGACACTGCTTGTCGCTATTACCTTTAGCCGCCGCGCGGCCCAGCGCGAGCAAGAACTGGGCAAATCGGCGGGACAACTTTCGCTGCGCGTCGAGCAAGTAAATGCTTTGCGCGATATCGGGCAACGTCTCGCCTCATCGCTCGACCTCGACCAAGTGCTGGATACGGTGGCTGAAAGCGCATTGAAAATCGTCAAAGCGACCGATGTTCATATTTTCCCTTACGACGAGGATACCAAACTCTTTTCACGCGGCGTCGGCGTCTGGTCCGACGGACATCGCGGAGCAATCGTGAATGTGCCGCGCGAAGATGGACTCTCCGCCCGCGTTGCGCGGCTAAAACGCCCTATCATTCTCAATGACGCCGAAAATGACCCGCTCTATCAATCAGTGCAGGCGCGCATGTGGGGTATCAAAGCGATTGGGAGCTTCCCTATCATCAAATCAGACCGCTTGATCGCTGTAATGAACGTGGCGTTCCTCGCACCCCATCATTTTACACAGGAAGACGAACAGGCGCTCTTGGTGTTGACCGACCAAGCGGCGATTGCGATAGACAACGCGCGTCTCTATCAACAAGTTCAACGGAAAATTGAAGAGCTCTCTGCCCTGAATGCCGTTACACAATCCGCGTCGCAGCTCACCGACATCACGACGTTATTGAACGACGCGCTGGGCGCGATTCTTTCCATCATTCCTGCCGACGCGGTGTTAATTGGTACGCTCGACCCGAACAAGCAAGTTCTCGAAGTCGCGGCGCAGCGCGGGCTACCCCCTGGCGCGATGCACGAATTCAAATCGCGCCCGCTCCAATTTGGGGAAGGGTATGGCGGCCAAGTAGTCCAGACGGGCAAGCCGCTTGCCATCATTGACATGCGCCAGGATGTGCGGAACGTTCGCAAGAGCACGCTAAACGAATTTGCCGCCTCCTACACCGTCCCACTGCGCGCGTATGACCGCATGATTGGTGTTTTGCAATTGCTATGGAAAGAACCGCATCACGTAACCCCGACGGAAGAAAGCTTGAGCGGCGCGATTGCGCCGCAGCTCGCCGTAGCGATACATAACTCGTCGCTCTTTTCCGAGACCAAACGCCGCGCCGAAGAATTAGCGACCCTTCGCTCCATCGGCTTGGCGACGACTTCAACCCTCAATCTGCGTGAGCAGCTCCGCCTGTTGTATGAAAACGTGAATCAACTTTTGCGCGCCGACACATTTTTCGTCGGTTTGTACGATGAAACACACGATGAATTGCGCGTGGAATACGTGGTCGAAGAAGGATGGTTCCTGCGCCCGCTCCAGGTGCCGCTCGACCAAGCGGGACTCTCCGCTTGGGTGGTACGCAATCAGAAACCGCTGGTCGTCGGCGATTTGCAAAACGATGTGGACCTTCCGACCCAGCCCGTTCACATTACACGTCCCGCCCGGAGCTGGCTCGGCGTGCCGTTGATGCTCAAAGAACGAATCGTCGGTCTCATCTCGGCGCAAAGCTTTGAACCCAATGCGTTTACGGCCGAAGATGAACGGTTTCTTGTCGCCGTCGCACAGCATGTCGCGCTGGCATTGGATAACGCGCGGCTCTTTGGGGAATCCGAACGCCGCACACGCGAGCTCACCCTGCTGAATGAAATCAGTCGCGCCATCAGCGCGTCGCTCGACCTCGATGTGGTGATGGACCGCGCCGCACATGCTCTTGCCGACCAATTGGGCTATCGTTATGTCAGCATTTACCAGTTTGACGGTGAACAACTGATTTGCAAAGCATCGGTCGCGGACAGCGATACGGGGAATATTTGGGATATTACAACGGGCGTGATTGGGCGCGTCGCCCGTACAGGGCGCGCGAGTTATGTGACAAACGTTCATGCTGACCCTGACTATGTAATCGGACATGAGGATGTGCTTTCGGAAATTTGTGTGCCGATTGTTCGAGAAGGGCGCGTGCTCGGCGTAGTGAATGTAGAGGAATCGCGCGTCGGCGCGCTGAAAGAGGATGACGTTGCGCTATTGACCGTGTTGAGCGATCAGCTCGCGATTGCAGCATCGAACGCATCTCTCTATCGCGAAGCATTGGGACGCGAACGCTTTGCCACGCGTCTAGGTCAGCTCGGCATGACGGTCACCTCGACGCTTGACCTTGTGCAGCTCATTGAAATTCTGTGCCGCGAATCCTTGACGCTGTTCGCGGTGGACACCGCAGCAATTTACATGCGCGAAGTCGGACGCGATGCGCTCAAGAGTGACGTACGCGGCTCGCTGACCCGCATGACCAGTTCCGACAGTTTGTTTGCGACGGATACGGGCGGAGAACGGGCGCGCCTCGTTTGCCGCGCGGCGGCGGGCTGGGGACGCGACATTTTACTGGGCAATCAAGTGGACGTTGACCAGTTGGGTAACTTGGTTGCGCGCACGCTCCGTCTGGGGCGCGGCTTTATTTTGCACAACGCGCGTACATCGTCGCAGCTTGCGCCCGACGTGCGGGAGGCGGTTCAATCCGAAGCCTGTCTCGCCGTCCCGATTATGAAAGAGCGCGATGTGATTGGGGTGCTGCTCTTGTCGGATCGGCAGGACGCCCAGCGGTTCGGCGAACCCGACCTGGCCCGCGCTGCGATTGTCGCTTCGCAGGCGGGACTCGCCATCTCGAACGCGCGCCTCTACCAAGAAGCGCAGCGCCGCGCCAAAGAGCAAAGCAGCTTGTATGAAATCGGTCTAGCCATTAGTTCGACGCTCGATTTGAATGAACAGCTTCGTATTATCTATGACCAAGTCGCCAAGCATTTTCAGTTGATTGGGTTTGACATTGCCCTACGCGAAGACCAAGACCGCTTGAACTTTGCGCTGTTTATTGATCAAGGCAAGCAGTTGGCACCGTTCACGTTGCCGACCAGTCAAGCGGGGTTTGCGGGCTATGTCGTTTCCAGCCGTCGCGCCTTGATTATTGACGATATTCGGCGGCAATGGGACAGTCTGCCTGTCAAGCCTGGCGAACACGGCCAGCCGCAAGAAACGGCTTCTTACATCGGCATTCCCCTGATGATCAAGTCCGAAGCGATTGGCGTTATGGCGTTGCAGCGCGCGCCCGTCGAACCCTTCACGCCTGACGAACAGCGCTTTTTGTTCTCGCTGGCACAGCAGGTCGCCTTTGCAGTGGATAATGCCCGCCTTCACCAGCAGTCGCAGCGCAGCGGCGCGCAGCAGGCCTTGTTGTATCAGGCGAGTCGCCGCATCGCGGGCGCGCTGAACTTGGATACGTTGCTCAAAGCGATTGTGGACGCGCTAAGTCAAGACTTTGGCTATCGCGCAGTGCAAGTCTTATTAATAGACCCGGATACGAGTGAACTGCGCCCGGCGGCGGTTTCTACCGATATTTCGCATTTGCTGACCTCGTACCACGTGCCAGTTGGTAAAGGCTTGATTGGGCTAGCCGCGCAGTTCGGACAAACACAGCTCGCAGACGAAATAGATGGCGACGAACGAATTACGACGGTTGAAGTATGGCATCCAGCGACTCGGGTGGCTGTGCCGATTAAATCAGGCGCGCGAGTCATTGGCGTGTTAAACGTCGAGAGTCTCGAAAATCATTTCTTTGCGGCAGACGACGTAAGAATGTTCGAGGCAATCGCCGACCAATTGGCAGTGGCGATTGAAAATGCAAAACTCTATACCAGCGCGCAGGAGCGCCTCGCCCGCATCAACGCGCTGCAAAATATCGAGCTCTCGATTCTTTCAGCAGTCAATCTGGTAGACCGTCTCGATTTGATTTTGAAATATGCCGTCGCACAAATGCGAAGTGATTTGGGTGTCGTTTTTATGCGTGACCCGCAGACGCGCGAATTGTACGGCTTGCGCGAACGTGGGTCGCGCGATTTGAAAGCGTGGCGCGAGCTGCGCTTAAAACCCGGCGAAGGCGCGGCAGGTTGGATTGTGGAACACGGCGAACCGTTGTACATTCCCGATGTGCGGCGTGACTCGCGCTGGCGCAATATGCTGAATAGTGAAGGGATTATTTCGTATCTCGGCGTACCATTAAGAGTCGAAGACCGCACCATCGGCGTGATTGATGTGGCCACGCGCGAATATCGCCTGTTTACGGATGAAGAGATCAACTTTTTTACGACGCTCGCGAGTCATGCCGCCGTTGCCATTGAAAACGCGCGTTTGTACGAACAGACCCGCGCGCAGCTGGAGCAATTGCGCGATACACAGGATCGTCTGGTCGAAACCGAACGACGCGCCGCAATCGGTGAATTGGTGGCGGGCTTGGCGCACGAAATCAACAATCCGCTGACGGCGATTGTGGGTCATTCGCAGCTGCTTCTGGAAACGCTGCCCGAAGGGAGCTCAACCGAAGGCTGGCGCACCGAACTGGACACCATCAGCATCGCGGCGCAGCGCATTGCGCGCATCGTGCAAGAATTTATCAAGCTCTCGCATGTGGAGGGCGGGCACGCCGAACTCGTCAACTTGAGTGATTTGATTCGGCACGCCGTACAGCGTTTTGAACAGCGAGAGGACGCGCAAGATATTGCGATTCTCGAAGCCCTTCCCCCGGAACCCCTGTTGGTAAAAGCGAATCCCCAACTGATTGAACAGGTCATCCACAACATTCTCACCAATGCATTAGAAGCAATGCCGCATGGTGGACGAATTGACGTGCAGGGCGGCTCGTCGGATGTGAATACGGTGTACTGTACGATCCGCGACAGCGGCTATGGCATTCCTACGAGCGAGCTCAAGCGCGTGTTTGAGCCGGGCTATACCACCAAAGTCGAATCAGGGATTGTGCGAGGGATTGGGCTTGGTTTGTACACCGCGCAACTGATTATCAAGAGTCACGGCGGCGCAATCTGGGTGGACAGCGAAGAAGGCGAATTCACTACAGTTACTTTTACACTGCCACGTCATCGGGGAGAACGCAGCGATGCCAACTGAACGCGTGTTGGTCGTGGACGACGACCCTGCGATTCTCACCCTCTGCCACCGCATCCTGGAAGCGGACGGCTACAAGGTCGTGGACGCCAAGCGCGGCGAAGAAGCACTTGCCAAGCTCGAAGCCGAGCCATTCGACCTGCTCTTGACTGATATTCGCTTGCCGGGCTTGACCGGGCTGGAAGTAACAGAACGCTTGCGCGAGCGCGGGTTGGATTTGACCGTCGTGACGATGACGGGCTATAGCAACATGGAGATGGCCATTCACGCGCTGTCGTTGGGCGTAGATGAATTCATCGTCAAGCCCTTTACCCCAGACACCTTGCGGGTTCATGTTGCGCGTGCGCTGGAAAAATGGCACTTGCGTCACGAAAATACGCGCCTACGCACACTCGTCCCGCTCTTGCAGCGCGCGCAAGCCTTCGCCGGCGCGAGAAACCGCGAACAGGTCTATGCCGAGTTATTTCAAGCTGCCCGCGAATTATTGGACACTGACGATATAGCGTTTTGTCGCGCCAGTGCCGAAAGGGATTCATTTACCCTTGTAGAGGCACAAGGCGCACATCTGTCCTCCTTGCAGGATACCGTTTGGTTCACGACGCAATTGCCGGACGCCGCGCCCTTCCTTTCTGACCGCGTTCAAGTCTGGAACGAAGCAGAAGAAAAACGATTGTCGTTTGCGTTGGATTGTCTCAAGTGGATGATTAGCGCGCCGCTGCGGGCGCATGACAAGACGCTCGGCCTGCTGCTCGTCGCGCGGAATGCCGCTCCCTCACAGGCGGACATAGAGGCGCTGCATTTGATCGTCTCGCAAGCCGCAACTGCGTTGGAAAATGTGGACCTTTTGAGCGAAATCAGTCGCGCCTATATCAATGCGCGCGAACTGGAACGCCTGAAAAGTGAGTTTATCAATATCGCCGGGCATGAAATTCGCACGCCGCTTTCCATTTTACTCGGCTATGCCATGCTCCTGCACGAACGGTTAGATGGCGAGGAGCGCGGCTTTGCAGCGGAACTCGTGACCCACGCGCAGCGGCTTCAGCGCATTGTGGACGACATGCTCAATTTGAAATATCTCGAAGCGGGGCATGTAGATTTGCGGCTGGAACGCTGCTCGGTGAATGAGGTAGTACGCGATGTAGTAAATGCCTATCGTCCCCTTGCCGCCGAACGCGAGCAGTCTATTGATTTGAGCATTGCTGAACAGACGGGCGATGTTACCGCCGACCGCGCCATGCTGGACTTGATGCTCGGCAACCTGCTCTCGAATGCGATCAAGTTCTCACCCCGCAAAAGTCATGTGCGCGTTGGAGCGGAAGGCGACGCGCAGCAAGTTACCCTCCTAGTACAGGACGAAGGCAAGGGCTTGGCAGCCGAAGACGCGGAACATGTCTTTGACGCCTTTTATCAAGCGGGCAGTTCCCTGACGCGGCAAGAAGGGGGGCTGGGTTTAGGTCTGACCATTACACGTGAAATGGTGCGCGCCCACCACGGCAAGATTTGGTTTGAACGGCGCAGTCCCGCAGGCAGCTGCTTTTACATTTCCTTGCCACGCGATGCAAAGAATGGCGAAAGCAATTCGTAGGGGCAGACCTCTGCGTGTCTGCCCTATAATGGGCGAACACACCACAGGTTCGCCCCTCCCACCCGCAAATGATAGAGCCGCCCCATAGAGCCAATGCATCACGACGTATGCCGTCGCAAATTGCTCCTATCGGGCGGCTCTTCTTTTTCCCGACCTTGCAAAATCTATACGATTTAGCAGAACCTGTTGTCAAGGCGCGCGCTCTATGCTATACTTCCACTCACGGCAAATCCAAAAAGGAGAGGAAATATTGTGCGTTCAGCACTCATTTTTCCGTTTATTTTCGTAGTTTTGGGGTTTGTCATAATCGCCTGCCAACCCATTGCTACGCAGCAAAGCAAACCCACCGTCATTATTGCCTCTCCTCCCAGCGGCAGCCTCTATACCGCTGGGGAAGAAGTTGTCGTTCAATCCACTTCAACCGACCCGCTCGGCGTTACCCGCGTCGCGCTCATCGTGGATGGAAATACCGTTCGTGAAGACCCCAGCCCCGTCGCGCAAGGGCAGGCGCAATTCTCGGTACTGCAATCATGGGTGGCGACCACCGCCGGACAACATACCATCACCGTTCGCGCGACCAATAGTCAGGGCGCAACTGCCGATAGCGGTATTATTATTAATGTCAAAGAGCAAACCGGCTTACAGCCGACGGCGATTATTGCCATCGCCACCGCTGTCCCGTTAGCATCCCTCCCGCCACTACCAACCGCCGCCTCAACCAACGCCCCCTCAACGCCGAATGGAGTTGTAACGCCGACGCTTGTGCCTCCCGCTGAAACTGCAACAGCCACGCTCCCGCCGCCATGTGTTGACAATTCAAAATTTGTTACCGATGTGACAATTCCCGATGGCACCATCTTTACGCCGGGTGCTGTCTTTACCAAAACGTGGCGCGTGCAAAATAATGGCAACTGCGCCTGGACAAATTTCTCCCTCGTTTTTGTAAGTGGGACACAAATGGCGGCGGGCGGCATTTTCCCGGTTCCCAATACTCCGCCCGGCGGCACAGCCGACTTGACCGTGCCCATGACCGCGCCCGCCAACTATGGCCCATATCAAGGCACATGGCGGATACGTAACGCGGCAGGCCAACTCTTTGGAACACCGCTAACCGTCATTATCAACGTTCCATCTCCCGCGACGCCTGTTCCGCCGACTCACACACCACCGCCGACCATTGCAGGGTGCTCCGGACAGCCGAATGAATTTACATTTAGCGCCTCATCCCCCTCCATCAATGCAGGACAATCTGTGACCTTGAGCTGGAGCGCGATTACCAACGCGAGCGCGGCCTTCCTCGATGGTGGTGAGTTCAGCAATCAAGGCGTTGAAACACCGGGCAATCGCACCGTCTCTCCCAATTCGACGACAAACTATACACTCACCGCCGTTTGCAATAATAGCGGTCAAACTCGCCAGCACAGTGTAACAATTAATGTCAATGCGAACGTCGGAAATTTCGCGGGTCATTGGGAACACAATTTTGGCTGGATGGACCTCACCCAGAATGGCGCTCAAGTCACGGGGACGTATCACAATAGCGCGGATGGCGGAAATGGCACCATCGCGGGCATCGTGACAGGCAACACGCTGAATGGAACATATCAAAAAATAAATTCCAATTCCATCCAATTTGTTCTCGGTAATAACGGGAATACGTTCAACGGGAATTGGGGCGGCTCGAACCAGTGGTGCGGCGCGCGCACGGGCGTCTCATTCCCAAGCAACTGCGCGTACGACGGCAATTGGACTACCCACTATATCAATCCAGACAATCCCAATTGCCAGATGGCACTCTCGCAAGTAGGAACGCATGTAACAGGAACATATTGCCTTGGAACTGTTGCGGGTGATATCACGTATTCAGGCGGTGCGCTGGTATTGACCGGCACATGGCAACATACTGCCGACGCATTGAATGGTAGTCTTACGTTTTACCTTCCTGTTTATACATACAAACAATTCCAGGGCAATTATAACGGCACTCTTGACTGGTGCGGTCACCGCGGCGGCGCACCGGAACCATCGCCTTGCAAAAAATAAGTTCTTGTTGATTGGATAACGCTATGGCAGCGAAAAAATCCAACGCGAGCGCGCGTGCAGCCTCGAATAGAAACAAAGCAGACGGTTCCAAGAAATCCGGAGCGCGCGGTGCTGCGGCTGCGCGGACTCGCGCGCCGCAACGCGGGGCCACGGGTAAGGGAAAGGCTGGTAAAGGAGCAGCCAAGCAACCGCCAGCGCCGCCGGACAAAGTAAAGAAAAAGCCACCTTCCATCACGATTACGCGCCCCGAAGCGACCCGCCCGCCCGTTGTCGTTCTGCCGCCACCCAAAGTCGAAGCCCCGATTGGCGCGCCAAGTATTCTTGTGCCGAAAGGGGGGCAGCCAACAAACTCACTCACACCAATCCTGCGTTGGATGTACGTCGGCGGCGCAACCCGTTACGAAGTGGAAATGTCGCACGACGCGCACTTTGGTCGCGGTCACAGCACGACAATGGTTTCTCTCCAAACCGCCATGACGTTGGATGACGCGCACGCGCTTTTACCAGCAACGACGTATCAATGGCGCGTGCGCGGCGGCAACGATGCGGGATGGGGCCCTTGGTCAACGCCCGAATCGTTCCGCTCCCCTGACAAGTAAGCATTCACGTATCACAGCCAGGTGCGCCGTCCGCGAAACGGCGCATTTTTTTCGTACTTGCGAATGTCATTTCGAACGCGACGCTGTTTGTCGCCGAAATCTCGCTTCCTGAACCGAGATTTCGGCGATGAACTGCGTCGCAACTGCGCTTCGAAATGACAATTCAATTGTAACTATGTCAAGTATCGAAATTCGATTGTGCAAGACATGGGAAGAATGTCTCCAATGCGAACACGTGCAGCAGATTGTGTGGGGGATGCCCAATTCTAGCGATACAGTCCCCGCGCACTTTCTAATCACGGCCATTAAGAATGGCGGACTGTTAGTTGGCGCATTCGAGAAGAATGAAATGATTGGATTCGCGTTTGGCTTTCTCGGCAGCGAAGGGCAGGGGGCTGCGCGTCGTCTCAAGCACACCTCGCACATGCTCGGCGTACTCCCAACCGCGCGTGCCAAAGGATTGGGCGCGGCATTGAAATGGCAGCAGCGCGCTGAAGCCCTCAAACAAGGTCTCGACCTGATGACGTGGACGTACGACCCACTGCAAGCTGTCAACGCACAATTAAATCTTTCACGTCTCGGCACGATTGCGCGGCGCTATATCCGCGATGCCTACGGAGAAATGACAGATGCGTTAAACGCGGGCATCGCTTCGGATCGCTTCGAGGTGGAATGGTACTTGGCTAGTCCCCGCGTCGCCGCCCGCGAAACAGAAGCGCAGCCGCATCAAGCAAAGCTACTTGCTGACGCTCAATTTATTTATCACGTTGAATGGGACGCGGGAAGTTTTCCAATCATTATCGAGGAACGAGACCTCGCGGGAGATGTTCTGCTCATTGAAATTCCAGCCGACACCAATGCGTTAAAGGCGCATAATCTAGATTTGGCAAAGCAATGGCGAGAACGCACCCGCAGCACCTTTGAGCGCGCCTTTCAGAATGGCTATATCGCTTCCGATGTTCATCGTACCACCGATGAGCAAGGGCATATTCGAGTGTTTTATCTGTTAAATCGAACTATTCAAGACCCTTCGGGTCTCCAGAGACCCGAAGGGTCTTGAATAGTTTGACAACCACCCTCCACCGCGTATAATTTCCTTCCTATCGTATATCCTGAATTTGTCTTTAGGAATACTTTGCCCCCACGAGACTGGCATGGAAAGGGGGGATTATTTATGACTCAAGTCGTCGTTGACAAGAACGAATCATTTGAAGCTGCGTTGAAACGCTTTAATAAAAAAGTGCAGGAAGACCGCATTTTGTCCGAAGTCCGCCGCCGTCGTTTCTTTGAAAAACCCAGCGTCGAGCGGAAAAAGAAAAAAGCCGCCAAACGCCGCAAGAGCCTCAAAGAGACCATGCGTAATGAAGACCGCGAATGAGGGTTTGACCGCCGCGCTCGTACCCGGAGCGCAGTTCGTCTAAAACCGGCACGCCGAGCAGAGTGCGAGGGCGTTTCCCGACGCTCTCCGATCAAGTTTGTCCGCATCATGCTCGCGTGCCTTTTTTATTTGTATGGCGTACCTAGAGCAATATGGCGCACGCGCCGCCCTCCGCATCTCCCGGCGCGAAATCGGCTTCGCCTTTGGCATCGCCATAATCACCGCGCTGCTGCTCGGCGTCATCTTTGCCGCGCAGGTCGCGCCCTTTTCGCCCACCGCGCCCACAGCCGATGACCTCGCCGTGGGTAAAGCCAGCCCCCTCACCATACTCGCACCTGACCGCACGACCTACGCCAGTGACCTTGATACCGTCAAGGCGCAAGATCAAGCCGCGCGCGCCGTCAAAGATGTGTATGATCCACCCGATGCCAATATCGCGCGCGATCAGGTACGTCGCGCCAATCGCATCGTCTCTTTCCTCGACACCGTTCGCGCCGACTCGTATTCTCCGCTTGCCGACAAAGTGAATTGGGTAGAAAACCTTCCCGGTCTCCAAGTTCCGAGTGAAGTCGTAAGCCGCACCCTCGCGCTGGACGAGCCGAGCTATCGTCAGGTGATGAGCGAAACGCTCTATGTGATTGACTCGGCAATGCGCGAAGAAATCCGCGATCAAGACCTCAACGCCGCCAAGCAAAAAATCCCCAGCCGCATTTCGCTCGTCCTTTCGGCGGCCCAAGCGGACCTCGTGAATCAATGGGCACAGCCCTTTATTGTTTCCAACACAAGACTCAATGGGCAAAAGACCGCACTCGCCCGCGAGGAGGCGCGTCAACAAGTCGGCGTCGTCTATCGCACATTGGAAAAAGGGCAGGCCGTCGTGCGTGCTGGCGAAGTCATCACACCGGAGACGCAAGAGGCGCTGCGAGAGCTGGGGTATTTACAGCCACAGAGTGATTTGGGCGAAACGATTGCTGGATTTTTATTCGCCGCGCTGCTTGTCGCATTGGGCGCGACGTATCTCGCACGCGTCGCGCCGACGATGATTCGTGAACCTCGTGTCTTGATGATTCTTGCCCTTTTGGTAATTCTTAGTGCGCTCGGCACAAAAATTGTTGCGCCCGGCAGAACCATCATTCCCTACCTTTTTCCGTTTGCGGTCGCTGCGATGTTGGGCGCGGCTTTGTTGAGCGTGAGCATCGGCGCGGGACTCGCTGTAACGATTGCGCTCATTGTCGGCTATGTCACACGCGGCTCGATTGAACTCACTCTCTTTGCGCTCGTTGGCGGGTTGGTCGCCGCCATCGCGCTGTACCACCGCGAACGCCTCACCAGTTTTCTCATCACGGGAATGTATGTCGCTGTAGCGAATGTTGCGGTGATTTTGATTTTCGCTCTACTCACGCGCGAGGATGACTATTCAAATCTGCTGCGCTTGGTGCTGGCTGCCTTTGGGGGCGGCGCATTGACTGGATTGATTGCGCTGGGCAGTCAATTTGTTCTCGGCAAGGCAGCGGGTATCACCACCGCGCTGGAACTCATCGAATTGTCTCGTCCGACCCATCCGCTTTTACAAAAAGTGTTGCGCGAAGCGCCCGGCACCTATCATCATTCCCTCATCATCAGCAATTTGGCAGAAAACGCGGCAGAGCGAATTGGCGCGGATGCATTGCTATGTCGCGTCGGCGCGTACTATCACGATGTCGGCAAAACGCTCAACGCGCAATTCTTTGTCGAAAACCAATTCGACGGGGTGAATCCGCACAATGCGATTGACCCGCACACCAGCACCACGATTTTGCATCAGCACGTAACAGAAGGAGATCGGTTAGCGCGCAAGTATGGCGTGTCAAAACGCGTACGCGACTTTATTATGCAGCATCACGGCACAACGTTACCCGTCTATTTTTATGAAAAGGCGCAGGCGCAGTCACCGGGCACGCCAATTGATGAAAACGAATTTCGGTATCCGGGACCCAAGCCACAAACGCGCGAATCAGCAATTATGATGTTGGCAGATGGCGTCGAAGCGACCACGCGCGCCGAACGCCCCTCAAATCCAACGGAAATCCGCGCTATCATTGACCGCATCGTGGAAACGCGAATTCAAGAAGGGCAGCTCGACGATTCGGCGATTACCTTGCGCGACCTCGACCAAATTAAAAGCGCATTCTTGGAAGTCCTGCAAGGCTTGTATCATCCACGCGTAAAATATCCTGTTCCAAAGACACCGGTGAATATGCCTGTTCCCATCATTCCCGACTCGCGTACGGATTTGTAGGGGCAGGGTCGCCCTGCCCATGCAGCGGATGGGCGGGGTCATCCCGCCCGTACATTTACCTATGGACATCAATGTCGTAGTTGCTCCCAAATATGCGCGGCGCATTTCCCAAAAAGATTTGCGTGCCGCTGCCTCGCGCGTCCTTGCGATGGAGCAGCCCGATGCGCTCCAGTCCCTTTCCATCGTCGTCGTCGGCGACCGCGCCATGCGCGACTATAACCGCCGTTTCCACAACATAAACGCCGCAACCGATGTACTTTCTTTCCCTTCGCCGATCTATCAAGACTATTTGGGCGATGTAATTATTTCATATGAGACCGCCAAAGAAAACGCGCGACGCGCGGGCTGGAGCGTCCGCAATGAATTAGAGCTCCTCGTCGTGCACGGCGTACTCCATTTGCTCGGCTACGACGACACCACCCCGAAAGCGTGCGAAGAAATGTGGCGGAAGCAGGCAGAGATATTGGGTTCGGTAACGGTATAAGACCCGAAGTGGTTTGTGCGCCTCAAAACGGCGCGAGAAACCCTTCGGGTCTTATACCGTGATTGACAATCCTCGTTCGCCCGCATAGAATCCGCGTATGAACAATCGCTGGGGCATCCACGCCCCGAACGGTGGTTTTCACCACATGGGGGAATTCTTTGATGCGGGATTTCAAAATTATACTGTCCTCCATGTTAATCAAGACCTGATTCCCCAAATTCGAGAAAAATATCCCAATGCGCGCATCCTCGTGCGGATGTATTTACAAAATTGGTTCAATCGCAATCCCGAAGATTGGTCACGCCAAGTCGCCGATATTGCGAATCGTCTGCGCCCGTTCAATGTCGAAATTACGTGGGCCAACGAACAAAACCTCGACCTCGAAGGACATCCGCAGGGCGCATCTCCCACGCAGCCCGTTCCCCCCGCTTCGCTTTATCAAGACATCAATAAATGGAATCTGGAAATGATCCGCCGTCTGCGGCAGCTCATTCCCTGGGCGCGTCTCCACTATCCCGCGTTCGCCAACGACCACAGCGACGACAAGAATCAGGGCGGCTATGTCGGATTAGAAATTTGCCGACCCAGCATCGAGCTCGCGGACGTGATGGATTGTCACTGCTATTGGCGAGTGGATGAGGGGCCGCTTACATTAGACGGCGGACAGCGTTTTGTTCTGACACACAACTTTTTTCCCGACAAACCGATTTTTATTTCCGAGTGCGGCAACTTTGCTGTTAATGATCCACGCTCACCAGACCAGTATATTACCTTTGCCCAATCGCTGTATAACTATGACTATGTAGAAGGCGAGACCTTTTTCATTTGGGATTCGGATGCCGCGCCCGAAAATTCCCAGAACATTATTCAGCGCAGCAGTGCCTTGCGCGATGCGCTCCGTCAAGTTTCCAAAGACCCGCCTGCCGTCCTTCCGCCAATTCCCTCCGCGCCCCCGCCCGCGCCGCGCCCACAACCCAAGCCCCAACCTGTTCCGCCAGAAGGTATTGACTATATTGTTCTGCCCGGCGACACCTTGATTTCCATTTCCAAGAAATTCGGCATAGAACTCATCCAATTGATGAATGTGAATCACATCACCGATGCGCGCACTCTGCGCGCGGGGCAACATTTGCGAATTCCCGGAAGCCCCGCCCCCGTTCCCGTACCGGGCGGACCGAGGACTGAACCAATGCCTACACCTCCACCTGGTAACCAGGGCCCCATTGAAAGTGAGCCAACGCCTGTGCCTGAACCGATACCGATAAATGGCGGCTCGATTTACATCGTGCGCCCCGGCGATACATTGAGCGCGATTGCAAAACGATTTAATGTGACCGTGCCTGCCCTCGTCGCCGCCAACACCCTGACGGATCCCAACCTTATTCGCGTCGGACAGCGGTTGATTATTCCCAAACCCCAGATGGTGTTAACCGTCGCGGGTGTTCTTGCAGTACAAGAGGCGGAAAAAGCGCGCATGGGGGTATTGGGAATTGGCGAAGCGGGGACAACTGTTACGCCGGAGGAAATCAAAGCGTTTCTACAAGGCAAACGCACTACCTATTACGTCACGCGCAAAGGCGACACGATTCCCAAAATCGCCGCGCTGTTCAACATTGATCCCGTCATTCTCGGACAAATCAATCAAGTCGGTTTGGACGGAGAGCTCATTCCGGGGACGCGCCTCTTGATTCCAATGAAATGATGCGCTTAACATCCCCAACTCGATTCATCGAGTTTTCACCTTTTTAGCCGTATGATTCATCATACGGCGTTCTAAAACAGGCATCTATTTTCGCTCAATCTTCGTAATAAAAACGTACAGCTAGTGGTGCGCCATTAGAAAGAGGGCGCGACCATACCCAACGAGAACGAGCGTGATGGCGAAAAGGTCACGCGTGTAATTGTGCAAATTGGGCGGCTGTGCGAGATCAAAAGCAAGAAAATAGAGAATTAACACAAACAGCAGCAGCGCCATGCCGACCAGCATGGCAAAGAGCTGATTCGAGTTGTACTGATTCGTTCGCTGCAAATAGACGGCGTGATTGGTAACCACTTCGCCCACGCCTTGAAATAAAATCACGCCAATTAGCCCATACACATAAATTTCACCAAGCGCCATGGGATTGCTCCACGCGTGACAAACGAGCAACGCAATCACCGATGCAACGAGCACGAGACCGCTGCCCGCCACTGCGCGTTGCATCAGCTTGGAAAGGATAGTCGGCGCGCCGTCCACCTCCGAATATCGAAAAAAGCGGCGCGGGAGAAAGATAGACAAAAATAGCAAGACGCCGTTTGCCAGAGCCAGCGGTAGCGTCAGTGGCGGATTTACGGTGTTCGCAGTTGTCGCGTATAGACCGCCAAAGAGAAGTGCAGTCAGCAGGGCATAGAACAAAGTTTCACCTCCTAAGGTCTTGTCCCATTCTATCCCAGCTCACTAATTTCGGAGCAGCCTTTGAGTAATTACCACATTTCAAAATGCGCGTCGTTTCCAAAGCCGAAGGGTGTCCGGACACCCTTCGGCTTTGGAAACGGATTTAAATCATCCGCAGCCTTGCATTGACAAAGCGATAACTTCCATTTTATAATGCGCGCACTCTTCCAAATCTAGTCTCAAACAACTTTCCCCAAGTTAAAGCGCTAACAGAGAAAGAGTTGCACGGAACTTGTAAAACGAGGAAAAAAGACCAGAACCAATGGCGGTTCAAACGCTTTTGTTAGCGATTGTTTGTGTCTCCCAATTGAGACGAGAGCGCACTATTATTTCCCAAACCTGCGTACAAGGAGGTGGTGCCTTCCCCAGACCCAAACTCCATAATTTTACGGAAAACGCTGTACGAGGATC
>Ga0070741_10011344_pt1 | contig 16480 bp, 15 predicted proteins | sample Coa_R1_4_FD_66440 | JGI IMG/M metagenome (GOLD analysis project Ga0070741, IMG submission 66440) | Surface soil microbial communities from Centralia Pennsylvania, which are recovering from an underground coalmine fire - Coalmine... | ecosystem: Environmental > Terrestrial > Soil > Unclassified ...
TCGTGCGGGAAGGCGCTGGCATGCTGCGATGAGCGTTCAGGACCTGATCGACCTCGCATCGGAACGGTTCGGCGCGGTCGTGCTCGCGGCGAACGACGACTTCTTCGCGCCGAAGGAAAACCTGATCAAGGCGTCGGCGCCGGAGTGGATCGAGGGCCGCTACACCGACCGCGGCAAGTGGATGGACGGCTGGGAAACGCGCCGGCGCCGCGACGCCGGCACGCACGACTGGTGCGTCATCCGGCTGGGCGCGCGCGGCATCGTCTCCACCGTCGACGTCGAGACGACGCACTTCAAGGGCAACTATCCGGAGTCGTGCGCGATCGACGCGGGCGACGGCGAGCGGTGGATCGAAGCGCTGCCGCCGGCGCCGCTGAAAGGCGACGCCCACAATCTGCTCGACGTCGACACGCCTGTCGAGGCGACGCACCTGCGGTTGCGGATCTATCCCGACGGCGGCGTCGCGCGGCTGCGCGCCTACGGGCGCGTCGTGCCGGACTGGGCGCGGTTGAAGCAGCGCCCCGAGATCGATCTCGCGGCGGCGCAGCACGGCGGCCTCGTCATCGCGTGCAGCGACATGTTCTTCGGATCGCGCAACAACCTGATCATGCCGGGCGACGCGACGCACATGGGCGACGGGTGGGAGACGAAGCGGCGCCGCGGACCCGGTCACGACTGGTCCATCGTGCGGCTCGCGGCGGCCGGGACGATCCACCGCGTCGAAGTCGACACGCGGCACTTCAAGGGGAACGCGCCGGGCGCCTGCGCTCTCGAGGGGTGCCGCATCCCGCCGCGCCCGGGCGACCCGCTCGACGGGGCGTCGTGGCAGCCGCTCGTCGAACGCGTCGCGCTCGAGTCGCACGCCGTGCACGTCTTCGAGCGCGAGGTGCGCGCGATCGGCGAGATGACCTACGTGCGCTTCAACATCTATCCGGACGGCGGCGTGGGTCGGCTGCGGCTGTTCGGCGTGCCGCGATGACCCTGGCACAGGTCAACGCGCTCGATTGCGCGGCCGCCGTCGAGGTGCTCCGGCAGTGCTGTGCGTCCACCGAGTGGGCGGCGCGGATGGCGGCCGCGCGGCCGTTCGCCGGCGTGGACGCGATGATCGTCACCTCCACCGTCATCTGGTCGGCGCTCGGCGAGGCGGACTGGCGCGAGGCGTTCGCGGGCCATCCGGCGATCGGAGATCGACCGGGCGCCGCCGGCGCGGGCGGAACCGGCCGGACCGCAGCCTGGTCGGAGCAGGAACAATCGGGCGTTGCGGCCGCGTCGCCGCGGGTGCTCGAGCGGCTGGCGTCGAAAAACCGCGAGTACGCGGCGCGATTCGGCTACATTTTCATCATCTGCGCGACGGGCCGGTCCGCCGGCGAGATGCTCGACGCGCTCGAGCGCCGGCTGAGGAACGACGCCGCGACCGAGATTCGCGTCGCCGCCGACGAACAGCGGAAGATTACGGCGTTGCGCCTGCGAAAGCTGGTCGACGAGACCGCCACTCGATGATCACGACACACGTGCTCGACCTGGCGCGCGGCGCTCCCGCGTCGGGCATCAACGTCACGCTGGAATTTCTGCAGCCCGACGACGGCGAGTGGTCGGCGGTGGGGCTCGGCGCGACCGACGAGAACGGCCGGCTGAAGACGCTGACCGACGGATGGACGATGATCGCGGGGACCTATCGCCTGACGTTCGACGTCGCACCCTACCAGCGCGCGCACGGCGCCGGGGCGCCGTTCTTTCCGCACGTGCAGATCACGTTCGACGTCCGCGACTCCGCGCAGCACTTCCACGTGCCGCTCCTGCTCAGCCCCTTCGGCTACTCGACGTACCGCGGGTCGTGACATGCTGACCTGGAACCGCTACGGCAAGTCCCGCATCCGGCTCGTGACGGTCGATCGCGCCGGCGACGCCCACCAGCTTCGCGATCTCACGGTCGACGTCCAGCTCGAGGGGGCGTTCGATCGCGTGTACACCGACGGCGACAACGCCGCCTGCCTGCCGACCGATACGATGAAGAACACCGTGTACGCGCTCGCGCGGCGGCACGGCGTCGATCGCGTGGAGGCGTTCCTGGCGCGGCTCGCCGACCACTTCGCCGCGAAACCCGGCGTGTCCCGCGTGCGCGTCAGCGCGGTGGAGCAGCCGTGGCGCCGCCTGTCGCCTCACGCGTTCGAACAGGCGGGCGCCGAGCAGTGGACGGCGCTCGTCGTGCGGAGCGGCGACGACGTCGACATCGAGTCGGGCCTGTCGAACCTCGTGCTGCTGAAGACGGCCGACTCGGCGTTCTCGGGGTTCCCGCGCGACGAGTTCACGACGCTCCCCGAGACCCGCGATCGCATCCTCGCCACGGCGGTCACCGCCCGCTGGCAGTACGCGCGTGACGTCGCCGACTTCGCGCAGCGCGACCGCGTCCGCGCGGCGCTGGTCGACACGTTCGCCGCGCACCGGAGCGAGTCGGTGCAGCATACGCTCGACGCAATGGGGCGGGCCGCGCTGGCGGCGGCGCCCGACGCGACCCGGATCACGCTGACGCTGCCGAACCGTCACCACCTGCTCGTCGACCTGTCGCCGTTCGGGCTCGACAATCCCGGCGAAGTGTTCGTCGCCACCGACCAACCGTTCGGCCTCATCGAGGCCACCATCGCGAGGTAATCATGGCGGACCTATCGACGACCTTCACCGGCGTCCGGTTCAGGAACCCGTTCCTGCTCTCGTCGGCGCCGCCGACCGAATCGGAGTCGAACATCGTGCGCGCCTTCGAGGCCGGCTGGGGCGGCGTCGTCACCAAGACGATCGGGCTGCACCCGGTGGTCAACGTCGCGGGGCCGAAAACGAAGTTCCTGCGCGCCGACGCCGATTCGCCGCGCCTGTCGATGAAGAAGCGCGCCGCCGCCGCGCTCCACTCGTCGTGGAACTGGGAGCTGATCTCCGACAAGACGCTCGACTGGTGGGTGCCGCGCCTGGGGCGGATCAAGAAGGCGTTTCCCGATCACGTGCTCGTCGCGTCGATCATGGCCGGGTCCGGCAACGACACCGAGCTGCGGCACTGGCAGGATCTGGCCGCGGCGTGCCAGGACGAGGGGTGCGATGCGCTCGAGCTGAACCTGTCGTGTCCCCACATGGATCGACCCGACATGGGATCGAACGTCGGCAAGGACAAGGAGCTCGTCTCGATCGTCACGCAGGTGGTCAAGGCGGTGTCGCGCATCCCGGTGTGGGCGAAGCTGACGCCGTCGACCACGGACATCGTCGTCGAGGCGCGCGGCGCCTTTCTCGGCGGCGCCGACGCGATCTCCTCGTCGAACACGTTCACGTCGCTGCCGCTCATCGATCCCGAGACGCTCGACTTCGAAGTGAACGTCGACGGGTTCGTGTCGACCGGCGGCCTCGGCGGTCCGGCCATCCTGCCGCTGTCGCTCGCGAAGATGTCGCAGCTGACGCAGGCCTTTCCCGACAAGGCGTTCTCCGGCATCGGCGGCATCTCGACCTTCGAGCACGCGCTCAACTACTTCGTGCTCGGCTGCGGGACGGTGCAGATCTGCACGGCGGCGATGCTCGATCACGCGGTCGGGCCGAACGTGATCCGCGCGCTGAACGACGGTCTCGCGTCGTTTCTCGATCAGCACGCCGACGAGGGTTGGTCGCGCGTCGACGACCTCGTCGGCCTGCGGCGCGACCGCATCGTCGCGCAGTCGAAGATCCGACGCCCGACGGAGAAGGACTATCACGGCGGGTTCGAGGCGGAGGGGTACGCCGCGACGGAAGAGAAGGCGTAGGGGCGCGCCGCGCGGCCGGCGGGGCTGCCGTGCCGCCGCGCCTAACCGCGCGCGCCGCGCGAACGGCGCTCCAGAATCTTCACGAACGATTTGCCGCGCAGTTCCTCCACCGACAACCCGCTCATCGCGACCGCTTCCGCTTCGGTGATGGCGCCGCAGTTCATCGCCCGCAGGAAGTAGTTCAGCAGCCCCTGTCCGGTCGCGGCATCGTCGAACACATCGCCGACGAGCGTCGCCTGCGCCGCCTTCTGGACGAAGTTCTTCAACCGCTCCGAGGCGGCGCCGAGCCCCTCCATGAAGAAGGCGTACACCGCCGCGTAGCGCGACGGCAGCTGCGCCGGATGCAGATCCCACCCCTGGTAGAAGCCGTTCACGAGCGAGTGGCGGATGTGCTCGGCGTGCAGCCGCCACGCGCGGTGCACGACGTCGCGCGAGCCGATCGGCATGACGTTGGTCGCGCCGTCCGACAGCCAGATGCCGGTGCCCGCGAGCGCCACCTGCATGACGCGCTTCGCGAAGTCGCACACCGGGTGCAGCATGTGCTGGTGCGCCGCGGTGATGCCGCAGCTCGCGGTGTAGTCGTACGTCCCGAAATGCGCGGCGACGATGCGGCCGCGGCCTTCGGCGACGAAGCGGGGCAGCGCCACCGCGCCGTCCGCCGCGAACACCGACTGCGGGGTCTCGATCATCACCTCGAATTTCAGCGCGCCGGCCGGCAGATCGCGCCAGTACTCGAACGCCTCGCACGCCGACGCCATCGCCGTCACCTGATCGGGCGTCGTGATCTTCGGCAGCGTGACGACGAAGTTCGGCGGCAGCGCGCCGCCGCTCCGGTCGAGCAGGCGCGTCAGAAACAGGTCGAAGGTGCGGATGCCGCGCCGCTTGTGCTCGGCGTTCAGCGGCTTGATGCGGATGCCGATCGAACCGGGCAGCGCGCCGGCCGCGAGACCGCCCGCGACCTCGTCGGCGGCGGCCAGCGCGAACGCGTCCTCTTCGGCGTCGGGCCGCGCGCCGAAGCCGTCTTCGAAGTCGATCCGCAGATCCTCGACCGGCTCGCGCGTCAGCTTGTCGATGACGCGCAGGTGGATACGTTCGGCAAGCGCGGCGTCGAGGCCGAGCGCCGCCCCGAACGTCGCGGGGTCGGGCGCGTGCTCCTGCAGCGTTCGCAGCGCGACGGCGCCGAGTTTTCTCGCCGCGTCCGCCTTGAACAGCTGCGCGCCACCGTAGACGACATGCACCGGCTGGCGCGCCGGCGAATCACCGGGGAAGAGCTCGGCGACGCGGGCGTTGCCCGCGTCCACCGCGTCGACGATCGGGACGAGCGCGTTCTCGGGGATCGAGGTCTGCGACATGGGGTCAGCGCGCGCGCCCGCCCGACACCTCGAGGCGCACGCCGGCGCGCGCCACGGCGACGTCGACGGGGCGCGGATCCGCGGCGTCGGTGAGGTAGGTGACCTGGTAGCGCGATTTCGCGCGCTCGTAGTCGGTGACGAGCCGGCCGGCGATCGCTTTCGTTTTCTCGGGAAGCGAGTTGCTGGTGTTGATGTAGTCGTAGTAGCCGCCGACCGACTGCGTGACGTGCTGCGCCACGATCTCCGGCATGCCGCCGCCGCGGTACTTGATCGAGATCGCGTGCACCGAGACGCCGCGCGACGGCAGCGTGGAGAGCCAGGTGTTGAAGCGCTTCTCGTTCGCGCCGCCGCTGCTTTCCGTGCCGTCGCTCGTCAGGATCACGAAGACGGGCCAGCGGTCGTCCGCCTTCTTCATGAACCGCTCGTCGATCTCCATCAATCCGTCCATCAGCGGCGTGCCGGCGCCGTCGAGGAACATCCCCCGGGCGGCATCCTTGATCTTCTGGCGGTCGGCCGTCGGCGGCACGCGGATGCGCACCTGGCGCCCGGTACTGACGATCATGATCTCGTGCGGCGGCGGCACGGCATCGGCGAAATCGGCGATCGCCGCGCGCATGTGGTTCAGCGCCTTGTCCATTCCGTCGCCCGTATCGATCATCAGCGCGATCCGCATCGGGTAGCGCGCCAGGCCGGCCGTCGTCACCTCGCGCGCGGTCCCGTCCTCGCGCACCTCGAACTCCGGCGTCGTGAGGTCGGTCACCGGCGCGCCCGCCCGATCGAACACGCTCACGAAGATCTGCCGCGCGTGCGGCTTGACGGTCCTGCCCTGGGCTCCGACGGCTGTGATGGCGGCGACGACGGCGATCACCGTTTTCATCGAACCCTCCGCGCGCGAGAGCGAATACTATACGACCATGACGAACGTGCGCACGCTCGCCGACGGCCGCGTGGAGCTGGTCGATGCCGCGCGCGTCGAGGCCAGCCCCCTCTACAACGACGATCTCGCGCCCGTTCCGGCCGCCCGCCGCACGTGGACGACCTACAACTACGCCGCGCTCTGGGTGAGCATGGCGCACTGCATCCCCACCTACATGCTCGCGTCGGGGCTGCTCGCGTCGGGCATGAGCTGGTCGCAGGCGATTTTCACGATCCTGCTCGGCAACACGATCGTGCTCGCGCCGATTCTCCTCAACTCGCATCCCGGCACGAAGTACGGCATCCCGTTTCCGGTGTTCGCGCGCGCCGCGTACGGCACGCTCGGCTCGAACGTGCCCGCGTTGATGCGGGCGCTCGTCGCCTGCGGCTGGTTCGGCATCCAGGCGTGGATCGGCGGCGAGGCGCTCAATACCTTCTTCCGCACGATCGTGCCCGGATGGACGCAGCTGCTCGGCGCCGGCTTCGGCGGCCACACCGGGACGGAGTGGCTGTCGTTCCTGCTGTTCTGGGGCATGAACGTCTTCATCATCTACCGCGGGATGGATCTCGTCCGCGAGATCGAGAACTGGGCGGCGCCGTTCGTGCTCGTGATGACCGCCGTGCTGCTCTGGTGGGCGGTCTCGAAAGCCAACGGCCTCGGCCCGCTGCTCTCGCAGCCGGGCCGGTTCCGGACGTTCGCGGAATTCTGGCCCGTGTTCGTGCCGTCGCTGACGGCGATGATCGGATTCTGGGCGACGCTGTCGCTCAACATGCCCGACTTCACGCGGTTCGGCCGCAGCCAGCGCGAGCAGATCGTCGGCCAGGTCGTCGCGCTGCCGACGACGATGTCGCTGTTCGCGGCGATGGGGGTGATGATCACCAGCGCGACCGCGATCATCTACGGCCGCTCGATCTGGGATCCGGTCGTCCTCGTCGGCCGGTTTTCGTCGCCGCTCGTCGTGGCCGTGGCCATGTTCACCGTCGTGATCGCGACGGTGGCGGTCAACATCGCCGCCAACGTCGTGTCGCCCGCGAACGACTTCGCGAACGCGTTCCCGCGCGTCATCAGCTTCAAGACCGGCGGCCTCATCACCGGCATCCTGGGCATCGTCATCCAGCCGTGGAAGCTGCTGGCGGATCCGTCCGGGTACATCTACACGTGGCTGCTCGGCTATTCGGGCGGCCTCGGCTCGATAGCCGGCGTGCTGATCGCCGATTACTGGCTGGTGCGCCGCTGCGAGCTGCGGCTCGAGGACCTGTACCTGGCCGACGGCGCCTACCGCGGATGGAACTGGCGCGCGATCGCCGCGACGGCCACCGGCTGCGTCCTGGCGTGGATCGGCCTCGTCGTGCCGGCGATGAAACCGTTTTACGACTACGCGTGGTTCGTCGGCTTCTTTGCGGCCGGCACGATGCATCTGCTGCTGATGCGCACGACGTTCCACGCCGAGGCGGCGGAGCTGGCCGAAGGGTAGCGTATGCGCGCGCGCATGCCCGCGGCCATGGCGCCGTAACACCGTGCACGGCTGGGACAACTTCTACGTGATCGTCGGGTCGGCGGCGGCGGCGCTGACCGGCCTGCAGTTCGTCGTCATGGCGCTCGTGGCCGATCTGCGCCGGCCGGGGACGCGCAGCGACATCGACGCATTCGGCACGCCGACGATTCTGCACTTCTCCGCGGTCCTGCTCGTGGCCGCGATCGTCTGCGCGCCGTGGCCCGAGCCGGTCGGCCGGACGATCGCGCTGACCGCCTGTGGAGCGACCGGCATCGTGTACGGCGCGATCGTGGCGCGGCGCGCCCGGCGCGCGCAGTACCGCCCGGTCGCCGAGGACTGGATCTGGCACGTGGTGCTGCCGCTGACGGCGTACGTGTCGCTCTTCGGCGCCTCGGCGCAGCTGGTGGCCGCGGAATCGAGCGTGCCGCTGTTCGTCGTCGGCGGGGCGTCGCTGCTGCTGCTGTTCGTCGGCATCCACAACGCGTGGGACACCGTCACCTACATCGTGGTGGACGGCGGCGGGCGCCCGCCGGCGCGCTGACAAGTACGCTATTCTCGTCGCGCATGGCTACGGCACCGTCCATCACGACGCGTCATATGACGCGCGAGGAGCGCGTCAACCAGCGCAACGCCGTCCTCGCGGGATTTCTCGGCTGGACGCTCGACGCGTTCGACTTCTTCATCCTCACGCTCGTCATCGAGGACATCGCGCGCTCGTTCTTTCCCGGCGCGTCGATGGCCGACTCGCGCCCGCGGATCGCCTTCGCGCTGACGGCGACGCTCGCGATGCGCCCGATCGGCGCCGTGGTCTTCGGGATCATGGCGGACCATTTCGGCCGGCGCCTGCCGCTGATGATGAACGTCATCTTCTACGCCGTCATCTCCGTGCTGTCCGGCCTCGCGCCGAGCTACCGCGTGTTCCTCCTGCTGCGCATGCTGTTCGGCATCGGGATGGGCGGCGAGTGGGGCGTCGGCGCGTCCCTCGCGCTCGAATCGGCGTCGCCCCGGCTGCGCGGTCTGCTCTCCGGGCTGCTGCAGGAAGGCTACGCGCTCGGCAACCTGCTCGCCGCGCTCGCGTTCCGCCTCGTCTATCCCTATTTCAACTCGCTCTACCCGGGAAACGGCTGGCGCCTGATGTTCTTTCTCGGCGGCCTGCCGGCGCTGCTCTCGCTCTTCATCCGCGCGCGCGTGAAGGAATCCGAGGCGTGGCACGAGCACCGCACCGACTGGGCGACGTACCGCAAATCGCTGCCCGCGTTCTGGAAGCGCTTCGCCTACCTCGTCGTCCTGATGACGATGATGAACTTCATGTCCCACGGGACGCAGGACATGCAGCCGACGATGCTTCGATCGATCGGGTACAACGCCGCGCGGATCGCCGATCTGACGATGCTCTCGGGCCTGGGCGCCATTCTCGGCGGCCTGGCGTTCGGCTACTACTCGGACCGCTCCGGCCGCAAGCGCGCGATGCTCGTGGCGATGATCTGCGGCCTTGCGGTCGTCCCCTTCTGGATCGCGGGGCACAGCGAGTGGCGGATCATCATCGGCGTGTTCCTGATGCAGTTCTTCGTCCAGGGCGCGTGGGGCGTGATCCCGGCGCACATCAACGAGCTGTCGCCGAACCACCTGCGCGGGTTCTTCCCCGGCTTCGCGTATCAGCTCGGCGTCATGTTCGCGGCGAGCATTCCCTACCTCGAATCGGCGCTCGGCGAGCGGTTCACCTACACGCAGGCGATGGGCGGCCTGGTCACCGCCGTCTTCATCCTCGCGTTCCTGGTCACGGCATTCGGGCCGGAGGCCAAGGGCGTGAGCTTCCGAAAGGAGGCCGGGGCCCGGGGGTAGGCGCTCGGCGCTGGACGCCCGCTGTCCGCAGCGCGAGTGCCAGCGTCCCGCGCCCCCGCCGCGCGCCCCGCGACGTGGATCTCCGCCAGCTCGAGATTCTGCAGGCGATCGCCGAGACCGGCTCGTTTACCGCGAGCGGACGGAAGCTGCACGTGTCGCAGTCGGCGATCAGCCGCCAGATCCTGCTGCTCGAGGAGGAGCTCGGCGAGCCGCTGTTCCTGCGCGTCGGGCGGCAGGTGCGGATGACGCCGGCCGCCGAAAGCCTGGTGCAGCTCGGCCAGCGGGTGTTCCGCGATTTGACCGAGACGGTCGGCACCATCACGGACCGCACCAAGCAGCTGAAGGGCACGCTCCGGCTGAGCGGCGGCATGACCGTGTGTCTGTACGTCTTTCCGCCGCTCCTGAAGCACCTCAAGCGCGTCCACCCGCACCTCGACGTGCGGCTGACGGTGGCGACCGCCGGCCGCTCGGTTCAGGAGATCCGCGCCGGCCGCGTGGACGTCGGCTTGCTGACGCTGCCGGTGGAGGAGTCGGACCTGGTGACCGTCCCCGCGCTGCACGAGGAGCTGCTGCTCGTGATGAACCCCACGCACCCGCTGGCGCGCCGCCGCCGGGTCGTGCCGAAAGATCTCGCCGCGCAGCCGTTCATCCTGTTCGAGCCGGGGTCGGCGACGCGCAAGGTGATCGACAGCTTCTTCGCGGCCGAGGAGATCGGGCCGCCGGTGGTGATGGACACCGAGAACGTCGAGATCATCAAAGCGATGGTGAAGACGGGGCTGGGGATCGGGATCGTCCCGTATCAGTCGGTCGCGCGCGAGGTGCGCGCCGGCCAGTTCGCCGTCGCGCGCGTCGAAGGGCGGGAGCTCGTCCGGCAGACTGGCTGGGTCTACGTGCAGGCCAACCGCGTGCCGCGGATGATCCACGAGCTGCTGGCCGCCTTCGAAACGGTCAAGGGAAAGCTCCGCCTGTCGTCCGCACGGCGCCAGCCATCAGCAAATTAGATAGGTCGCATCAGATCATTCTATTTTCGGCGTACGTTCGCCGTGTGTACTCTTGGTGGGCCGGGAGGAATCGACATGGGCACCGAACGCGATCGCGTCATTTCCATCACGCTGACCGAGGCCGAGTGGCGGGCGTTCGTCGCCGCCCAGCCGCAGCCGGTGCTGTGGCTGCGCGAGCGGATCCTCGAAGCGGCCCGCGGCGCGTCGAGCGACGCGCCGGACGGCGACGCACGCCGCGTGGCGTAGCAGTCCGCCCGCGGCAGGCGTCAGGCCTGCCGATCCGGAGCGCCGGAAGGCGGCCCTACGCCGGCAGCCACGCCTCGAACACCGTCCGTCCCGGGCGGCTGTCGACCGAAATGCGTCCGCCATGCCGCTCGACAATCGCCTTCACAATCGACAGCCCGAGCCCGCTGCCGCCCGCCGGCGCGCGGGACGTGTCGCCCTTGTAAAACCGATCGAACACGTGCGGCAGGTGCTCGGGTGAAATGCCGGGCCCTTCGTCTTCGACGGTGAGCGCGACGCCCTCGCCGGCGCGCCGCGCCGCCAGGCGGATCGTGCTGCCGTCGGGCGCGTAGCGGATCGCGTTCGCCGCCAGATTCTGCACCACCTGCTCGAGCCGGTCGGCATCGCCGGCGACCGTCGCGGCGTCGGGCGCAATCGTCGCCGCGAGCGCGATGCGCCGCGCCCGCAGCTCGCGCTCGTGCCGCGCGCCGACGCGCGCGAACAGCTGGTCGATGGCCACCGTGCCGCGCCGCAGCGCGCCGCCGCCGCCCTCGAATTTCGCGAGCTCGAGCAGGTCGCCGATGAGCCGTTCGAGCCGCGCGGCTTCGTCGGCGATGATGCGGAGGTACCGCGCCCGCGTCTCCTCGTCCAGCGCGACCTCGGGCATCGTCAGCGTCTCGAGGTAGCCGCGGACGGCCGTCACCGGCGTGTTGAGCTCGTGCGACACGTCGGCCAGGAGCTGACGGCGCACGCGATCGGAGGCCGCCAGGTCGTCGGCCATGCGGTTGAACGCGTGGGCGACCGCGGCGATCTCGTCGCCGCCGGTTTCGGGCGCGCGCGCCGCGAGATCGCCCGAGCCGAATCGCCGCGCGGCCGTTTCGACCGACCGCAGCCGACGGCGCGCGGGGCCGAACACGAGGAGCGACGTCAGCACCGTCCCGACGATCAGCACGCCGCCGCCCACCAGCGTCAGCATCGGCGCGTAGCGCGAGAGCAGCAGGCCGAAGGGCGCCTGCGGCGGGACGACCACGACGCCCGTCAGCTTGCCGGCGACGACGATCGGCGCCGGGCGGACGAAGCGCACGCCTGCGCCCTCGTCGCGCTCGAAGCGTTCGACGAAGCGGTCGGGCTGCTGCCACCACTCGGGCCGCGCGCCGCGTTCGCCGGATCCGAATCCGGGGCGGACGCCGTCGGCCGGCGGACCCTGCGGCGGTTCGCCGCGGCGTCCCCGGGCGAAGCGCAGCGATCCGCCCTGCAGCCGCACGCGCGCCATCTGGATCAACGGTTCGGGAAAGGTCTTGCTGCCGCTGGTGATCAATCGGCCGTCGGCCATCAGCACGAAAAAGGGATGGGTGTAGGTGGCGTACTGCTCGCGCACGTACTTGGCGAGATCGGCCTGCGGCTCGCGTTCGAGCAGGTTCGTCAGATCCAGCGCCACCGTCTGGCCGAGCCGCGCCGGCGACTGCCCCGGCAGCGAGCGGCCCGACTGCGAGACCGCCCAGACGAACAGCACCGCCTGCACGACGAGCATCGCCGCGAGAAACGCGACGACGCCGAGCGCGATGCGCCAGTACAGGCTGCGGTACCACTGCATAAGAGACCTGTGTGCATCCTAAACCGGTGTCACACACTTTTCATCGCCGCGCCGCGCACGCGTTTTCATAATCGACGCATGGCGAACGCAATTCGTGGATTCGTGTCGGCGGGGCTCGTCGCCGCCGTCGCCGCGCTGCTCGGCACCTGGCTGGCGGCGGAGGGCTACGCGCAGGCCCAGAGCGACAAGCCGTCGCTCGCCGGCGCCTGGACGCTGAACAAAGATCTCAGCGACAAACCGGCCGACCGCGGCAGCCGCGGCAGCACCAATCGCGGGAATGGCGGCTTCGGCGGCGGGCGCCGGCGCGGCGGATTCGGCGGCGGAGGATACGGCGGCCGCGGCGGCTACGGCGGCGGCCAGCCGCAGATGGATCCCGAGACGGCGCAGCGCACGCGCGAGGCGATGCGCGACATCGTCACGCCGCCGGAGAAGATGACGATCACGCAGAGCGACTCGATGATCGTGATGACCGACGGCGAGGGCCGCACGACGCGCCTGTCGCCGGACGGCAAGAAGATCAAGGACGAGAACACCGGCGTCGAGCGCAAGACGAAGTGGGACACCGGCAAGCTCGTGAGCGAGATCAGCGGGCCGGGCGGGATGAAGGTGACGCAGACCTACGCGCTGAACCCCGAGCTCCACCAGCTGCGCCTGACGACGCAGATCGAAGGCGGGCGCGGGGGGCAGGCGCGCACGGTGTCGAGCGTGTACGACGCCGATCAGAAATAGTCCGCGCCGGCCGCGAGCGCGCCGCGCCGGCAGGCGGGGATCCGTCGACGCGAGCGGCCGACGCTCTCAGCCGAGTTTCGGCCGCTCGCGCTGCTCGCCCCGCGCCCGCTCGTACGACAGCGCCGCGCCGACGAGCGTCGCTTCGTCGTAGAGCCGCCCGGTCAGCATCAGTCCGACCGGCAGCCCACCGGCCAGCCCGGCGTTGACCGTGATCGCGGGATGCCCCGTCAGGTTCGTCGTCGTCACGCTCTCGCTCGTCGACGGCGAGACGATCACGTCGTAGTCCGCCATCAGCCGCTCCATCTCTTCGCCGAGCAGCGTGCGCACGCGCTGCGCGCGGATGTACTCCACGGCCGGAATGAACCGCGAGAAGCGCAGCTGGTTCGCGCGGTCGTTCGGTCCCTTGCCGGCGAGCTCGCCGACGCGGCCCGCGCGGACGAGCGCATCGAAGGCCGCGCCCGCCTCGGCGTTGAGGATTGCGTACAGCGCGTTCTCGTGCATCGCGGGGAACGCGACCGGCGTCAGCGTCGCCCCCGCGCGCCGGAGCGCGTCGAGCGCGGCTGCCAGCGTGCGGCGCGTGTCGGGCCACCGCATCCGCGTGTCGCTGTTCTCGCGCGGCTCGTGCTCGAATTCGTCCTGGACGACGCCGATCTTCAGCGCGCCGAGCGGCCGCGCGCCGCGCCAGGCGAACGCGGCATCGGCCACGGTGCGGTCGCGTCCGTCGGGTCCGTAAATCGCGTTCAGCACGACGGCCGTGTCCTCCACGCCGCGCGCAATCACGCCGACCTTGTCCATCGTCCAGCGCAGCGTCATGCAGCCGTAGCGGCTGCTGCGTCCGTACGTCGGGCGGAGTCCGGCGACGCCGCAGGTGTGCGCAGGGGAGATGATCGATCCGCCGGTTTCGGTGCCGATGGAGACGCCGACGAGCCCGGCGGCGGTGGCCGATGCGGGGCCGGCGGACGATCCGCTCGAGCCGCGCGTCGTGTCCCACGGGTTGCGCGTCCTGCCGCCGAACCACACGTCGCCGACGGCCAGCTCGCCGGTCGTCAGCTTCGCCAGCAGCACCGCGCCCGCGGCGCGCATCCGCTCGACGGCGGTCGCGTCGATGGCCGGCACGCGCTCCTTGAACGGCGCCGCGCCCCACGTGGTGCGGATGTTCTTCGTCGCGAACAGATCCTTGATGCCGTACGGGATGCCGTGCAGCGGACCGCGATAGCGCCCCGCGCGGATCTCGCGATCGGCCTCGGCGGCCTGCGCGCGCGCCAGATCCTCGGTGAGCGTGACGACGCATTCGAGCGCCGGGCCGAACCGTTTGAGGCGGGCGAGATACAGCTCGGTGAGCTCGGCGGACGACACCGCGCGTGACTGGATCAGCGCGGCGAGCGCGGTCAGCGGCAGGAACGCGAGGTCGTCGTCGGCGGGGCGGGTGGCGAGGCGCGGGTGCTCGACGGTCAGCGGGGCGTGCGGCGTCGCCGGGGCGGCGGGTCTGGTGCGCGCGAGCGGCTCGAACGAGAATGCCGGCTCGACGTCGTCGGCGACGTCGATCGCGCGCAGCGTTTCGTAGTTCGTTCGGTTCGCGGTGACGTTGGCGATCATGCCGGCGCGCTCGGTGTCGGAAAACGTGACGGCGGCAATTTTCTCCGCCTCGCGCAGCGTCGCATCGGAGATTTCTGCCCCCCCGGTGTCAGACACCTGTGGATTGGCGATTTCTGCCCCGCTGGTGTCAGACACCTGTGGAAAAGACACCCGTGGAAACGCGGCGGGCAGCGCTGCCGCAAGGGGAAGCGTTTGCAAAAACTTACGTCGACCCCGACCGTTCGTCATGGCGACATTCTATGGCATCGATGTTGAACTCGTCCGCTGCATGAGACGCCGGGCTGCGGCGCACGCGCTGGCCATGCTCATCGTCTGCGCCGCGCCCCTCGCGGCGCAGGACGCGACAGCGCCGCCCGATCCCGCGAGCGACGCGCCGCGCGCCGAACAGCGACCCTCCGACGACAAGAAACCGCCCACGCCGGAGCACACCGGCATCCACGCCCTCTTCCGCAATCTGGGCGAGGACTACAAGAACCTCGCGCACCTGGACAACGTCCTCGTCGCCGGCGTCGGCGGCGCGGCGGCGCTCGCGGTGCATCCGTGGGATCCGGACGTCAACGCGCACCTGCGCAGCCACTACACGCTCGTCAACGACATCTACGCGCCGGCGAAGTACTACGGCGACACGCCGGAGCAGGTGGCGCTGTCGCTCGGCACGTACGCCCTCGGGCGGATCTTCGACTACCCGAAAGCGTCGCACCTCGGGATGGATCTGCTGCGCGCGCAGATCGTCGCCGAATCGATGGTCGAGCCGCTGAAGTTCGCCGTCGGGCGCGAGCGGCCCGACGCCAGCAACCATCAGTCGTTTCCGTCGGGGCATTCCGCGGTGACGTTCGCCGCCGCGACGGTGCTGGAACGCCATCTCGGTTGGAAGAAGAGCGCGCTCGCCTACGTCGTGGCGGCGTACGTCGCCTCGTCGCGCCTGCACGACAACGTGCACTATGCGAGCGACGTGATGTTCGGATCCGCCGTCGGCGTGATCGCCGGCCGGACCGTCACGGAGCACGGCGCGGAGTACTGGACGATCGTGCCGACGACGACGCCGTCGGGCGGCATCGCGATCGTCGCCGTGCACGTTCAATGAAGCTGGCGGTTACTTGTGTCGGGGTCCGCCGTCGGGTTGTCCGTGGCGTCGGGCGATTGCTCGACGGCCGATGAGCGACAGCCGCGCTATTCGTCCTCGTCTTCGTGCGGCTTGCTCGTGGCGACGTCGTCGATGTCCGGCGGTTCTTCGCCGACGTCGTCGACATCCTCGAGCGTGAAGGAGCGGCCGGTCACCTTCATCGGGATCGGGCCGCGCGGCTTGTCGGCGTCGCGCTTCTTCGACTTCTGACCCCGCGAGGGCTTGGCGTCGGGGCCGAAGTTCTTGGCGCGGTTGGCCGGCGGCGCGGCCGCACCGGCGTCGAACCGGGGCCCGCCGAACCCGCCCGGGCGCGGACCGCCGAATCCGCCGGGACGAGGCCCGCCGGGGCCGCTCGGGCCGCCGGGGCGCGGACCGAAGCCGCCCGGACGCGGACCGCCGGGGCCGCGATCTTCGCGGGCGCGCGCCTCGCTGACCGCGAGCGGGCGCCCGTTGAACACCTGGCCGTTGAACTTCTGGATCGCCTGCTCGGCGTGGGAGCGATCCTGGAACTCGACGAACGCAAAGCCGCGCGGGCGACCGGTTTCGCGGTCGACCGGCAGCACGACTTGCGACGGCGCCGCAACGGTACCGAAGTAGCTTCGCAGGTCGGCTTCTGTGGTGCTGTAGGCGAGGTTTCCGACGAACAGGCGGACGGGCAAACGGTTCTCTCTGTCGGCAAAAACCTTACCCGAAACCCGGCCGTCCTGCAAGCGGGGGCTATAGTTACCCCTATGAAACGGATCGCGCTCTGGGTCCTGGCGTCGGTTTCGCTGGTCGCCGCGGCGGGCGGCGGCCGCTCGTCGATCGCCAGCGGCGAACTGCGCCAGTGGCTGTCCT
>Ga0070741_10011345_pt1 | contig 16480 bp, 14 predicted proteins | sample Coa_R1_4_FD_66440 | JGI IMG/M metagenome (GOLD analysis project Ga0070741, IMG submission 66440) | Surface soil microbial communities from Centralia Pennsylvania, which are recovering from an underground coalmine fire - Coalmine... | ecosystem: Environmental > Terrestrial > Soil > Unclassified ...
CGCCACCGTCATGTGCGGCCACAGCGCATAGCTCTGGAAAATCATCGACATATTGCGCTGTTCGGGAGGGAGCGTGCGCCGGAGGGAGGACACCACCTTGTCGCCGACGAGGATTTCCCCGGCCGACGGCTCGACGAAACCCGCAATCAGTCGCAAGGTCGTGGTTTTGCCGCAACCGGAAGGGCCAAGCAGGCACACGAGCTGGCCGCGATCGATCTTGAGCGAGACGCCGTCGACCACCCTGGCAGCGCCGTACAGCTTGGTCAGATCGCGCAACTCGACCGACGCCACCCGCATTCTCCCGGAAATGCCCGCTTATCGCGCTGCGAGCTGCGGATAGAACACCAGAGGTGTGGGTTTTCGTCCAGTGCCGTCAGGTTCCGGGATTAAATGCATTCGTAGGTCGGGTTACTCTAATGCTCCGCAAATAGGCGCGATCGAATTCGATGCCGGTTTGGCGCATTGACGATCCATCATGAAATGCGGCGCCGTTCGGACATTCCAGGCGCGAGTGGGCGCGGCAGGCTCGAACGCGTTGATCGTCCCGCGTCGCTTTCGCGCTACCATTCTCAATGGGACGCTCTTTTTTGTGGTGACATTTGTCACGTGAGATGATCATCTGTATGCTGAGGAAGCGGGAGGTGGCGCCCTATCGGCGTCTGCGACAACAGGCGGCGCAAAGTCGCCGGCGATAAGGATCGCGCGGGCGGGCTTTTGAGCCGGGTCGCGTGACTGGTTGTGTGGACGCGACGGAACGCCATCTGCCTGTCACATACCGCCCATAAGGCGGCGAAAGGCAAGCACGTCGAAGGCGTCATGATCCGGGTCGTTCAGATTTCCGACACTCATCTCAGTCCGACCAAACGGCATTTTCACGGGAACTGGGAACCGGTGAAGGCCTGGCTCGCGCAGCAGAAACCGGACTTCATTATTCACGGCGGCGATATCACCGTGGACGCGGCCGATCAGGAAGAAGACGCCGCGTATTGCGCCGCGCTTCTGAAAGAACTCGGCGTTCCGGTGCTAGCCGTACCAGGCAACCATGATGTCGGCGAAGCAGGCAATGTTTTCCAGCCACCCAGCAGCGAGCGCAACGCACGCTTCCGCTATCACTTCGGCCCCGACAGATGGTTGCGGGACGTCGAAGGCTGGCGCCTGATCGGATTCAACACGATGCTGCTCGGCAGTGGAGAGCGCGACGAGGCCCTGCAAAGCGAGTGGCTCAAAGGCGCGATGGCCGGCGCGAACGGCCGCAAGATCGCGTGGTTTACCCACAGGCCTCTATTCATCGAGAGCCCTCAGGAGGGGGATACCGGTTACTGGTCGGTCAAACCGGATCAGCGTGCGGAGCTTTACAAATTGATGCGTGATCACCCGGTTGCGATCGTATCGACGGGTCATCTGCATCGCTGGCACGACATGACGCTCGACGGCACGCGTTACATCTGGGCCCCCTCGACCGGCTTCCTGGTCGGCGAGGATCAGCATCCGCCGACGGGCGGCAGCGCGCGGCTCGGAGCGGTGGTCTACGACATCGATGGCGCGAGCATCAACGCGGCGATCGTACCGGTTCCCAATCTCACCGATTACTGGATCGACGACGTGATTCACGAAGTCTATCCGCCACGCGATCCAAAAGCGTGACGCATGGCAGGCCTTTCCCTTCGCGGCGTGACGAAATCCTTCGGCAATGTGCCGGTGCTCGCGCCGCTCGACCTCGACATTGCCGACGGCGAATTCCTGACACTGGTCGGACCTTCCGGCTGCGGCAAGTCGACATTGCTGCGGATCATCGCGGGCCTTGAACCGCAAAGCGGCGGCAGCGTCTCAATCGGGGGAAATGGGGTCGATCATCTGCGCCCGCACGAACGCAAGGTCGCGATGGTGTTCCAGAATTATGCGCTTTATCCGCATATGACTGTGTTCGACAACATCGCGCTACCCCTGACCATGGCACGCCTGAGCCTGCTCGAGCGGTTGCCGCTCCTGCGTCTCTTCTCACCGCGCCGGCGCGGGATCGTGGAGGGAATCGTTCGTGATGTCCGTTCCGTCGCTGAGCAGCTCCGCATCGAGAAATATTTCGATCGCAAGCCAGGCCAATTGTCAGGTGGGCAGCGCCAGCGCGTCGCGCTTGGCCGGGCGATGGTGCGCCATCCGGACGTGTTCCTGATGGACGAACCGTTGTCGAACCTCGACGCCAAGCTGCGCGTGCATATGCGAAGCGAACTGGCAGAGCTTCATTCGCGGCTTGGCGTGACCATGATCTATGTCACACACGATCAGGTCGAGGCGATGACCATGTCCGACCGGCTCGCCGTCATGGATCAGGGGCACATCCTGCAGATCGGGACGCCCGACGAAGTCTACAAGCGCCCGGCTTCGATCGCGGTTGCGCAATTCATCGGCAGCCCGGCCATCAATCTTCTCGCGGCGACGTTGCGCAGCGGCGGGCAGGTGGAACTGAATGGCAGCACCTTGCCGCTGCGAATCGCAGGCCAGAGCGAAGGGCCGGTATCGATCGGCATCCGACCCGAGTCCGTACGGCTCGCAGCGAAATCGGACGACGTGTCTTTCCCGGTCAAATTTCGCCGGCGTGAAAATCTCGGGGCCGAAAGCATTCTGCATTTCGACGCAGCCGGCGTGGAGGTTCTTTGCAAGGTTGCACATGAAGGCCACGAGACCATCGTGGAGCCGGGGACAGATATGACGCTCGCGTTCTCGCCGGCCGATTGCCACATCTTCGGCACGGACGGGCTGCGGATTGTTACCGAGAAAATCGAGCTTCAGTCGCTTTCCGGCGGCAATCGGGCGGCCGCCCTGGCGGGGCAGAAATGAGCGCTGCAGCGCAAGTGATCCCGGCGACCACGCGGCGCCAGCAATGGGTGGAGGCGCTGGCAGGGATAAGCTTCTCCGCGCCGGCCTTCATCCTTCTGCTGTTGACCATCCTTGCGCCCCTCGGCGCGCTGATATTTCTCAACTTTACCGATTACGAACTGGGCGCGATCGATTTCTCCTATATCGGATTGAAGAATTTCAACCACGCCTGGACGGATCCGGTGATCCGCCGTTCACTTGCCAATACTCTGCTCTATGTCGCGATCGTCGTGCCTGGCGGCGTTCTGATTTCCCTCTTCGTCGCCATCCTGGTTCACCGTCGCACTCGTACACGCGGCCTTTATGAGGTGATCTATTTTCTGCCGGTAACCTCGACGCTGATAGCGATGGCGACGATGTGGCAGTTTCTGCTTCACCCGACACTCGGACCCGTCAATTCATTTCTGAAATGGGTCGGGATCGGGGAGGTTGCTTTCCTCAGCAACCCGAAACTCGTCATTCCGACGCTCGCCGCCATCGGCATCTGGCAACTCGTCGGCTTTAACATGGTGCTGTTTCTCGCGGGGCTGTCAGCCATCCCGCGCGACCTTTACGAAGCTGCTGACGTCGATGGCGCAAGCAATCCTGTCGACCGCTTCCTGCGTGTTACGTGGCCGTTGCTCGGCCCGACGACGATGTTCGTGATCGTGACGACCTTTATCACCGCGTTCAAGGTCTTCGACACGGTTGCCGTGATGACGCGCGGCGGGCCGGGTGGCGCATCCGAAGTACTGCTCTACGCGATCTATCTCGAAGGCTTCCAGTATTTCCATCTGAGCTATGCGGCGACGCTGGCACTGATCTTTCTTGCCTTCACGCTGGTCTTCTCGATCGCGCAGACGTTCATTCTCGATCGGCGGGTGCATTACTGATGACCGCGATCTCCCCCGGCGCACCGGCATTCAGGGCGCCTACTCCGCTGGGTTTCCGTCTGCGCCGTGTTGCGTCGCTTGCGCTCGTGCACGCGATCCTGATCGCCGGCGCGGTATTCATGCTGCTGCCGTTCGTCTTCATGGTCGTCTCCTCAATCAAGCCACCCGGCGAGATTTTCGAAGCGACTTTCCGGCTATGGCCCCGCAATTTCTACGGCCTGCAGAATTTCGAATCCGCGCTGACCACGGCGCCGCTGCTGAAATTCCTCATCAACGGCCTGATCGTTTGTCTGGGCATCCTGGTCGTGCAGTTGCTCGTCGCGATCCCCTGCGCCTATGCGCTGGCCAAGCTGAAATTCCCAGGGCAGCCGGTATTGTTTGCTCTGCTTCTGCTCGGCCTTTGCATTCCGGTTCAGGTGCCCTCGCTGCCGCTTTATATCGCACTCGCGCAAATCGGCCTGCTCAACACCTATTTCTCGATGATGGTGCCGTTCTTTCTTTCGGTTTTTGCGATCTTTCTGTTCCGGCAATTCTTCAAGAGTTATCCGGACGAGATCATCCATGCCGCGCGGCTCGATGGCGTGAGCGAATTCGAGATTGTGTGGCGTATCGTCGTGCCAAGCGCGTGGCCCGCGATCGCTGCGTTTTCGGTGTTCTCGATCGTGGCGCACTGGAACGATCTCTATTGGCCGCTGATCGTGGTTTCCGACACCAAGCTCGCGACACCGCCGCTTGGGATGATGTTCTTCGCCGATTCCGAAGTGGGCTCGAACTATGGCGCGCTATCGGCGGGCGCCGCCATCATCACCGCTCCGCTCGTGATCGCGTTCCTGATCGCGCGCAGGCGCTTTATCGCCGGCATCACGATGACCGGCATCAAGTAACAGCAACGATGGGAGGAAACATCATGTTGCATCGCAGAGACGTCTTGAAGACGATCGCACTCGGCAGCACCGCGGCCGTTTCCATGCCGTTCATTTCGACGTCGGCGCGCGCGGAAACGACACTCGACGTGCTCTATGCCTTCCCGGCCTTCGCGAAGTTTCATGAGCCGATCGCCGCGGAATTCATGAAGAAACAGCCTGACATCAAGATCCAGTTCCGTGCGCCGGCGGCAAGCTACGACGACGGGCATCAGACGATGCTGCGGCAGGCGGTGACCAATCAATTGCCGGACGTTTATTACTCCGGCTATCACCTGCTTGCGGAACTCGTGCGCACGCTCGTGAAGCGCAACCAGATTACCGAAGTCGAGCCGTTGCTGAGCAAGGAAGATGCGGCGTGGCGCAAGGAGAATTATTCCGACGGCATCCTCGCACTCGGTAAAGTCGACGGAAAGATGTACGGCCTCGCATTCAACGCCTCGCTGCCGATCATCTATTACAACGAGCAGCTGGTGAAGGACGCCGGCGGTGATCCCAACAAGATGCCGGATACCTGGGAAGGCATGATTGCGCTCGGGGCGAAGATCAAAGCCAAGGGCTCCGATGTCGCAGGCCTCGCCTACAACATCCACGACTGGCCGGATGACTGGCTGTTCCGCTCGATGATCCTGCAGGGCGGCGGCACCATGCTTGATGCTTCCGAAACGAATTCGGGTGTCGGCGGCGATGTGGGCCTGAAGGCGATGAAATATCTGCGCCGCTTCGTGGTCGAGGATGGCCAGCCGCTGATCGATTGGGATTCCTCACGTCAGCAATTCATCGCAGGCAAGATCGGCATCTTCGCCGACACGCCGGCGCGCTTGCGCCAGGTGACTGACCTGATCGGCGACAAGTTCAAGCTGCGTACGTGCATTTTTCCGATCGACGACAAGGCGAAGGGCGGTCTCCCGACCGGCGGCAACGCCGCGATCATCACCGCGAAGGACGCGGCGAAGCAGAAGGCGGCGTGGGAATTTCTGAAATTCGTGAGCGGACCCGAGGCACAGAAGATCGTCGTCGAGACGACCGGTTACATGCCGACGAACCTGCGGGCCACCGGGCCGCAATTCCTCGGCTCGTTCTATGATCAGAATCCGAACTTCAAGACGGTGTCGCTGCAGGTCGAACGCGCCAAGCCGTGGCAGGGCTATCCCGGCGGGCAGTCGGTCAAGATTTGGCGCACGCAGCGCGAAATCATCAATTCGGTGATGCGCGGCGAGACGACGCCCGAGGCGGGGCTCGACCGTATCGTCAAAGAAAGCAACGCCCTGATGAAGGGGACCTGATCCGCGCCGATCGAGATTGTGGCCGGCGCTCCGGCGCCGGCTGTTTGCGTGAAGGAGTGAAGGCGTGTTGATCGTTGCCCAGCTCAGCGATTTTCATGTGCGCCGACCTGGCCAGACCGCCTACGGCATCGATACCAATGCGATGTTCGAACGGGCCATTCAGGGGGTTCTGGACATGGACCCGCGCCCCGATTGCGTGGTCGTCAGCGGCGACCTGACCGATTGCGGGCTCGACGAGGAATATGAGTACGTGCTTGCCGGGTTACGCAGGCTGCCGATGCCGGTTTACGTCATTCCCGGTAACCACGATTTGCGAGGACCTTTCGTCAAAATCCTCTCGCGGAATTTTCGCTATCTGCCGCGAGCGGGATACGTCAATTACTGCGTCGAAGACTATCCGCTGCGCATCGTGGCGCTTGACAGTGTAATTGACGGGGAAACGGGCGGACGATTTTGCGCCGAGCGTCAGGCTTGGCTACGGGACGCGCTCGCGCGGGGCAAAGGCAAACCGACACTCATCATGATCCATCATCCGCCATTTCCCGTCGCGGTGAACGGCATGGATACGCTCGGGCTGCAAGAAGCTTCGGCGTTCGCGGATATCATTCAGGCGCATCCCGAGATCGAGCGCGTGGTGTGCGGGCATTATCACCGGCCGATCACCGTGCGCTTTGCGGGTACCGTCGGGTTCGCCGTGCCGAGCGTGGCTCATCAGGTGGCACTCGATCTTCGCCCTGGAACGTCGAATCGCTTCATTATGGAGCCGCCATCCTTTGCGATTCACACGTGGCGGCGGGATAGTGGAGTCGTCACGCATCTCATGCCGATCGGTAATTACGGCGGACCGTTCGATATTGTGCTTGCCCCGGAATACCCAGGATTGAAATCGCATGTCTAGCCTGACCGATCTGCTGCGCGAGACCGAAATTGTGGTGGCGGAGGCCGCGGCGACACTCGTCAGCATGCAGAAAGAACCGCTGCACGCTTCGCGCAAGGATTTGCGCGATATCGTGACGGCGGCGGACCTGGCGTCGGAAAAAATCGTCATTGCCGGCCTGAAGAAGCTGACGCCGGAGGCGGGGATTCTTGCCGAGGAAAGCGGCAAGAGCGGCGGCGCAAATGGCGCGCGCTGGATTGTCGATCCGCTCGACGGGACGATCAATTATGCGCGCGGCCTGCCGTGGTTTTCCGTGACCGTGGCCTACGAGAAGGACGGAGAAATCGTTCTCGGCTTGCTGGACGCGCCCGCGATGAACTTGAAGGCAAGCTACTTGAAAGGCGATGGCGCGACGGTGGAAGGAAAACCCGCTTTCGTGACGCAGACGCGCTCGGTTTCGGACGCTGTGATCTCGGTCATCCTGACTTCGCATTTCTCGGACGACGAAGTGCGCCGTACCACTGCGATCGTTGAGAAACTGGGCCGCACGGCGCGAGGCGTGCGCATTGTCATTTCAGGCGGCCTCGAAATGTCGCTTGTCGCATCCGGGCGGCTCGATGCTTTCGTCTCGATCAAGGCGGATGCTGTGTCCCATGCCGCGTCGACTGAGCTTGTCCGCGCCGCGGGCGGCAAGGTGACATGCCTCGACGGTTGTGACAGCCGCGTCGACGATATCGAAAAGATCGCGTCGAACGGATTGATCCACGACGAGCTTCTTTCCCTCGTGCGCGAGGCTCTCACGTGAACGACCAGCTCAACGCCCGCGTCGCCTGGTTTTACTATCTCGAAAACCTGACCCAGGCCGAGATCGGGGAGAGGCTCGGGCTGACGCGCGCGCGCGTCAACCGGATGCTGTCAGAGGCACGCGAAAGCGGTCTTGTGCGCATCAGCCTGAACTCGAAATTCTCGGACTGCGTAAAGGTCGAACAGGCACTGCGGGACAAGCTTGGCGTGCGGGACGCGGTGATTGTGCCGACGCCGGACGATCCGAAAGACGTCAGCGCGGTCATCGGCATGGCGGCAGGCGCATACCTTTCCCGATACTTGCAGGACAATCGGCTTTCCACGATCGGTATTGGCTGGGGCGCTACGCTTCGCGAAACGATCAGTCATGTGGAACCGGCCAGCTATAACCATCTGTGGATCACCTCAATGATGGGCGGTCTGTCGCGCGGGCTCGAGCTCAACACGTTCGAGATCGCGGGCGAGCTCGCGCGCCTGCTTGAGGCGCAGTGCAGCTACCTGGCTGCCCCGATCTATGCGGGCTCGGCGCGTTCGCGCGATACAATCCTCGAACAGGAGGTGTTCAAGGATGTGTTGACGCGGATCGACAAAATCGATCTCGCAATGCTCAGCATGGGCGACCTCAGCCCGCGTTCCCTGCTTATCCGCCATGGGCTACCGGGCGATGTCTCTCCGGAGGAGTTGCGCAAGGCCGGCGCGGTCGGCGACATTCTTGGCCAATTCGTCGACCAGAAGGGCCGTCTCCTCAGTCATCCGATCAACAAGCGCGCGGTGGCGCTGCCGCTCGATCGGCTGTCGCGCGTGAAAACCGTGATGCTGATCGCGGGGGGGCCCAACAAGTTGCGCATTATCGCTGCAGCCTTGCACGGTCGGATCGGCAACGTGCTAATCAGCGACGAAAAAACGGCGTCGGCCGCGCTCGATCTGATCGAGCATGAGCTATGAGCGCGTTTCTTGGCCTCGATATCGGCACGTCCGGCGTCAAGGCTATCATCGTTGAAGATCGCGATCGTGAACTCGCAACCGCGAGTGCGCCGCTGCACGTCGATCGTCCGCGGCCGCTCTGGTCGGAACAGAGTCCCGCCTCATGGTGGGATGCGAGCGCTGCGGCTCTTGACGAGCTTGCGGCCAAGTATCCCAAGGAAATGTCTGGCGTCGAAGCGATCGGCCTTTCCGGACAGATGCTCGGCGTCACGCTTCTCGATGCGAAAGATGAGCCGATTCGGCCGGCGCTATTATGGAATGACGGCCGGGCAGAAGACGAATGCGCATGGCTTTGCGAACGGATTCCGGACTTTGTCGCGACGACCGGATGCAAACCTATGCCCGGTTTCAGCGCACCGAAGATTCTGTGGCTGTCGCGTCATGAGCGCGAGGCGGTTGCGAGAACGCGGCGCATTCTTCTCACCAAGGACTATGTGCGTCTCTGTCTGACCGGCGAGGCAGTTTCGGACCTGGCGGATGCTTCCGCGACGTTGCTGATGGACACCAAAGCCGCGCGTTGGTCACCCGATATTGTTTCGGCGTGCGGCATCTCAATTGAGGCGCTTCCGCGCCTTGCCGACAGCGGTGTCGCGGCCGGTAACCTGCGTGCCGGCCTCTCGCGTCGCTGGAACCTTCGTTCGAATATCACGATCGGCGGAGGAGCGGGCGACAACATGTGCGGCGCCGTCGGGGCAAACGTCGTTTCGAAGGGCGACGCTTACATCAGTCTTGGAACGTCCGGCGTCTATTTTGTCGCTAATGACCGGTTCGTTCCGTCGCAGGACCGGGGCATGCACACGCATCGCCACGCTCTTCCGACTCTATTTGCGCAGCATGGTTGCGTCCTGAGCGCGGCATCCGCGCTGTCGTGGCTCGCCAACATCCTTTCGGTCGATTCTATTGACCGTTTTCTTGGCGAGATCGAGAAAACCGACGTCGGCTCCGCGCAGATTCCGGTTTTTTCTCCTTATCTCGGTGGCGAACGCACGCCGCATAACGACCCTCATGCCACGGCAAGCTTTTCCGGACTGAGTTTTGCCACAAGCCGCCAGCATCTCGGCCGTGCGGTGCTCGATGGTGTGGCTTTCGCGATCGCGGATTGCGACGAGGCGCTTCGCAGTGCCGGTGCGCCGGTCGAACGGATCGCCTTGATTGGAGGAGGAGCGCGCAGTCGATTTTGGGGCGAGATCATTGCGACCGTGCTTGAGCGGCCCCTGCGGTTGCCGGAAAAGGCGGCGTTTGGTCCGGCATTTGGGGCCGCGCGCCTCGCCCGCAAGAGCGTCGGCGGCGCCCTGATTGCGGACCAGGGAAGAGAGGCCGACATCGAGCCGCGCGGCGACTGGATCGAAGGATACCGGGCGCGCCGGGCTATCTATCGGGCCCATTATCCCGCGCTCGGCCGCATCCAATGACATTTGTAATTTCGAAAGATCATATGTAATATGACGCTCAGGATCCCACATGCGCGCCGCCATCTTTCATGACATTCGCGATATTCGCGTCGGCGAGATTCCGATGCCGTCGACGGAAAACGGGAACGTGCTGGTGCGCGTCAAAGCGGTCGGCGTATGCGGCAGCGATCTGCATTCCTATCTCGAGGGCAGCACAACCGGCCGGACCAAGGTCACGCCTTACGTTCTCGGCCACGAGCTTGCCGGTGTGATCCCGCCGGAATCCGAAGCAAGGACGGGGCTCGCCGCCGGAACGCTCGTTGCGGTCGATCCCGCCGCACCCTGCGGCAAATGCGAGTGGTGCGAGCGCGGGCATACTAACTTGTGTCCCCACGTGAAATTCTTGGGTTATGCGCCCACCAACGGCGCGCTCGCCGAATTCGTTTGCGTGCCCACATCCTCGCTGCACGTTGTTCCGCCCGATCTTCCGCCGGCGGATACGGCCATTCTAGAGACACTGGGTGTGGCGATTCATGCCATCGACCTCGCGAAAGTGCGTTTCATGGAAACAGTCGCCGTGATCGGGTGTGGTGCCGTGGGCCTGCTGCTCGTACAGCTTGCCCGTTTGAGCGGCGCTGGCACAATCGTGGCGGTCGATCCGCTCGGATATCGGGCAAAGCTTGCCGTCGAGCTCGGCGCCACAGTGTCTTGCGACAGCTATCAGGGCGTTGCCGCGGCAAGCGAGGGGCGAGGCGCAGATCTCGTGCTCGAAGCGACCGACTCTTCGCTTGGATTTGATCATGCGGCGAGAGCGGCATGCATCGGCGGCCGCGCCGTGATCGTCGGCATCCCGGAAGGGAATCAGTATACGCTCAATGCTGCGGAGGCACGGCGCAAAGGGCTTTCGATCAAATTCTCGCGGCGGATGCCTGAAGTCTATCCGCGGGCCATCGCGCTTGCCAAAAGCGGACGCGTCAAGCTTGCGCCACTGGCGACGCATCATTTCCCGTTGGATGACGTGAAGGCCGCCTTTGAACGTCAGGCCGCGCGGACGGACGGAATTATAAAGGCGATTATCTATCCTTAGAGAGCGTGGCACTCTCCATCGACGCGGCCGTCGACAAAATTCGTATTTGCGTGAGGAGCGGTTCGCATTCGCGCCAGACCGATGGCTTTATCGTGCCGTCAGTGCGCTAGCGCTGATTTGACTTTGAATTCTGTATAGAACGCCAGACGCGCTCTGGCGACGCGGGCATCTCGCATCGCGCGCCGAGCGGCGACAGCGCGTCGTTGATCGCGTTCATCACCGCTGGCAGCGCGCCGACGCAGCCCGCTTCGCCAGCGCCCTTGATGCCGAACGGATTGCTCTTGGCCAGCACCTCGTTCGTTTCGATCGTCATGAACGGCACATCGGCCGCGCGCGGCATCGCGTAATCGCTGAACGATCCGGTGAGCAATTGCCCGCTGTCCGGCTCATACCGGATGTGCTCGAGCAAGATCTGTCCGAGGCCTTGCACGACCCCGCCCTGCACCTGCCCCTTGGCAAGCAGCGGATTGACCACGCGGCCGACGTCGTCGACGACCCAATAACCAATGACCTCGACCAGTCCCGTGTCTTGGTCGATCTCGACTTCGCAGACATGGCAGCCGTTCGGGAAGGTCGGCCCGGCTGGCGTATGGATGACGGATGCGGAAAATCCCGGTTCGATGTTCGGCGGCAGCGTCGTGGGCTTGTAACTTGCCTTGGCGATCTCCGAGATCGGCAGCACCCGGTCGGTGCCGGCAATTTTGAAATTGCCCTCCTCGAATTCGATGTCACCGGGCGCCGCTTCAAGCAGATGTGCCGCAATCAGCTTGCCCTTCTCGATCAGTTTGTCGGCGACGATACGCGAGGCGGTCGCAACGACGCTCGCGGAGCGCGATCCGAAGGTGCCCTTGCCGTAGGAGACGGCATCGGTGTCGCCGCAGGAAAAGCGCACGCGTTTGGGATCGACTCCAAGCAACGTGACCAGCATCTGCGTGAACGCGGTTTCGTGGCCTTGGCCTTGCGAATGCGTACCGGCAAGAAGCGTCACGTCGCCCGACGGATCGAAGCGGATTTCGACGAATTCCTCCAGCGGCTTTGCCGCCGGTCCGGCCGCGATCTCGATGACACTGGCAAGCCCAATGCCACGGAGCTTTCCTTCCTTTTTCGCTGCGGCGCGGCGCGCCCCGAATCCGTTCCAGTCCGCAAGCGCGACGACGCGATTGAGGTTCTTTTCGAATTCGCCGCTGTCATAGGTGAAGACGAAACCGGTGTCATAAGGCATCGCGGCCGGCGGGATCATGTTGCGGCGACGGATTTCAGCGCGATCGATCCCGATCTGCTTTGCGGCGACGTCGATCACGCTTTCGATGGCGTAAGACGCTTCCGGCCGGCCGGCGCCGCGATAGGGCGAGGTCGGGCTCGTATTGGAAAAGACCCCGGTCACGGCGGAATAGATCGCCGGCGTCGTATAGGTGCCGGCCAGTCCGCCGAGATTGTTGGTCGATGAATGCGGGCCGTGCACGTTCAGATACGCGCCGAGATTGGCCGTGGTGGTGACGCGCAGGGCTAGAAATGTCCCGTTCTCGTCGAGCGCGAGCTCGGCAGTCGAGAGATTGTCGCGGGCATGATGGTCGGCAACGAAAGCTTCACCGCGCTCGCATTGCCAGCGCACCGGGCGGCCGACACGTTTTGAAGCCCAGAGGGTGAGAACCTGTTCCGGAAAAATCCCGTCCTTCATCCCGAAGGCGCCGCCGCAATCCGGCGCGACGACGCGCAGCTGCGTTTCTGGAACCTTCAGTACCAGCTCGGCCATTTCGTTGCGCATCGCGTGCGGTGCTTGCGTTCCGGTATAAAGCGTGTAGCGCTGCGTGCCCGGATCGAAGACGCCGATAGCGTTGCGCGGCTCCATCGGGTTGGCCGAGACGCGGCTGATCGTGAAGGCGAGCTTTGCGATATGAGCAGCACGCCCCAACGCCTCTTCGACTTCGCGCCTCTTCCCGATCTCGAAAAAGAAACAGACGTTATCCGGCGCTTCGTCCCACACGGCAGGCGCGCCCGGCCGCGCCGCTTCGCCGGTGCCGGTCACAGCAGGCAGGGGCTCGTAGTCGACTGACACAAGCTCGGCGGCATCTTTTGCAATCGTCAGGCTTTCCGCGACGACAGCCACAACCGGATCGCCGACATAACGCACGCGATCGACCGCGAGCGCACGATAGGGTGGCACGAAATTCGGCTTGCCGTCACGGGTCTGGCGTTTCACCCGGCAGGGGAATGTGCCGAGGCCGTCGGCGATGACATCGTCACCCGTGAGCACGGCAAGCACACCGGACCAATCACGCGCCGCCTTCGTGTTGATCGACAAAATACGCGCTGCCGGATGCGGCGAGCGCAGCACATAAAGATAGGCCTGGCCAGGGAAGACGAAATCGTCGGTATATCGGCCGCGGCCTTGCACCAGCCGGATGTCTTCGCTGCGCGGCAGCGACTGGCCGATGCCGAATTCCCTCAACGCATTCTCTCCAAACCTAGGCGCCGTGATGCAGCCGCCTGTCGATCACAAGTAGGACGGTGTTCACCGCCGCGGCGAACAGGCAGAGCAGGAACGTCACCGCCATGATGAGATCGACATTGTAGAGGCTGATCGCGTTCATCAGGAGATAGCCGAGCCCGCGCTGCGAGGCAAACATCTCGCCGAGTACGGTACCGATCAGCGTCAGCGAAAAGCCGACGCGGATGCCGGTAAAGATTTCCGGCACGGCCGCCGGGAAGAGGATTGTGCGCACCATTTCCGCGGGGCTGAGATTGAAGACGCGGCCGGTCTTGACGAAAATCGGCCTGGTCGCGCGCACCGCGTTCAACGTGAACATTGCCACCGGGATGATACCGTGGATCGCCCCGAATGCGACCTTGGCGGACATGCCGAGCCCGAACGCGAGCAGGATGATCGGGTAGAGCGTGATCTTCGGGATCGAATAGAGCGCGACCAGCATCGGCTCCATCGCGTCCCCCGACATCTTATGCAGCGCGAGCGCGAAACCGATCAGCAAGCCGAGGCCGACCGCAATCACGAGCGCGAGCACGAACGCCTGCATCGACTCGGCAAGGTGCTGCCAGAATAGGTCGGTGCCCATCAGCTTCGCGGTAAAGTGCAGGGTCGACCATGGCGAGCGCATCGCGAGGTCGCCGACGATGAGATAGGCGAGTTCCCAGAAAACGAAGAGGCCCGCGATCAGAATCGCGATGTTGACGAGCTGGCGGCGGTCGCCCTGCGTCATGCCTGTCCCCGCCGCGCTAGCAGCCGCTTTTCCCACGCCGAGAGAAGGCCATTGGCGACGATCGAAATCAGCAGGAGAAGAAGAATCAGCGGATACATCGTCGCGTTATCGAAATTGGTGTAAGCATGACCGATCTCGTACCCCATACCCGACCGCGCCATGATGAATTCCGAGCCGATCACGCCGATGAAGGCATAGGCGAGCGCAAGCTTCGCCGCGGTGAGCAGAAACGGCGCGCAGAAGGGCAGGGTGACGCGCCAAGCCGTCTCGAAGGGGCTCAACCGGCCGATCATCGCGGTTTTTTTCAGGACGCGCGGGACGCGATCAAGGCCGTTCAGGATCGTGACGATCACCGCGACCACGCCGAGCATATAGCCGATCAGAACCTGTGGGCCGTCGCCTAGCCCGAAGATCATGATGAAGAGCGGATAGAAGGCGAATATCGGGATCGCGTAATAAGTGGCGAAGAGTGGGTCCATCACCTCGCGCGCGCGGCGATAGGCATGCAGCACGGTGCCGGTGATGACGCCGATCACGAAAGCCGATCCGAACGCGATCAGCACGTTGATCATGCTCTGGCCGATTTCGTGGAAATAGCGCCGCCCGACGATCAGCTTGTAGAAGTCGCGCGCAATGATGTGCGGCGGCGGCATCGTGATCTTGTCGATGAAACCCATCAGGCACAACGCTTCGAGGAGCGCGACGAACGCCGCGATCACGACGACCTGGTAGATCCTCACCGTGGTCATATACCCATCCGGCCCATCGTCTTCATCGATTCATCGCGCAGCGACTTCCACAGCCGGCTCGTGAGCGCGCCGAAATTCTCGCGCTCGACGATCCGGCTGTCGCGGCCTCGCGGCCAGTTGGTTTCGACGACATCGATGAGCGTGCCCGGCCGTGCCGACATCACCCCGATGCGGTCGGCGAGCATCGCCGCTTCGTCGAGCGCATGGGTGATCAGGAAAACGGTGGCGCCGGTCTCGCGCCAGAGTTTCAGCACCTCGTCGCCCATCAGCAGGCGCGTCTGCTGGTCGAGTGCGCCAAACGGCTCGTCGAGCAGGATCAGGCGGGGCTGCACCACGAGTGTTCGTGCGATGCAGACGCGCTGGCGCATGCCGCCTGACAATTGCGCAGGATAAGCGCGGGCGAAGTCAGACAACCCCATCATCCTGATAGCGGCGGCGACGCGGGCGGCTTTCTCGGCGGCATCGAGATTGCTTCGCCGCAATCCGAACTCGACATTGCCCTGTACGCTCAGCCAGGGAAAGCAGGCGTCTTCCTGAAAGACGACGCCGACGCCGTCCGGTATGCCGCGGATCGGTTTTCCCTCGAATTCGACGCGGCCCTCGCTGGGGACTGTCAGCCCCGCGAGCAATTCGAGCATGGTCGATTTACCGCAGCCGGACGGGCCGACCACGGCGAAAAATTCCCCCTTTTTGATATCGACGTCGATCGGCCCGAGCGCATGGACGCCCGGACCGCCGTCGCTCGCGGGGAAGACTTTCGTCACCCCGCGAAGCGTCACATGTGCCGCAGACAACACGATCCCCGTTTACTTCAGCGCCTTTAGGTCGTCAGGCAGGAATTGCGTGTCGATCATCTTGGTCACGTCGATCTCACCCGTGATCGCGCCGACACTCTTCTGCACTTCGATGATTCGCTTCATGCCGTCGAGATGAATCTGGCCTTCGCCCCAATAGGGAATGCCTTCTGTGTAGCTCTTGGTCAGGTTGCGGATCGCGCTGCGTGCGACTTCCGGGGTGATGTTGAAGTCCTTGGCGACGATGTCCCCGGCCTCATCCGGATGCTCGATCATGAATTTCACGGCCTTGCGGCGGGCCCGGATGATCGCCCGGATGAAATCGCCGCGTGTCCTGGCGGCTTCGCCGGTCGTAATGCCGACGACGTTGTCGAGCGGTGGCAGGGCTTCCGCGCCGGTGATGAGGACACGGTATTTGTCCTTGTTCTGCGACCAGAGCGGTTCGGTGACGGCGGCAACGTCGATCTGACCAAGTTCGAGCGCGGCCACCATCGGGCCGAAGCCGCCGGTCTTGGTCAGTTCCGCGTCTTCGGGCTTGTAGCCGGCTTTTTTCAAGAGCAGGATCGCCAGCGCCTCGCTGGTCGAGCGCGGATTGGTGTAGCCGATCTTCTTGCCCTTCAGGTC
>Ga0070741_10011346_pt1 | contig 16479 bp, 15 predicted proteins | sample Coa_R1_4_FD_66440 | JGI IMG/M metagenome (GOLD analysis project Ga0070741, IMG submission 66440) | Surface soil microbial communities from Centralia Pennsylvania, which are recovering from an underground coalmine fire - Coalmine... | ecosystem: Environmental > Terrestrial > Soil > Unclassified ...
AGGCGGCGCTCGGCGCCGAGGTCGAGATCCCCACGCTCGACGAGCCGACGCGGCTCCGTATCCCCGCCGGCGCGCAGAGCGGCCGGACGGTGCGCCTGCGCGGCAAGGGGGTTCCCTACCTGCGCGCCTCGGGCCGCGGCGACCTGCAGGTGCGCCTGCACGTCGTGACGCCGACCGACCTCACGGACGAGCAGCGGCGGCTGCTGGAGCGGCTGGCCGAGACGTTCGGCACCGAGGTCAAGCCGCACGAGAACAAGGGGTTCTTCGAGAAGGTCAAGGATGCCTTCGGCGTCTGACCCGGCCGAGCCGGGTCGGGCGCAGCCAGCAGCCGGGGCGCAGCCAGCAGCGCCCCTACACAGCACGCAGGGCGCGGCGAGCCGCCGGGGCGCGGCAAGCAGCGCCCCTACACAGCATTGGCTGGAGATTTCGACGCGGGCCGAGGCCGAGACGGTCGAGGCGATCGCCGAGGTGTTCCAGCAGTACGGCCAGGGCGTAGCCATCGAGGAGCCCATCGTCGCGTCGCCCGACGAGACGCATTACGTTGACTACACCCAGCCCGTGAAGATCGCCACGTACCTGCCGCTCGACGGGCGCACCGAGGAGCGCCGCCAGCGGCTGGAAGAGGCGCTGCACTGGCTGGGCCTCTTGCGCCCGATCGAGCCGCTCAGCGTGCGCGAGCTGGTGGAGACGGACTGGGAGAACGCCTGGAAGCGCTACTTCTTCGTCCGCCACGTGGGCAAGCGCATCGTCATTGTGCCGTCGTGGCGGCAGTACCAGCCGAAGCCCGGCGAGGTCATCCTCGACCTGGACCCGGGGATGGCGTTCGGCACGGGCGTGCATCCGACCACACGGCTCTGCCTGCACCTGGTGGAGCGCCGCCTGGCGCCGGGGGCGCGCGTGCTCGACCTGGGCACCGGCTCGGGCATCCTGGCCATCGCGGCCGCGAAGCTGGGGGCGGCGCACGTCCGCGCCGTGGAGCTGGAGCCGGTGGCAGCACGGGTGGCGGCCGAGAACGTGGCGCGGAATGGCGTCGGCGCCGTGGTGCGGGTCGAGCAGGGCGAGCTGGCGCAGGTGGACGCCGCCGCGCGGTTCGACCTGATCCTGGCGAACATCAACCTGCGCGTGATCCGCGACGTACTGCCCGACCTGGCCGCCCACCTGGCCCCGGGCGGCCAGGCGATCCTCTCCGGTGTGCTGCGGGAGCACGAGGCGACGCTGCGCGAGTGCATTGCCGCTGCTGGCCTGCGGCTAGCCGAGCGCCGCCGCGAGGGCGATTGGCTGGCGGTGGTAGTCGAGAGTGCTGAGTGATGGCCAACGAGGCTCCTCCGCCGCTCATCACGCTCACCACAGACTTTGGGATCGAGGACAACTTCGTCGGCGTGATGAAGGGGGTCATCGCCGGCATCGCGCCGACGGCGCGGGTGGTGGACCTCTGCCATGCCGTGCCGCCGCAGGACATTCACGGCGGCGCGTTCGTGCTCCTGACGGGCTTCGAGTTCTTCCCGCCCGGCACGGTCCACCTGGCGATTGTCGATCCGGGGGTGGGGAGCGACCGGCGGGCAATTGCGCTGGCGGCCGGGGGCTACACCTGGGTGGCGCCCGACAACGGGCTGCTGGGCTACGCGCTGGCGGCGCTGGCGGCGGCGGGCCGGCTGGGCGGGCGCTGGGACGACGGCTGGTGGTTGCTGGCCGACGACGCCGTGGCGGTCGCGCTGGCCGAGTCGCGCTACTGGCGCCCCACCGTGAGCCGGACGTTCCACGGCCGCGACGTGTTCGCGCCGGTGGCGGCCCACCTGGCGGCCAGCGTGCCGCTCGAGGCGCTGGGGCCGCGCGTCGACCGCGTGCAGGCGCTAGCGCTGCCCCGCCCCGTGCGCACCGAGCACGGCTGGCGCGGCGAGGTCATCTACATCGACCGGTTCGGCAACCTGATCACGAACCTGAGCGCGGCGGAGCTGGGCGAGGCGGACCTGGCATGGAATATCTCGGTCGCCGGGCCGCGGCGACCGACCCGCGGCCGGCGGGCCCCGTTGGGCGATTCCCCGGACTTCGGCGCGCCGATCCGCGGCCTGCAGAATTCCTACGCGGAGATGACCGGTCTGGGCGCGCTGATCGGGAGCTCCGGCTTTCTGGAGATTGCCGTACCGAATGGCAGTGCGGCGCGGCGGCTGGGCGTGGGAGTGGGCTGCGTGGTGGAGGCGCGGCGGCGTTAATCGCGCTGGCCACGGCCGAGGGCGGCCTCGATTTTGCCAAGGAGCGCGTCGATGTCGAAAGGCTTGGCGAGCACTTCGCAGCCGTACTGCTCCAGCAGCGGCTGGTGCTCGGCGAGCGAGTGGAGCGCCGCGGAGCAGACTATCACGGGGATCGGGCGCGTGGCAGGGTCGAGCGTGAGCAGCTCGAGAATCTGCCAGCCGTTCTCCTCGTGCCCCACGCGGATGTCGAGAATCACGAGGTCCGGGCGGCCCTCCTTGACGAACTGGTAGGCGTTGCCGGCCTCCTTGCAGACGCTCACGTCGTAGCCTTCTTCCTGCTCCAGCAGCTCTTCCATGAGGTTAAGGAACGCCGTGTCGTCGTTGATCACCGCGATGCGCGGCTTCCGCTCTGCCACCTTCACTGCCCCTCGCGACTCGTCCCGGCGCGAGCCCGCCCGCTGGGTGTCGGTCTGACCACGGCGCCATTGCACGCGCCGTGCCAGGCGAATGTTCGCCAGGAAAATCGCCAGAGCACCCTATTTGGTCGGGCGATAGCGGCGATGGTGACCGCTTTCGCGCGGCGCCGCTCGGCAGATCGCGAAAATGTTGCTTGACGCCTATAGGTCAGAGGGTCTATGATGACATCGCCAGCCTTGACAGTTTATGTCGAGGCAGGGCCTAAAGGCTTTTCCTTACATAACTTGGGCAGGTCGCACTGTTAAGAGGGTCCGTGGCGCGTTTCGAGGGGTGACAGACAGCCCGGTCGCGCTCGCGGCCCGTACTAGCCGACCCACCGGGCGCCGCCGCGTGCGAGCCCGGAGATCACGGAACCCTGCTGCGGCACTCGCGGGCCTCGTCTCGGAACCTGCGAGCGTTCGAAGGTCCCACGGTCGCGCGCTGGCGCGACCGCACTCAGCGCCCACTCGCGGCGCGCGAGCGGGCGCTCAGCAGGCGACACCGGCCTGGCCTGGCTAGCCCGGCCCGAGCGGCTCCGCGCTGCTCCGCCGCCCGCTCCCAGCGGGCTCCACGGGGGGTGTCGAGAGTGTCTGCGTTGAAGCGAGCAGCCGTCGTGTTCGCCGGTGTCGTCCGGAGCACACCACGCCCTCGCCGTCCCCCGGCGCCGACCCGCGCCGATCTGCCCAGGTGCTGCAAGTAGCCTGGCCCTATCTTGTAGGGAGGTGAACAGCACTTGGACGCCCTCATCACCGTCGTCGCGGCGCTCGTGGCCGCGGTCGTCGGCGGGGTCGTCGGCTTCGTCATCCGCCAGCGCAACACCAGCGCGCGGGATGTCGTGGCCGCGGCGAACGCCGAGCGCATCGAGGCCGAAGCCGTCGCCCGCAAGAACGAGATCCTGCTGGAAGCGAACAACGAGGCGCTCAAACTCCGCAATAGCGTCGAAGCCGAAGCGCGAGACCGTCGCCGCGAGCTACAGCAGTCGGAGCGCCGGCTGCAACAGAAGGAGGAGAACCTCGACCGCAAGCTGGATGGCCTAGAGCGCCGCGAGCGCACGCTCGCCAACCGCGAGAAGGAGCTGGAAGCGCGCCACGCGGAGATCGACCAGGCGCTCCAGCGGCACACCCAGGAGCTGGAGCGCGTCGCCGGGCTCACGCGCGAGGAGGCGAAGACCATCCTGCTCCAGCGGGTGGAGGAGGAGTTCCGCGTCGAGGCCGCGCGACGGGCGCGCGAGGTGGCGGCCGCGGCGCGCGAGCAGGCCGACGAGGAGGCCCGTCGCATCATCACGCTGTCCATCCAGCGGCTCGCTGCCGACCACTGCGCCGAGAGCACCGTCTCGGTCGTCCCGATCCCCAACGAGGAGATGAAGGGGCGGATCATCGGGCGCGAGGGCCGCAACATCCGGGCGCTCGAGCAGGCGACCGGCGTGGACCTGATCATCGACGACACGCCGGATGCGGTGACGCTCTCCGGCTTCGACCCGGTGCGCCGCGAGATCGCGCGCGTGGCCCTGAGCCGCCTGGTGCTCGACGGCCGCATCCACCCCGCCCGCATCGAGGAGATCGTCGCCAAGGCCAAGCAAGAGGTCGAGGCCGATATCATGAAGTCGGGCGAGGCCGCGGCGATCGAGGCGGGCGTGCACGGCCTGCACCCCGAGCTGATCCGCATGCTGGGCCGCATGAAGTACCGCACCAGCTACGGCCAGAACCAGCTCCGCCACTCCGTCGAGGCCGCGCTGCTGGCCGCGATGATGGCCCAGGAGCTGGGGGCGGACGTCGAGGTGGCGCGGCGCGCGGCGCTGCTCCACGACATCGGCAAGACGGTGACGCACGAGATGGATGCGCCGCACCACATCATCGCTGGCGACCTGGCGCGGCGTTTCAAGGAGCGGCCGGAGGTCGCGCAGGCGATCATCGACCACCACGACGCCGACCCCGACGACCAGACGGTCGAGTCCATCCTGGTGCAGGCCGCCGACGCGATCTCGGGCGCGCGGCCCGGCGCTCGGCGCGAGAGCGTCGAGCACTACGTGCGGCGCCTGGAAGCGCTCGAGAACGTCGCCAACTCGTTCGAGGGCGTGGAGCGCTCGTTCGCGATCCAGGCGGGGCGCGAGGTGCGCATCATCGTGAAGCCCGAGGAGATTGACGACCTCAGCTCGATGCGGCTGGCCCGCGACGTGGTGAAGAAGATCGAGGAGACGCTGCAGTACCCGGGCCAGGTAAAAGTGACCGTGGTCCGCGAGACGCGCGCCGTGGACTACGCGCGCTAAGCAATCGCCTGTCATCAGCGAGCAGCAGCCAGCCGGCTCGGCTGGCTGCTGCTCGCTCTTCGCGAGGAGCACCATGAGCGAGACCAGCCGCGTCGACCTGCACCTGCACACGACGGTCTCGGACGGCTACCTGACGCCCCGCGAGCTGGTCCGGCGCGCCCACGCCAACGGCGTCCGCACGCTGGCCGTGACCGACCACGACAACACGGACGGGCTGGCGGAGGCGCGCGCGGAGGCGGCGGCGCTCGGCCTGACGCTGATCCCGGGCATCGAGCTGAGCACCGACCTCGGCCCCGTGGGCGTTCACATCCTCGGCTACTTCCTGCGCTACGACGACCCGGGCTTCCAGGCGCGGCTGGCGCCGATGCGCGACGACCGCCTGAACCGCGCCTACGGCATGGTGGCGCGGCTCGGGGAGCTGGGCTATCCGATCTCGATTGAGCGCGTGCTGGAGATCGCCGGCGAGGGGTCGGTGGGCCGGCCGCACATCGCCCAGGCGCTCTTGGAGGCGGGGCACGTCGGCTCGATCGCGGAGGCCTTCGACCGCTTCATCGCCGACCACGGCCCGGCCTACGTGGAGCGCATGAAGCTGACGCCGCAGGACGCGATCGCGCTCATCCACGCGTATGGCGGCGTCGCCTCCGTGGCGCACCCCTACGATGCGCCGGACGTGGATGGGCTGATTGCCGAGCTGGTGGCCGCCGGGCTGGACGGCATCGAGACGTACTACCAGGGCTATGGGCCGGAGCGGGTCGAGCACCTGCTGGCCCTCACGCGCCAGTACGGGCTGGTGCCGACGGGTGGCAGCGACTACCACGGCTTCCCGATGGGCGACGCCCAGGAGGTGGACAACGACGTGGGCTCGGTGCCCGTGCCCGAGGAGACGGTGGCGCTGCTGCGGGCGCGGGCGGGGTGACCTAACCCCCCCGGCCCCCCTTCCCTAGGAAGGAAGGGGGGAGCCGGAGGCTGGCTGCGCTGGTCCTCTCCCCCTTCCCGCACCGGGAGGGGGGCGAGGGGGGGTAGGTTCAGGGCCGGCGCTGGCTGAGCCAGGTGACGATGAGGAGGAGGGCCAGGACGGCCAGGGCCATCGCCGCGATGACGACCAGCTTGGCGACGGTGGCGACGGGGCTGTGCCAGGCGAGGCCGAGCCAGGCGAAGAGGCCGCAGAAGAAATACAGCAGGAGCACCGTGCGCGGCTGGGAGAGCCCGAGGCGGGTGAGGCGCTGGGGCAGGTGCTCGAAGTCGCCGCCCTTGAGCGGCGAGCGGCCGCGCGAGAGGCGCCGACCGATGACCCAGGCCACGTCGAGGATCGGCAGGCCGAGCACGATGAACGCCGTCCCGAGCTTCACGCCGCCGATGATCGCGAGCGTGCCGAGCGCGTAGCCGAGGAACATTGAGCCGCTGGTGCCCATGAACAGCCGTGCCGGGTGCCAGTTGCGCGGCAGGAAGCCCAGGCAGGCGCCCGCCAGCGCTAGCGGCAGCACGGCGATGGTGAACTGGCCGAAGAAGTAGCTGCGCGCGAAGAGCGTCAGCGCGGCGATCGTGCCGATGCCGCCGGCCAGGCCGTCCATAACGTCCACGAGGTTGATGGTGTTGATCATGGCGACGAGCCAGAACAGGGTGAGCGGCACGCCGATCCACCAGGGCAGCGAGACGACCTGCACGAACGGTAGAGCGATGCTGTCGATCCAGAGGCCAAAGCTCACGGGCACAGCCGCGACGGCGAACTGGCCCGCGAGCTGGGGCAGCGGCCCCAGGCGCGTTCGGTCGTCGGCGTACGCGAGCGGCAGCAGGATCACCAGCCCCAGCAGCACGCCGAGCAGGCGCTGGGTGTCCGCGGGGCTGCGCACCAGCTCGGCGCTCGGTGGGGCGACGAAGCTCGCCAGCGCGGCGAGCACGAAGGCGGCGCAGATGCCGTAGCCACCCGTGCGTGGCACGATCGCCGCTTGCAGCTCGCCCCGGCGGGGGTAATCGAGGAGCCCGAGGCGGTGGCCGAGTCGGCCGGCCAGCCCCGTGAGGGCGTAGCTGGCCACCAGGGCCACCAGGAACATGCCGAGGAGCCAGAGCTCAGCCATCTGCGATCAGCCGGGCGTCACTGCAGCTCACGCGCGAGCGCCATGAGCTGGTCGCCGAGGGCGGGATCGTCGCGGGTCAGCGCGGCCTGGAGCGCGGCGACGTACTCGGGCACACGGCCAAGCGGCGCGTCGCCCAGGACGTGCTCGACCGCCAATAGCCCGCAGGCCGGGCCGGGCACCAGCCGCTCGCGGGCGCTGGCTAGCTCCTCTGCTAGCCGCTCCCCCGGGCGGCGGCCCAGGACGCGGGTAGCGAGGGCGCTGCCGGGCGAGCCGGCGAGCGCCCGCACGCGCTCGGCCATGTCGAGCACGCGCACCGGCGGGCCGGGGTCCACCAGCAGCGTCGTACCCGACCGTCCGCTCGCGGCGGCCGCGAGCGCGAGGTCCACGGCCTCGCGCTGGCTCATCCAGTAGCGCGTCATCGCCGGGTCGGTGATGGTCAGCGGCTGGCCGGCGGCGACCTGCTCCAAGAAGGTCTCGATCACGCTGCCCCGCGTGCCGAGCACGTTCACGAAGCGCACGACGACGAAGCGCCCGCGGCCCTGGCGCGCGCCCCAGCGCACCACCAGCTCGGCCAGGCGCTTCGTGGCGCCGTAGATGCTCGGCGGGTTCACCGCCTTGTCGCTCGACGTGTAGACGAAGGCCTGCACGCTGTGGGCCACGGCCGTCTCGACGAGGGCGTGCGTCGCCAGCACGTTGACGGAGATCGGCTCGTCGGGCTGCGCCTCGCCGAAGTGGACGTGCTTGTAGGCGGCCAGGTGGAAGACGACCTCCGGCTCCCATTCGCGGAACAGCTTCGTCATCTTGTCGCGGTTGCGGACGTCGGCCAGGACGAGCTGCGGCGCCGGCGATGAGAGGGGGGGACTTGGAGGCGAGCCTTCCGCCCCCGGTGCCGCAGCCGCACCACTCCAGCCATTGAGGCCCATGAGCCGGCGCTGGAGGCGGAACAGCGAGTCCTCGTGGCTGTCGAGCAGCACGAGCTGGGCGGGCTGCAGCCCGAGCAGGCGCTCGACGAGCGGCACGCCGACCGAGCCGCCGGCGCCCGTGACGAGGATGCGGCGGCCGCCGAGCGCGGTGCTGGCCCCGGCGCAGTCCACGGCGACCTGCGGCCGGCCGAGCAGGGCAGTGGGGTCCAGCCGCTCGAGCGCCAGGCTCATCAGTCGGCGCTCGCCGCGCGGGCGGCCGCAAGCCGCTGCTGCGCCTCGCGCATGAAGACGGCGGCATCGTGGTCCGGCTCCAGCGTCTCGGTGATGAGGTAGCGCGCCAGGCGGGCCAGCCGCGCCGTGAGGCGGTCGAGGTCCATGTCGCCCTCGCCGTAGGGCAGGCCCTCGCCGAGCAGGCCCGTGGCGTTCGAGACGTGGACCTCGAACAGCCGGTCGCCCAGGCAGTCCACGAACGTCTCGACGGACTGAATCGGCGGCAGGTGGCGGAGATAGGCGTAGAGCGTCGCGACGGCCTCGCGCTCGGCGGGGGGGAGGCCCTCACCCCCAACCCCTCTCCCAGCGGGAGAGGGGAGTCCGTCCAGCCCCCTCTCCCTCTGGGAGAGGGCGGGGGGTGAGAGAAGCTCCGCTTGCTGCCGGGCGTTGACGTAGAGCTGAGCGTGGGAGACGTCGAGGGTCGCCTGCAGGCCCGGCACGGCGTCGAGGAAGCGCACGAGGTCCTCGGGGCTCATGCCGACGGGCGTGTAGAGGTAACGCGCCTCGCGCATTCGCAGCACGGGCGGCACGTTCTCCAACGTGGGCACCAGGCCGTGTGCCGCCGCCGCCGCGACGTAGGCGCGGAGCAGCGTGAGGCAGCGCGCGAAGACCGCCTCGCGCTCGGCCGGGTCCCAGGCGAGCTGGAAGCGGGGGACGATGGCGTGGATCACCAGCCCCGTCGCGCCAACGGCCGCGCCCAGCTCGGCCAGGCGCTCCACCAGCTCGAAGCTGGCCGGCCGCAGGTCGGCGAGGTCGAAGTACTCGCCGTCGAGGCCGCGGATCGGGCCCTCGACGACCACGGCGAAGTCGGGCGGCAGCGTGTAGCCGCGCATCAGGTCCACCACGCGCTGGCGGGCCTCGGGCGTGGCGATGTCCTGGCCGTCGAGGTACAGCTCCAGGCCCTCGGGGAGCGGCGACCGGAGCCGATCAGCTAGCTGGCGAGGAGTCGGCCGCGCCTTCAGAAGAATGCGCGCGGTGGTCTCGGAGCCAGGCGACATACCGTGCCAGTCCTTCGTCCAGCGAGATCGCGGGCGCGTAGCCCAGGTCGGCGCGGGCGCGGGTCAGATCGGCCACGTAGCCGGTCGGCTCGCCCACGAGCGGCGGGCGGATGGCCGCCCGCGAACCGGTGGCCGCTACCACGCGCTCGGCCAGCGCCAGCAGCGGCGTGGTGACGCCGGTCCCCACATTGTAGACGCCGCCCACCGCCGCGGGCACGTGGAGCGCCAGGCGCACGGCCCGCGCGACGTCGGTGACCTCGGTCAGATCGCGGATGGCGGGGCGGTCGATCTCCAGCGGCAGCCCCGCGAGCGCGCGCTGCGTGAGCGCGGACAGGACACCGCCCGAGCCGCCCCGCACGAGCTGGCCTGGCCCGTAGATCGAGAAGCCGCGCAGCACCACGGTCGGCACGCCGTACAGGCGGTGGTACATCGCCGCCCACTGCTCGGCGACGCGTTTGGAGATCGCGTAGGGATTGTCGTCGGCGAGCGGCGCGTCCTCGGGGAGCGGATGGGCCGACGCCTGGTAGACGCGCTGTGACGACATGAGGACCACGCGCCCCCCGCCGAGCCGCGCCCCTTCGAGTACGTTCAGCGTGCCCGCGGCGTTGACGAGGCTGGCGGCATACGGCTGCTGCAGCGAGATACCCACGTCGGGCACCGCCGCCAAGTGGACGATGGCCTCGGCGGCGCGCGCGGCATCCTGGGCCGCGGCGGCGAGCACGTCTAGCTGCACGTGGGTGCAGGGCCAGCCGGGGGGGGCGGCCGAGCGCGCGAGGGAGGTGACCTCCTCGCCGTGGGCGAGCAGGTCGGCGACGACGTGGCGGCCGATGAAGCCGGTGCCGCCGGTGACAAGCACCCTCACGCCGGCTCTCGCGCGCGATAGTAGTCCAGCAGCTCGCCCACGCTGTCGGCGAGGGTGCGGGTGGGCCGCCAGCCGAGGGCGGCGAGGCGGGAATGGATGAGCGGGATGGCCCCCCCGGCCCCCCAATCCTGGGGGGAGTCCGCCGGAGGCGCGGGAGGCGTGGCGACTTGCCCTGGCAGGCCGCGCGCGGCGGCAGCCGCGACGAGGGCGGCGACTTCGGGGACGGTGCGGACCTCGCCGGCGGCGTTCGCGACGTGGAAGCCGGCGGGCCAGGGGGCGGTGGCGGCCGCCTGGAGCGCTGCGGCGGCGTCGGCCACGTGGATGAAGGCGGTCGGCGTGGCGGCGCCGGGGTAGACGACGAGCGGCTCACCGCGCACCGCTTGCAGACAGAACTTGTTGGGCACGGCGAGGTAGCGGTAGTCGGTCCTCATGACGGGGCCGACGCCGTAGACGACGGCGAGGCGGACCGCGACGGCGGTGAGGGCGTGGTGCTGTGCGTACAGCTCCAGCAGCTTTTCGCCGTAGACCTGGGAGAGGTGCACGAGGTCGCGCTGCGGCCCGTAGGGCGTCGTCTCGGCAACCTCGGGCGGCAGAACGGCGCCGTAGACACGGAAGGAGCTGGCGTAGACGACGTGCGGCACCGCGTGGCGCACTACGGCGTCGAGCACGACGCGGGGGCCGGTGAGGTTCGTCGTCTCGGTGTAGCGAGGCTGGCGGGCGGCGGCCGGGGCGCTGGCCTGGGCGGCCAGGTGGTAAACGACGTCGAAGGGACCGCACGCGAAAGCGCGCGCCACGGCGCGCGGCGAGGCGACGCTGCCCGCGCAGAGCGTAAAGTCGCCTAGCTCGGCGAGCTGGGCGACGGCGGCGCGGTCGGTAGCGAAGCCGTTGTCGAGGGCGACGACGCGCTCGCCGGCGCGCAGCAGGCGGGCGGCCAGCGCCGCGCCGACGTAGCCCGCGCCGGTTATCAGCACCGCCACGTCGCGTATCCTCTATGGGATTTCGGCCGCCGCGCCCAAGCATGATGCGCGAGGGCGGGCCGCGCGGGGGGGCGCCGTGAGCGCTCCGCCGCCGCGCCCAGGGATGATACCGAGCGCGGCGCGGGGCGAACAATTCGCGAGCCGCGGGAGGAGGACGACGGATGCGCGAGGAGATGGATGCGGCACTCGATGCGCTGGCCACCGAGGCCGACGACCTGGCGGCGTTGCTGGAGGCGGCACCAGAGGCGGCCTGGCGCCAGCCGACGCGCCTGCCGGGCTGGGACGTGACGGTGCTGGTGGCGCACCTGGCGCGGGGCATCGGCCGCATCGCCGCCTACGCCGCCACGCCGCTGGACGAGCCGGCGCAGCACGACCGGCTGAGCTACTTTCACTACGACGCGGCGGGCATGGCGGCCGACGTGACCGCTCGAGCGCGGGAGGCCGCGCAGGGCGCCACGCCGACCAGCCTGGTGGCGGCGCTGCGCGGGGCGGTGCCGGCCGCGCGGGCCGCGATCGCCGGCCTGGCGCCCACGACCGTCATTCCGAGCGCCATCGCGCCCATCACGCTTCGCGATTACCTGCCCACGCGCGAGCTGGAGGCGTGCGTGCACGGCCTGGACTTGCGCGACGCGCTTGCCGCGCCGCTCACGCCGACGCCCGGCGTGCTGGCGAGCACCGTCGCCACGCTGGAAGGGCTCCTGAGCGCGCCACGGCCCGCCGCGCTGGCCGACGACGTGGCGTTCGTCGAGGCCGCGACGGGGCGGCGGCTGTTCGCCGACCCGCGGTTTCCGCTCATGGCCTGAGGCCTCGCGCCCCGGTTGCGGCCGGGGCGCATGGCCGGTACAGTAGGCACGTGGACAGCCTCAGGATCTTCGGCGTGCGCGTGGACGACGTGACGTTTCCCGAGGCGCTCGCCCTGCTGCGCCAGTTCGTCGCGTCGCGCGCGCCGCACTACGTCGTGACGCCCAACCCCGAGTTCGTCATGCTGGCGCAGCGCGATGCCGCGTTCCGCGCCGCGCTGAACGGCGCCACGCTCGCTATCCCCGACGGCGGGGGCCTGCTGCTGGCAGCGCGGCTGTGGGGCCGCCCGTTCCGCGAGCAAGTGCGCGGCACGGACCTGGTCTACCGGCTGGCGCGGGTGGGCGCCGCGGAAGGCCAGCGCTGGTTCCTGCTCGGTGCGGCGCCCGGCGTGGCCGAGGCCGCCGGCCGGCGCTTGATGGCGCGCTATCCGGGGCTGCAGGTAGTCGGCACGTTCGGCGGCAGCCCACACCCGGCCGACGACGACGCCGCTCACGCGGCGATCCAGGCTGCCGCGCCCGTGGACGTGTTGCTCGTAGCTTACGGGGCGCCGGGCCAGGAGCTGTGGATGGCGCGCAACGTGCCTACACTGGGCGTGCCGGTGGTGATGGGCATCGGCGGCGTGCTCGACTTCATCTCGGGCCGGGTGCGGCGCGCGCCACGCTGGGTGCGGGACCTGGGACTGGAGTGGCTGTTCCGACTGCTGGTGCAGCCCCGGCGCTGGCGACGCCAGCTCGCGCTGCCGCGATTCGCGCTTCAGGCGCTGCTGGCGACGCCCCGCGAACGCGCTCGGCTGCGCGCCACACGTGGCGATATTCGGCGCTCCCCGGCAGCGCCCCGCGAGTCGCCTGACCGCGCCGGCTGGGGGGTCGCGGGAGAGAACCGATGAGCGACACGCCCTCTGCGCCCCCGGGCAACGGGCTGGCCGCCACGGCCGGCGAGCGCGACCGCGCCAAAGGCCCGCCGGTGGGCGTCGGCATCCTCACCAAGGGCAAGCCCACGCTGAGTATGGTGCTGGTGAGCCTGCTCATGCAGGAAGACTGCCAGTTGCGGGTCCACATCGTGGACACGTCGCCCAGCCCCGTGGTGCGCCGCGACGACGTGGTGTTCGCGCTGCGGCTGGCGTTCGACCGGCAGATCGTGTGCGAGTACGAGTATTCGCGCGAGAAGGAGCGGGCGTTCAGCGCGGGCCGCCAGCGGCTGGTGGAGGCGCTGCCGGGGCCGTTCCTGGTGTTCATGGACGACGACGTGGTGCTGCCCGCCAACACACTGGCCCGGCTCTGCGAGCGCTCGCGCGGCCTGCGAGACTGGGGCTACGTCACGCCCGTCTGCAAGAACTACGGGGTGAGCGGCGCGCCGTTCGGGGAGCGCGCCCACTACACGCCCGGGGGGCTGATCTACCAGGACGAGATGGTGCGCCGCATCCTGCTGGAGTATTACGGCACCACGGTGGACGTGCTGGATGGCAAGCGCGCGCGCGGCAAGGTGTGGGAGAGCGTCTTCCTATCCGAGCTGTTCGGGATGCTGGGGCGCTCGGCGACGGTGCTGGACGACGTGGTGACGTATCACCTGGACTACCACCAGCGCGCGGAGTGGCACCCGAACGAGAACGAGCTGATCGCGAACACGCGCGGGCGGCTGCGGGAGCTGGTGGAGCGGGCGGGCGCGGGACCCCTCACAGCAGGCGGATGATGCCGCCACGCGGCCCGAGCAGGACAAGCTGCAGGAAGAACAGCGCGAGCATGACGCCGCCGCTGACCGCCACGACGGTCAACGCGCGCTCGTTGTCGCAGTCGAGCCCGGCGCGGACGGCGACGACTCCCGCGGCCACGATCCAGAGGACCACCGCGAAGCGGATTGGCCCACCCACGCATGGCAGGAAGCCGAGGACGTCGAGCACGCCGGGCGCCATGGCGAAGCCGAGGGTACGCAGCAGGCGGTCCGGGGTGGCCGCGGCGTGGAAGAAGCGCGTGCCGACGAAGTAGGTGAGCCAGGACCAGATGGCCCAGTTGACGAGCATCGAGAGGATCTCGGAGAGCAGGCTGAGGTGGCGCGGCCCTGGCTCGAAGACGTTCAGGGCATTGCCCAGAGCGGACGCGACCGCGGCGATGACGACGACGAGGACCGCCTCCGGCAACGCGGCCTCGTCGCGCGCGACCGCCTCGTAGAGCGCCCGGTCCAGCCGCGCCGCGCGCCGCATGCGCTCGACGAGCCGGTAGGCATCGAGCACGAGCCGGTCCTGCATGCATCGCCTCCCGCCCCGCCCGGCGGGCAGTATAGCATCGGGGCGCGCCCTCACCCCGACCCTCTCCCAGGGGGAGAGGGAGAGGATGCGCCCTCACCCCGACCCTCTCCCAGGGGAAGAGAGAGGACGCGGGGAGCGTGACGCGCGGCGCGGGCGATGGCGTATAATCGGGGTGCAGCGTCCCAAAGGGGAGTAACTGCCGGCCCGCTCGGGCCGTGGGCGGGGTCAACATACTCGGCGCGCACTGGCGCCGGGCTCAGCGCGGGGTCGTAGGGGCACGACTTGGCGCGGAGCCGGGGCGGGCGCGCGGCCGTGGTCCCGCCGGCGGGCGCCCGCCCGCTCAGCCAGACCTTTGGCCCATGCCTTGCCGTACTACGCGGCGCGGGGCGGGCCGAGGTCATCAGTCAGCGGCTTGTGACGCGAGCCTCGTTGGAGGAGTCGTCATGGCCGCGTTCGTACAGAGCCTGCTCGTCATCTTCCTGGCCGAGATGGGCGACAAGACCCAGCTCGTCAGCCTGGCCTTCGCCACCCGCTACAGCGCGCGCGTCGTGCTGGGCGGCATCTTCGTCGCCACGCTGGCGGTACACCTCTTCTCGGTCGGCATCGGGGAGCTATTGGGGCTCGCGCTGCCGCTCTTCTGGATCCACGTGCTGGCCGGACTGGCGTTCATTGGGTTTGGCTTGTGGACGCTGCGGGGCGACACGCTGGAGGGCGAGGCGATCGGCCACAAGCCGCGGCTCGGCCCGTTCCTGACCGTGGCGACGACGTTCTTCCTGGCCGAGCTGGGCGACAAGACGATGCTCGCCACAGTGACGCTCGCCAGCCAGCAGCAGGCGTTCGTGCCGGTGTGGCTCGGCTCGACGCTGGGGATGGTGGTCGCCGACGGGCTGGCGATCTGGATCGGCGTGGTCGCGGGCAAGCGGCTGCCCGCCCGCGCGATTCAGCTCGGCGCGGCGGCGATCTTCCTCGGCTTTGGCGCGTGGACGCTGCTCGGCGCCTTCCTGGGGTGGGAGTGACAACTGCGCGTTGTTTGCCGGCTACTTCCGGCGGGTGGTAGACTCGCGCATCTTGCGGCGGTCAGCAGGCGGCCAGCGTTCGTTAGCACACGCCGGCGGGCGCGGCGTGGGCAAGCGCCCGCCGGCTGATCGCTGATCTCGGAGGCCGCCATGCCCGTTGCCGATGCGCTCGCGCCGGACCTGCTGCTGCTCAACGGCCGGCTGCTGACGATGGACCGCGCGAACACCACAGCCGAGGCGCTCGCCATCAAGGACGGCAAGATCGTCGCGGTCGGCACGAGCCGCGAGATCGAGGGGCTGGCGGGGGCGCGCACGGAGGCGATCGACCTGGCGGGCCGCACGGCGGTGCCGGGGCTCGTGGACACGCACGTTCACCTGGTGGGCGAGGCGTCGGTCGCGCACCACGTCGAGGTGCGCGACTTCTACGCGGACGTGGGCTCGGTGGCCGACATCCTCGACCGCCTGCGCGCCGCGGCCGCGAGCACGCCGCCCGGCGGCTGGGTGGTGGGGCACGGCAGCCCGATGCAGGAGTTCCGCCTGGCCGAGCAGCGGCGCCCGACGCGCGCGGAGCTGGATGCGGCCGTGCCGAACCACCCGGCGTTCGTCTACTTCGGCGCCCACATCACGGTCGCTAATAGCCGCGCGCTGGCGGCGGCCGGGATCACACGCGAGACGCCGGACCCGGCCGGCGGCGAGATCGAGCGCGACGCGGCGGGCGAGCCGACGGGTGTGCTGAAGGAGCGCGCGCAGCCGCTGGTGAAGCGGGCGGCGCCCGGCGCGCCGTCGCTGGAAGAGGGCATCCTGGCGCTGCTGAACCGCACGCTGGCGCGCGGCGTCACGACGGTCCACGACATCATCACTCACCCCGACGAGGTGCGCGCCTACCAGCGGCTGGCGGCGAGCGGACGGCTGCCAGCGCGGGTGCATATGCTCATCCGCGTCATCGAGTCGCACTTCTCAAAGGAGAGCCTGCTCGACCTGGGGCTGGTGCAGGGGCTCGGGAACGAGTTCCTGAAGCTCGGCGGCATCAAGATGAGCGTGGACGGCGGCTTCACGGGCCGCAACGCGGCGTTCTACGAGCCGCTGGAGGGCGAGCCGGACAACTGCGGGCTAATCCGCATCGAGACGGACGAGTTGGAGGACACGGTCTGGCGCTATCACCAGGCGGGCATGCGCGTCTGCACGCACGCGATGGGCGACCGCGCGATGGACATGGTGCTGGAGGCGTATGCCAAGGCGCAGCGCCGCCTGCCGCGCCACGACCACCGCCACCGCATCGAGCACCTGGGCAACTGGATGATGACGCGCGAGCGCATGGCGCAGGTGCGCGAGATCCAGGCGATCCCGGTGCCGAACCCATCGTTCTTCCACCACCTGGGCGAGACGGCGCTGAGCACGCTCGGC
>Ga0070741_10011347_pt1 | contig 16479 bp, 14 predicted proteins | sample Coa_R1_4_FD_66440 | JGI IMG/M metagenome (GOLD analysis project Ga0070741, IMG submission 66440) | Surface soil microbial communities from Centralia Pennsylvania, which are recovering from an underground coalmine fire - Coalmine... | ecosystem: Environmental > Terrestrial > Soil > Unclassified ...
GGCGGGCGCGGGGGCGGGCAGCTCGGCGGAGAGATCACCGACGATGTCCTGCAACTGGCGCACGGAGCGCACGAGCACCTCGAGCGTGGCGACGACGTCCGCGTTCGCGTCGTCGGCGGCGGCGCCCGCGGCCCGCTCGTCACCTGCGCCGGCCGCGGGGAGGGCGGCATGGAGCTCGCCGGGTAGGTCGCCGACGATGTCCTGCAACTGGCGCACCGAGTGCACGAGCTCCTCGAGCACCGGCGTCGGATCCGGGGGGAGGTCGAGCACCGGTGCGGGCGCGGGGGCGGGTGGCTCCACGGACGAGAGGTCGCCGACGATGTCCTGCAACTGGCGCACGGAGTCGACGAGCTCCTCCAGCACCGGCGTCGGGTCCGGCGGGAGCTCGATGGCCGGCAGCTCGATGGCCGGCGCCGGAGGGGCGGCCGGTGGATGCTCGGCGAGCTCGGCGACCTCGCCCACCGCGCCGCGCAGCTCCGTGAGGTCGCGCTGGACCTCGCGCACCGCGGCGACGAGCTCGGTGACGGTCGCCGCAGTCGCGGCCGACACCGATTCGGTCCGGTCCGCCAGCAGCGCCGCCACACCGTCCTGCAGTTGCCGCACACCGTCGGCGGTGTCGGTCACGAGCGTGGCGGTCGCGGGATCGAGCGACGCCGGCGCCACGGGCGTGTCGCGCAACGCGCGCACCGACGACGTCAATGCCTCGAGCAACGCCAGGCTCTCGTCGTCCTGCGTGCGCGCCGCGACCGCGTCGATCGCGTCGCGCAACTCGCGCAGCTGCTCGGCGACGACCTCGACCTGCGCGCGCAGCTGCTCGTCCGGTCGGTTGCCGTCGCGGAGGACGCGCGCTGCGCCGTCCGCGACGGTGCGGGCCACGACCTCGTCGACGTGGCGACGCACGTCGTCGGCCACGTCCTCGACCGCGGCGCGCGTGCCCGCCGCGGCTTCGGCGATCGCATCGCTGATGGCGTCGTGCACGGCGTCGGCGACCGCGGCCGTCGTGGTCGCCGCCGAGTCCGCGACTGCTGCGTGCAGCTCGTCTCGCGCGCTGTGCACGGCCGATGCCAGCGATGCCTCCGACGGGAGTGCGTCGAGCTGCGCCGCGACCCGCCGCACTGCCGCGTCCTGCTCGGCGAGGAGGCGGCGGAGCTCGGTCATGCCCTCGTCCACCCCGCGCCGGTAGTCGGCAAAGGCGTCCACCTGGCTGTTCCAGGTCCGCGCGACGACGTCCTCGAACGCGAAGAACCGGTCGGTCAGCAGCACGCGGAACCCGTTGGTCGCCGCGGTGAGCAGTTCGACCTGGCGGGCAAGGGCGACCACGCAACCGACGAGGCCACCGGTGAGCGCGTCGGGGTCGAGTGCGGGCACGTCCTCGCCGTGCTCGGCGGGCGGGGGCGCGATCGTCGCCGCCTCCGTGCCGGCGCCGGGGTCGTCGGCGACGGGGTCGTCCGCCACGGGATCGGGCGCCACGGGATCGGGCGCCGGGTGCGTCACCGGATCGTCCGCCGGGTCGGCGGGTGCCGGTCCGCGACCTTCGTCGCTCGCCGTCTCGTCGACGCGCTTGGTCACGACGGCATGGCGCCATCGCTGCCAACTGGAACCGGGCGGAGCGTCGGGGGGCACGGGGCCGCTCAGTCTAGGAAGCCGGGCGCAGCACCGCCGGAGCTGTCAGCGGCGCGGGGGCGCGGACGACCTTCGTGCGGTCGGCGGTGATGTCGACGCCCACCACCGTCGGTCGGATGCGGCCGATCGGCACGATCTGGAACTGGTAGTCGCCGGTCGGGCGGGGGGCGAGCGTCAACCGGAGCGTGACGGCGCGCTGCTGGCCCGCGGGCACCTCGACCGTGAACGTCACCGCGGTGCGACCACCGTCGCCGGTGACGACCGGCGCGGCCGTCGTGGGGTCGCCGCTGCTGCCGTCGAGCGTCACGCCGTTCGGCAGGTACAGCGAGACGATCCCGCGGTACAGGCCCCGCGTCTCGCCGACGTCGTTCGGACCGAACACGTACGTCGAGCTGCCGTCGGTGGGCGCGGTGTTGGCGACCGTGATCGTCGCCGTGAGGTGCCCCTGCTTCTTCGACGGGCGGTCGCCGTCGAGCTGCAACGACGTGTCGACGTAGTAGTCCAGCTTGTTCTTGCTGAAGTTCTGCACGGTCAGCACCGCGTAGTCCTGCGCGTCCGGTGCCGGCATCGCACCGGATGCGTTGAAGAACGCCGTCTCCGCCTCGACGGAGGGGTCGTTCCCGTAGAACATCACGTGCCGGCCGAGCGCGGCGTCGAAGAGGGCCTGGCCGAGCGGGCGGAGGCTGTCGAGGTGGCCGCCGACGAGCTTCTTGAACGCCTCGCGGGCGACGTCGCCGAGGAGCTCCTGGCGCTGGTCGCGATCGGGGACGTCGATGTAGGCGCGGTTCAGCGTGACGTCGACCACGTTGTCCGCGTCGACGACACCGAGTTGGTCGACGAGGATCGGTCCGGTGCCGCGCAGGATGGCACCGAGACCGGCGGGATCGATCTGGATCACGCCGTCGACCGCGTCACCGGTCTTCTGCTTGTACATCGCCTCGAGGATCGGCGCGTCGAACTGGAAGTCGGGGTTGACGTTGGCGTTGCGCCAGAGCTGGGTCGGGCCCAGCTCGCCCCACCTCGTCATGAAGTCGCTCGGGAGCTTCAGCGACGCGGGGTCGACAGGGTTGTCGAGCAGGAGGTCGTCGATGCGACCGAAGTCGCCCAGCGTGAACGTGCCGTGATCGGCGTGCAGCGTGCCGTAGGACAGGATCATCCCGCCCGAGCCGCGCATCTCGGCGGTGTTCGCCACCGCGATGAGGTACGTCTTCGGGCCGTCCTCGCCCGAGAGGCCCTGCAGGAGCTTCAACCCGTGTGACACCGACACCAGCTCCGTGCGCCGCAACGCGGCCTGGTCGTAGAGCTGGTCCTGCGCGTGCGAGATCGGGCCCACGACGAGGCTGTCGTTCGGGCGCACGCCCTTCTGGGGGAGCACCGCCGCGAGCTGGTCGGTGGCGGCCTGGGCGTCCTGCACCGCCTTCAACGGGATCTGACCGTTGACGAAGGGCACCTCGAGCTTGCCCGACGGGCTCTCGAGCGGCTGCGTGATCGAAAGGATGTGACTGCCCCCGTCGGTCATGCGCAACGCGAGCCCGACGCTGCCCCGCAACGACGACAGGTTCTGGTGCACGACGGGGAGCACGCCGAGGATGTCGAGCGACGGGTCGTTGTAGAGCTGGTTGTTCGAACGGGTGAGCAGCTTCTGCGCCTCGTCGAGGTTCGTGCGGGCGCCCCCGAGCTGCCCTTGCTCGATCTGCTGGCCTGCCGTCTGCAACAGGTCGCGCGCCCGCTGCAGGTCGTGCGCAACCTTGACCAGACGAACGGTCGCCAGCACACCGAGCACGACGAGCAGGGCGAAGACGGTGCCGACGGTCCAGACGAACCCGCGCTTGCGGTACCAGCGCGGGCGACCGTTGCCGGCGCGCCGCACGCGCCGCTCGCGCGGGCTCACGTGCGCGCGCGGTTGTGCGCCGCCCGCGGCGCGCGTCGAGGCGCGGTCAGCGGACGCTGGCGCGGCGCCGGTGCCGGCGCGGACGCCGGCACGGGTGCAGGCGTCTCCGGCGGCATGTCGACGTCGACGACGGCGAGGAGTCGCTCGACGACGACCCTCGCGATCTCGTCGATCTGGGCATCGTCGACGACCGCGGTCGTGCGCGCCCGTACGGGGATGCGCCGGCGCAGCTGCGCGAGGTCACCGCGCAACTCGTCGACGACGGAGGAGAGCGCGTCGATGGCATCGGTGATGCCGGAGAGGTCGACGTCGGCGCGCGGCGCGCGCTTGGCGTCCGCGGTGCGCTCCTCGAGCCCGTCGACGAGCGCGTCGACACGAGCCGACAGCTGGTCGACCGCGTTCGTGACGCTGCGCTGGCCCGCCGACGTCGTGGCGGACAGCGCGTCGAGGCGCATGCTGAGCGAGCTGATCATCCCGTGCACGCCCTCCATCAGGGCGCTCAAGGTGGTGAGCAACGCCGTCTGCTGCGAGAGGCCGTTCGACATCACCGTCGGCGACAGCGCGGCGACCGGTTCGGCCTGCGGGGCCGGTCCCTGCTCGCGGGGCTCCTCGGCGCTCGGCGCGGACGCCTTCGGCCGTGCCCGGACCTCCGGCTCCGCCGGTGTCACCGGTTCGAACCGCTCGGCGGCGGGCACGTCGCGCTCGGTGCGGCCGGGCCACGTCAGCGTGACCCGGAAGTCGTCCCCGTCCGCTCCGCGCTCGTCTGCGGACGGCTCGCGCCCACCACTCGACTTCTCCATGCGGTCGTTAGTTTCGCAGCCGCTCACCACAAGTCCTGTCGCGCGCCGTCAGCCTCGTGCGATCGGTGCGTTGTGGGTGTGTCACCCTTTTCCCGATGGCTGCACCCTCGTCCTCCTCCTGGGAGCCGGATCGCCGGTTCTGGCGCGACCGCCCGGTCGCCGTGTCCGGCGCGACCGGGTTCCTCGGCTCGCACCTCACCGCGCAGCTCGTCGAGCTCGGCGCGGCGGTCGTCGTGCTCGTGCGCGACGACGTCCCGCCGTCGCCGATCAGCGAGGCGTGGACGGGGAAGGTGTCGGTGGTCCGGGGCGCCGTCGAGGACCAGGCCGTCGTCGAACGGATGCTCGGCGACTACGAGGTGCGCACGCTGTTCCACCTCGCGGCGCAGTCACAGGTCGGGGTGGCGAACCTCAACGCGGTGGCGACGTACCAAGCGAACGTGGCGGGAACGTGGGCGACGCTCGAGGCGGTGCGGCGGTCGCCTCGCGTCCAGCAGACTGTCACCGCCAGCAGCGACAAGGCGTACGGCGCGCAGCCGGTCCTGCCCTACGACGAGGACATGCCGTTGCTGGCGGTGAACCCGTACGACGTGTCGAAGGCGTGTGCCGACCTCGTGTCGCAGAGCTACCACAAGACCTTCGACGTGCCCGTGTGCATCACGCGCTGCGGCAACTTCTTCGGTCCGGGCGACCGCAACTGGGAGCGGCTGGTGCCCGGCACGATCCGTTCGCTGGTCTACGGCGAACGGCCGATCATCCGCTCCGACGGCACGATGGTGCGCGACTACCTCTACGTCGTCGACGGCGCGCTCGCCTACCTGCAGCTCGTCGAGGTCATGGCGAGCGATCCGTCGGTCGTCGGCCAGGCGTTCAACTTCTCCACGGAGACGCCGCTCACCGCGCTCGAGCTCACGGCGCGCATCCAGGACGCGGCGGGCACCGCGTTCGAGCCCGACGTGCAGGCGACGGCCACGCACGAGATCGACAGCCAGTACCTGTCCGCCACGAAGGCACGCAAGCTGCTCGGGTGGGCACCGCGGTTCACCCTCGAGGAGGCACTCGAGCAAACGGTCGCCTGGTACCGCGCGTACCTCGGCGAGCGCACGTGACCGTCGCCGTCACCGGCGCGAACGGGTTCCTCGGGAGCACGCTCGTGGCCGGACTCGCAGAACGTGGCGCGGTCGCGTTGGTCCGCACACCGGTCGAGTGGCTCGACGCCCCGCAGCGACGACTCGACCTCCTCGAGCCGGTCGACGCGGTCGCCGACGCGTTGGGGGGCTGCGACACCGTCGTGCACCTCGCGGGCCACAACGAGGTCGTGACCGCGCAGGACCCCGATCGCGGCGTGGCGGAGACGATCCTCGCCGGGCGGCACCTCGTCGAAGGCGCGCGCCAAGCCGGTGTGCGACGCGTCGTGTACGTGTCGACGGTGCACGTGTACGGCGATCGCCTCGTCCCGGGCGCGCACATCGACGAGGACGTGGCGCCGGCGCCTCGTTCGCCGTACGCGATCGCGCGGCTCGCGGTGGAGCATCTCGTCGCCGCCGCACCGGACCCGGTGGTGTTCCGCCTCACGAACGCCGTCGGCGCGCCGATCCATCCCGACGTGAACCGATGGACGCTCGTCGCCCCCGACCTGTGCCGCGCCGCGGCAGCGACCGGCGCGGTCGCACTCCAGTCGACCGGTCAGCAGTGGCGCGACTTCATCGCGCTCGACGACGTCACCCGCATCGTCCTCGCCGCCACCGACGGCGAGCGCGTGCCGGCGGGCACGTACAACCTCGCGTCGGGCACGCCGATGACGGTGCGGTCGCTGGCCACGCTCGTCCAGGACCGCGTCGAGGCGGCCACCGGCACCCGACCGCCGCTGCAGGCGCCGTCGCCCACCACCCCCGATCCGCTCCCGTACCACGTCGACACCGAACGCCTGCGGGCGCTCGGGCTGGAGGCCGAGGTGCCGCTGTCCGACGCCGTCGACGACCTCGTCGCGCTGTGCTTCTCGTCGAGCTCGGTGGTGGGTCGGTGAGCGAGATCGACGGCCTCGTCGTCACCCCGCTGCGCCGCATCCCCGACGAGCGTGGCGCGGTCTTCCACATGCTGCGCGAGGACAGCCCGGTGTTCGAGCGCTTCGGGGAGATCTACTTCTCGACCGTGTACCCAGGCGCGATCAAGGCATGGCACCTGCACAAGGAGATGACGCTCAACTACGCCGTGCCCGTCGGGATGATCAAGCTCGTCTGCTACGACGACCGTGACGGCTCACCGACCAGGGGCAACCTCGTGGAGCTGCACGTCGGCGAGCTGAACTACGCGCTCGTCACCATCCCGCCGCTGGTGTGGAACGGGTTCAAGGGCGAAGGGGTGACCCCCGCGCTCGTGGCGAACTGTTCGACCGTGCCGCACTCGCCGGACGAGATCGTCCGCATGGACCCGTTCACCGAGTCGATCCCCTACGACTGGTCGCTGCGCCATGGATGACCGGCATGGCTGACGTCGTGCTCGTCGAGGACCGCGTCCTCGAGCTCACGCCCGCGCCCGAGACCCGGCGGCGGATGCTCGCGGACGTCATCGGCCACCGCGAGGTGCTGATGGCGCTCGCCCGCAAGGACTTCCAGACCCGCTACAAGCGAGCGACGCTCGGTGTCCTGTGGGCGGTGGCCGTCCCCGTGCTGCAGGCAGCGGTGATGGCGGTCGTCTTCTCGAAGATCGTGCGCTTCCCCGCGACCGGCGGCTACGCGCCGTTCGTGATGGTCGGCATCGTCGCGTACACGTTCTTCTCGTCGACGATCACCGTCGGCTCCACCGCCATCGTCGACAACGCGTCGCTCACCGAGAAGGTGTGGTTCCCGCGCGCGCTCCTCCCGATCGTGCCGGCGCTCTCGAACCTCGTCGGGTTCGGCATCAGCTTCCTCGTCGTCGTGCTCCTGCTCCCGGCGTTCGGCGTGCCGCTCGAACCGCGGCTGCTGCTCGTGGTGCCCGCCACGCTGCTGATGGTGGCGTTCACCGTGGCGCTGTCGCTGCTGCTCGCCGCGCTCCACGTGTACTTCCGAGACGTGCGCTACCTCGTGATGGCGGCGCTGCTCGTGTGGATGTACGTCACGCCGGTGATCTACCCGAAGGACCTGCCCAACCTGGCGCGCTACGCGTGGGTCTTCGACCTCAACCCGCTCACCGGCGTCGTCGACCTGTTCCGCCTGTCGACGATCGGTCACGCACCGGGATGGGGGCGCTCGGTGACGATCACGGTCGTCGCCACGCTCGTCCTCGGCATCGTGTCGCTCGAGGTGCACCGCCGCCACGACCGCTTGTTCGCGGACCAGTTGTGATGGGGAGGACGGCATCGTCGTGATGGGTCCCGCCGTCGAGCTCGTCGGCGTCACGAAGACGTACACGAAGCTCGAGGAGCGCGCCATGTTGCTGCGCTCGCTCCTCCCGTTCGCGCGCCCGAAGCGCACACCGCTGGCCGCGCTCGCCGATCTCGATCTCAAGGTCGACGCCGGCGAGACGATCGGCGTGCTCGGTCGCAACGGCGCCGGCAAGAGCACGCTGCTGCGGGTGCTCGCCGGTGTCAGCCGGCCGAGCTCCGGTGTCATGCGCGTGCGAGGGCGCGTCGCACCGCTGCTGAGCGTCGGCGTCGGCTTCCACCCGGAGATGTCCGGTCGCGAGAACGTCTACATCAACGGGATGCTGCTCGGTCTGACGGCGGACGAGATCGCCGAGCGGTTCGACGAGATCGTCGAGTTCGCCGAGCTCGAGCAGTTCATCGACACGCCCGTGAAATTCTACTCGTCCGGCATGTTCATGCGGCTCGGCTTCTCGGTCGCCGTGCACGTCGATCCGCAGGTGCTGCTCGTCGACGAGGTGCTCGCCGTCGGCGACCTCGCCTTCCAGCTCAAGTGCTTCGACCGCATGCGCGAGCTCAAGGACGCGGGCACGACGATCGTGATCGTCAGCCACTCGATGCACGCGATCCGGCTGCTGTGCCCGCGCGCCATCCTGCTGAACCACGGGCGCCTCGAGCTCGACGGGGACGTCGAAGAGGTGATCGCCCGCCATCACGACCTGCTCTCGCAGCACGACGACCACGACCCCCACGAGCACTCGGGCGAGGGGTACGCGGGCGGCGTCGACGTGGTCGAGCGCGAACTCCTCGGCCCCGAGGGCCCGACGCGCCAGCTGCGGCGCGGGGTGCCGGTCACGTTGCGATGCCGGCTGCGCTTCGACCGCCGGATCGACAGCCCGCTCGTGCACTTCACCGTGCTCGCCGAGGACCGCACGGTCGTGTACCAGATGCGCTCCGTGCTCAACCACGAGCACCGGCGCTACGACGCCGGCGAGGAAGCGACCGTCGACATCCGCTTCACGCCGCAGCTGGGTGGCGGCTCCTTCCGGTTCATGGTGCAGGTCACCTCGGTCGACGGCCGCGACGTCCTGTACCGGGAGACGACCGGGATGCTCGTCTACGTGCCACCGCCGCTGGGCACCGCGGGCGTCGCCGATCTCGACGCGACGATCACGCTCGACGGCACCGTGCTCACCGACTACCCGGACATCACGCTGTAGGGCCGGCCTCGTGACCGCGCTCGAACCGCACACCAGCGAGGTCGTGCAGGCCGGTGAGCGCCGATCGGCACGCATCGAGTCGTTGCGCGCCGTCGCCGCGCTCGCCGTGCTCGTCTCGCACGTCTGGCTGTACTCGCACGGCTTCGCGGCGTCGTCGTACGACTCGTTCGTCCATCGCGTGATCGCCGGGGGCGGCTTCGGCGTGCAGCTCTTCTTCGCACTGTCGGGCTTCCTCATCTTCCGCCCGTTCGCGCGGCGAGACTTCGGCGAGGGCGCGTCGATCGACTGGCGCACGTACGTCCGCAACCGTGCCGTGCGCATCCTCCCGCTCTACTGGTGCGCGGTCGTGGTGCTGCTCGTGTTCACTCAGAACGGGGGATCGCTGACGCAGTGGTGGCGCTTCACGTTCTTCGCGCAGTCGTTCTCGGCGAAGACGGCGCAGACCGTCGACGGACCGATGTGGTCACTGGTCGTCGAGTTGCACTTCTACATCCTGCTGCCGTTCCTGGCGTGGGCCCTCGCGAAGGTGTGCCGGGGACGACGCTGGTCCGCGATCGCCGTGCTGGTGGTGCTCGCCGTGCCGAGCGTCGTGTTCCGCCGCTTCGATCCGGAACCGTTCTCGATCTGGCGCTACTCGCTCCCCGGCACGTTCTACGGCTTCGTGCCCGGGATGGTGCTCGCGCTCCTCCAGATCGAGTGGAAGGAGCGCCGACCACGTTGGCTGCAGCAGGGCGCGCTGGCGTCCGCCGACGTGTGGCTCGCCATCAGCGCAGTGTTGTGGCTGCTCACGTGCGTCGGTGACTACGACTGGGCCGTCCCGCTCACGGCATTCGCCTCGTTCTTCACGGTCGGGGCGGTGGTGCTGGCGGCGCGCGACGGAGTGCTCGCCCGCACGCTCGACTGGCGACCGCTCGCCCTCATCGGTGTCGCCAGCTACAGCCTGTACATCTGGCACGTCCCGATCATCGAGCGCCTCTACACCCGTTCCGCGTTCGCCTCGTTCCCCCGCCTGTTCGTCGTCGCCGTGCCGCTCGCGCTGCTCGTCGCCGCGGTGAGCTACGTCGTCGTCGAGCAGCCCGCCCTGCGGCTGCGGCGATCGTGGGTCGGCCGGGGCGCCGAGGCGCCCAAGCAGAGCTTCACCGGTTGGTGGGGCAGGCGCACGGTCGACCAGCGGTGGGTCGGCATCGTCGCCGTGATCGGTTTCGTCGTGCGCGCCCGCACGGTGATGGCGACGCGCCATCTCGTCCTCGGCAGCGATCCCGGCGACTACGACCGCCTCGGACGGTTGCTCGCCGCCGGGAAGGGCTTCGGCACCTCCGTGCTCTCGCCTTCGGGCGGCCCGACCGCGTTCCGCCCGCCGCTGTACCCGCTGTTCCTCGGTGCGGTGTACAAGGTGACCGGCGACTCGATCGTCGCCGCCCGGCTCGTCCAAGCAGTGCTCGGCGCGGCGTCGGTCGCGCTCGTGTGGTTCATCGCGCGCACGCTGTTCGGGCGGCGCACCGCGTACGTCGCGGCGGCGCTGGCCGCCGTCTACCCCCCGCTCGTGCTCGCCACCGTCGCGTTGATGTCGGAGTCGATCTTCATCCCGCTGATGCTCGTGGCCGTGCTGGCGGCGTTGTACGCGCGCGACGGCGGACCACACGCGACGCGGTGGGCCGTGGTCGCGGGCGCGGCCGCGGGCCTCGGCATGCTGGCGCGACCGAACAGCGTCGCGATGCTCCCCGCGCTGGTCGTGCTCGTGCTCGCGTGGACACGACACGAATGGCAACGCGGCGTCGCGTTGCGCCGCGCCGGCGCGGTCCTCGCCGCGGTCGTCGTCGTGATCGTGCCGTGGGAGATCCGCAACGTCGCGGTGCTGCACACGTTCGTGCCGATCAGCGACATCGACGGCTACAACGTCGCCGGTGTCTACAACTCGGAGGCCGCACGCTCGCCGTACCCGACGACGTACCAGTTCCGCCCGCCGAGCGGCGTCACCGCGCTCGCGCCCCTGTTCGGCGACCGATCGCTCGACGAGGTCTCCCTCGGCGCGAAGTTGCGCACGGCGGGCATCGACTTCCTGCGCGACAACCCCACCGCTCCGGTGCGGGCGGAGGCCTGGAACACGTTCCGCATGCTCGAGCTGACCGGCCTGAACCAGAGCGCGCAGGTCGCCGCGGAGAGCGGCTACGGGCGCCGCACGGCCGCGCTCGGCATGGTGTCGTTCTGGATCATGGCCGCGCTGGCGCTGGGTGCGATCGTGACCCAACGGTTCCGGCGCACGCCGATCGCGTTCTGGTGCATGCCCGTGCTCCTGTGGGGTGGCACGGCGCTGTTCCTCGGTGACGCTCGCCTGCGCGCGCCGGTGGAGCCCTTCGTGGTGCTGTCCGCGTCGCTGCTCGTCGCCGAGGTGCTGTCGCTGGCCGTGGCACGGGCGCGCCGGCGCACCGCGCGCACCGCGCCCGTGGACGTCGAGCTCGTGCCACCCGATCTGAGCCCGGTGCCCTGATGGACGTGCTCCACCAGCTCTGGCGGGCGCGCAACGCGGTCCGCACGCTGCAGTCGCCGCGTCGCACGGCGCTGCGGATCCCGCGCGATCGACGGCCGCCCGCCGCGCACGAATTCGCGTCGTACGGCGCGCGCTCGTTCGTGGTGCCGCCCACGCGGGTGTCTGGCGCCGCCGGCATCGACATCGGCCACGATGTCCTCGTGCTCGAGAACAGCGGGATCGCCGTCGACGCCGCACACGGCGCCCGTCTCGTGATCGGCGACCGCACCCGTCTCGCGCCCGGTGCCGAGATCGTGTGCACACAGGAGATCGTCATCGGCGAAGGCGTGTCGTCGTCCGACTACGTCGTCATCACCGACACGTGGGGTGCGCTCGACCACGCGACCGCTGGTCCGCCGCCCCCCGGCGGGCCCGTCGTGATCGAGGACGGCGCCTACCTCGGATGGGGTTGCGTCATCGCGCCGGGCGTGCGTGTCGGTCGGGGCGCGTTCGTCGGTGAAGGTGCCGTCGTGGTCGACGACGTGCCGCCACACACCGTCGTGTACGGCAACCCGGCCACGATCGTGCGCCGGCACGACCCGGCGACAGGCCGGTGGGAGGGTCGACGTTTCCCGTGAGGTTCCCGCGCCGCATCCCGAGCATCGACGAACTGCGCCTTCGCATCGCAGAGGAACGGCGGTTGCGCCGCGTGGCCGCCGACACGATGACGGTGCTGCGCCCACCGCTGCCGAGCGCCTATGGCGCGTACGGCCACAACACGTGGGTGGTGCCGCCGTGCCGTGTGACGACGCCGTCGTCGATCTTCCTCGGCGACGACATCACGATCCTCGAGCACTCGTACCTGTCGGTCGTCCCCGCGGTCGACGGTGTCACACCGAAGCTGACGATCGGCGACCGGACGAACATCGGTGCGCAGTGCCATATCGCGTGCGTCGGGGAGATCGAGATCGGACCGGAGGTCCTGACCGCGGCCCGCATCTTCATCGGTGACACGTACCACGAGTACGAGGATCCGCACGCCCCCGTCATCGACCAGCCGATGGCGCCACCGGAGAAGGTGACGATCGGACGGGGCTCGTTCCTCGGCATCGGCAGCGCGGTCCTGATGGGTGTGACCGTCGGCGAGCACGCCTACGTCGGTGCCGGTGCGGTCGTGACCTCGGATGTCGAGCCGTTCACCCTCGTGGTCGGCAACCCGGCGCGCGCGGTGCGCCGGTGGGACGGGCGCCGCGAGGAGTGGGTTCCCGTCTGACCCGGCGGCAGGAGGAGGTGTCCCGAGCGGCGAACCAGTCGCGCGCGCACGGGAGGGGCGCTGGGGGTCATGGCACTTTCGACGGCGCCACCGCGGGCCGCGCGGCGCCTCACGAACCTGGACGTGCTCCGCGCGCTCGCTGCGCTCCTGGTCGTGGCGGGCCACTCGTACGCGCTCGGGGGACGGTACGAGCCCGTCATCCCGGACAAGTGGTCCGACATCGCGATCCACCAGTGCGCGTCGGGCGTCTGGCTGTTCTTCGTGCTCAGCGGTTACCTGATCGGCCGCCCGTTCGTCGACGCGCTCGTGCGCGGCGACGCGCTGCCCTCCCTCGGGCGCTACGCGGTGAAGCGCGCGGCGCGGATCTACCCGCTCTACTGGCTGGCGCTCACCGCGGTGATCGTCACCGTCGGCGCGAGCGGGACGAAGGCGTGGCAGTACCCCGTGCACTACCTGCTCCTCCAGAACCTCGTGCCGGGCCGGCAGGCAGCGCTGCTCGGTGTGGCATGGACGCTCACGCTCGAGGTGCTCTTCTACGCCGCCATCGCGATCGCCGCGTACGCCGTGCGCCGCGTCGTCGACGGTCCGGTCGCACCGGCGCGGCTCGCGCGATGGATCTGCATGACGTGGCTGGCGAGCATCGCGTGGGGTGCGGCGTGCGCGTTGCTCGTGCCCGACACGACCTTCGGCGTGTGGCTCCGTGAGCTCCTGCCGGGGATGTGGGGTGAGTTCTGCCCGGGTCTGCTGATCGCCGTGAGCGCGTACCTCGCGGCGGACGGGCGCTGGCGCCGGTGGCTCGTCGACGTGCCGGGCCGCGCCTCGTCGGGCGCCGTCCTGGCGGTCGTCGCCCTGACGACCGCGGTCGTGTGCGACGGTGTCATCCCGTTCAGCGCCGGGGTCCGCACCTACGTGTTGGCCAACACGATGTCCGCGCAGATCTTCGCCCTCGGTTACGGCGTCGTCGTCATCCACGCCATTCGAGCGCGCCCGTGGGACGAGCGGGCCGGGCGGTGGCTGCTCGACCTCGGGTTGATCTCGTACGGGATCTACCTGCTGCACGCCACGATCGGGCTGGCGCTGCTCACGCCCGCGGGATCGCGCTTCATCCCGATGCCGCACGGCGGGTTCGTCGCGGGCGTCGTGCACTTCGTCTTCCTCGCGGCGTTGACGGTGCCGCTGGCCTGGCTCAGCTGGCACCTGTTGGAGCAGCCCCTCATCGGCTGGTCACACCGCGTGGGCCGCCGCCGGGTGGCACCGTCGCTCGCGACCGCGGGCGCGCCCGCGGACTGACGGGACGAGAGGGATCAGAGGCGCGGGCGACAGAGATAGGCGCGGTGGAGATGGCCGCTGGCCGTGCGATCGCGTGCGACCAGTTGGTTGAGGCGCCCGGTGATCCGGTGACCGAGCTTGCGATCCTTCTCCGGCACGTTGCCCTCGCCGTGGCGCAGCAGGAAGAACGGTGACACGTCGTCGACTCGGAAGCCGCCGACGTGGAGCAGGTGACGGGCGCCGGCGTCGTTGGGGAGCCACCACTGGAAGTCCGATCCCATCCCGCGGAGCTGGAACAGCGGACGCTTGCCCGGCGCCAGGATCTGCACGGGCGGGTGCAAGTGGTCGATCGACAACAACGCGCCCGACGTGACGCGCCGCACGGCGTCGAGCGCGCGCACGGGGTCGCGCAGGTGCACGAGCAGACTGCCGCACACGACGACGTCGAACGTGCCGACGTCGTCGGGGTCGAGGTCGTAGATGTTGCCCGCACGCCACTGCACCTTCGACTCGAGGATCTCGTGCAGCAGGTGGAACCCGGCCGGCCGGGGCTGCGTCGACGACTGGCTGAAGTCGTAGTCGGTCAGCACCCGGATCTCGGGCGGGTAGTCGATGCCCGCGAGATCAGGGATGTCGAGCGCGATGACCTCGGCCGCGCCACGGCGCTCGAGCTCGTACGCGTAGAAGCCGTCCCAGGTGCCGATGTCGAGGCACCGCTTGCCCCGCACGTCCGGGAACGGGATCGACGGCAGGGCGTGGCGCAGGTCGAACCACCCGCGCGTCACCGCACCGTCCTTCACATCGATCGTGTGGTACCACCGGAGCGCGTCGAGGCGCTCCTGGATGCTCTGCTGCGTCACGGAGCGGCACCGTATCCCGGGTTCACCGACCGCCACGGCGCCATCGCGCCAGACGATCGCGGGCGCTCGCTCGCGACTCGCGCAACGTCATCGCCCACAGTTCCCGCACCGACAGACGGATCGGGCCGAGGTCGACGCGCTTGTTGCCGTGCCAGTTCCGGGCGATGTTCATCGTGCGCGGCAGTTGGTCGGGCGACAGCTTCGCCTCGCCCTTGACGGCGACGCCGAACACGCCCTCCGGCATCAGGTCCCAACCCTGCGCGACGACGAGCTTCGACTCGAACGGTTCCAGCAGCAGCTCGAACCCCTCCGGCGTGAACCGCCAGTAGTCCCACGGATGGGCGTGGATCGGGAAGAACATCAACGAGCTGATGGCGAGCAGGCCGCCCGGGCGAAGGACGCGGTGCATCTCCTGCACGGCGCGCAGCGGGTCGGCGACGTGCTCGAGCGTCTCGAGGCTGAGCACCGTACCGACGCTGTCGTCCTCGAACGTCAGGTGGTGCACGTCCTCGATCCGGTCGACACCGAGGCCGGGCTGGATGTCGCAGCCGATGTGCTCCTCGGCGCGGAAGATGCCGCGCACGTCGGCGACGTCCTCTTGGCCCTCCGCCGCTCGCGCGCCGATCTCGACGAGTGGCTCTCCGATCTCGAAGGAGTCCGCGATGTCGCGCGCGAACTCCAGCACCGCGGGTCTCACGCCGTCGCGCCCGCGCTCCCGGTCACGGCTTCACCGCCCACACCCACGAGAACAGGGTGTCGTCACCCTTGCGACCACGGATCTCGAGCCCGGCAGACTCCAACGTCTCCTTCACGGGCGCCCACGGTACGCGCGTCCCGATGAACTCGCGCTCGTTCGTGTGCTCCTTCGTGACCGGGCGTCCGAGCCGGCCGCGCGCCCGCCACCACGCTGCCCGCGCCCGCCACAGGCGCGGGTGCGGCAGGTTGTTCCACTGCAGCCCGACGACGCCGCCCGGACGCACGACGCGGGCCGCCTCGCGGACGTAGTCCAGCACGAGCTCACGGCTCGGCATGTGCTGGAGCACGGTGAAGCTGGTGACGAAGTCGACGCTGTCGTCCTCCACCGGCCGGAGACCGACGCCATCGCCGAGGCGGAAGTCGATCCGATCGGAGGCCACGAGCTCTCGCGCCTGGCGCAGCATCTCCTCGGCGACGTCCACCCCGATGACGCGGTCGAAGTGCTCGCTCAGGGCGGCACAGATGCGGCCGAGCCCGCAGCCGATCTCGAGGGCGACCTCGCGCCGCTGCGGCTGCACCGGCGCGTGCACCAGGGCCTCGTCGACGACGACGCGGCCCGTCTCGAAGAACCGATCCATGTCCGGCTGCTCGTAGTCGAGGCTCGTGTCGACGTACCACGCCGCGTTCTCCGCCGCGCGCTCGTTCCAGAACTGCCGCATGCGCTCGCTGTGCTGCGTCGGTCGATCGGCTTCGCTGATCATGTGCAGTGGAACGCCACGGAGGGCGTGTTCTTGCGGCGCCGCACGTGCCCGTACACTCGCCCCCTCGTGCAACACGTCGACGACGATCGACCGCGGGTCAGCGTCATCATCCCGGTGAAGGATCGGCGGGCGCTGCTGTGCGAGACGCTCGACGCGCTGGACGCCCAGACCGTCGCCGACTTCGAGGTGATCGTCGTCGACGACGGCTCGTCCGACGGCTCGGGGGCGGCCGCCGCGGCGCGCACCGTGCGCGGCCGGCCGGTCGTCGTCGTCGACGGC
>Ga0070741_10011348_pt1 | contig 16479 bp, 18 predicted proteins | sample Coa_R1_4_FD_66440 | JGI IMG/M metagenome (GOLD analysis project Ga0070741, IMG submission 66440) | Surface soil microbial communities from Centralia Pennsylvania, which are recovering from an underground coalmine fire - Coalmine... | ecosystem: Environmental > Terrestrial > Soil > Unclassified ...
GGACGCTGCGGACGTGATCCTCATGCGCCACCACCTCACCGAGGTCGTGACCGGCGTTCTGGAAGGGCGGCGCAGCTACGCCAACGTGATGAAGTACCTGCGCATGGGGACGAGCTCGAACTTCGGCAACATGGCGAGCATGGCGGCGGCGACCCTCGTGCTGCCGTTCCTGCCGCTGCTCCCGCTGCAGGTGCTGCTCAACAACCTGCTCTACGACCTCTCCGAGATCGCGCTGCCGTTCGACCGCGTCGAGGAGGAGGAGCTCGCGCGCCCCTGCGTCTGGAGCGTGGACGCGATCCGGCGCTTCATGCTCTCGTTCGGGCCGCTCAGCTCGGTGTTCGACTTCCTCACCTTCGCCGTCCTGCTCTGGGGCTTCCACGCCGGCGCCGAGCTCTTCCGCACCGGATGGTTCGTCGAGTCGGTGGCGAGCCAGGTGCTCGTCATCTTCGCGATCCGCTCGGCGAAGCCGATGTTCTCGTGCGCGCCGCATCCGGGCCTCGTCGCGGGCGCGGTGCTGGTCGTGGCCGCGGCCGCCCTGCTGCCTTTCCTGCCGCTCGCAGGCTGGCTCGGCTTCACCCCACTGCCGGCGGCCATGGCGCTCGCCCTCGCGGGGCTGGTGCTCGCCTACCTCGCGCTCGTCGAGCTGCTCAAGCGCAGGCTGATGGTCCGGTTCTAGGCCCCACGCCGCGGTTCTGCGCCTTGCGCTGGATCAAGCGCTCGCGCCGCGCCGGGAAGTTGACCTTCGTCAAAACTGGCTTTCGCCGCCGCGGCATGCTGAGGGCCATGGACTCCTACAAGACGATCGTGGTGCATCTCGACAACGCCAGGCGGCGCGCCGAGACCCTCAACCTGGCGCTCGGCCTCGCCGGCGCCTTCGACGGCCACTTGGTGGCGCTCTATGCGCCCGGGCTGCCGCGCATCTCCGCCGCGTCCCTCGGCGAAGGCAGCTCCGTGGTGCGCGAGCTCGAGCTGCAGCGCATGCGCGAGGCCGCCGAGCAGTGCGAGCGCGAATGCAGGGACGCGCTGCGCAGCCGCGGCGGCGAGAAGACCGAATGGCGCTACGCGAAGGGCGACGCCCTGGCGGCGATCCGCCTCTCGGCGCGCTATGCCGACCTCGTGGTCATGGGCCAGCCCGATCGCTACGAGGACGACATCAACGAGCCGCACGCGGCCTTCCCCGGCGACGTGGTGATGTCCGTCGGCCGGCCGGTGCTCTTCGTCCCGTACGCGGGGCGCTTTGCCTCCGTCGGCGCGCGCGTGCTGCTCGCCTGGAACGCGAGCCGCGAAGCGGCGCGGGCGGTGAGCGATGCGCTGCCGTTCCTCGCGCGCGCGAAGCGCGTCGAGGTCGTGGCCTTCGACCCGGAGCGCAACCCCGACCACGGCCAGGTGCCGGGCGCCGACATCGCGCTCTACCTCGCGCGCCATGGCGTCAAGGCGAGCGCCGCGCAGCAGACCGGCACGCGCATCGACATCGGCGCGCAGATCCTGTCGCGCGCCGCGGACATCGAGGCCGACCTCATCGTGATGGGCGCCTACGGACACTCGCGCTTCCGCGAGCTCGTCCTGGGCGGCGCGACGCGCACGGTCCTCGAATCGATGACCGTCCCGGTGCTGATGTCGCACTGATGGGCGCCCCCTCCGCCGAAAACGGCTGGATCGCGGCCTCGCTGCGCGAGGCGGGCGAGCTCCTGCGGGCGCAGGGCGGCAATCCCTACCGCGCGGGCGCCTACCTGCGCGCCGCCGAGAGCGTCGCCGCGCTCGGGCGGCCGATCCGCGAGGATTTCGACCGGCAGGGCCCGGCCGGCCTGCAGCGCCTGCCCGGCATCGGCGCCGGCATCGCGGCCGCGATCGCCGAGATGCTGATCACCGGGCGCTGGGCGCAGCTCCTGCGGCTGCGCGGCGAAGCGGACGAAGCGGGAATTGCGGCCGCGCATTCCTCCGAGCACCCGGGCGAGCGCCCATCGGTGGAGGACTTGCTCGACGTCGACCGCGAGTACCGCGCGAAGGCGGCCGCCGGGCGGCTCGCGCTGATCGCGCCGAAGCGCCTCAACCCGCAAGGCAAGGCCTGGCTGCCGGTGCTGCACACGCAGCGCGGCGGCTGGCACTTCACCGCGCTCTACTCGAACACGGCGCGCGCGCACGAGCTCGGCCGCACGCGCGACTGGGTCGTCGTCTACTACTACGACGGCGAGCACCGCGAGCAGCAATGCACGGTGGTGACCGAGACGCGCGGCGCGCTCGCCGGTAAGCGCGTGGTGCGCGGCCGGGAGCCCGAGTGCCGCGAGCTTCTTCTCTCGGCGACGGAGGCTTGATGGCCGAGAATTTCAGCTTCGACGCCTACGCGCCGGCGCAGATCGCGCAGCGCGTGAACGACCTCGGCGTCGCGAAGACGCGCATCCCGCTCCTTTCGCAGGCGATGCTCGGCATGCTGGCGGGCGCCTTCATCGGCCTGGGCGCGCTCTACTTCGTGATCGTGCAGAGCGATGCTTCGCTCGGCTTCGCGGCGAAGCGCGTGCTGGGCGGCATGGTGTTCTCGCTCGGCCTGCTGCTCGTCGTCGTCGCCGGCGCCGAGCTCTTCACCGGAAACAACCTCCTCGCGATGGCCTGGGCCGACCGCAAGGTGAGCACGGCGGAAGTCTTGCGCAACTGGGCGATCATCTGCGCCTCCAACTTCGTCGGCGCCTTCGGGCTCGCGCTGATCGTCTTTCTTTCCGGGCATCCGGCGATGAACGGCAACGCCGTCGCCCAGACCTACATGAGCATCGCGCTGGCGAAGACCACCCAGCCGGCGCTCAACCTCTTCTTCAGCGGCATCCTGTGCAACGTGCTGGTGTGCATGGCGGTCTGGATGACGCTCGCCGGGCGCAGCGTGGTGGACAAGCTCGCCGCCATCGCCCTGCCGATCTCGGGCTTCGTCGCCGCCGGCTTCGAGCACTCGGTGGCGAACATGTACCTCATCCCCATGGGAATGCTGCTCAAGGCCGCTGCGGGCGCGCCGATGCCGCTTTCCGGGCTGCTGCACAACCTGGTGCCGGTGATCGCCGGCAACCTGGTCGGCGGCAGCGTCATGGTCGCTCTCGTGTACTACGTCATCTACCTGCGGCCGAAGAAGGTGCCCGCGCCGCCTGCCGAGGAGGTTCGCCATGCTGGTTAGGAATTTCTGCAGCCGCGAAGTGGTCACCGTCGAGCCGCGCGCGTCCCTGCGCGAGGCGGCGCTCACGATGCGCAACCGCCACGTCGGCGCGCTCGTGGTGGTGGAGGGCGGGAAGCCGGCGGGGCTGCTCACCGACCGCGACATCGTCGTCGCGGTGGTCGCGGTGCCGGGCGCTCGCCCGGAGGGCATCCGCGTCGGCGACGTGCTGACGCGCAAGCTCGTCACGGTCCAGGACAACGACGACATCTTCGCCGCGGTGCAGACCATGCGCCAGCACGGCGTGCGCCGGCTGCCGGTGGTCACGGCGGAAGGCGAGCTCTACGGCGTCATCACGACCGCGGACATCGTCCAGCTGATCGCCACCGAGCTCGGCGGCCTCGCCACGGCGCTGCGCAAGAGCGGCGAGCGCGAGACGGCCGAGCGCTCGAAGCTGCAGGTTCCCTGAAGTTGCGCCGGCCCTAGCTAGCGCAGCCAGCCCAGGATGCGCGGCGCCTTGCGCGCGCTGCGCGCCGGCAGCGGCTCGCGCGGCACGCCGACGATGATCGGCGCCACCGCGGCGCCTTCTTCCGGGATGCCGAGTTCGCGCTTCGCCTGCGGCGTATTGAGCACCTGCACCGCGAAGCCGATGCAGCAGGTGCCGAGCCCCTCCGCGACCGCCGCGAGCATGAAGTTTTCCGCCGCGAGCCAGCAGTCGGCGTCGGCGAAAGGCCGGTCCGTGGTGCGGCAGACCACGACCAGCGTGCCCGCATCGTAGAAGATGTTGAAGTCCGGGTTGCCGAGGAGGGCGCGGTGCTCGTCGGCATGCGCCGGCGCGAGCGAGCCCCAGCCTACCGCGACCGGCTCCTTCTGCAGCATCGCCTTGGCGCGGTCCGAATAGCGCTTCAGGCGCGCCGGGTCCTGCACGATGGCGAATCCCCAGGGCTCGGCGTGCATCGCCGTGGGGGCATGGACCGCGGCATCGAGGAGCCTGTGCAGCAGCGCCTCGTCGGGCTGCGCCGGCAGGAAGCTGCGCACCGCGCGGCGCGCGTAGAGGGCAGGGATCATTGGAATCCGCTCAGGAGGCGCGCGATCATGCGGTCGATGTCCGCGCCGTGGTTGAGGACCTGGTCGACCGCCTCCGAGATCGGCATAGGCACATCGAGGCGCCGCGCGAGCGCGACCACCGCCTCGGCCGAATGCGCGCCTTCGGTGACCTGCTTGCGCCCGGCGAGCACTTCGGCGGCGCTGCGGCCCTCGCCGAGCGCGACGCCGAGGGAGGTGTTGCGCGATTGCAGGCTGTTGGCGGTCAGCATCATGTCGCCGGCGCCGGCGAGGCCGAGGAAGGTCGCCGGCTGCGCGCCTTTCGCCGCGCCGAGCTTCATCGCCTCCTCGAGCCCGAGCGTGATCACGCTGGCGCGCGCGTTCTCGCCGAGCTTGCGCCCGGCCGCGATGCCGCTCGCGATCGCGATCACGTTCTTCATCACGCCGCCGATCGCCACGCCCGGCAGGTCGCGGCTCGGGTGCACGCAGAAGCGCGGGTTGCGCAGCGCCGCCGCGAGCTGGTAGGAGGTCTCGTTGTTGGCGCAGGCGAGCACCACGCCGCAGGGCAGGTCGCTCGCGATCTCGCGGGCGAACGACGGCCCGGAGAGGATGGCGACGCTCGACTGCGGCAGCGTCTCGGCGAGCATCTCCGGCATCAGCGCGAGGCTGCCGCGCTCGATGCCCTTCGAGCAGGTGACCACCGGCGTGCCGGCCTGGAGGAACGGCGACATCTCCCTCGCCACCGAGCGCAGGTGCTGCGCCGGGACCGCCAGGAGGATGAAATCCATCCCGCTCACGGCGGCAGCGAGCGTGTGGGTGGCGCGGATGTCCGAGGCGATGGGCACTCCCGGCAGGAACGCCGGGTTGATGTGGTCGGCATTGACCGCGGCGGCTACCTCGGGCTCGCGCGCCCAGAGGGTGATGGCATGGCCGGCGCGGCGGGCCACGCAGGCCATTGCCGTGCCGAACGCTCCGCCGCCGATCACGCCGATTCGCGCCATGGCGTATGGTCGGCCGCCTGCGGCCGGTCTTTTTGAGTAAGATCAATAAAAGGGCCGCACGAGCGGCCTACAGTGGCGCAAGCTTCAACCAAGGGAGGCGTCATGTCGAAACCCGCACTCGTGGCCGCGGTCGCGCTCGTCTTTGCAGCGAGCGGCCCGGCGCTCGCGCAGCAGGTCGAAAGCGAGCTCATCCTCATCACCCCGGTGGCGAAGACGCTCACCGACCCGGCGCTCGCCGAGTTCACCAAGTACGCGAAGGAAAAATGGAACGTGACGCTCAAGGCGAGCGCGCTCGCCGCCGGCACGCCGGTCGCCTACGGCCAGATCGTCGAGTGGAAGGGCCGGCCGCAGGCCGACATCTTCTGGGGCGGCGAGAGCGCGCTCTTCGACAAGCTCGCCGAGCAGGGCCTGCTCGCCAAGCTCGATGTGTCGAAGGCGGTGATGGACGCCATCCCGGCGACCCTCGGCAAGCCGAAGCCCATCTTCCTCAAGGACCCGAAAGGCTACTGGAGCGGCACGGTGCTGGAGCCGTACGGCATCGTCTACCACCCGCGGCTGCTGCAGCGCCTCGGCGTGCAGCCGCCGAAGGACTGGGACGACCTGCTCAACCCCAAGCTGCGGGGCAACGTGGCGCAATGCGCGCCGACGCGCTCCTCGAGCAGCCACGCGACCTATGAAGTGATCCTGCAGCGCGAAGGCGACGACAAGGGCTGGGAGTGGCTCAAGCGCCTGGGCGCGAACACCGGCATCTTCACCGCCCGCAGCCGCGACGTGCCGTCGGTGGTCGCCAAGGGCGAGTTCGCGGTCGGCTTTGCGGTGCCGAGCTACATGGCGTTCGAGGACCGTCTGTCCGGCTTCGACATCAAGTTCGTGGCGCCGAAGACCGCGTGGATCACGCCGGAGCCGATCGCCATCATCGCCGGCGCTCCGCATCCGAAGGCGGCGCGCGCCTTCATCGAGTTCATGCTCTCCGAGCCCGGACAGAGGGTGGCCATGTCGCGCGGCGTCTTCCCGATCACGCCCAAGCTGCGCGTCAGCGGCGAGCCCGGCTCCTCCGCGGAGATGGCGGTCGAGTTCACGGGCGGCGTGCGCTCCTACTTCGACACCGGCGTCAACAACATCTACGACGACGACGTCGCGCAGAAGCGCTACGAAGCGGTGAACGGCCAGTTCCGCAAGGACATCGAGGCGGTCGCCGAAGAGCTGAAGAAGAAGTACTAGGCTCGCGCGGATGCGAATCGCGGTCCGCGACCTCGTCAAGCGGTTTGGCCCGCTGGAGGTCGTGGCCCGCGCGAGCTTTTCCATCGCCGAAGGGGAGCTCTTCACGCTCCTCGGACCCTCGGGCTGCGGCAAGACCACGCTGCTGCGGCTGATCGCCGGCTTCTACGCTCCCGACGAGGGAGACATCTTCTTCAACGAGCAAAAGGTCAACCGCGTGCCGCCGCACGAGCGCGGCATCGGCATGGTGTTCCAGAACTACGCCCTGTGGCCGCACATGACGGTGGCGGAGAACGTGGCCTACGGGTTGAAGCTGCGCGATACCGCGAAAGCCGAGATCGAGAGGCGCGTCGACGCCGTGCTCGGCAAGGTGCAGCTCGCCGGGCTCGGCGAGCGCTATCCCGGGCAGCTCTCCGGCGGCCAGCAGCAGCGCGTGGCGCTCGCGCGCGCGCTGGTGCTGAATCCCAAGATCCTGCTCCTCGACGAGCCGCTCTCGAACCTCGACGCCAAGGTGCGCATCCAGGTGCGCGCCGAGATCCGCAAGCTGCAGAAGGAGCTCGGCATCACCACCGTGTACGTGACGCACGACCAGGAGGAGGCGCTCACGCTCTCCGACCGCATCGCGGTGTTCAACAAGGGGCGCATCTTCCAGGTCGGCACGCCGAAGGCGCTCTACGAGCGCCCGGGGAACCGCTTCGTCGCCGACTTCATCGGCATCAACAACTTCCTCGATGCGACCGTGCTCGGCGCGGACGAGCGGTCCGTGAAGCTCGAAACCGCGCTCGGCCCGATGCAGGCGCTGCCCAACGCCGAGCTGCGACCGGGCGAGCACTGCGTGCTGTGCGTGCGGCCCGAGAACGTCGCCCTCGGCGCCGCCGGCACGCCCGATCACAACCGCGCGACGGGCCGGATCGCGTTCGCCGCCTACCTGGGCAATACCCTGCGCTACGACGTCGACCTCGGCGAGGGCGTGACGTTCAAGGCGGACGTGCGCGATCCCTGGCACCACGAGCCGCTCGAAATGGGGGCGCAGGTGGAGCTCTCCTTCGGGCTTTCCGGGACGCTCGCGATCGCGGCGGAACGATGAGGCTGCCGCGCTCCGCCGCCGCCGCGGCCGGCTTCGCCCTGATCTGGCTCTTCCTGATCGTGTTCGTCTTCTACCCGCTGACGCGCATCTTCTACGACGCGTTCACCAACGAGGCAGGCGCCCTGACGGTCGCGAACTTCCACGAGTTCTTCACCGACCGCTACTACCTGCGCTCGCTCTGGAAGTCGCTGCTGCTCGGCGCGGGGGCGGTGGTCACGACCTCGATCGTCGGCATAGCGGTCGCGTACCTGCTCATTCGCTACGACTTTCCGTACCGCAGCACGTTTTCCTATCTCACGATGCTGCCGATGATCCTGCCGCCGCTGGTGGGCGTGCTCGGCTTCGTCTTCATCCTCGGGCGCGCGGGCACGCTGAACGTGCTCCTCATGGAGTGGTTCGGGCTCGAGCATCCGCTGAACTTCATGTACGGCGTGCACGGCGTGCTGCTGGTCGAGACGGTGCACCTCTTCCCGATGATGACGCTCAGCGTGCTGGACGCGCTCGCGCGCGTCGACCCGTCGCTCGAGGAGGCGGCGCAGGCGATGGGCGCGAAGGGCTGGCGGCGCTTCTGGGACGTGACGCTGCCCCTCACCACGCCGGGCTACATCTCGGGGGCGCTGCTCGTCTTCATCTGGACCTTCGCCGACTTCGTGACGCCGCTCGTGCTCGGCGTGCAGGACCTGCTCGCGCCGCAGGCCTACCTCAACATCGTGCAGTTCGTCGACCGGCGCATCTTCCGCATGGGGATCGTCATCTCGGCGCTGCTGGTGCTGCTCGCCATCTTCTTCGTGCTGGCCGCGCGCCAGTACGTCGCGATCAAGGACTACAGCTCGCTGTCCTACTCGAAAGTGGAGCGCCGGCGCCTCGGTCCCGTGAAGCGCTGGCTCGCGGTCGGCTTCCTCTGCCTGCTGATGCTCGTCGCGGCGGTGCCCCAGGTCGGCGTGATCCTCGCCGCCGTCGGGCGCGGCTGGTCGCTCACGCCCTTCCCGGAGCACTACACGCTCGAGTTCTTCCGCCAGGTGAGCGTCGAGACGCCCAAGTTCATCATCAACTCCTCGCTCTACTGCGCGATCGCGGTCGCGCTCTGCCTGCTGATCGGCGTGCCGATGGCCTGGATCATGGGCCGCACCCAGGCGCCCGGCCGCGGCGCGATGGACGCGCTCACCACGCTCATGCTCGCCATTCCCGGCACGGCGGTCGGCATCGCCTACATCCGCGCCTTCAACGTGCCGCTGCCCATCGTCGACGTTCCGCTCACCGGCATGTGGATCATCCTGCCGCTCGTGCTCGCGGTGCGGCGGCTTCCCTACACGGTGCGCGGCAGCTATTCCTCGCTCCTGCTGGTGCACAAGTCCATGGAGGAGGCGGCGGAGAACGTCGGCGCGACGAAGCTGCGCACCTTCCGCGACATCACCGTGCCGCTCGTCTGGAAGGGCATCTTCGTCGGCGCGCTGTTCTCGTTCATCACCTCCATCCAGGAGGCCTCCGCCACCATCTTCCTCACGCTCGGCGGGCGCGAGATGATCCCCTTCGGCATCTTCAGCTTCTACATCGCCGGCTCGCAGAGCCAGGCCGCCGCGCTCGGCGTCATCCTCATCGCCTTGTGCGCAGCGAGCCTCTTCATCGTCAACCGCATCGCGGGCACCCGCGTCGGCGGCCTCTTCGGCTAGCCGAGGCGCAGCGCGAGGAACATGCGCAAGGCGCCGCGCTGAACGCGTAGCGCTACCACGGGGCCCGGCGCCTGGGCGAGCCGCTCGTGGAACGCCTGCACGCTGCGCACCTCCGCTCCGTTCAGCGAAAGAATCACGTCGCCGCTTTTCAGGCCGGCGCGCGCCGCGGCGTGCTCGGCGCTGCGCACGACGAGGAGCCCGGACGGGCCGCGCGCGAGCTCGAGCCCGAGCGGCTCCGGCTTCCGCGCACCGTCGGGCGCCGGTGGCGCTTCGGTGGCGGTGCGCTCGGCGACGAGCGCTTCGGTGCTGAAGGGCTGTCCGTCGCGGATGGCCTCGAGCGTGACGCGCGTGCCGGGTCGCGTGCGCGCGGTGAAGCGCACGAGGTCCGAGGTGGTCTCCACCGGCCGGCCCTCGAAGCCCACGATCACGTCGCCCGGCTGCAGGCCGGAAGGCGCGCCGCGGCGCTGCAGGTCGCTCACGAGAGCGCCCGCGGGCCGCGGCAGCCGCAGCGCGGAGGCGAGGTCCGCCGTCACGTCCTGGATGCGGATCGGCAGCGCGCCGCGCCGCACCGTGCCGGTCGCCTTCAGCTGCGCGGCGACCTCCATCGCGAAATCGATCGGGATCGCGAACGAGACGCCCATGTAGCCGCCGGTCTCGCTGTAGATGAGCGCGTTGACCGCCACGACCTCGCCGCGCAGGTTGAAGAGCGGCCCGCCTGAATTGCCCGGGTTCACCGCGACATCCGTCTGGATGAACGGGATGAAGGTCTCCTGCGGCACGGTGCGCTCCTTGCCGCTCACGATGCCCGCGGTGACGCTGCGCTCGAAGCCGAAGGGCGAGCCGATCGCCGCGACCCATTCGCCGACCTCGAGCGCAGCGGGATCGCCGAGGGGGGCGGCCTGCAGGCCGCTCGCCTCGATCTTGAGGAGGCCGATGTCGCTCTCGAGGTCCGCGCCCACGACGCGCGCTTCGTATTCGCGCCGGTCGGCGAGACGCACGATCACCTCGCGCGGCTCGCCCTCGGTGACGAGGTGCGCGCTCGTGATGATGTAGCCGTCGGCAGAGACGACGAAGCCCGAGCCGAGTGAATGGCCCTGCCAGCCGCGCGCGCCGCCCGGACCGAAGAAGCGGTTGAGGAATTCCTCGACGTCCGCGCCGGCCTCGGGCTCCGGCGGCGGCTCCCACGAAGGCACGCGATAGGCGATGCTTACATTGACGACGGAAGCCGCGCGCTCCTTCACGAGCGCGGTGAAGTCCGGCAGGTCGCGCGCTGCCGCGGACGCAGCCATGAGAAGCAGGCTGAGGAAGAGGGCGCGCATGTGCCGCCTCGGCGGAAAGCCGCGCTAGGCGCTGTGCCGCTTGACGTCGCCGCGCTGCTCGCGCGAGTAGTCCTCGAGCTGGCGCCGCGCCGCGTCGAACGCCTCGCGCAGCGCGATCTGCGGGTCCTCGTCGTGCTCGCGGGTCACCGCCACTTCGCCGCCCGGCACCTTGAGGTCGATGCGCGCGCAGAACTGCTTGCCGTGCTTCTTGTGCCGGTCGGCGAGCTCGAGCACCACCCGGCAGCTCACGATGTGCGGATAGTACTGGTCGAGCTTCTCCGCTCTTTCGCGGATCGCGTTGTACAAGGCATCGGACTGCTTGATGCCGTGGAAGGTGATCTGAAGAGGAATTTGCATGGCTTCAAGATAGCCGGCCGCGCTGGCGCGATGTTGACCGAGGTCAATCCCGGATCTGTTCGCCGGCTTCGGAGTGCGTCTTCCGCGTCCCGCGGACGCCAGGCGCGCGGGCGAGGAGCTTCACTACCTCGGTGTCGTCGACCTGACGGAACTCGGCGTAGAACTGCGCGACGGCGTAGAACTGCGGTGGCGTCGCGAGGCAGACGACTTCGTCCGCGTAGGGCCGGACGGCTTCGATGCCCTCCTGCGGCGCCACGGGAGCTGCGCAGACGAGGCGCGCCGGGCCCTTCGCGCGCACGGCATGCAGCGCGGCGATCATGCTCGCCCCGGTCGCGATGCCGTCGTCGATCACGATGGCGACGCGCCCGCGCGGGTCCGCGGGCGCGCGCGCCGGCGTGTACAGCGCGCGGCGCGTGCGCAGAAGCGCGAGCTGCTCCGCTTTCGCCTGCGCGAGGTAGCCGGTATCCGCGCCGGCCTCGCGGGCATGCGGCGCTATGTAGGTCCAGCCGCTCTCGTCGATCGCGCCGAGCGCGAATTCGGGGTTCGACGGCGCCGGCAGCTTGCGCACGAGCACCACGTCGAGCTCGCCGCCGAGCGCCTCCGCGACCACCGCGCCCATCTCGACGGCGCCGCGCGGAATCGCGAGCACCAGCGGATTGCGGCCGCGATAGGCGTACAGCGCCCGGGCGAGCTGCGCTCCGGCCTCCACGCGGGAATGGAACAGGCGGGCCATGCGGCGATTGTGCGGGCCCGCCCGGAGCGCATGTTGATGCGCGTCAAAGGCTGCGGCCGCGCCCGATCAGCATCGCGAGGCCGATCGCCGTGCCGAGCACGACGAACATGACGAGCGCGAGCCGCGCGATCGAAATCCAGAGCTGCAGCAGGAGCGTCGCCTGCGGGATGCCGATCACCACGCTCCAGCCGGAGACGGGCGCATGCGTGAACACGGTGATGACCGGGATGCCTTCGAGCGTCGTGCCGTCGAACGTGCCCTCGCGCTCCCGTGCGATATGCTCGACGACGCTTTCGGTGGCTTTCTGCCCGACGAAGCGCGCCGCGTCCCGGGTGCGCGCCACCACGGTACCGCTGCCGTCCACGACGACCGCGATCCAGCTCGCCGGAAGGCGCTCGCTTCTCACGATCGCGGCGAAACGGTCGGGCGCGATGCCCGCATTGAGCGAATAGCGCACCGCGCCGTCGTGCCGCACCGGCACGCCGACGGCGACGAGCGGCTTCTTCGCCACCGGGCCGATGAAAAGGCCGGTCGTCACCGCCTGGCCGCTCCTGAAGATCTCGTGCAGCTGCGGCGGGTTGCCGCTGGCGGGGAGCGGCTCGCCAGAGGCGCGCAGCGTGTTCAGGATCTGGCGGTCCGAAGCATCGAGCAGCACGATGTTGACGAACGCCTGTTCCTTCATCGCCGCCTGTGCCTGCGCGTGGAAGGCGGCGAAGTCGCCGGAGGCGAGCGAAGGCGAGGTCGCAAGCGCCGTAAGCCCGGCGCGCACGCCGGCGAGCTCCGAATCCACCGCCGCCGCCATGGCGTGCGCCGTGGCGAGCGAATCGCTCACGAGCCGTGCGCGCTCGCGCTGGTAGTAGTCGTACCCGATCAGCGCCGTGGCGAGCAGTGCGGCGGGCACGATGCACGCCGTGACGAGCCAGAGGAGCCGCGCCGGCGACGCGGGCGGGCCCGAAGCTGTTTCAGCTCCTTTTATCGACGAATCCTTCGATTTGCGCCACGAAGGTCGCCTTCGCGACGGGCTTGGCGATGACGCCGTCGAAGCCCACCGAGCGCAGATGCTGGACGTCTTCGGGCGCCGAATGGTGCGTCACGGCGACGATCGGCGTGCGGTCGAACGCAACGTCCGTGCGCAGCGTGACAAGCGCCTCGAGGCCGCTCGAGGGCGTATCGAGCGCGCACAGGACGAGGCCCGGGCGCTCGCGCCGCGCCGCCTTGATCCCCGCATCGGCATTTGGCACGGCGAGCACCTCGTGCCCCGCATTGGACAGCAGGGCACGCATCTCGTCGGCATGCGCCGGCTGGTGCTCGATCAGCAGAATCTTCAATCCCATGCGCAATCCCTCCATTGCGCCCCCTATGCCACGGTAGCACCTTTTTGACCTATCTCAATAACGGCCGCCGCCAAATGGCGAGACTGCGCGAAAAGGAGGCCTTTCATGGCTGCCGTTTCTCCGAATGTTACGAACCTGAAGCCGGCTGCAAGCCCAGCGCAGGGCGAAGCGGTCAACGTCTGGGGCCTCGTTGGCGCGATCGTCGCGCTCTGCGCCGTGCTCGCGCTGCCGACGCCGCACGGCCTGCCCTACGCCGGGCAGGTCATGCTCGGGCTGCTGCTCTTCTCGGTGATCCTGTGGATGACCGAGGCGGTGGACTACGCGATCAGCGCGGTGCTCGTGACCGCGCTGATGGCATTCCTGCTCGGCCTGGCGCCGAACGCGGCGAAGCCCGACACGGTGCTCGGCACCTCGGCGGCGCTGACGCTCGCGCTCGGCGGCTTCGCCAACACTTCGTTCGCTCTCGTCGCCGCCGCCACGTTCCTCTCGGCCGGCATGACGATCACCGGCCTCGACAAGCGCATCGCGCTCTTCATCCTGTCCAAGGTCGGCGCGAAGACGCACCGCGTGGTCATCGGCGCGATCCTCGTCGGCATCGCGCTCTCGTTCCTCGTGCCCTCCACCACGGCGCGCGTCGCCTGCCTCGTGCCGATCATCATGGGAATCATCCTCGCTTTCGGCGTGGACAAGCACTCGCGCTTCGCCGGACTGCTCATGATCACCACCGCGCAGGCCGCCTCGATCTGGAACGTCGGCATCAAGACCGCCGCGGCGCAGAACATGGTCGCGATCGGCTTCATCGAGAAGATGCTGAAAGGCACCATTACCTATCCCGAGTGGTTCATCGCCGCCGCGCCGTGGGCGATCCTGATGTCCATCGTCCTCTATTTCGTCATGGTGTCCATGATGAAGCCCGAGATGGAGGAAGTGGCCGGCGGCCGGGAGGCGATCGGCAGGGCGCTCGCCGAGCTCGGCCCGATGAAGGCCGCGGAATGGCGCCTGCTCGCCATCTCCGCCACGCTCCTTTGCTTCTGGGCGACCGAGCAGATCCTGCACAAGTTCGACACCTCGACGACAACCATCACCGCGATCGCGCTCATGTTCCTGCCCGGCATCGGCGTGATGGGCTGGAAGCAGGCGCAGCCGCGCATTCCGTGGGGCACGGTCGTGCTCTTCGGCGTCGGCATCTCGCTCGGCACGGCGCTGCTGCAGACCAAAGCCGCGAGCTGGCTCGCCGACATCATCGTGCAGAACCTCGGCCTCGCCAACGCGAGCGCATTCACGATCCTCGCGCTGCTCTCGCTCTTCCTGATCGTGGTGCACCTCGGCTTTGCCAGCGCCACCGCGCTCGCCTCGGCGATGATCCCGATCATGATCGCGGTGCTGCAGTCGGTGAAGACCCCCGGCCTGAACCTCATCGGCATGACGATGATCCTGCAGTTCGTGGTGAGCTTCGGCTTCATCCTGCCGGTAAACGCGCCGCAGAACATGGTGGCCTACGGCACCGAGACCTTCGCCGCGCGAGACTTCGTGCGCACCGGGCTCGTCTTGACGGTCGCCGGCTACGCGCTGGTGCTGCTGTTCGGCCTGACGTACTGGTCCTGGCTCGGGCTGCTCATAAAATAGCGGGGTGCGGGCGCTTCGGGTCGTCCATCTCACGAAACGGTACGGGACGCTCGAGGCGGTCGCCGACGTGTCGTTCGACGTCGCGGCCGGCGAATGCCTGGGCCTGCTCGGCCCCAACGGCGCCGGCAAATCCACCACGATCCACTGTATCTCTGGGTTCTACCCGCCGAGCGCGGGCCAGGTCTTCATCGACGGCCATGACGTGCACGCCGACCCCAAGCGCGCGCGCCAGGTGCTCGGCATGTGCTCCCAGGAGGACACGCTCGACAGCGACTTCCGCGTGCTCGACCAGCTGGTGCGCCACGCCACGTTCTTCCGCATCCCGACGCGCGAAGGCGAGCCGCGTGCCAAGAAGCTCCTCGAGCGCTTCGGCATCGCCGAGAAGTCGGGGGAACTGGTGGAGGCGCTCTCCGGCGGCATGCGCCGGCGGCTCCAGGTGGCGCGCGCGCTCATCTCGCGCCCGAAGGTGCTGGTGCTGGACGAGCCCACGACTGGCCTCGATCCCGGCATGCGCCGCTCCCTGTGGGAGATCCTCGTCGCCGAGCGCGAGCAGGGCGCGGCCATCCTGCTCTCCACGCACTACATGGAGGAAGCGGAGCGCCTCTGCGACCGCGTCGCGCTCCTCCACAAGGGCACGATCCGCGACATCGGCTCGCCGCGCAGCCTGATCGAGCGCCACATGGGGGCGGCGCAGGTCGAGGAGGAGCTGCGCCCGGGCGTGCGCTGGAAGCGGCCGCCGAACCTCGAGGACGTGTACCTCAAGCTCACCGGGGCGCGCCTGCACGAGGCCGCCGAATGAGGATCGCCGACAGCCTCTGGGGCGTGCGCTGCGTATGGCTGCGCTACTTCGACGTCTTTCGCAAGAGCTACGTCTACTACCTCGTGACGACGTTCTCGGAGCCGTTTCTCTATCTCCTCGCCTTCGGCTTCGGGGTCGGCAGCCTGGTGGGCGCGGTGGACGTCGACGGCGCCGCGGTCTCCTACCGGCGCTTCGTCTTCTCGGGAATCCTCGGCCAGGCGCTGCTCTTCCAGTCGTTCTACGACGCGTCCTACGGCGCGTTCATCCGCATGTACTACCAGAGGATCTTCCAGGCGATGGCGGTGACGCCGATCACGCTTTCCGAGGTGCTGTGGGGCGAGCTCCTCTGGGACGCGAGCAAGGCGACGCTCGCCGCCGTGGTGATCGCGTCGATCGGCGCCGCGCTGGGCGACTTCCCGCTCTATGCGCCGCTCGCCGTGATCCCGGTGGCGTTCCCGTCGGCGCTGGTGTTCGCCGGCCTCGGCCTCGCGGTGGCGGCGCGCTCGCGCACCATCGAGGAGATCTCCTATCCCCAGTACCTCATCGTGTTCCCGATGTTCCTGTTCTGCGGGGTCTTCTTTCCGCTCGAGCAGCTGCCGCAGCCGCTGCAGTGGATCGCCTGGGCGCTGCCGCTCACCTCGGTGAACTCGCTCATGCGCACGCTCGTGCTCGGCTTCCCGTTCCAGCCGTGGGCGATCGCCGTCCTCGCGGGCTGGCTGCTCGTGCTCGTCGGCTACAGCCGGCGGGCGATGTTCGGGCGCCTGGTCAAGTAGTCGCCTCCTTCGCCCAGCGTGTAAAAAGCGCCTGGGTCCGCGCGTAGGGGTTCCCCGGGTAAAGCGCGAGCGCGGTGCGCGAGAGCCATGCAGTAGCGGCCTGCGCTTCCGCCGCCGAGAACACGGCCGAGGCGCGCACGCCGGCCAGGTCCGCGATCCAGAGCTCGACGCTGCCGCTTCCCAGCGTGCGCGCGGCGGCGCCGATGCCGTTAGAGCGCAACACCTCGATCAGGCGGCAGAGCGTGTCCATGAAGGGTCGCATGCAACCGGCGTGCCGAATGGATCACGCCGCCTCGACGTGCCACTCCTGCACCACGCTGCGCGCGCCGCCGGGCTCTTCCATCCGCTCGAAGCCGCGCAGGCGGAAGGCGATCGGCGCGAAGCCCAC
>Ga0070741_10011349_pt1 | contig 16478 bp, 13 predicted proteins | sample Coa_R1_4_FD_66440 | JGI IMG/M metagenome (GOLD analysis project Ga0070741, IMG submission 66440) | Surface soil microbial communities from Centralia Pennsylvania, which are recovering from an underground coalmine fire - Coalmine... | ecosystem: Environmental > Terrestrial > Soil > Unclassified ...
GGTAACTCGGCGAACCGCCTCCCCGGACAACTCCGCCGTTCGCGCTCGTACGCTTTCGCCTGTGCAGATCTCGAAGCGCACGAAGTACAAGTTCGGCGAGTTCGCTACGGAGTTCGCGGTCCTGCGGCAGATCGACGACGTCTTTGTGGCCGAGGACTTCGAGCCGGTTGAGAACTACAGCGGGTTGGCCAGCGGCATGCGCCGGAGCCTTGTCGCCGATACCACGCCGCGATCGACTTCTCCGACCCTGCGCAGCTCGGGCGCCTGATCCGCGTCTACGCCGACGCGATCGACTCCTGGGGCCGAGACGACACCGGCGAGCTGGTTCCCGCGGCCCGGGACATGATACGCAGCCTCCAACGCGACGGCGTCCCGATCTCCGACGATGGCGAGCTGACTACGACGGTCGTCGCGCTGAATGTCCCGCTCTCGGACTTCCACCGGCTGAGCGACCCACGGGTCGTCCAGCAGCACCTGGAGCGGATATCGGTGAACGTTGAGCGTGACCCGCCTTCCGCGGTCGGGTCGGCAAAGGAACTCGTCGAGTCGGTTTGCAAGTTCATCCTCGATGACTACGGCGTTGCCTACGGGAAGGCCGATTGAGCCGTCCTGGGTTCCGTGGAGGCTCCGATCCAGGCTTCGTCCTGGGGGAAGGAGATGCTCCAGGGATGGCAGCCCCGAGGAAGTACCCAGAGGAGTTGCGTGAGCGTGCGGTTCGGCTCGTGTTCGAGTCGGGCCGTCCGATCGCGCATGTCGCCCAGGACTTGGGCGTGCACAAGGAGGCCCTGCGGACGTGGGTGCGGCAGGCTCGCGCCGATCGTGGCGAGCGGCGTGATCTGCTGACCAGCGAGGAGCGCAAGCGGCTGAAGGAGCTCGAGCGCGAGAACCGCGAGCTGCGCAGGGCAAACGAGATCCTGAAGGCGGCTTCTGCGTATTTCGCGACCGAGCTCGACCCGATCAGGCGAAGATGACCAGCTTCATCGACGAGCACCGTGGTCGCTTCGGGGTCGAGCCGATCTGCAGGGTGCTCGAGACGTCGGTGTCGACCTACTACGCGCGCAAGACGCGTCCGCCGAGTGCGCGCAGCGTGCGCGACCTGGAGACGATCGAGCTGATTCGGCAGACGTGGTCGCGGAACTACTCGAGCTTCGGCTCGCGGCGCACCTGGCTGAAGCTGCAGGAGCGCGGCGTTGCGGTCGGTCGCGATCAGGTCCGCCGGCTGATGCGTCAACACGGCTTGGTTGGCGTGATCCGCGGCCGTAAGAAGCCGCGCACGACGATCCCAGACGGAGAGGCGCTGCGCCCGGTGGATCTGGTCGAGCGGCGTTTCCACGCCGACAGGCCGAACCAGCTGTGGGTGTGCGATCTGACCTACTGCTGCACGCTCGAGGGTGTCTGCTACGCCGCCTTCGTCGTCGACGTCTACTCGCGCCGGATCGTCGGCTGGCAGCTCGCCAGCTCGATGCGCACCGAGCTCGTCCTCGACGCGCTCGAGATGGCGCTCCACCAACGCGGCATCCGCGAGACCACGGGGCTCGTCCATCACTCCGATGCGGGCTCGCAGTACACGAGCATCAGCTACACCGACCGCCTCGCCGAGCTCGATGTGGCAGCGAGCATCGGCTCGGTCGGCGACGCCTTCGATAACGCGATGGCCGAGGCGGTGATCAACACCTACAAGCACGAGCTCGTCCGCAACCCGCACGCGATCCCCGACGGGCGTCGCTGGCGCTCGCTCGATCAGCTCACGCTCGCGACGACAGCCTGGGTGGGGTGGTACAACCACGAGCGCTTCCACTCCTCCCTCGATGACTTGCCGCCGGCGCGCTTCGAGGAGATGAATATCAAGACAGACAACACCCCAATACTGTCCGCCAGGTAACCGAGCCTCTACCGGACCCAGGACGGCTCAAACGGGAGGTGTGGCTGAACGAGTACGAGACCCTCGACGACGCCCGCCGTGGGATCGGCGGCTACGTCGACCGCTGCCACCACCGGCCCCACTCGGGCCTGAACTACCGGACACCCGACGAGGTGCGCCGGACCTGGGAGGATCTACCCCGCGACTCCTGGGCGACGCTGACGTCGGCGCACGCAGACTTGTCGCCTCTCCTCCTGGGTGGTATATGTGATCACATGGCGGTCACGGTTGATGCTCGAGAGCGCATCGAGAGTCACCTGTGGCTGCACGAGAGCTCTCGAAGCGACCTCTTCGACCGCCAGATGCTGCGCGTTTTCGTCCACGCGGAAGGCTGCTGGCTCGAGGACACGCGCGGCGATCGATACTTCGACCTCTGCTCGTCGATGTGGCAGGCGTCGCTCGGGCACGGGCGGACCGAGATCGTCGACGCCTATGCGACGCAGGCGAGGAAGGTCGCGTCGGCCGGCCCGATCATGTTCACCACCGAGGCCGCCGCAGAGCTCGCTGAGCGCCTCGCCCGGGTCGCGCCTGGAGACCTCTCGCGTTGCTTTCTCACGAGCTCCGGGTCGGAGGCGACCGAGGCCGCGATCAAGCTGGCCCGGCAGTACCACCGGCTCCGCGGCGAGCCGCACCGGTTCAAGTTCATCTCGCGGTACGGCTCCTACCACGGAGCCGGCGTCGGGGGGACGTCCGTCTCCGGACGGCGTCGCCGCGACAGCCTCTACTACCCGCTGATGCCGGGGACGGTGAACGTCGAGCCGCCGACCGGCACGAACGACCGAGAGGCCGCCGAGTCGCTGCGCAGGGTGATCGAGATGGAAGGGCCGGAGACGATCGCCGCGTTCTTCGGCGAGCCGGTCGCGATCACGCAGTTCGCGATTCCCGACGCCGAGTACTGGCCGCTCGTGCGAGAGATCTGCGACGACTACGGGATCCTCCTCGTCGTCGACGAGACGCTGCAGGGCTGCTGCAGGACCGGAACGTGGTGGGGGATCCAGCACTGGAACGTCGTCCCCGACGTCATGATCGTCGCCAAGTCGCTCAGCGGCGGCTACGCGCCCGTGGCGGCAATGGTGGTGCGCGAGGAGATCTACGACGTCTTCACCGACGACGTGCCCTCCCCGGCGGTCCAGAGCTACGGCGGTCACGGCGCGAGCGCGGCGGCCGCGGCCAAGGCGCTCGAGATCTACGAGTCGGAGGCGATGGACGACGTCGCGGAGCGGCTCGGCGCCCAGCTCGAGCGCCGACTCGGCGCCTACCGCGATCACGAGGTCGTCCGCGACCTCCGCCGGCTCGGCGCGTGGGTCGTCCTCGAGCTTCGCGACCCCGTGACGGGCGAGTCGCTGGCCCAGGGTCTCTCGGGGAAGTGGTCGGTCGCACCCGAGCTGAGCCGTGCCCTTCTCGACGTCGGTTGCTGCGCCGCGCGGATGTCCGAGGGACTCCTGCACGTGGCGCCGCCGCTCGTCGCAACCGAGGACGACGTCGACTTCGTCGTCGGCGCAGTCGGCACCGTGCTCGACCGCGTGGCCGCCGCCCGTCGCGGATGACGGAACCGCCGGCGGGCACGATCACGACCGTGCTCGGGCCCGTCGCGCCGGCGGAGGCGGGCGCCACGCTCATGCATGAGCACGTCCTCGTGGACCTGAGCGCGACTTTCTCGCCCGTCGACGACCCGGAGCTCGCGCGCTATCGCGAGGCGCGGGTGACCAACAACCTGCTCGAGCTGCTGCGCGTCTGGCCCTTCAGCCTGACGCTCGACAACGTCCGCCTCGACGACGAGCGGCTCGCCGTGGAGGAGGTCGGCGCATTCGCAGCCGCGGGTGGGTCGCTCGTCGTCGATTGCACGCTCGACGGGATGGGGCGCGATCCCGCGGCGCTACAGCGCATCGCGCGGGCAACCGGGCTCCACATCGTCCAGGGGACGGGGTTCTACGTCGAGCTGGCGCACCCGCCCTTCGTCGCCAACCTGACCGTCGACGAGCTCGCGGCGCACTTCGTGCGCGAGCTGACGGAGGGAATCGGGGACACCGGCGTCCGGGCCGGGATCATCGGCGAGATCGGCACGAGCGGCGTCGATCCCGTGTCGAGGCGGAAACGCGGCGACATGACTCCGGCGGAGGAGAAGGTGCTCCGGGCCGCCGGCGCCGCGTGCGTCGAGACGGGCGCCGCCGTGACCGTGCACCTCGACCCGCGAGGCACGGGCGCGGACCGCGCGATCGAGGTTCTCGCCGGCGAGGGCGCTCCGCCCGACCGCATGATCATGGGCCACATGGACGCCAATCCCGATCTGGAGTACCACCTGCGGGTGGCCGAGACGGGCGTCTTCGTCGAGTACGACCACTTCGGACGCGAGTACTACGCCGGCCACATGGGCCGCCCGTACACGCGCGATGCCCGCCGGGTGGAGCTGCTCTGCGCGCTCGTGGAGCGCGGCTTCGCCGGGCAGCTCCTGCTGTCGCAGGACGTCTGCGCGAAGATCGACCTCCACCGCCACGGCGGCAACGGGTACGACCACGTCCTGCGGCGGATCGTCCCGCAGCTACGCGCGCGCGGCGTGGATGATGCGGCCATCCAGGCGATGCTCGTCGACAACCCGCGGCGCGCGCTTGCCTTCTGACGCTCGAAGTTGCGCGTGCCGGACGGATGTGATTTGTTATCACAACGATGAGCTCCTCTCCTGGATACCGTCTGGGCGTGGACATCGGCGGGACGTTCACCGACGTCGTTCTGCTCGGCGAGGACGGGACGCTGCGCACGCGAAAAGTGCTCTCGACGCCTGACGACTACGCCCGCGGCGTGATCGAGGGCGTCGTCGGCCTGCTCGAGGCGACCCGCGTCCAGCCCGCCGAGGTGACGGGGATCGTGCACGCCACGACCGTCGCGTCGAACACGGTGCTCGAGGGGCGCGGCGCGCGGACCGCGCTGATCACCACCGAGGGCTTCCGCGACGTGCTTGAGATGCGACGGCTGCGGATCCCCGTGATGTACGACCTCCAGTACGAGAAACCCCCACCGCTCGTCCCCCGGCGCAGGCGCTTCGAGATCGCCGAGCGGATGGGGCCGCGCGGCGAGGTGTGGCGCGACGTCGAGCGGCAGTCGGTCGCCACCGTCGCAGAGGCGGTCCGCCGCGACGAGGTGGAAGCGGTCGCGATCGCGCTCCTCAACTCGTACGCCAATCCCCACCACGAGCACGAGGCGGCGGAGCTGCTTCGGGAGGTCGTCGGCGACGACGTCTACCTCACCTGCTCGGCCGACATCCTGCCGGAGATCCGCGAGTACGAGCGCACGAGCACGGCGGTCGTGAACGCGTACATCGGGCCGGCGGTGAGCCGCTACCTCGGGTCGCTGATGGCGAAGCTCACGGAGGCGGGCGTCACGGCTCCGCTCGAGATCATGCAGTCCGGGGGCGGCACGATGAGCCCCGCCGCCGCGCTGAAGCGGCCCGCGTACCTCGTCGAGTCGGGCCCCGCGGCGGGCGTCATCGCGTGCGCCCGCCTCGCCCGGGTGACCGCCCGGCCGAACGTGATCTCGTTCGACATGGGCGGAACGACCGCGAAGGCGGCGATGCTCGAGAACGGCGAGCCGGTCAAGACGAGCGAGTACGAGATCGGCGGCGGCATCAACCTCAGCAGCCGGCTCGTCAAGGGCGGTGGCTACGCGATCAAGCTGCCGTTCATCGACGTGTCGGAGATCGGCGCCGGCGGCGGGTCGATCATCAGCTTGGACGAGTTCGGGAGCGCGCGCGTCGGCCCCGAGAGCGCTGGCGCCGCGCCCGGCCCGGTCTGCTACGGCCGCGGCGGCATCGCCCCGACACTCGCCGACGCCCTCGCCGTGCTCGGCTACCTGAACCCGACACAGCTGGCCGGCGGAGCGGTGACCCTCGACGTCGACGCGGCGCGCGACGCGCTGCGAGATCTCGTCGCCGAGCCGCTCGGCCTCTCGGTGCTCGACGCCGCGCACGGCGTCCTGATGGTGGCCGTGGCGACGATGACGCGGGCGGTGAAGGCCGTGTCGACGTACCGAGGGCGGGATCCGCGCGACTTCGCCCTGTGCGCGTTCGGCGGCAACGGCCCGGTCGTCGGCGTCGAGATTGCCCGCGCGCTGAGCATGCGCCAGGTGCTCGTTCCGCCGGCCCCGGGCGTCTTCAGCGCCGTCGGCCTCCTCTTCTCGCCGACGGAGCAGGAGTTCGTCCGCACGCTGCTGCTCCGTGCTAAGGAGGTCGACCCGGCGACGATCGAGGCGGCCTACGCGTCGCTCGCCGACGAGGCGCTGGCGTCGCTCGAGGCGGAGGGAATGCCCGCGACGGCGGCGACGCTGACGAGACTGGCCGACCTCCGGTACGTCGGCCAGGCCTACGAGCTGACCGTCCCCATCCCGGACGGCGACATCGACCTCGAGCGCCTCGTCCGCGACTTCGTCGCCGAGCACGAGCGGACGTACGGCCACGGGTCGCTCGACGACCCGGTGGACCTCGTCTCCATCCGGATCCTCGCGCGCGTCGAGCGGGCGTCCACTTTGACGAGCCTGCTGCGGGCGGAGGACGGCGCTACCGACGGCGCGGTCGTCACGCGCAAGGCGTACTTCGGGCCCGACGTCGGCTTGCTGGACGTCCCGGTCGTCGGCCGGGCCGCGCTGCGCGGCGTCGAGGTCGAGGGGCCGCTGTTCGTCGACGAGTACGACTCGACCACCGTCGTCCCGTCCGGCTGCCGAGCCACGCTGGACGAGTTCGGGAGCATCACGATCGATGTCGACTGACGCCGTCCGCCAGACCCGAGTCGCCACCGATCCCCTCACGCTCGAGGTGATCAAGAACGCCCTGTCGTCGGTCGCCGACGAGATGGCGCTGATGGTGATGCGGAGCGCGTACTCGCCCGTGGTGCGCGACACGATGGACTACTCGACGGCACTCTGCGACCGCCACGGGCAGATGATCGCCCAGGGCCTGACGCTCGCCGTCCAGCTCGGGACCTTCCCGACCGCCATGCGGTACGTGCTCGACGAGTACGGCGACTCGGCGCAGCCCGGCGACGTGTACGTGACGAACGACCCGTACGGCTACGGCGGCCAGCACCTGCCGGACATCTACGTGATCAAGCCGATCTTCATCGACGGCGAGCTCGAGGGCTGGTCGGCGACGATGGCTCACCACTCGGACGTCGGCGGCATCACTCCCGGCAGCGTCGCCGTGCACGCGTCGGAGATCTACCAGGAGGGGCTGCGCATGCCGCTCCTGAAGCTGTTCGACGCGGGCGTTGAGAACACGACGCTCTTCCGCGTGATCGAGAAGAACACGCGGCAGCCGGTCGCGGTGCTCGGCGACCTCCGCGCGCAGGTGGCCGCCTGCCGCGCCGGCGAGCGCGGACTCACGGAGATCATCCGCCGCTATGGCGCCGACACCGTCCACTCGTACACGGACGAGCTGCAGCGCCTCGGCGAGCGCCTCATGCGCGCGGAGATCAGCGCTCTCCCGGACGGCGAGTACCGCTTCGTCGACTGGATCGACGGCGTCGGAGCCGACCCGGAGCCCTTGCGGATCGAGGTCCTCGTCCGCATCGCCGGCGACGAGCTCTCGATCGACTTCACGGGCACGGCGCCGCAGGTCGACGCCAGCATCAACTGCCCCGTCGGCCTCGTCCGCGCCGCCTGCTATTGCGCGATCAAAGGGATCGCCGAGCGCGACATCCCGAACTGCGAGGGGTACATGCGCCCGATCCAGATCCGGACGCCCGAGGGCACGATCGTGAACCCGCTGCCGCCGGCGGCGTGCGGCGCCCGGGGTGTGATCGGCTACCGCGTCTACGACGCGATCATGGGCGCGCTCGCGCAGGGCGTCCCCGACCGCGTGATCGCGGCGGGCGAGGGCGGCCCGACGCTGATCTCGTTCGGCGGCTACGAGGACGGGCACCCGTTCGTGCTCACCGAGGTGATCGTCGGCACCTGGGGTGCGCGCGCCGGGCGCGACGGGCTCGAGGGCGTCTCGAACCCGCTCGCGAACCTCTCGAACCAGCCGGTGGAGCTCGTCGAGGCGGACCTGCCGCTCGAGGTCGTCCGCTATGGGCTCGTGCCCGACTCCGGCGGGCCGGGCCGCTTCCGCGGCGGGCTGGCGTACCTGCGCGAGTTCCGCGTGCTCGCCGAGCGGGCAGTGCTCACGATCCGCTCCGACCGCCGCTTCCATCCGCCCTTCGGGCTCTTCGGCGGCCATCCCGGAGCGCCGTCCGACAACATCCTCGTCACGGCCGACGGGACCGAGCACCTCCCCGGCATGCCGATGTCGGCGATTCCGGTGCGCCGCGGCGACGTGTACTGCCACGTCTCCGCGGGCGGCGGCGGGTTCGGGTCGCCGCTCGAGCGCGACCCGCAGGCGGTGCTCGAGGACGTGCTCGACGGGAAGGTCAGCGCCGACGCCGCGCGCGATCTCTACGGCGCCGTGCTCTCCTTCGATCCTCCGTCGGTCGACGAGGAGAGCACGGCGGCCCTGCGGCGCTCCCTGCGCGCGTCGCAGGACGCAGAGAGCCGGTGACCACCGAGGCGCCGGCGCTCGTCATCCGGAACGGCACCGTCGTCGACGGCACGGGCGCGGAGCCGTTCCGCGCCGACGTCGCCGTTGCGAACGGGCGCATCGAGCGGGTCGGCGAGGTCGACCCCGGCGGGAGCGAGCTCGATGCCGCCGGCCTGGTCGTGGCTCCCGGCTTCATCGACATCCACAGCCACTCCGACTACACGCTCCTCGTCGATCCCCGCGCCGTCAGCGCGATTCACCAGGGCGTGACCACCGAGGTGGTCGGCAACTGCGGCCACGGGTGCTTCCCGATTCGCGACGAGCGGCTCGCCGCACGGGCGATCTACGGGCACTCGGACGCGGTGCCGGTGACGTGGCAGACGGCGGACGGCTACTTCGAGCGGCTGGCCGAGGCGCGGCCGGCGGTGAACGTCCTCAGCCTCGTCCCGAACGGGCAGCTGCGCCTCGCGGTCGTGGGGCTCGAGGACCGGCCGGCGACGGAGGACGAGCTCCGAGAGATGACGCGGCTGCTCGAGGAGGCGCTCGAGCAGGGCGCCTGGGGCTACTCGACGGGGCTCGAGTACGCGCAGGAACGCGGCGCGCCGGAAGAGGAGCTGCAACGTCTCTGCCGTGCGGCGGCGCGGCAGGGTGGGATCTATGCCACGCACACGCGGCGGCGCGACGCCGGCGCGGCGGAGGCGGTCGAGGAGGCGGTCCGCGCGGCGCGCGCCGCCGACGTCCGCCTGCAGGTGTCGCACCTCATCCCGCGGAGCGGCGAGGAAGAGGGGCGGCGCTGCCTGGCGGCGGTCGACGCGGCCGCCGCGGAGGGCGTCGACGTGGCCTTCGACATGCACACGAGGCTGTACGGGACGACGTTCCTCCACGCCGCGCTGCCGCCCTCCGTGTTGGCCGAGCCGCCAGAGCGGCAGGCGGAGCTCCTGCGCGACCGCGCCACGCGGGAGCTCGTCGCCGGCTACGAGAGCATCCTCAGTGCGGGGGGCGACTGGAGCCGGATCGTGCTGCTCGACAACCCGGTGCACTCGCAGTACGCCCGCCGCGACATCGCCTCGATCGCAGCCGAGCGTGGGCAGGACCCCGTCGACGCGGTCTGCGACCTGCTCGCGGAGGCGCTGCCCGACACCGCGCGGCTCATGGTGATCAACCACTGCCATACGGAAACGCAGCAGCGGGAGACGTTCGCGCATCCGCTGTGCATGCCGGGGTCGGACGCGACGACCCTCGCCCCGGACGGCCCGCTCGCCGGCTCGGTCTTCCACGGCGCCTACACCTGGGCGGCCTGGTTCTTACGGTTCACCGTGCGACAGGAGCGCCTGCTCACGCCCGCCGAGGCAGTCCGCAGGCTGACCGCGGTCCCCGCGGTGCGCCTGGGGCTGAGCGACCGGGGGATCCTGCGGCCGGGCGCCGCCGCCGACGTCGTCGTGTTCGACGGCGAGGCGCTCGCCGAGCAGGGGACGACGTTCGAGCCGAACCGGCTGGCGACGGGCGTCTACCACGTGCTCGTGAACGGCGTCGTGACGCTCCGTGACGGCGCCCTCACCGGCGACCGGGCCGGCCAGGTGCTGCGGCGGACGTGACGGACTCGCTGCAGCGATTCCTCGCCGACGCGCTCGCCGCCCGCGGGCGGCCCGCCTGGTGCACGGACCCCGTCGTCGCCGCGTCGGCGCGCCCCGGACGCGCCGTCATCGACGGTCGAGAGCGCCTGCTGCTCTGCACGAACGACTACCTCGGGCTCGCGTGCGACCCGCGCGTGGTGGAGGCCGCGCGCGGGGCGCTGGAGCGCTTCGGCGCCGGCAGCCGCGCCGCGCGATCGCTCACCGGCGACACGGAGGTGCACCGGGCGCTCGAGCGCGAGCTCGCCGAGTTCAAGGGCACGGAGGCGGCGCTGCTCTTCGGCTCGGGGTTCTCCTGCAACATCGCGGTCATCGCCGCCCTTACGGGCGCCGACGACGTGATCTGCAGCGACGCGCTGAACCACGCGAGCATCGTCGACGGCTGCCGTCTGTCGCCGGCGGCGGTGCGGGTCTACGAGCACGGCGATCCGGCGAGCCTCGAGGCGGCGCTGCGGGAGTCGTCCCCGGCCGCGAAGCGGATGATCGTCACGGACGCCGTGTTCAGCATGGAGGGCGACGTTGCCCCGTTGCCCGAGATCGTCCGCCTCGCCGACGAGTACGACGCGTTCGTCATGCTCGACGAGGCGCACGCCACCGGCGTGCTCGGGTCGAACGGGGCGGGGTCGCTCGAGCACTTCGGGCTGCGCGGGCGGGTCCCCGTGCTGATGGGGACGCTCGGCAAAGCGCTCGGAAGCGTGGGCGGCTTCATCGCCGGCAGCCGCGACCTCGTCGACTTCCTCGCCGGCACCGCCCGCAGCTTCCTCTTCACCACCTCGCTGCCGCCCGCGTGTGCGGCGGCGGCCCTCGCGAGCCTCCGCATCCTGCGCGCGGAGCCGGAGCGGGTCGAGCTGCTCTGGGACAACGCGGGACGCCTGCACGCCGGGATCGCCGAGCGCGGCTTCCGCGTCGCGCCGAAGCCGGCCGCGATCCTGCCGGTCTACCTCGACGACGACCGGGCGGCAGGTGTGCTGAGCAGGCGGCTGTACGAGCGCGGCGTCGTCGTCCAGCCGGTCGGGCCGCCCTACGTGCCCGCTGGGACGTCGCGCTTGCGCGTGATCGCATCGGCCGCGCATTCCGCGGCAGACGTCGAGACCGTGCTGGACGCCTTCGGCGGTTGACGTCGCTTCCAGCGGGGGCTTGACTCGTTCGAGGGAGGATGTTTTGATCACAAGTCACAGATAACCGACGCTGGCCGCTGACGAGGAGGAGGAGGTGGGAGCGCATCGCGGCCAGGAGTACCTCGGTAGTCGTACACCGATGAAGGAGACGAAATGACCGCTGGACGAAAGCGGCGGAACCGTGTCGGTCGCTTCGGGTACGTGGCGGCGATCGCAGCCGTTGCAGCAGCGTCGGCGCTTGTCCTCGTGAGCGCCGTCGGGGCGGGAAGCAACGCGAAGGTGAGGATCGCGCTCGTCCTCCCCGACTTCGCGCAGAACCCCGCGATCCTCGACGTGAAGAAGGGAGCCGAGGCGGAAGCGAAGAAGCTCGGCAACGTCGAGGTGATCACGACCGGGAACATCTCGGCCGAGGGCCAGGTCAAGGCCATCGAGACGGCAATCGCCGCAGACGTCGACGTCATCCTCTACGACACGATCGACGGCAAGGCGATCAGCCCCGCGATCGAGAAGGCGAACAAGGCCGGGATCCCGGTCGTCTGCTACATCTCGTGCGCGATCCGCGGCAACCACGTGTCCAAGATCGAGTTCGACTGGGTGGGCATCGGCAAGGTCGAGGGCACGTGGCTCGGGAAGCAGCTCAAGGCGGGCCAGCAGAAGCGGGGCGGTACGCCGGTCTACGCGGTCGTCGACACGAGCAAGGCCGACCCCTCGGTGGCAGGGATCTACAAGGGCCGGGATGCCGCGATTCGCGCAGCGGGCGTCAAGCCCAAGGTCGTCATCACGCCGCCGACGAACTGGGACCGCGCCAAGGGGCTCGCGTACGCGACCGACCTGCTGACCGCGAACCCGCGGATCGACGCGATGACCTGCAACGCGGACTCGATCGCCCTGGCGTGCTGGCAGGCGATGAAGGCCGCGGGGCGGACGGACATCCCGTTCTCGGGCGCGAACGGCGACTGCGCCAATCTCGCGAGCATCCTGCGGGGTGAGCAGGACTTCACAGTCATCCTGTTCCTGAAGTCCGGCGGCGCGGTCGCGATGGACACGGCGGTGCGGGTGGCCCGGAAGCAGTCCTACAAGAAGGCCGGGATCGTCCCGATCCAGGGCGTCGATCGCCAGCTCGCGCTGCGGATCCTCAGCGGACAGGCGAAGGTGCCCGCCGGGCTCGACACGCTCGAGCGGCTGAAGAAGGCGCGGGCGGGCTGCAAGTAGGTGACCGGCCCGCGCGGAAGGCAGAGGGGAGGCGGCGCCCAGTCCGCCTCCTCTAGCTCTCGGACGCACGAGCGACAGGGGCGATGACGGGGATAGCGCACCGATCGGCGCGGACGAACGCCGAGACCCGCGAGGCGGTCAAACGCTTCTTCCGGACGGGCAGCATCTTCATCGCGCTCGCGCTGCTGTGGACGGCGCTCGCCTTCGCGTCGCCCTACTTCTTCACGCAGCAGAACATCCTCAACATCTTGCTGCAGAGCTCGACCGTCGGGATCCTCGCGGCGGGCGTGACGCTCGTCCTCATCGCGGGGGAGATCGACATCTCCGTCGCGTCCGTGCAGGCGCTCGCGGCGACCGTTTCCGCGACGGTCATCATTACCCACGATGGCTCAGTCGCGCTCGGCATCGCGGCTGGGATCCTGGTGGCGGTCGTCGCGGGGTCGTTGAACGGCTACGCGACGATCTACGCGCGGATCCCATCGTTCATCGTCACCCTTGCCATGCTCGGCATCGCCCAGGGAGCCGCGTTTCTCGTCACCGGCGGTCAGGCGATCGGGGAGTTCCCGCATTCATACGGCGTGCTCGGCCAGGGGAAGGTCGGGCCCGTCCCCGTGCCGGTGATCATCGCCGGCGCCGTCTATCTGGTGCTGCACCTGCTCCTCTCGCAGACGCCGTTCGGCCTCAACGTCTACGCCGTCGGCGGGTCGCGCAACGCATCGCGGCTCGCCGGACTCCGGATCGAGCGGACGATCATGACCGTGTTCGTCATCTCCGGCGCGCTCTCGGGCCTGGCCGGGATCATCCTCAGCGCTCGTCTCGACGCGGCGCACGGCAGTTTCGGGGCCTCGGACCTCCTCGACGCCGTCGCGGCCGTCGTGATCGGCGGCACGTCGCTCTTCGGCGGCGCGGGCGGCGTCATCGGCACCCTCGGCGGCGTGGTCATCATCAGCACGATCCGCAACGGGCTCGTGCTGCTCAACGTCGAGGCGTTCTGGACGCAGGTCGTCGTCGGCGGGGTGATCCTGGTCGCCGTCCTGCTCGACCAGATGTTCAAGGGTGAGCTGGCCCCTCGCGATCTCGTTCCCGGGCTGCGCCGCGCATGAGCCTCGCGGTCGGCAGCGGCCCGCAGCCTCAGCCGGTCGTCGAGGCCCGCGGCGTGACGAAGGCATACGGCCACGTGCAGGCGCTCGGCGGCGTCGACTTCGCGGTCTACCCGGGCGAGACGGTCGCGCTCGTGGGCGACAACGGCGCCGGCAAGTCGACGCTCATCAAGATCCTCTGCGGCGCGCTCCAGCCCGACAGCGGCCGCCTGTACGTCGGTGGCGAGGAGGCGCACTTCGCGAGCCCGCGCGACGCGCGGCTCCGTGGGATCAGCGTCGTCTACCAGGACCTGGCGCTCGTCGAGAACTTCGACGTCGCGCACAACGTCTTCCTCGGCCGGGCACCTGTGCGCTTCGGTCGCGTCGATAGGAGACGGATGGCGCAGGAGACGACCACGGTGCTCACCGAGCTGACCGTCGAGCTCCCGTCCGTCCGGACGCCGGTCCGGTTCCTCTCGGGAGGGCAGCGGCAGGCGGTCGCCATCGCGCGGGCGGTCCACCAGGGCGGACGGCTCCTGATCATGGACGAGCCGACGGCGGCCCTCGGGGTCCAGGAGGGCACCAAAGTGCTCCAGCTGATCGAGGGCCTGAAGTCGCGCGACCTCGCGATCGTGGTCGTCAGCCACAACCTTGAGCACGTCTTCGCGGTCGCCGACCGGATCGTGGTGCTGCGCGGCGGGAAGGTTGCCGGCTCGCGCGCGAAGGCCGGCTCGACTCACTCCGACATCGTCCACATGATCGTGGGCGCCGACGTGGGCGGCGCGGCATGACCGCGAGTGAGCGGACCGGAAAGGTGCAGACCGTGCTCGGGCTCGTCGACCCCGGCTCGCTGGGAGTGACGATGCCGCACGAGCACCTCTTCGCCGACGTCACGTGCATGTTCGACCCGCCGACGGAGGCGAGCGACCGCCGCCGGGCGTACGCGCCGTTCTCGCTCGAGAACCTCGGCTGGATCCGCACGCACTACTTCCGCCACTACGACAACCTGCTCCTCGACGACGAGGAGACGGCCGTCTCCGAGCTCGAGCTGTTCAAGGCCGCCGGCGGCTCCACGATCGTCGACGTCTCGACGCCGGGCATCGGCCGCGACCCGCTCGCGCTCGCCCGTGCCGCGCGGGCGTCGGGGGTGAACGTCGTGATGGCGACGGGGTTCTACGTCGCCTCGACGCACCCCGTCGAGGTGGCCGGTATGAGCGTGGCCGACGTCGCGGCGCGCATGATCGCCGAGATCCGCGACGGCGCCGTCCTCACTCCCGCAGTGGGCGGCGACCAGGACTGGAGCCCGGTCCCGACCCGCACCGGCGTGAAGGCCGGGATCATCAAGGTTGCCTGCAGCTACCCGCTGCACCCGGAGGAGCGCAAGATCCTCGCGGGAGCGGCGGCGGCGCAGCGCGCGACAGGCGCTGCGATCACCGTCCACGTGGGCAGGCACGAGCTGTCGGCGCTCGAGATTCTCGAAGCCCTCCGCGAGTCGGGCGCCGACCTCACCCGCACCTCGATGGATCACGTCGACCTGAGGGTCGAGAAGACCGAGACGCTGCTCGAGATCGCCGAGACGGGCTGCATGCTCGAGTTCGACCTCTTCGGGCACGAGTCGTCCTACTACCCGCTGACCGCGCGCGACATGCCGAGCGACGCGCAGCGCCTCGACGTGATCGGCGACCTCGTCTCCCGCGGCCTCGCCGACCAGATCCTCGTCTCGCAGGACATCTGCACCCGCCACCGCCTCGTGCGCTACGGCGGCCACGGCTACGGCCACATCGTGGGGCACATTGCCATGCGGATGCGCGACCGCGGGTGGTTCGACGACCACATCGAGCAAGTCCTCGTCACGAATCCTGCGCGCCTGCTGACGTTCGTCGAGGAGCAGTGACGCGATGGCGTCGGCGGCCACCTCGGTGACCCGCGAGGAGGTGGTCGTGATCGGCGGCGGGGCTGTCGGCGTCTGCTGCGCCTACGCGCTCGCGCGGGAGGGCCGCTCGGTGCTGCTGCTCGAAGCCGCGCAGCTCTGCGCGGGCAGCTCCTGGGGGAACTCCGGGCTGCTGACGACGAGCGCGTGCGCGCCCGAGGCCGCGCCGGGCGTGATGGGGCAGGCGGCCCGGTGGATGCTCGACCGCGACGGGCCGTTCCGCCTCCGCCCGCGGCTCGACCCGGGCTTCTTGCGCTGGCTCTGGCACTTCCGAGCCCACTGCACGGCCGAGGCCGCGCTGCGGGGCACGCTCTTCCTCCGCGACCGGGTCCGCGAGAACATACGGTTGGTCGAGACGCTGGCGGGAGCGAGCGCGCACGACTTCGCCTTCCGCACGAAGGGGCTGATGGTGCTCTTCACGACCGAGGAGGGGATGGCGGAAGGCGTGGCGGGCGCGGCGGCGCTGCGCGAGCTCGAGATCCCGTCGGAAGAGCTCGATGCGCGAGCCGTCTCGGAGCGTGAGCCGGCCGTCACCGACGCCGTCGGCGGCGGCATCCTCTATCCGGAGGACGCGCACCTCGACCCGGCCGAGTTCGTCGCGGCGGTCGCCGATCTCGCCCGGTCGCACGGGGCGCGCATCGAAGAGGGGAAGCCGGTCGTCCGCCTGCACGGCTCGCATCGCGTGGAGGCGGTCGAGACCGCCGACGGGCTGATCGAGCCGGAGCTCGTCGTGCTGGCCAACGGGGCCTGGGCGCGCAGGCTGGCGCGCAGCACCGGGCTGACGCTGCTGGTCGAGCCAGGCAAGGGGTTCAGCCTGACCTACCGCGCCGGGTCCGAGGTCTTCGGCCGGCCACTTCGGCTCTGGGAGGTGCGGACGGTCGTCTCGTCGATGGCCGCCAACGTCCGCGTGACGAGCAAGCTCGACCTCGTCGGACTCGACACGCGTGTCCGTGACCGGCGTGCACGGATGAGCGCGACCAGAGCGGCGCGCTACATCTCGCTCCCTCCCGGCGTCGAGCGGGCGCGGGTGTGGGCAGGGCTGCGACCGCTGACCCCCGACGGGCTGCCGCTCATCGGCCGGAGTCCGG
>Ga0070741_10011350_pt1 | contig 16476 bp, 11 predicted proteins | sample Coa_R1_4_FD_66440 | JGI IMG/M metagenome (GOLD analysis project Ga0070741, IMG submission 66440) | Surface soil microbial communities from Centralia Pennsylvania, which are recovering from an underground coalmine fire - Coalmine... | ecosystem: Environmental > Terrestrial > Soil > Unclassified ...
TCAGCGCCACCGGTTGCCCGTTCAGCGGATTGACCGCCTGAGAAAAATCTCCGTTGCGCTCGGCCACTGTCGGCACCAGCGCCGACGCCGTGTTCGCATTGCGACCCCGCGAAAGCTGGTAGTTGATCGTGAAGAACGTGTTCTCGCCGCTCACCAGGTGCGGAATCTTTAGCGGCCCGCCAAACATCCCGGTCGTGCGGAACTGCGCGTAGGCGGCCTTCGGGGTCTCCTGGCCGGTCAACGAATACGGCCGCGCATCCAGCGCCGAATTATCCAGAATTAGTGCGATGTTTCCGTTGTATTGCCGCCGGCGGTCACGGCGACGGTTGCCGAATGCGTTCACATTTCCCGGCCCTCGCCCGCCACGCCCGCCTCGAAATCCTCCGCGCCCTCCTCCGCCAAAGCCTCCACCAAAACCGCCGCCCCGTCCGCCCGGCCCTCCGCCGCCCGGCCCGCCGAATCCAGGACCGCCCTGCGCGAGCCCCCCGCCTTGGGCGCCGGAACCATCCGCCAAATTGAAATTCCCTGGAGTTTCGATTCCTCCCGGGCCGCCCGGCCCGAAGCCACCTGGAAAACCGCGCCCGAACGCGAACCAATCGTTTTGTTGCGGCAGGGTCAATCCGCCGCTCAAGCTTCCATTCACCACCAGCGAACCCGACGCGCTCTGGTTCAGATCCGCAAATGCATTTTCTCCACCCGCGCTGCCGGCCGCATTAGTCTCCGTTTCCAGCGCGTTCGGGTCCGCCGACGCATTCACATTCGCCTGTTGGAATCCATTCTGCTGGCGTCCGGTGGGGCGGACGCCCCCGTCCGCGGTCGGCGCCCTCGCCGGCCCTCCTGACCGTGCAATCCCTTGCCGCGAAACCGGTGCCGCAGCCGACTGCGGTGGGGTACTCGCTGGTGCCTTTGGACCTTCTTCCACAGCCGGCTTCGGCTCCCTCCGTACTGCGTTGAGTGGCAGCACATGCAACTGCCATTCCGGACTTGGCGCTCCCGGTGCGATGCCCACCTCCCGCGATTGCGTCGCAAAACCAAACATCTCGACCTGAATGCTCCAGACACCGTCCGGCAGATCTTTGAACTGGTATGCGCCCTGCTCGTCCGTCGTGGTGATCAGCTTTTTCTCATTTTGAGTCGCCATGACCGTGGCGCCCGGCACTGGAAGGCCTCCCGACATCACCATCCCGTGATGCTCCGCGGCCGAAAGTCCCACCGCAAAGCAAGCGGCGAGGATCGCTACATATGGATTTCTGCCCATGAGGCCGATATCGATTAGGCGGGTATGCGCCATCCAATGTTACTAACACCTGAGACGTGATGGCGACAGATTCGTTGTCAAAAAAATATCAGAACTTTTTGGAACTAAACGAGAAATCTAGACAATATCGGTCCGAATTACCACGCCGCCTCGCGGTCGATGATCTGTCCGGAGATCCAAAGCGAGATCCACCACGCGAGCACGCACGGAACCAGAAACCAGACGCTGGTGAGAGAGATACCCGCCGCTGTCATCGCCATCACAGCCGCCTGTCCGATCCCCAGCATCACCGAAGCGCCGCTCGAAAACCGCCAGCGCGCTTGCGCCCGGTACCGGTGCACGGAAGGCTCATGCCCGATTGCCAGCGCCACCAGCGCCGCCCCGAATCCAGCCAGCGTAGCCACGGGCAATAGCAGCGGAATCACGATCACCAGGAACGCCGCATCCTTCGCTGCCAGGATCTGCCACCCCCGCAGCGGGAGTAAGTGGTACCGCGAAAGACCGCCGCGCCCGTCCAGCCCGAATAGACACTGCGCATAGCTCGAGAGCGCCAGGACCACCAGCACCGATAGCGCCAGAAAGGCCTCCTTCGGTATCGGAGGACCGAACGCCCGGACCGCCAGAGTCATCAAGCTCAGGATCAAGGCACAATAAAAATCCAGAGTCGCGAGCATCTCCCGCAGGTTCTTCCGGATCAAATGATTCAGCGCGGTCGGAAACTGGGGAATGCGTCGCCACACCGCATTCAGCGGCGCGAACGGCAGGTCCGACAAGACGAACCCCGCAACCACCAGGCCCGCCGCCAGTGCCCACAGCCCGAGCGTGATCTTGCCGCGCCCCGCCCACAGTGCCAGCCCGGCGATAATCCACGTCATCGGGTTGACCCAGGGACTCACCACGCGCAGCAGCCGCCGCTCACGCGCCTCGAGCGGCCACAGCGCCAGCCGCGACGCCGGAATCTTCCGCAGCGGGTCCGTGCTCAACGGAAACAACAGCACCAGGCCGATAATCAGGTAGATAAACGTGCCCGCCTGTTGCAGCAGCAGAGCCGAGACAATGAAGAAATTGTTCCCCACCACCGATTGCAAAGATTTCTGATCCCGCCCCATGGCCCGGGCCAGCGCCCTCAGGACTGCGGCGAGCCGAGCCATTCCAGTTCCTCCACCACCGGCGCTTCCACCAGATCGAAATAATGTTGTTCGAGCGCCTGTGGCAGCTCCGAGATCGGCGAATCCCACACGATCCGTCCCTTGCGGATCATCACCAGTTGGGTCGCAATCTGCTCGACTACCGACAGCATGTGCGACGTCAGGAAAACCGTAATCCCGCGCCGCGCCACCGACTCGAGCAGGTCGCGCATGATTTTCGATGTCACCGGATCGATCGCCTCGAAGGGCTCATCCAGAAACAACACCCGCGGATTCGGCAGCAGTGCCATGGCAAACGCCGTTTTCTTGCGCATCCCGTGCGAACACGCCGCCGCGAACGTGTGCCGCCCGTGCTCCAGGCTCAGCGCGTGCAAAAGCTGGGCCGTGCGCTCGCGCGCCACATGCTTCTCCACCCCATACACTGCGCCCGTCAGCAGCAAATGTTCTTCCACCGTGAGATCGTCAAACAGCCCGAGATCTTCGGGCAGCACCCCAATCTGCCGCTTCAATTCAAGCGGCTTCGCCGTCGGGTTAAGTCCGCACACCTCGACCGCCCCTGACGTCGGCGCCAGTAGCCCGGTCAGCATTTTCACGGTAGTCGATTTCCCGGCGCCGTTAGGCCCCAGAAACGCGCAGATAGCGCCCGGCGCGACCGAGAACGAGAGCGAGTCCACCGCCGTGAACTCCCCAAAGCGTCGCGTCAACTCGCGGCACAAGATCATGCCTCTATTGTTGACTGAAACACATCACCCTCCGTTTCTGTCCCGCCTCGTGATGCGTCTCTCGCGAGATTCAGCGGTCTCGGCCAGCCTTGTCGCGGCGCGCTCCACCTTCGTCACGGAGCGCTCCAGTCGCACCACCGATTTGAGGAGCTGTTGGCCCTCTGTCACCATGCGCAGCGCGGTCTCGGTGGGCCCTTGTGCCGCTCGGCCAGGCGTTCCAGCCGTTCATCGATGTGCGCCATCGTAGCCTTCTTCAAGGTATCGCATAGTCTTGGCGCAGTTTACCCCCAACCGCCGCACGCCACCGAGAATGTTGTAACCTATGCGCCAAGGGAGAGCACTTTGCACATTCGACTCGCACTGTCCGTCGCGGCCCTCGCAGCCTCCGCCGTTCTCATCGTCGCCCAACAAACCTCCGCTCCGGCTCGCGTCTACACCGCGCTGCAAGCCCAAGCCGGCCGTGCCGCCTATCAGACCAACTGCGCTTCCTGCCACGCGCCCGATCTGTCCGGCCGCGAGGGCCCGCAGCTCGCCGGCGCCAATTTCATGACTCAATGGGGCGACAAGACCGCCGCCGAGTTGATCAATTTCATGCGCGCCACCATGCCTCCCGGCGGCGCCGCTTCGCTCCCCGACCAGACCTATGTCGATCTTGCGGCCTTTATCCTTGACGCCAACAGCGCGCGTCCCGGCGACCGCGCCCTCACCGCCGAAGCTACTGTCGCGATCCGCGCCGTCGCCTCCGGCCAGCGTGCGGCCTACCTGCAACCCGGGGCCGCGCAGCCAGCCGCTGCCGCACAAGCGCCCGCCCCGGCGAATCAGCCCCGGCAGGCTCCGCGCGGCATCACTGTAGCCGGCACAGTCAAGAACTATACCCCCGTCACCGACGCCATCCTCCGCAATCCCGATCCCGCCGACTGGCTCATGATCCGCCGCGACTACAAAGCCACTTATTACAGCCCTCTCAATCAGATCACCACTCAGAACGTGAACGATCTCCGCCTCGTCTGGAGCTGGTCCATGCAGGATGGCGCCAGCAACGGCAACCAGCCCGCTCCCATCGTCCACAACGGCGTGATCTACGTAAACAATGCCGGCGAAGTCCTCCAGGCGCTCGACGCCAAAACCGGCGACCTCATCTGGGAAAACCGCTACGGCTCCCTCCCCAACGCTCCCGCCATGCGCGGCATCGCCATCTATGACGACAAAATTTTCGTCGCCACCGTCGATGCGCACCTCATGGCCTTCGACGCCCGCACCGGCAAGCTCGTCTGGGACACCACCATCGGGGACCGCTCCAAAGGCGAGTACGCCGAGACCAGCGGCCCCATCGTCGTCAACGGCCGCGTCATCGAAGGCCTCGGCCGCGATTCCTGCGCCACCTATCGCGAGGAAAAATGTTTCATCAGCGCCTATGATGCCAAGACCGGCAAGGAAGCCTGGCGCTTTCGCACCGTCGCCCTGGAAGGCGAGCCCGGCGGCGATACCTGGGGCTCTCTCTCCAACACCTTCCGTGCCGGCACCGAAACCTGGATTACCGGCAGCTATGATCCCGACCTCAACCTCACCTATTGGGGCACCGCGCAAGCCAAGCCCTGGATGCGCGTCAGCCGCGGCAGCGGCAACGGCGCAACCTTATATTCCAACTCCACCCTGGCGCTCAATGCCGATAGCGGCAAGCTCGCCTGGTATCACAGCTTCGTTCCGGGCGAGACCCTCGATCTCGACGAAGTCTTCGAACGCGTCCTGGTCGATGATCAAGGCGAGCCTCTCGTCTTCAGCGCCGGCAAGACCGGCGTCCTCTGGAAGCTCGACCGCAAGACCGGCAAGTATCTCGGTCACCACGAAATGGTCTACCAGAACGTCTACGATTCCATCGATCCCAAGACCGGCGAGCCGCACTACCGCAACGACATCGTCGAGCAGCGCCTAGGCGAATGGGTCACCGCCTGCCCCTCTACCGAAGGCGGCAAAAACTGGCCGTCCATGACTTACTATCAACCCGGCAACCGCCTGATCATCCCGCTCAGCCAAAGTTGTCTCGAAATGCAGGGCCAGCCTATCGAAAAAGTAGCCGGTGGCGGCAGCGGCAACGGCGCGTTGCGCCGCTTCTTCGAGATGCCCGGGACCCACGGCAACGTTGGCAAGTTAGCCGCCTATGACGTGCGCACCATGCGCGAGCTCTGGAAGTACGAACAGCGTGCCCCGTTCCTCACCGGTGTAATCTCAACCGGCGGAGGCATCGCCTTTGCCGGCGACCTGGATCGCAAATTCCGAGCCTTCGACGCCGCCACCGGCAAAATCCTCTGGGAGACTCGTCTCCCCGCCGCCGTCCAGGGCTTCCCCGTAACCTTCAGCGCAGGCGGCAAGCAATACATAGCCGTCACGACCAGCAACGGCGGCGGAAGCCCCCGAAGCGTCCCCTCGGTCGTCGCCTACGACCTCCACTATCCGTCCACCGGCAATGCTCTTTACGTGTTTGCGTTGCCCGACCGAAAATAGACGGATCGCGATTCATCCTTGGTTCCAGGCCTTCGTTTCCGCCGCAATGTGTCCTGATTCGCGCATTGCAGAGCTGGGCGAAGTGCCGGGCCCCGCTGATTAGAGGCAAAGCCGCAATCGAGATTCGCCATTTCTTTTCCCCTATCTTGCGGGTGCGCAGCTCCTTTTATGCGGATCATCTGAATAATCGAACCCAGTTTATATTTATCGTGAGAAGCATGAACGTTGAGGAAGAACTGCTAGACTCCTACCTCGCCGCTTTGGGCGCGTTCTACGATGCCCGAAAATTGAGTTTCACTCGATGGCTTCTCCGCGATTCAGGCGCCCAAGAGGCGACGGAGGCACGTTTGCTGGAGGTCCGTCATAAGTATTGGAGCTACATCGAGGCAAGCCATAGCCGTTCCCAGACTCAACATCCGGCTACTTCTTTGACCGCGGGAAGGTCTCGATTTTGTGGAGAGAGCGCGTTAGTCTGAATTCCGCGCAGAAGCGGCCGGAACCGGAAGGTCGCAGGCCCACCGGCGTCAGCACGCGAATCCGTGCGAAAACTGTTCAGCTTGAACCTGGGAATCTTGGAAAGAATCCGTCTTTACTTACTGCAGCGCCTCGTTAACCTCGATATCCCGCTTCAGTACTTCCCTCACTAGCTCGGACAAATCCAACCCCCGCTGCTCCGCTTCGCCCGCGAAGTACTCCCAGACACCTCTCTCGATTGACACCGGCATCAGCACCTTCGCGCTCGACGGAAGTGGTGTAACCCGCGAGCCGCTTTGCGAAAATCGACCTCGGCCGGCATGTCATGGTCATCAATCGGTTGATCACTCATAAGCTTTCCAGATATTCCCCGCGACCAGTACAATCCCAAGTTGAGATGTTCTCTCATCTCGGACTGCGACCACAACGTCCTCCGCAGTTGTTCCACTGTCGGGTTACCAACTCGAAGAGCAGCGCCGGACACAATGCACGTTAGGATCATTTCAACAGCCGCAGCAAGGCAAATAGGAGGTTTTCAGAACCGCGGCGAGAATTTTCACGATCGCTGGCAAGGAGCACTAGCCATTCGGATGTAACGCACACGTCCTTCGCGTATCATAAGGAGACCGGAAACGGTCCATCGGAGGCGTGTGAAGCTCTGTCTCGGAATTCTCTGCTCCCTCTCGACCCTCTGGGCCGGTGAAGACGCCTCGGCCGCGCGCATTCGCGATGCCGCCGCCAAGGCTGTTGCCATCATTCAGAACAGCCAAAAGACTTGGTTTTCCAAGCAGAGCTGTTTCTCTTGCCACCAGCAGCTCCTGCCCGCGCTGGCATTCCGTGCCGCGCGCCAGCATGGCATTCCGCTGGATGAACAAGCGGCCCATGCCGACGCCGTTGCTGCGTTCGGATTCAATTCCAATCTCGATCGCGCCGTTCAATGGACCCACATTATCGACCCGGCCAATAACGATGCCTGGGGCTTATTGGCGGCGGGCGCGGCCGGCCTCCGCCCCAGCCTTGTGACTGCGGTCTACGCTCGTCTGCTTGCGGCGCGTCAGGAGCCGGACGGGCATTGGGAAACCGGTGACGAACGGCCGCCGCAGTCGTACAATTCCTTCACCGCGACGGCCATCTCCCTGGCGGCCATCCAGCAATACGGCCACCCAACCTTGAACTCCGATACCCAGGCCCGTGTGGCACGAGGCCGCTCGTGGCTCCTCTCGCAAACCCCGCGCACCACCGAGGAGCGGACCTTTCAGATCTTCGGCGTCTCCCTCGCCGGAGAAAATCAGAAGGTTATCCCCCGGCTGGCCGGGGAGCTGAAAGCCACCCAGCAGCCCGATGGCGGTTGGGCTTCCCTCGACGGCCGCCTCAGCGACGCCTATTCCACCGGCGAGGCTTTGTGGGCGCTCCGCACTGCGGCGGGCCTCCCCACTTCCGATCCTGCCTGGCGCCGCGGAGTCGATTACCTGCTACGCACTCAGGCGAAAGATGGATCCTGGCACGTCGCCTCCCGTCTCCATCCGCCCGCGCCCGTGAGCCCGCCGTATTTCGAGACCGGCCACCCGTACGGCCACGATCAGTTTATCTCCACCATGGGCGAAAGTTGGGCCGTCATGGCATTGGCAGAAGGGCTTCCGAAGCTGCAGTCGGCCCTTCCGCTCTTGAAGGAAGCGGAACCCCAAAACATCGAGCCCTGGGTAGAGCCGATCTTATTCGGCAGTGCGGCCGACGTGGACCGCTTGCTCAAGAGCGGGTTCGATCCCAATTCCGCAACCAAAGCCGGCGGGACCACCGCCTTGATGCTGGCCACCCCCGATCTCGCCAAGATGAAACTGCTGCTCGATCACGGTGCCAAAGCCGATGCCCGGGCGAAAAACCGCTACTCCGCGCTCCTGGTGGCCGCCAACTATCCCGGATCCACCGCCGCCATGAATCTGCTCCTCGATCGCGGCGCCACTGTCCGTCTTCCGAAAGGGCAAGGCGCCCCGCTTTTCAATGCCTATCCCACTGTGCTTGCCGCATTCGCGGGCAATGTCGAGATCCTCGACCGGCTCCACAAAGCCGGTGATCGCCTCGATGATCGTATGAATCTGCTCGGTATGTTCCCCGTGTCTCCCTTGCTCCTGTTGGCCACCTGGCACCGTACTGAAGCCGTCCGTGCGCTGCTCGATGCCGGGGCCCGGGTTGACGAGGTCGATGACGACGGCATCAGCGTCCTTTCCTGGGCAGTCATCGCCAACCGGGTTGAGCTCGCCCGCCTGCTGCTCCAGCGCGGCGCCGACGTCAATCACATCGATAAGAAAGGCATGACGCCCCTGCTGTACGCCGCGTCCATCGATTTCGGCGATTCGTCGATGATTGATCTCTTGCTCCGCTCCGGCGCGAAGCGCGGCATTCGCACAAAGGAAGGCCTGACTGCCCTGGACCTTGCGCGAAAATACAAACATTCCCATTTATTACCCAGCTTAGAGGGCCAGCAGGCAGCGAGATAAAAGGAGGCGGGATGACCAATTTTCAGGTGCGGACTCTTCGGGTACTCGCGTTGGCGCTGTGGGTATCCCCGGTCGCGGCTCAGTGGATCAATTACCCCACCGGGGGTGTCCCGCGCACCGCGGATGGGAAGCCCGATCTCGCCGCCGCCTGTCCGCGCACCGCCGATGGCAAGCCTGACCTCTCGGGCTTGTGGCTGACGGAGCCCCGGCGTGAAGCCACCCCAAATTTTCCCGGCTGCGAACCCACTGCCGAAGAGTTTGCGAATATCGGATTCACTCTAAAGGGCGGCCTGCCCTATCAACCTTGGGCGGCGGCCCTGGTCGAGAAGCGCCGCGCCGAACTGCGCCTTCATGACCCGCTCTCCTATTGCCTGCCGGTCGGTCCCATTCGCTTGCACACTTGGTCGACCCCCAGAAAGGTGATCCAGTCTCGCGGACTTGTCGTCATCCTGAACGAACTGAATGCGAGTTATCGCCAGATCTTCACCGACGGTCGCCCCTTACCCGTTGACCCGAATCCCTCCTGGAATGGCTACTCCAGCGGTAAGTGGCAAGCGGATAGCCTCGTCGTCCAGACCATCGGTTTCCGCGACGGCCTCTGGCTCGACAGCACCGGCAATCCGTTGACCGACGCCGCCAGGCTGACCGAGCGTTTCCACCGTGTGAACTTTGGCCGCATGCAAATCGAAATCACCGTCAACGATCCCAAGGCTTACACCAAGCCGTGGACTATCAAGCTGAATCAAATCATCAAACTCGACACTGATCTGCTCGACTTCATTTGCAACGAGGGCGAGAAGGACACGTCCCACTTGCAGGTGAAGTAATAGGCTCCGCACTTACCACGACAGCCGCACGCCGAATTGCATATTCCTCATCGGCACCTGGACATCCGTGATTAGACCCGCGGTTCCGCCCGACGTCGACATTGGTATTGGGAACCGCGAGATTCGTGCGGTTCAACGCGTTGTAAGTCTCCCAGCGGAACTGGAGATTCAAGCGTTCCCCGATGGGGAAATTTTTGGCCAGCGAGAGGTCCATTGTAAATAGGTTCGGCCCCCGCAGCGAGTTCTTAGCCGCGTTGCCGAAAAGGTAAGGTGCGAGCACGGTGAAAGCCGCCGGATTGAACCACAGGTTCCGGTTCTGCGAAATTCCGGTCTGGGGATCCCCGATAACGTTTGGCCGCAGCGACATGTCCGAGTTGAGCGAACCCGTGTTGGCCAGCGTCGGCGAGAAGGGCAGGCCGCTTTCGACGGTCGTGATCCCGTTGAATTGCCAACCCTCTGCCAGCGCCCGCGCGACACCGCTCGCATTCGCGAAATACTTGTGGCCTCGTCCAAACGGCAAGACCCACGTGTGGGCCAGCGTGAAAACGTGCGTCCGGTCGAAAATCGCAGGCCCGTAGTCCAGCCGGGCATTGTATTGATTGGTGGGCGTCCCGAATTCGCCAAAGTCCAGGGTCTTCGAGTCGGTGTACGACGCGAGCAGCGAGTACCCTCCGGAAAACCGCTTTTCGGCGCGTGCCTGCAGAGAGTGGTAGTTGCTGCTGCTGCAATCGCACTTATCGAAAATCCCTTGCGTGAGCCCGAATAGATTAAACAGCGGCCGCCGCGGATTGAACGGCCCTGGACCAGGAACCGCCGAGTTGATCTGGAATCCACTGTTCAGGTGGCGCGCCACATTCCCGACGTAGCCAGCCGAGAACACCAGGTTGCTGGCAAGAGAGCGCTCCACCATAAAATTCCACTGATCGACAGATGGGAGCTTCTGATTCGCAAGGAATGTAATTATCGCTGATTCCATCCGGTAACGGCAGTTGTCCATTCGCCGGAATGGCGGGGAACACGATCGCCGGCGGCGCCCTCTTCCGATCCCCTCAAGCAAGAGCTTGCCGGGGCAGTTCGAACGCCTGCGCGCCTGGGATCACCGGTGGGGCGTCCATTCCGTGGCCACTTCACTCGCCGTCTTCTGGGGAGAGGAGATTCAGCGCCGGGTGGGCGACGCGGCAAGAGATGCGGGTATCGCCAACGAAGACTACATCGGGACGCGGGCTTCTGCCCAGCAACTCCTCCAAGCGCTCGCGACCGCGTCCGGGAGACTTCAAACCGTTTTCGGGACGTGGAAAACACCATGGGGACACATCAACCGGTTCCAGCGCCTGACGGGCGACATCGCTCAGCCTTTTACCGATGCGGGTCCGAGTATTCCGGTCGGCTTCACTTCCTCGGTGTGGGGTTCGCTCGCATCATTCGGCGCGCGGCCCTCTCCAGGCACGAAGAAGTGGTACGGCACCAGTGGGAACAGCTTCGTGGCGGTGGTTGAGTTCGGCAATCGAGTACACGCGCTGGCGGTCACTGCCGCCGGCGAGAGCGGCGATCCAAAGTCTCCGCACTTTAACGATCAGGCAAAACGGTACCGCACCGGCGAGTTGCGGGAAGTCTACTTCTATCGCTCGCAGCTCGACAAACACACGGAACGGCGCTACCATCCGGGCTCGTAACCGCTCGCGCCTCGCGGCGCATCACCTTCTAAAAATGACGCCGCCCTTCATGACGAACGCGACTTTCTCGAGAACGGTGATGTCTTTTAGCGGATCTCCCGGTACCGCAATCACATCGGCGTAGTAGCCGGCCTTGAGGTCTCCTATCTCTCCGTCCCATCCGAGCAGCTTCGCACCGTTCAGCAGCCCGGCCTGAATCGCAGCCAGCGGCGTCATCCCGTACTTCACCATCGACACGTACTCCCGGGCTTGCGTGCCATGCGGAAATGGTCCGACGTCGGACCCCGCTGCCATCGGAACTCCGGCGGCCAATTGCCTGCGGAATTGAGTGATATGGAAGTCCAGGGATTCATGGCCGGCAGGACTCTTTGACGCATCGGCGAAGTATTCGGAAATCGCAAAAGTGGGGACGGCGTAGATCTGCTTCTCGCGCATCAATCGCATGGTCTCGTCCGACAGGAAGTCGGCGTGATCTACGGATGCAACGCCGGCCTTGGCGGCATAACTGGTACCCGGTTCCGCGGTGGCGTGGACGGCAACGCGTTTGCCCACCCGGGCGGCTTCTTGAACGGCCGCCGTCAGTTCCGCTTCTGTGTATTGATACGGGCTGGAAAAAGCGCCATTGCGGAAGGAATCGCGGCCGGTCTCGTAGATCTTAATGAAGTCCGCGCCTTCTTTAAACTGCTGCCGTATGACCGTAATCAGTTCCAGTGCATTGTTGGCGTAAGTGGCATTCGAGAAGATATGCTGCGCGGGATTGTAGTCAATGGCATCTTCGTGACCGCCGAGGATACTGATGGCGTTGCCGCTGATACGTAAGCGCGGGCCGGGAATTAGCCCTTTGTTTATCGCATTGCGAACCGCCGTGTCGGCCGAGCCGGCGCCCTCGGTACCCATATCGCGCTCGGCAGTGAACCCCGCCATCAGATCGTCTTTCGCAGCAAGCACCGCGCAAATGGTGCGCTGGGGCACGGATTCCTGAATAGTCTGTAGGTCTTCCGCGCCGGGATGCAGGAACAGATGAACATGCGCATCGATCAGGCCGGGCATGAGGGTACGATCGCCGAGGTCGATCGTCTCGGATCCCGCATCGTGAGTGACGCTCGGACCGACTTCCGCAATGCGCTCGCCGCGAACGAGAATTTCTCCGGGCGTCATCATCTTCCCCGACTCGACATCGAGTATGCGAGCCGCGTGGAGGACGATCGGATGCTGCGGCGTTTGTGCGAAAACCGTCACGCAGCCGATGAGTGCGATAGCCAGCTCACGCATATCGGTTAGTCATCATACCGTGACGTCCGGAGTTTGTCACGGCAAAGCTCCCGTCACGAACTGCTCGCCGCTCTCCGCTGGTTCCGCTAGAATGGTATCCCGATTGGATCGTGTGAGGAGTCTCTCATGAAACGAATTCTGACGTCGTCAGTCGCTCTGGCCGCGCTCGCCGCCTCGCCCGCGTGGGCCCAGCGTAAGGCCACCATCGAAAATGTCCCCGAGATCCCCTTTACCTCCCCGCCGAACTTCTTAAAGCTTCCGGCCGGCGAATATCTCGGCGAATCGGTCGCGGTCGCCACCAACTCCAAAGGCCATATCTTCGTTTATCACCGCAGCGCACAAACGCGCTTGTTTGAATTTGATAAGGCCGGGAACTTTCTTAAGGAGATCGGCGCGGGTTATTACGGTTTCGAGTTTGCGCACTCCGTACGCGTCGACAAGGACGACAACATCTGGACCGTCGACGAGGGCACGAACATGATCACCAAGTTCAGCCCCGAAGGGAAAGTGCTGATGGTCCTCGGCCGCCGGCCTCCCGCGGTCGAGGGCGCTCAAGCCTACCCCGCCGGGCCGAACGCTCCCGCGAAGAAATACATTTTCTGCCGCCCCACCGACGTCGGCTGGGACCCTCAGGGCAACATCTTCATTTCCGATGGCTACTGCAACAACCGCGTCGTCAAGTATGACAAAGACGGCCGGTTCCTGGCGCAGGCCGGCAGCGAAAAGGCCGGTAAAGCCCTCGGGGAATTCAATCTGCCGCACGGCCTGCAGGTCGACGGGGAGGGCAATGTTTGGGTTGCCGACCGCTCCAATAACCGCTACCAGGTGCTCGATAACAACCTGAAGCCTCTTCGCGAGATTACGAACCTCGGCGTCGGCTGGACTGTCTGCGTCTCCGCGGGCCCGCACCAATACGTGTTCCTCTCGAACTCGAACCCCAATGGCAACATGCCGGGGACGTGGGACATCACCGGCGAAATTTATAAAGCCGAGCTCGACGGCACGGTGCTCGGCAAGTTCGGGCACCCCGGCAAGCTGCCGCCCGGGTTTCAGGTGGTGCACATGATGGATTGCCGCAATCCGAATGAGATTGTCGCCGGGGAAATCGAGTCCTGGCGCGTGCAGAAACTCATTCTCCACTCGACCACCGGCACTGCTGGAGGTGCCCGATGAACCGTGTCATGCAGGCTGTGTTCAGTGCGACTCTGATTGCCGCACTTCCCGCGCTCGCCCAGAAGGAGGCGCCGGAAATTCGATTCGATTCCGTTCCCAACTCGCTGCAGCTTCCCGCCAACATCTATCTCGGCGAAGTGGGCGGCGTGGCCACCAATTCGCGCGGCGACATTTTCGTCTATACCCGCACGGGCCACCCCACTATCTCCATTGGCACCGCGCGTCCCTTCGCCCATGGCGGCTCGCGGCTGTTCCAATTTGACCGCAACGGCAAGTTTGTCCGTGAGATCGGTAAAGACAGCTACGGCTTCATGTTCGCCGCCCAGGTCCGCGTCGATCCCGCCGACAACATCTGGGTGGTCGATCAGATGACGAACATGGTGATCAAGTTCGATCCGCAGGATCACGTCGTCATGCTGCTCGGGCGCAAGGCGGAAAACGTCAGCGTTCCGGCGCGTCCGCCGAGAGCGTCGGATGGCTCCGGCCAGCCCACCGATTTATTCGACCGTCCCACCGACGTGGCCTGGGATGCGGCCGGGGATATCTTCGTTGCCGATGGCCTCGGCAACGCGCGTATCGCCAAGTTCGACAAAGAAGGTAAATTCCTGAAGTCGTGGGGCAAGAAGGGGACCGGGCCGGGCGAGTTCGCGAACGTGCGCAGCCTCGCCGTGGACGCGCAGGGGAACGTCTATGCCGCCGACGGCGGAAACAAGCGCATCCAGGTCTTCGACAATGACGGCAATTTCAAAACCGCCTACTCCGACGTCGGCAACGCGCAGGCGCTTTGCTTGACCAAGAGCGCGAATCCACTGCTGTACGTTTCCAATTCCAATCCGCCCGACGACATCGACCGCGATGGCGAAATCTACCGGATGCGGCTGGACGGAAGCATTACCGGAAAGTTCGGCCGGGCCGGCAAACTGCCGAAAGAATTCGGCACGGTCAACGCCATCGACTGCCGCGCCGAGAACACGCTCTACGTCGGCGAGATCGGCAACCTACGGGTGCAGAAGCTGGTCCTGCATTAAGCAGGCGGAGAGCGGGGGTAGCCCCGCTCGCATCAGAACGTCAGCTTCGCGGCAATCTGAATCCGGCGCGGCGCCCGGAACGTAGTGATCTGGCCGAACAAGGAACTGGTATTGTTGGTGCTGCCGAACCCGTTCGGATTCGGGTGGTTCAGGAAGTTGAACGATTCTCCCCGAAGTTGTAAGTTGACGCGCTCGCCGATCGCGAAGCTCTTCTTCAGGGTTACATCCCAGTTCTCACCTCCGGGGCCGCGAACCACGCCGCGGCCGGCACTGCCCGGCCGCACGGCGCCCTGCGGCACTGGTGCGAAGCACGCGGTATTGAACCACTGCACAATCGTGTGAGGCGCGTTGGCATTCGGGTCGCAGAGCATGTCGGGACGCGGGCTGACGGCACTCGAACCGAGAACCCCCAATCCCGCCGGATCGACGCTGGAGGTGGTCACGGTGAACGGCGAGCCCGAAGCGTAGCTCGTGATCCCCGAAACTTCCCAACCCTTGAGCACATAAGCGGCCGCTCCGTGGCCGTTGCGGAAGATCGGGATTGCGTAGACGTAGTTCACGTTGAACACGTGTTTGCGGTCGAGCGTGGCCGGCCCGTATTCGCCTTCGTGCCAGTTGTAGCTGTTTTGGGGAGCATTGGAACGGTCGGAAGCGTTGTCGGTCAGGTTTTTTGAATAGGTATAGGCCGCGCTGATCACACCGGCGCCGCGGAATTGTTTGCGGACACTGGTCTGCAGCGAATGATAGTTGGAATCAAACGCCGTTTCGAGAGCGTTGATGGCATTCCAGCCGAGGTACGGCCGGGCGGCGTTGATGTTTGGATCATCGGCCGTGGTGAATATCGTATTTCCATTCGCTGCATGCAAACCGGCCGCCAGTGCGGTGCCCGGATACGCTTCGTTGATATCGACGATGCCGAGCAGGTGTGTGCCTTTCGTGCCGTAGTAGCCGACATCCAGCACCACTTCGCGCGGAAGCTGGCGCTGGATATCCAAGCTCCACTGCTGCACGTACGGCGTGCGGGTCGGTATCGGCGTGCCGTGCAAAGCGAGCGGCGCAGAGGAGACACTCAGGTTTCCGCCGCTGACATTCGAGAACGAGGCGTTGGTGTAGGTCACGCTCTGGACGTACGGCGGATTTGCGAACGTGTTTTGCTCATAGGCGCCGAACAGCGAGGCGTCATAGTAGATACCGTATCCGGCCCGGATGGCAGTGATACCGGTGCCAAACGGATCCCAGGCAATGCCGACGCGCGGCGCAAAATCCTTGTGGTTGCTGTTGGTGATGCTATCCCCGTAGGGCGACCCCTTCCCACCCACGATGATGCCGTTGGCGTTGATGTTCGTGCCAGTGCCGGGAACGAGGTTCCCATTGGCGGGATTGATCTGCGGCGCGTTCGCCCGGTTGTAGAGGCCGGGATCGAAGTTATCCAGGAGCTGATTGGTGTCGCTCGGCGGGCCGAAGAACGACCACCGCACGCCGGCATAGACCGTGAGATGGGGGTTCAACTTGAAATCATCCTGCGCGTACGCCTCATGCTGCCAGGACCAGAGGTTCGGCGTGATGTCAGTGGATGGCTGCGTGAACGTGGCCACGTTGCCCAGCAGGAAGTTGGCCCAGGATTGATAGAAGCTGTTCGCAGACGAGCCAGGGTTCCCAAGGTTCGAAAACGTGAAAACTCCCTGGCCGCTGGCCGCGTTCTCGGTCTTCTGATAGCGGTTCGACGTGAAGCCGAACTTCAGAGTGTGGCGGCCGCGGATCCACGTGAGATTGTCGAAGAAGGCGTAGTTGCGATTGTACTCAGTGTAAGGACCGTAGCCGACGAGGTTGGAGGCGGTCGGTGCGCCGGTAAATGACAGCGTTGGAATGACTCCCTGCGTATTGGCGAACGGTTCCGGCACATT
>Ga0070741_10011351_pt1 | contig 16474 bp, 18 predicted proteins | sample Coa_R1_4_FD_66440 | JGI IMG/M metagenome (GOLD analysis project Ga0070741, IMG submission 66440) | Surface soil microbial communities from Centralia Pennsylvania, which are recovering from an underground coalmine fire - Coalmine... | ecosystem: Environmental > Terrestrial > Soil > Unclassified ...
CGCCATGAAGGGCGAGCTGGCGGAGCGGCTGGTCGACTCCGATCCGGCGCGCGCCAAGGAGGAGATGGCGTCGGTGACCGACGTGGCGCGCACGTCGCTGGCCGATGTGCGGGCCGCGGTGGGCGGCTACCGCCGGTTGGAGCTGGTCGCCGAGCTCGGGGGCGCCCGCGCCGCCCTGGCCGCGGCCGGCATCGAGGTGGCCGTCGACGCCCCCGACGTGTCGTTGCCGCCCGACGTCGAAGGAACGCTGGCCTGGGCCGTGCGTGAAGGAACGACCAACGTCGTGCGTCACAGTCACGCGCAGCACTGCGACGTGCGGGTCACGGCCGGGCTGCGCGAGGCGTCGGTCGACATCGTCGACGACGGCGCCAACGGCGGTGACGCGACGACGCAGTCCGACGAGGGCAACGGCCTGCGGGGCCTGCGCGAGCGGGTGGAGCGGCTGGGCGGCTCGGTCGAGGCCGGTCCCCGTCCGGAGGGTGGGTTCCGGCTGCGCGTGGCCGTGCCCGTCGCGTGATCCGCGTTCTGCTCGCCGAGGACCAGGCCATGGTTCGCGGTGCGCTGGCCACCCTGCTCGGTCTCGAACCCGACCTGGAGGTCGTGGCCGAGGTGGGCCGAGGCGACGAGGTCGTGGCCGCCGCCGGCGCGTCGGAGGCCGACGTGGCCGTCCTCGACATCGAGATGCCCGGCATGAACGGCCTCGACGCGTGCGCGGCGCTGACGAAGGCACGGCCGGCGACGCGCGTCCTGATCGTGACCACGTTCGGACGGCCCGGGTACCTGCGGCGCGCCATGGAGGCGGGCGCGGCCGGGTTCCTGCTCAAGGACGCTCCGGCCGGGCAGCTGGCCGACGCCATTCGCCGCGCCGTCAGGGGTGAGCGCATCGTCGACCCGACGTTCGCGGCCGAGGCCCTCAGCGAGGGCGCCAACCCCCTCACCCGCCGGGAGCAGGAGGTGCTGGCCGCGGCGCGCGCCTACGCCACCGTCGGGGAGCTGTCGGCGAACCTGCACCTGTCGCAGGGCACGGTGCGCAACCACCTGTCGGCGGCCATCCAGAAGCTCGGGGCCCAGAACCGGTCCGACGCGGTGCGCATCGCCGAGCTGAAGGGGTGGCTGTAGGCGCCTAGCGGTGGAACCCGTCGCTCGGGTAGCTGCTGCTCGGGTACGAGCCACCCTGGTACGAGCCGCCCGAGCCGGACCGGTCGGTGCCGCCGGAGGTGGAGCCGTCACCGGAGCGGTGGCGGTCGCCGGACGGTGGCTGGTAGCCGCCCGAACCCGACGGTGGCGTGGACGTCGGCGTCGGCTGCGGCGAGCCGCTGGTCCCGCTGGTGCCGCCGAACGAGCCCCGCCGGTCGGTGGTCCCACCAGTGGTGCGCTCGCCCGAACCCGAGCCCGAGCCGGTGGACGTCGGTGAACGCGATCCCTCCGACGACGACGACGGGCCCGGCCCACCACCGGAGCCGGAGCCGGATCCGGAGGAGCCCGACGGACCGCGCCACCGCTCGAGCGTGCGGTTCGGCTCGGCGCCGACGCGGGCGCGATCGGACGGGCTGAGGTTCGACAGCTTCTGCTGCAGGCGTTCGGCGTCGCGCGTCGCCTGCGATGACGGCGTCGACGCCGGCTTCGACAGGTCGTGCTGGAGGTTGTCGGTGGCGCGCTGCACCTGCACGACGGCGGGCGAGTCGACGGGCAGCCCGATCGCGTGGGCCACGGCGCGCACGGGGTCGGGCACCGGCGCCGCACCGGTGGCCATGGCCGCGCTGGTGCCGGCCAGCGCCATCCCGGTGGCCAGCGACGCCACCGCCCACGGTTGGCGCCACCACGGCACCCGGGCGCCGGGCCGCGTACGCGCGTCCGGCGCCGGCGCGTGGTGCGACGCCACCGCGACGCGCAACGCGAACAGCTCCGACGCGGTCGGCTCCACCGTCGGCGGCTCGAGCGCCACCGCCAGCGTGTCGAGCAGGGCGAGGTCGCGCCGTGACTCAGTCATCGGCGGTCCGCTTCTCGTCGTCCTCCAACAGGCGCCGCAGGTTGGCGAGGGCGCGCGACTGCGCAGTGCGCACCGCGCCCGGGCGCTTCCCCAGCACCCGGGCCACGTCGTCCGCGCTCAACCCCGCGACCACGCGCAGCTCGAGCAGCTCCTGCTCCGCCGGCGCCAACCGGGCGAACAGCTCCCGCACGCGCGCATACTCCGCTGCCAGCACCAGGTCGTCGCCCGGCTGCGCTTCGCCCGCGGTGGTCGTGTCGACAGGAGCCACCACATCCCGACCCCGCCGGCGCGCCGTGTCGACGCGCCGGTTGTGCTCGAACACCACCCGGCGGGCGATGCCGAAGACCCAGCCGTCGAAGCCGGCCGCGCGCAGGTCGAACCGGTCGAGGCCGGCGACGGCGCGGGTCATGGTCTCGCTCATGACGTCCTCGACGTGCTCGCCGCCCACCCGCCGGGCCACATAGCCGCGCAGCCGCCGGTGGATGCCCCGGTAGAGCTGCTCCCACGCGTCCTGATCGCCGGTGCGCGCCGCGGCCACGAGGTCGCCGGCAGGATGGGTGGGCACGTCGTCACGTCCCCTACATGACGCGGCGAGCGCGTTCGTCACATCCTCGGGAGCCCCCATCGGGATTTCTTTCGGCGCCGTGGCCCGGATCTGTAACGGCGCCTGCCCATCGGTCATGTACCGGCTGATCGCACCGCCCATCGAGGAGGACATTTCGTGCGCAACGGTCGGAACTACCTGAGGTTGGCGGGCGTGAGGGTCGGGCTGGCCGTCCTCGTCAGCCTGGTGGTCGGCGGGTTCGCCGTCTCCACCGCCGCCTATGCGTCGCCTGAGCACGCCGCGCCGCAGGGTCACGGGCGCCACGCGCCGATGGTCGGCGGCGTGGTCACCGCCGTGAACGCGTCGTCGTTCACCATCAAGCAGCGGGACGGGTCGACGAAGGACATCGCCACCAACGGTGACACGAAGTACACCGAGTCGGGCAGCCTTTCGGCGCCCGCCGGTGTCGCGGTCGGCGACAAGGTGCTGGTGAAGCTCACCGATGCGACCGCGCCGACGGCGTCGAAGGTTGCGATCCTGCTGGCCTCCCTCGGCGGCAAGGTCGTGTCGACGACGGCGTCGGCTATCACCCTCACCGACGGCCAGGGCTTCACGCGCACGGTGAACGTCTCCGCCGGCACCAAGTACTTCCGCGACAAGAACGCCACCACCCTCTCCGACGTGAAAGCCGGCGATCTGTTGCGCGCCTTCGGCAACGTCGACGGCGCCAACCTCGACGCGCTCTTCGTGCACGTGCACACACCCGGCACGGCGAACGGCCCGAAGGACGATCGCCATCACGTCGTGCGGGGCACGGTGACGGCGGTCGGCGCCAACTCGTTCACCATCAAGCAGGCCGACGGCTCCACGCAGGCCATTGCCACCAACGCCGACACCAAGTACGCCGAGGCCGGCACCCGCACCGCTCCCGCGGGTGTGGCCGTGGGCGACAAGGTGCTCGTCAAGCTGACCGATGGGTCGACGCCGAGGGCCCAGCGGGTGTTCATCGTGCTCGTGCAGCTGCGCGGCACGGTCGCCTCGGTGTCGGGTAGCGACATCACGCTGACCGACGACGGCGGGTTCACCCGCACCGTGCACACCGACGGCTCGACGGTGTTCACCAAGGACGGCAACAAGATCGCTCCCAGCGACGTGGTCGCCGGGCAGCGCATCAGCTCCTACGGCCACGTGGCCGGCGCCGCGCTCGACGCCCTGTTCGTCAACGTGCACGACCCGCGGCCGAAGCCGGGCCCTGCTTCGCCTGGGTCCGGCGTGCAGGGCCCGTCGGCGAGGAACGACGACTCGCCCAAGGGCGGTGCTGACGACCCGTCGACCCCGGGAGGCCCCACCAACCGCTCGGTCAACGGCCGGGCCGACGACAACGGGCACCACAGCGGCAACAAGCCGGGCTCGTTCGACAGCCAGCAGCGGGTGATGGGCATCGTGCAGTCGGTCAGCGGCAGCACCATCACGGTCACGACGCCCGACCACCAGACGAAGACCGTCACCGTCACCGCCGGCACCACCTACAAGACGGCCAACGACCAGAGCGCGGCGCTCTCCGACATCAAGGTCGGCGACCAGTTGATGGCTGTCGGCACGCTCAACAGTGACGGCTCCCTCACCGCCGCCCAGGTGTTCTTCCGCACCCCGGGCACCGACGACCACCAGCCGTCCTCGGGCGGCGACGCCCTCGAGGGCGGCCGCCCCGGTCCGGGTGGCGGGGGCCCCGGCGGGTTCCAGGGCGGGCGCCGATAGGCGGGGTTCCACACCGCAACTTGCTGTTGCCAGCCGCCAAGTAGGCAGACTAGTGTCTGGACACGTGTCCAGCAATCCGGTCCGGTTGCCGTCGGCATCGCAGGAGCCCACGCGGCGGCGCCTCACCGACCGGCAGGCCGACACTGTGCAGAAGCTGGTCGACGCGGTCGTGGTCGAAGTGCGCCAGCAGGGCTACGACGGCACGACCGTGCGGGGCGTCGCCCGCCGGGCGGGCGTGGCGTCGGCGACGGCGTACACGTACTTCGCCTCGAAGGATCACCTCTTTGCCGAGGTGTGGTGGCGGCGGCTGCGAGCCCTGCCCCGCGCCGCGGACGCGGCCGCCACGATCCGCGACATCTGCCTGCTCGTCGCCGACGAGCCCGAGCTGTCGGCCGCCTGCACCACCGCCATGCTCGCCGGCGATCCCGACGTCGCCCACCTGCGCCTGCGGGTCGGCGGCGAGATCCGAGCCCGCCTGACCGAGGCGCTCGGGCCCAAGGCATCCGACACCGCCGTGCACGCGCTGGAGTTCGCCCTGTCGGGCGCCCTGTTGCAAGCCGGCATGGGCCACCTCGACTACGCCGACCTGGCCACCGAGCTGGGCGACGTGGCCGCCCTCGTCCTGCGAGCCCGCCGATGACATCGAGGTCGACCGTCCAATACAGCCCGTACGACTACGCCATCCACGAGGATCCGTATCCGACGTACGCGCGGATGCGAGCGGAGGCGCCGCTGTACCGCAACGACGAGCTCGACTTCTGGGCCCTCACCAAGCACGCCGAGGTCACGGCCGCGTTCCGCGACTCGCACACGTTCTCGAGCAGCTACGGCGTCTCGCTCGACGCCATCGCGTGGGGGCCGCACGCCCACCGCACCATGTCGTTCCTCGCCATGGACGCGCCCAGGCACACGCGCATGCGCAGCCTGGTGTCGCGTGGGTTCACGCCCCGGCGGGTCGTCGACCTCGAGCCTCGCATCCGCGAGCTCGCCCTGCAGTACCTCGAGCCGCTGCTCGAGCAGGGCTCGTTCGACTTCATCGCCGACTTCGCCGGACGGCTGCCGATGGACGTCATCTCCGAGATGATGGGCGTACCGCCGGCCGATCGCGACGAGGTGCGCCGGCTGGGTGACCTGCTCGTGCACCGCGAGGCGGGACTGTCCGACGTGCCCCAGGCCGGACTCGAGGCCGCCCTCGCCCTCGCCGGCTACTTCACCGACCTGGTGACCGACCGGCGGACGGCGCCCCGCGACGACCTGGTTTCGGCCCTCACCCAGACCGAGCTCGACGGGGACCGGCTCGACGACGAGGAGATCGTCGCCTTCCTCTTCCTCATGGTCGTCGCCGGCAACGAGACCACCACCAAGCTGCTCGGCAACGCCTGGTACTGGGCCTGGCGCAACCCCGACCAGCGGGCCAAGCCGTTCGCCGACCCGAGCCGCATCGATGCCTGGATCGAGGAGACGTTGCGCTACGACACGTCGAGCCAGGTCCTCGCCCGCCTGGCCACGACCGACGTGGAGGTCGAGGGCGGCACGATTCCCGCACAGTCACGCGTGCTGCTGGTCATCGGCTCGGCCAACCGCGACGAGGCGGTGTTCCCCGACGCCGACCGGTACGACCTCGACCGCGACACGTCGGCACTCGTGAGCTTCGGCGTGGCCCGCCACTTCTGCCTGGGCGCGTCGCTGGCTCGCCTCGAGGCGCGCATCGTCCTCAACGAGCTGGTGGCGCGCGTCAAGAGGTACGACGTCGACCCTGACGGCGTGCGCCGCGTCCACAGCGTGAGCGTGCGCGGCCTCGCCCACCTGCCGACCACGGTGGTGAGGCGATGAGCCCGAAGTTCGCGCCCCATCCTGACCGGCGGGTGGCGGCGGTGAGCGGCGCGTCGTCGGGCATCGGCGCGGCCACGGCGCGGGCGCTGGCCGCCGCGGGTCACGCCGTCGTGCTGGGCGCCCGGCGGGTCGAGCTGTGCGAGGAGATCGCAGCGGAGATCTGCGCCGACGGTGGCGAGGCGGTGGCAGCCCGGCTCGACGTCACCGATCCGGCGTCGGTGAAGGACTTCGCCGCCGCCGCCGCGGAACTGGGCGACGTCGACGTGCTGGTGTCGAGCGCGGGTGACGTGCTCCTCCACAGTTCCCACGGTGTCGATCCCGCGGATTTCGCCGCCCAGGTCGATCTCAACCTGGTCGGCGCCCAGCGGCTGGTGAGCCAGTTCGTGCCGGCGATGGTCGAGCGGCGGCGGGGCGACGTGGTGCTCGTCACCTCCGACTCGGTGCGCCTCCCCCGCCCGCTGATGTCGGCCTACGTGGCGTCGAAGTGGGGCCTCGAGGGCATGGCCCGCACCCTGCAGATGGAGCTGGAAGGGACGGGCGTACGGGCGTCGATCGTGCGGCCGGGCCCGACGCTGACCGGCATGGGCTCGACCTGGACTACGGAGATGCTGCAACCCGCCGTCGACGCGTGGCTGCAGTGGGGGCTGGCCCGCCACGGCAACTTCCTCGCCCCCGAGCACATGGCAGCCGCCGTCCTCGCGGCGGTGTCGATGCCGCGCGGCGCCCACGTCACCTTGATCGAGGTCGAGCCGGAAGCACCCATCCGAAGCGAGGAGCAGCCATGAAGCAGCCGCCCAAGGTGTCGGGCGACGACGGGGGCACCGGCCACCTGGAGGAGCTACGGGCCGACCCCATCGGCCTGATGACGCGCGTGCGCGAGGAGTGCGGCGACGTGGGCGAGTTCCGGCTGGCCGACCGCCGGGTGGTCCTCCTCACCGGCGCTGACGCCAACGAGTTCTTCTTCCGCGCTCCCGAGGAGGACCTCGACCAGGCCGAGGCCTACCCGTTCATGACCCCGATCTTCGGCGAGGGTGTCGTGTTCGACGCCCCGCCCGAGCGGCGGCGGGAGATGCTCCACAACCAGGCCCTGCGCGACAAGTTCATGCGCGGCCATGCCGAGACCATCTCCCGCGAAGTTGACGCGATGGTCGCCAAGTGGGGCGACCGGGGCGAGATCGACCTCCTCGACTGGTTCGCCGAGCTGACGATCTACACGTCGTCGGCGTGCCTCATCGGCAAGCGGTTCCGCGACGAGCTCGACCACCGCTTCGCCGAGCTGTACCACGACCTGGAGCGTGGCACCGACGCCCTCGCCTACGTCGATGCGTACGCGCCCATCGAGAGCTTCCGCCGTCGCGACGAGGCGCGCGTCGCTCTCGTGGAGCTGGTGCAGGGAATCATGGACCGCCGCGCCGCTGCTCCCCCGCCGCCTGACGACGAGCGCGACCTGCTCGACGTGCTCATGTCGATCAAGGAAGAGGACGGGTCGCTCCGTTTCCCGGCCGACACCGTCACCGGCATGTTCATCTCGATGATGTTCGCCGGTCACCACACCACGTCGGGCACCGCGGCATGGACGTTGATCGAGCTGCTGCGCCATCCCGAGGAGTTGGCGGCGGTACGCGCCGAGCTCGACGCCCTTTATGCCGACGGCTCCGAGGTGAGCTACCAGGCCCTGCGTGAGATCCCGCGCCTGGAGTCGGCCATCAAGGAGGCGTTGCGGCTGCACCCGCCGCTCATCCTGTTGCTGCGCGTGGCCAAGACCGACCTCGAGGTCGACGGGTACGCCATCGACGAGGGCGCCATGGTCGCCGCGTCGCCGGCGGTGTCGAACCGCATCGGCACCGACTTCCCCGACCCGGGCGCGTTCGTGCCCGAGCGCTACCTCGACCCCCGCAACGAGGACGCCGCCAACCCGTGGACGTGGATCCCGTTCGGGGCCGGCCGCCACCGCTGCGTGGGCGCCGCCTTCGCCATGATGCAGCTCAAGGCCATCTTTTCCGTGCTGCTGCGGGAGTGGGACTTCGAGCTGGCCCAACCGCCCGACAGCTACCGCAACGACCACTCGAAGATGGTCGTGCAGCTCGCCCAACCCTGTCTCGCCCGCTACCACCGCCGTCCAAGTGGCGCCACTTGGACAGGAGGAGGCATGAGGATCGTCGTCGACCGCGACCTGTGCCAGGGGCACGCGGTGTGCGAGTCGGAAGCGCCCGAGGTGTTCACCGTGCCGAAGAACGGCACCGTGGAGGTGCTCGACCCGTCGCCGCCCGATGCACTGCGAGCCAAGGTCGAGGCGGCCGTGAAGTACTGCCCCACCCACGCGTTGAAGATCGAGGAGGACTGATGCCCGCCTTCCCCCGGGAGGAGCTGGAGGAGATGGTCGAACGGTGGCTGCAGGCCAACCGCGACGCCGAAGCGGCCCAGGACTGGCGCCTGCTAGCCGACCTCTACACCGAGGACGCGACCTACGGCTGGAACGTCGGCCCCACCGAGGAGTTCATGGCCGTGGGCCGGGACGAGATCCGCGACATCGCCCTGTCGCTGGAGATGGGCGGGCTCGACGGGTGGACGTACCCGTACCAGCGGGTGCTCATCGACGACCGCCAGGGTGAGGTCATCGGCCTGTGGAAGCAGGTGGCCGACTCGAAGCGGCCGGACGGTTCGCCGTACGAGTGCGCCGGCATCGGCGGCAGCTGGTTCCGCTACGCCGGCAACGGGCAGTGGAGCTGGCAGCGCGACTTCTTCGACTTCGGCAACGTCACCCACCTCTTCATCGAGATGATCAAGGCCGAGGCGCTGTCGCCGGGGATGACCAAGCGCATGGAGCGGGCGACCTCGGGCCAGAAGCTGCCCGGGCACTACCGGCTCGGGCAGGCGCCCGTCGGCCTCTGGGAGGGCTGAGTGGGACGCGTCGGCTTCATCGGGCTCGGGATCATGGGCGAGCCAATGGCGTCGCATCTCCTCGGCTGGCCCGACGGCCTGGTGGTGTGCGACGTCCGCACCGAGGCGACGCAGCCGTTCGCCGACAAGGGCGCCATGGTTGCAACCTCCCCGGCCGACGTCGCCGCGCAGTGCGACGTGATCAGCGTGATGGTGCTCGACGACGCCCAGGTGCGCGACGTCGTGAGCGGGCCGACCGGCGTGCTCGGAGCGGCGCGCCCGGGAACCGTCGTCGCCATCCACTCGACGATCAGGGCGGAGACGGCGATCGACCTTGCCGCCGTCGCCGGCCCGCAGGGCGTGCACGTCGTCGACGCGCCGGTGTCCGGCGGCTTCATGGGGGCCCACGCCGGCCGGCTGGCAGTGATGTTCGGCGGCGCGGACGACGCCATCGAGACGTGCCGCGGCCCGTTCGAGCGGTGGGCCGAGCTCATCGTGCACGTCGGCCCCGTCGGCGCCGGCACGCGCGCCAAGCTGGCGCGCAACCTGCTGCAGTTCTGCACCTACGCAGCCGTGGGCGAGGCGCTCGCGCTGGCCGAGGCGGCGGGCGTCGGTCTGCAGGACCTGGCCGCCGTCGTGCGCCACACCGACCCCATCACCGGCGGCCCGGCGATGATCATGCTGCGCGACACGGCCAAGCCGATGACGCCCGACGATCCGCTGTTCGCCAACTTCGACCACGCCCGCGTCCTCGGCGACAAGGACCTGGCCCTGGCCCTCGAGCTGGGCGCCCAACTCGGCGTCGACCTGCCCCTGGCGACCCTCGCCAAGCAGCGCCTGGCCTCCGCCTTGGGTGTCGCCTGACGAGCAGAGCTGTGTGATACGTCACGTTGCATTGTGACCGATCGCGATATATCGTTAGCGACCATGAACGACATGCGAGGCCGCGGGCGTCCGCGGCGACGACACATCGACGACATCCCCGACGAGCACCTGCACCGCCGCGGCCGCATGCGCCGGGGCGACATCCGCACCGCCCTGCTGTCGGTCCTCAGCGAGGGCCCGGGCCACGGCTACGAGGTCATCCAGACCCTCGAGGCCAAGACCGGCGGCGCATGGCGCCCCAGCCCCGGGTCCGTCTACCCCACCCTCCAGCTCCTGGAGGACGAGGGCCTGGTGCGCTCGGTCGAGCGCGACGGCAAGCGCGTCTACGAGATCACCGACGCCGGTCGCGAGGAGGCCACCGCCCGCACCGAAGCAGCGGGCGGCAATCCGTGGGAGCAGACCGCCCGCGGCGGGCGCCGCTTCGGCGAGCTGCGCGAGGGCGCCATGGCGTTGCTCATGGCGTCCAAGCAGGTGGCGGCAGCCGGCAGCCCCGAGCAGGTCGAGAAGGCGTCGGCCATCCTCAAGGAAGCCCGCCGCCAGATCTACCAGCTGCTCGCCGAGAGCTGAGCCGCTAGGTCAGACCTGACGTCTTGGAGTTCCAGAGCGGCTTGGACGCCGAGTAGATCACCAGGTTGCCGTCGCTCTGGACGGCGAAGTACAGCCCGCCCCGGCCGTCGGTGCCCGACCACCACGTGGGCGCGCCGGTGGACGAGTAGCCGACCAGGTTGCCGTCGCTCTGGAAGATGACGAAGGCGGTGGCGTACTTGTAGGTCGCCCACAACGGCCGCCCCGTCGGCCCGTACAGCACGAGGTTGCCGTCGTGCTGCAGCCACAGCGTGTAGCGCCCGTCGCCCGACTTCATGTACATGTCGCGCCGCAGCGTGCGGTTGGCCGGCATGGTGTCGCCGCAGGCCACCCACTGGCCGGTCTGGTCGGGCAACTGGGTGAGCATCGCCGACGACAGTGAGTCGGGGCCCGGCGACGGCAACGCCTTCACACAGGTGTAGGCGTTGCTGTCGGGGATCAGCTCACGTTTGAGGTCGGGGGTGACGAACCACGACGGCTTGGGCGACTGCGTGTCGGTGCTCGCCTGCACGATGTGGCCCGCGTACGACGCCGGGTCGGCGCCGTTGCAGGTGGTGCCGTCGCTGTGCAGCGTGCGCGTGCCCCACGGGATGCCTTCCCACGTGGACAGCCCCCACGCGTCGGGGAACGTCTTGAGCACGGAGCCGTAGCAGGCCTGCAGCCCGCCGGGATCGATCGCCGACGACTGCGTCGCCGCCGTCGACGTGCTGTCCTTCTCGTAGTGCAGGTGCGGCCAGCAGCCGCGGTTGGCGAGGCCGGTCTCCCCCACCGTGCCGAGCTGGGTCGTCTGGTCGACCCAGTCGCCCTTGGCCACCTTCACCGTGTCGAGGTGGTAGTAGGTCGAGTAGCTGTCCTTGTGGTTGACCATCACCCAGTTGGCGGTTGACGAGCACCCGGTCTGGCCGGTGGCCACCGCGTACACCTGGCCGGCGCCGGCCGCGTACACCGGCGTGCCGACCTTGGCCCCGAGGTCGAGGGCCCACCACGGGTGATAGCCGTTGCACACCTGCGTGTCGGTGGAGTGGTAGGTGCAGCCGACGACGATGTCGTCGCCGCCGCTGCTCCGGAGCGGGAACCACACCGGCGCGCTGTACTTCCCCATCACCGTCGTGCTCGTCGTCGAGCCGGCCGCGCCCGCCGGTACTGCCCGCTCGAGCGCCAGCGCGAGCACGCAGAGCGCCACACCCGCGACCACGAGGCCGAACACTCTGCGCATGAGACGTAGGTACCACGTGCGCGCGCGGGCGCCGGGGATGCTCGCCCGGTTTGGAACGAGTACCTAGTCGAACAGAACGTGCAACGCCGCGGGCGAGCGCATGGCCGCGCCCTGCACGTACGGTCGCTCGCGGTCAGGGTCGAGGCGCAAGTTCGGCAGGCGCTCGAGCACGCGCGTGATGGCGACGCGTGTCTCCATGCGGGCCAGGTGCATGCCGATGCACATGTGGGGGCCGAAGCCGAACGTCATGTGCTGCTTCGGGTCGCGCGTGATGTCGAAGCGGTCGGGGTCGGGATAGCGAGACTCGTCGCGGTTGGCCGCGCCCACGCAGAGGTTGACGATGGCCCCGGCGGGGATCTGTACGCCCTCGATCTCCACGTCACGCGTCGCCTTGCGCACGATGGAGATGATCGGTGGCTCCCACCGCAGGCCCTCCTCGATGGCCTGCCCCATGAGCGATGGATCGGCGCGCAGCGCGTCGAGCTGGTCGGTGTGGGTGAGCAGGCCGTAGAGCAGGTTGCCGGACGACCGGTAGGTGGTCTCGACGCCTGCCGGCAATATCAGGCGCAGGAAGGCGAAGATCTCCTCGTCGGTGAGCCGCTGGCCTTCCACCTCGGCCTGCGACAGCTCGGTGATGAGGTCGTCGCGGGGCTCGCGCCGGCGGTCGTCGAGCACGCCCTTGAAGTAGTCGCGCAACGCCTCCGACGCGGCGATGCCCCGGTCCCAGTTGACGAACACACTCAGCAACTCGATCGACCACCGCTGGAACGACGGGTACTCCTCGCGCGGCATGCCGAGGATGCGGGCGATCACCTGCACGGGGAAGGCAAACGTGAACTGGCGCACCAGCTCCGCCCTGCCCTCGTCGACGAAACCGTCGATGAGCTCGTCGACCACCACCCGCACCAGGTCCTCCTCCCAACGGGCGAGGGCCTTGGCGCTGAACGAGGGCGACAGGAGCATGCGGTGGGTGCGGTGCTCGGGCTCGTCCATCTCCAGGATCGAGTGGCCCATCACCATGCCGATCACGGTCTCGTAGACCGCCGACGAGAACGTCTCGTTGTCGCGGAGGATGGCCGTCACCGCATCGTGGCCGTAGGCGGTGAACGTCGGCGCGCCGGCTTCGATCGGGTGATCCATCACGGGGCTGGCGACCAGCATCGGGATTCCCGGCTGCACGTTGCCGCGCGCGCGGGCTGCCGCCAGCGTCGTGTGCGGGTCGCGCACGTCGCCCAGGATCGTGTCCTGGAGCTCGAAGGGGTCGAACGTCTCGGTCAAGCGACTCACAGTGTGGTGTCGGCCGCGCGCTGCCGCACGCGATCGAGCGTCTGCTCCCACGCCACTTGGCGCGCCAACCAGCGCCGACCCTGGGCCCGGCCGTCGACCTCGGTCGGGTCGTGGCCTACCGGCTCCTGGTGACGGCTTCGATTCCTAGATACGGCCATGTATCTAAGATACGCTAGCGCTCACCGGAGTCAAGGGAAGGTGCCAAGAGACACAATGACGGCCGTGCCGGTGGAGAAGTGGACGCCTGAGCGCCGGCGCCAGCTCACCCGCGACGCCCTCATCGAGGCCGCCGCCCAGGTGTTCACCCGCCGGGGCTTCCACGCCGCCTCGCTCGACGAGATCGCCGAGGCCGCCGGCTTCACCCGCGGCGCCATCTACAAGAACTTCGCCGACAAGGAAGACCTCTTCTTCGCCGTCTTCGACCGCAGCTTCGAGCTCAGCCTGGCGTCGTTCGCCGACCGGATGGACGGCACCGACGCCATCGCCGAGCTCGACGCCACGACGCTGGCCGACATCTGGGAATCGGTCCGTGGGCGCGACCCCGACAGCTACGTGCTCGAGCTCGAGTTCCGGCTGTACGCGCTGCGCAACCCCGAGGTGCGCGAGCGCTACGCCTCCCACATGCGCACGATGCGCGACCTGGTGGTGAAGTTCATCGAGGAGCGCACCGAGGAAGCCGGCATCACGCTGGCAGTTCCGGTCGAGGAGGTGGCCGCCATCGTCGAAGCGGCGTCGGAAGGCTTCCTTGCCGCCGCCTACCTCGACCCCGGCGTGGGCAACCTGTTCGCCCGGTTCCTCGAGCTGTTCATGCCGGTCATGGTCGACGACCAGGCCGTCACGACGCCGGCTCCAGGTCGCGCTCGCCGGCAGAGCCGTTGACCAGATACAGACCCCGCCAGCGCTCGCACGGCTGCGTTTCCCGGCGAGCCGGAGGACGGTCGCTGAACGACAGGTTCGACACCGGACCGCAGTGGCTGCAGACGGGCCAGTCGTCGAGCGGCCGCGGGTAGGGCGCCTCGGGATTCGGCGAGTAGCGGGCTCGTCCCCGCCGGTGCCCCACCGACATGCCGGTGATCCACGACGCCCCGAGCTCCCACCGGCACCGGAGCATGTCGTGCAGCTGCTCCTCCTGACGGAAGTAGGCGGCGTAGCCGGCGTCGCACACGAACGGCTCGGTATCGGTGTGGAACACGATCGGCCGGTGCGGGTCTTCGACGCCGCAGCGCTCGAGTGACGCCGCACAGAGCAGGCAGCAGCACAGCCAAGCCCCCTCGGCCAGCGGCCGGTCGGGGAACTCGTGGGCGTACCAGGGCTCGGGTGGGTTCCTCATGCCCGCCAAGTGTGCCGACGGGGTGAGACAAGAACTCGATGTAGTGGGTATACTACCCACTATGGCGTACGTGGCACGACGGAAGAACGGCCGGTTCGAGATCCGAGAGTCGGTGGCCACCCCCGCCGGTCCGCGCAGCCGGTCGCTGGCGACGTTCGGGGCGCTCACGGACGACGTGCTCGACCGTGCCGCCGCGCGCGCCCAGGCCCCCTTTGATTGCGACGCCGTCCGGCTGGCGGCGCGGCGCGCCGGCGCCGAGGTGGCCCGCCGGCCGGTCGACGACCTGGCCGCACGCCTCCTCGCCGAGCTCGCACGCGGCCACCGTCCGACGCCCGCCCTTACTGACCTGATCGTGGCCAGCCTCACGTCCGACGTCCCGCCCGGAGACCGCCCCGACGAGCCCCTGCCCGACCTTGCCGGGTGGATAAGCGCCGAGCCCGAGCGGCGCGGCCGCACGATGCGGGAGCTCCTCGACTTCACCGACGCGTTTCCCGCCCATCGTCGTGCCGACCGGTCCGACTTCCCTCGGCTGAAATCGCGGGCATGACCGAACCGGGGCTGGCCGACAAGCTCGTCGCAGTTCATGACGCGCTCGACACCGCCGGCGTCCCGCACGCGATCGGCGGTGCCGTGGCCCTCGGCTACTACGCCGAGCCTCGCGCCACCATCGACCTCGACATCAACGTGTTCGTGCCGGTGACCGAGCATTCGGTCGTGTTCGACGCCGTCGATGACCTCGGCGTCGTCGCGCCCGCCGACGTCGCCGCCATGGAGCGTGACGGCCAGGTCCGCGCCTGGTGGGGCCGCACCGCCGTCGATCTCTTCTTCGCCTACGACCCGTTCCACGACCGCATGCGCGAGCTGGCCCGCCTGGTGCCATTCGGTGACGCCGAGATCCGGATCCTCGCTCCCGAGCACCTCGTCGTGTGCAAAGCGGTGTTCGACCGCACCAAGGATTGGATCGACATAGACGCCGTGCTGACCGCCACTCCCGACCTCGACGTCGCCGAGGTCCGCACGTGGCTCGGTCACCTCGTCGGGGAAGAAGACCAGCGCTGGCTTCGGATGAACGACGCCCTCCATCGGCTGCTGGGTCGATAGCGATGCCCCGCGAACCTGATCCGGTGAGCGGGGAACACCAGTCCATGGAGGAGCACGGCTCCGACGCCGAAGTGATAGCGGCGTCGCTCGACGCGCCCTCTGTCTTCGGCACGGTGTACGACCGGCACGCGGGTGCTTTGTTCCGCTTCCTCGTGCGGCGGGTCGGGCACGACAACGCCGACCCGTTGCTCGGCGACGTGTTCCGCATCGCCTTCGAGCGGCGGGCCACGTTCGACTGCTCCTACGCCAGCGCCCGGCCGTGGCTGTACGGCATCGCGACCAACGTGCTGGCCAAGCACCGCCGCACCGAGGCGAGACGACTGCGGGCCACCGCCGAGCTGGCCGCGTCCCGCGCCACGTCAACACCGCGTGACGACGCATCCGACGACATCGCCGACGCGGTCGACGCCGCGACGCTGTGGCCGTCCGTCGCCGACGCCATCGCCGCTCTCCCCGACGGCGAACGCGACGCGTTGCTGCTGTACGTGTGGGAGGACCTGTCGTACGACGAGATCGCGGCCGCCCTCGCCATCCCGGTCGGCACCGTGCGGTCGCGCCTCAACCGCGCCCGCGCCCGACTGCGCGAACTCGACAGCACCCGCGGGGAACAACGCGAGAGGATCACGCCGTGAGCGACGAGCACGACCCGCTGCAGGACATTCGCGAGCTGCGGCCTGACCTCCTCCAGCCGGGCGAAGTCGTCGACCCCGGCGTCCTGGTCAACGAGAGGAGCCGTCTGATGTCGAGCATCGAAGGTACGACCACCGACCCCGACAGCCTGTGGCACGCGCCGTCCATCTATCCCCGCCTCAGCTACCACGACGAGCGGGCCGCCCTCGAGTTCCTCACCCGCGCCTTCGGCTTCGTCGAGCGGCGGGAGGCGCGCATGGGTGGCGACAAGCCCGACGATGGCACCCTGGCCTGGCTCGACTTCGGCGACGGCGTGGTGATGATCGGCCGCGTCGAGACCAAGGTGCACATGATCCACAGCCCGGCCGACACCGGCGGGAAGAACACGGCGATGTTGATGGTGCACGTCGACGACATCGACGCCCACTACGAGCG
>Ga0070741_10011352_pt1 | contig 16471 bp, 13 predicted proteins | sample Coa_R1_4_FD_66440 | JGI IMG/M metagenome (GOLD analysis project Ga0070741, IMG submission 66440) | Surface soil microbial communities from Centralia Pennsylvania, which are recovering from an underground coalmine fire - Coalmine... | ecosystem: Environmental > Terrestrial > Soil > Unclassified ...
AGCACGGACGGCTCGGGTACCATCTGAGTGGCTCCCTGTCTTGGTATGGCAACCAGATGGTACGGAGCCGCCGCGCCGGATTCCCATCCGGCGCGGCTTCTGATTTATGACCGGGCCTCGGTTAGGTGGGCCGGGGGCGTAGGTCACCCAAGGAGGGCGCACGATGCCAGAGGACCGCTACTCGGCCAGCCGCGAGGACATGGCCACCGCCTTCCCCCGCTACAACGCGGCCGCGCTCGGCTTCCGCAACTACTGGTACCCGATCGCCCTCGCCCGCGAGCTGCGCCGCAAGCCGCTCGCCCGCACGATCCTCGGCGAGCGCATCGCCGTCTTCCGCGACGGCGGCCGGCTCTACGCGCTCCCCAACCGCTGCCCCCACCGCGGCGTCCCGCTCTCGACCGGCTACCGTGAGTTCCCCGGCACCATCACCTGCATCTACCACGGCTGGACCTACGATCTCGCCACCGGCAAGCTCGTCGCCGCCCTCACCGACGGCCCCGACTCACCCATCTGCGGCAAGGTGAACCTGCGCCCTTATCCCGTCGCCGAGCGCGCCGGCCTCATCTGGGTCTACGTCGGTGATGACCCCGCGCCGCCCGTCGAGACGGACATCCCCGCCGAGCTGCTCCAGCCCAACACCGTCGTCGAGGGCTTCAGCCAGGTGCAGCGCGGCAACTGGCGCTACGCCGCCGAGAACGGCATAGACGAAGGCCACGCCAAGTACCTGCATCGCCGCGCGCTGTGGACCGCCACCCGCGAGATGCCCGCCTGGACGCAGATCCACATGGCGCCCACCGAGGACGGCCAGTGGCTCGCGCGCATGGGCGACCGCGTCGAGTTCGCCGACGACTACCCCGGCCTCGGCCGCTGGCCGAAGCCGCCCCGCTTCTGGCAGAAGCGCGGCCGCGGCGCCGTCCGCGTCGGCATCAAGCTGCCCTGCTGGCTGCTCGTCCAGCAGCGCGGCTGGACCGGCTTCGAGGTCTACGTGCCCGTGGACGAGACCCACTACCTGTCCATCCTGCTCGGCACCTGCCAGGCCACCGGCCGCGCCGCCCAGCTCTTCCGCGCCAAGTACTGGTTATGGTTCCGCTGGGTGTTCCACGGCCAGTTCAACGGCCAGGACCAGTGGATCATCCGCCAGATGGAGGTCCCGCCCGAGCGGCTCTACCGGCCCGACGTCTCGATCACCGCCTGGCGCAAGCTCTGCCAGGACGACACCCGCGGCGAGCCCCAGACCCGCGAGCACGCCGCCCGCGCCGTCACCCCGCGCCTGACTGTGGAGATTTAGGGGCGCGGCGGGACCGGTGGCGCAGATGACCCAGAGCGCCGGAGCAGGGCGCAGCCAGCAGCGCCCCTACACCGGCCAGGGGGTAGGGGCGCCGCTCGCCGCGCCCTGCCCGGTCGCCACCCCGCCCGATGTAGGGGCGCTGCTGGCTGCGCCCTGCTGGCTGCGCCCCGCCGCTCGCCGCGCCCTGCGGCTGGCTGCGCCCTGCTGCGTCCCGGCAACGAAGGAACAACCAACGAAGAGGTAGGCCATGCTGAAAGACCTGCGGGCGTTCCTGCGCCTGCTCGACGCGAAGGGCGACCTCGTCCACATCACCCGGCCCGTATCGCCCCAGTTCGGCGTGGCCGCCGGTATCCGCAAGACCTCCGACATCAAAGGCCCCGCCCTCTGGTTCGACCACGTCGAGGGCGCGCGCATGCCCGTCGTCGGCGGCCTCTACGCGCACCGCCGCCGCGCCCTGTGGGGCCTGGAGACCACCGCCCAGGACTTCTTCGCCCGCTACATGCACGGCCTGCGCCATCCCATCCCGCCCCGCGTCGTCGCCGATGCCCCCTGCCAGGAAGTCGTCCTCACCGGCGCCGACGCCGACCTCTCCCTCCTCCCCATCTGCACCCACAACCGCCTCGACGCCGCGCCGTTCATCACCATGGGCATCACCATCGCCAACCATCCCGAGTACGGCCCCAATGCCTCCATCAGCCGCATGCAGCTCTTCGATCCGCGGACCCTCGGCATCATGAGCGTGCCGCCCCAGCAGATCGGCATGTACTTTCAGGAGTTCGAGACGCGCGGCGAGTCCATGCCGCTCGCCGTCGCCATCGGCAACGACCCCTACACCACCCTCGCCTCGCAGGTGCCCGGCGGCATCTACCTCGACGAGTTCGCCGTGGCCGGCGGCTGGCTGGGCGAGCCGATCGACCTCGTGCGCTGCGCGACCAGCGACGTCCTCGTGCCCGCAACCAGCGAGATCGTCCTCGAAGGTGAGCTGGTCTGCGGCGAGCGGCGCCTCGAAGGCCCCTTCGGCGAGTTCCCCGGCACCTACACACCGCCCGTCGAGCGCCCGGTCTTCCATCTCAAGGCGATCACCCACCGCCGCGATCCCATCTACCTCGCCGGCCTCACCGGCCTGCCCACCACCGACAACCACGTCATGAAGCACCTCGCCTACGAGGCGATGATCTACGACCGTATCCGCGAGATCTGCCCCACCGTCCGCGACGTCTGCCTCACCGACGGCGGCGGCGGCAACCACCTCGCCATCTCCATCCGCCCGACGTTCGTGACGCAGGCCCGCGACGTGATGCTCGCCGCCTTCACCGCCGCCAAGGTGCGGCCCAAGCTCGTCATCGTCGTGGACGACGACATCGACGTGCGCGACCCCGCCCAGGTCGAGTGGGCGATGGCCTTCCGCATGCAGGCCGACCGCGACGTGGTGATCTTCGAGCGCGGCGTCGGCCAGGTGCTCGACCCCTCGGCGCCCGCCCCCCGCGTCGGCGCGCTCATGGGCATCGACGCCACCCAGCCCTACGGCCAGAGCTACGGCGAGCTAACCGTCGTCCCCGGCGCCGCCGAGTTCGAGATCCCCGGCTGGACCGACGGCCGCGAGTGGCGCCCCGCCTCGCCGCTGGCCTCCCTGCGGTAACCGATCGCCCGGCTCCGATGCCGAATACGGCGGCAACAGCCGTTTGTCCGAGGTAATGATGCTCGCACGTTTCCGCGCCTGCTCCCGCGCCGCGCTCCTGCTCCTCGCCGTGGCCTGCGCCGCGCCCGCGGCTCCGCCCGGCCCTACCCCCGGCCCATCGGCCCCCAGCGCCGGCACACCCGCCGCGCCCGTCCCGCCATCCGCTGCCGCACCATCCCCGCCCGCCAATCCCGCCGGCCCCGGCGCCCCCGCCCCGGCCGCCGCCCAGCCCACGCCCCTCCCGCGCCGCACGGTCCTCACCGCCTACCCGGCGGTGTCGCTCTCGGCCATGTCCTACATGTACGCCGAGGACCAGGGCCTCTTCGCCCGCTACGGCGTGGACGCCCAGAGCACCGGCATGGTGCCCCAGGCCGCCCTCGCCGCGCTCCTCAACGGCGAGGTGCAGTACCTCTTCTACGGCTCCAGCCTGCTCCTCTACGCCGCCCGCGGCCTGCCCGTGCGCCCCTTCCTGCAAGCCTCCACGGGACCGTCGCTGATGCTCTTCGCGCGCCCCGAGATCGCCGACTTCGCCGACCTGCACGGCAAGCCCATCAGCGTGCTCAGCGCCGCCGGCCTCAGCGCCGAGGTCACCCAGCTCGTGCTGGAGAAACACGGCCTCGACCCGCGCGACGTGCAGCTCCTCCCCGCCGGCTCGGCCGCCGCGCAGATGGAGCAGCTCCGCCAGGGCCTCGCCGCCGCCACCCTCATCTCGCCGCCCTGGCCCATCACCGCCCGCCGCGAGGGCTTCCGCCTGCTCTCCAACACCGGCCGCGAGATCAGCTACCCCTTCGGCATCATGGCGACCCACGCCAGCCGCGCGGCCGACAACCCCGCCGAGGTGAAGGCCGTCATCCGCGCTATCCTCGACGGCAACCGCCTCATCCGCGCCGAGCGCGACGCCACGATCGCCTGGATCGCCCGCAAGTTCGAGGTCGAGCCCGACGTGGCCGCCGAGTCCTACGACATGGTGCTGGAGACGCAAAACGACGACGGCGCCATCCCGCGCGACGCCGTCGCCAACTACTTCCGCGTCCAGGAGGAAGACCCCGCCCTCCGCGACGTCCGCTACGAAGACGTCGTCGACACCCGCCTCCTGCAAGAGGTCTGGCGCGACACGGGCATCCGCTGACGCCGCTGCTCGCTCGCTGGCGGCGCGGGGTGCCGCGCCTGGGAGCCGATCGCGTAGGGGCGGGTTTCATGCCCGCCCGCGGCCGCCAGGTCGCCCGGCCGGGGCTGTCTACCGCCGGCCCACCGCGCGCCACCGGCGGCGCGGGTCAATATGGCTCGTACTCCCGCAGCCGCGGCATCACCTCCTCCGCGAACAGCCGCAGCGAGCGCGTCACCTGCTCCTCGCTGAGATACCCGAAGTTGAACTCGCCCAGCAGCGTATTGAACAGCCCCTCTTCCGCGCAGTGCCGCAGCGACGCCGCCACCGTCTCCGGCGAGCCAATCAGTCCGATCTGGTGCTCCCGCAGGTACGCTATGTCCGTGAAGTGCTCCAGCATGCGCGCGCCGTTCAGCTCGCCGGCCCGCCGCCGGTTCTCCGCCAGGCGCGTCAGCGGCTGGTTCTCCGTGAAGGCGTAGGTCCAGCTTGGCCCGCCGATCTCCCACGCCCGTTCGTCAGTCTCGTCCACGTAGATCAGCGTCCAGTAGTTGATGTTCGGCTTGCGCGGGTGCCCGGCCGCCTGCCATTGGCGCAGGTACTCGCGGTACACCCGCGCCGCATCCTCGCGCGGCAGGTACAGCACGTACCCCGTGTTGATTCCCTCCCGCGCCAGGTAGCTGAGCTGCTCCGGATTCCGCGTCTCCAGCCACACCGGCGGGTGCGGCTTCTGGACCGGCTCCATCTGTAGCGGCACGTCCGCGTAGTCGTGGAACGCCCCCTGGTAGGTGAATCCCGCCGGGCTGGCGCACGCCGCCTTCAGCACCTCGTAGCACTCGATCGTCCGCTCCCGCCGGTGTGCGTAATCGCCCTTGAACGGCGCAAACGTGTCCGGCTGCAGCCCCGATACCAGCCCCACCTCCAGCCGGCCCCCCGTCGCGTTGTCCAGCGCCACGATCTCTTCCACCACCCGCAGCGGGTCGTAGAACGGCGCCACCCAGCCCATCGCGCCCACCCGCATCTGCCGCGTCCGCGCCGCCGCCCCCGCCACGTACAGCGGCGGCGACGGGCTCCAGCTCTCGCGCGGGCTCGCGTGGTGCTCCACGCAGAAGCCATAGTCATAGCCAAGCTGGTCCGCCAGCTCCACCTCGCGCCAGAGCTGCGCCCAGCGCTCGGCCGGCGTCATCCCCGGCTTGCGCCAGATGTGCGTCATGTGGGCGAACTTCATGGCCGGTCCTTGCCCGCGGCAACCGCTGCCTGATTCGCGTCCCACTTCAGCGCGATCGGCTCGCCGCACGCCGGGCAGCGCCCCAGCTCGTCCAGCCGCGCCCGCGCCGCCGCGATCCACGGCGCCACCGCCCCCGGCCGGTCCTCGCGCGGCCCGCCGGAGTGCACCTGCGTCTCGTACAGCCGCTGGCCGCACCGCTCGCACAGCCACAGCCAGCCGTCCGCCTCGTCCGGCCGCCGCTGCCGCTCCACCACCAGCGTCCACGACCCTGGCGGCCGCCGCGGCGAGTGCGGCACGCCCCGCGGCAGCAGGAACGTCTCGCCCGGTCCCACCACCAGCAGCTCGCGCGTCCCGTCGTCCTTCAGATAGTGGAAGTGCAGCTCGCCCTCGATCTGGTGAAAGATCTCGTCGCCCTGGTTCACGTGGAACTGCAAGTCCTCCGTCGGCCCGTGCTGCAGCATCGTGATGTAGTCCGAGTCCTCCCACACCAGCCGACGCCGCACCCCCTCGCGGTCCCACTCCGCGCGGTGCCGGTCGACCAGCTCCTGCAAGTTAAACGTCTTCAGCGGCTGGACAAGCATCTGCGCCTCCCGTCCCTCAACGGCCCCTCGGCCCCGCCGCCCGGCTCCCAGCACTATACGCGCGCCCCGGCTGCCGGTCAATCGGGTTCTTGGAGCCGCCCACGTCGCCCCGGGCTCTGGCCCACGCGAGGCGCCGGTCGTCGCGCGGGCGTCAGTCGGGGCGAAACGGCGGCTGCGGGGGGGACGGCGGCGCGGGCGGCGCCGGCACGGCCGTTGACGTCGCACCCTGCGCCAGGTCCGCCAGCGCCCGCTGCGCCTCCTCTAGCACGGGGCTGGGCGCCCCCTCCGGCGTGGTCGCCCCGCTCTCCAGTAGTCGCCGCAGCGCCAGGGCGTGAGCCGTGGTCAGTGCCTCCGCCGCCGGCACGGCCACGTCCGGCTGCACGCCGCTGCCCTCCCAGTTGGTCCCCGTCACCGGGTTGATCGCTCGCCCAAACGGAATGAACGCCGCGAACCCATCTGCCAGAGGGACTAGCTCGCCAGGATTCGCCCCACCGCCGCTGACCTCGCCCACTATCGTCGCCCGTCCCCGCGCCTGGAGATCGTACGCGAACTCCTCCCCGGCCGAGAAGGTCTGCACGCTCGTGAGTACGTACACCGGCTTCTGCTCGCCGTATCGCCCGCCCGGCACGTCGGGCAAGGTCCACCACTCCTCGCTCCGGTCCCCCTCCCGGAAGTAGAAGGTGTTGAGCAGCACCGGCTCCGGGCCAAACAGGTAGCTGGCCAACAACTGGATCATCGTCGGGAAGCCCCCGCGGTTCTGCCGCAGGTCGACGATCAGGGCATCGGTGTGGGCGAGGAAGCCCATCGCAGCGGCGGCCGTCTCGCCGCTCCCCGCGTTCGTGTCGATGAAGGCGCGCAGGTCCAGGTAGCCGATATTGCCGGGCAGCCGCTCCACGCGGGCGAAGCCGTAGTTGATTAGCGGCCCAATGGCTTCGGGGCCGCCCGGCCCCGGCCCGCCTGGCGCCACGCCGAGCACGGGCACTGGCGCCCCGCCGTACTCCACGCCGAGGTGCTGGTCGCCGCTGATAGCGCGCATCTGTTGCGTCAGCAAGGCGGCGAAGCTGGCCGGATCGGCAATCGCATCGTACTCGCCGTTGGCCTGCCGCGTCGTCACATCCCGCGCCATCCGCGCGGCCACGTCGGGAAAGATGTACCGCGCCTGCAGTTCGCCCGCGAGGGCCTCGACCACCGCGGCCCGGACGCTGGCATCCAGGCTGGCCGCGAGCGGTGCCCCGCCCGAGCTGCCATCCTGCGGCGGTGACACCTGCGCCGCCACCTCCGCCGCCCACGTCAACCTGGCCGCCGCCTGGCCGCCACTCGCCCCGCTGCCGCCCACGGCGACGATCGCAACGGCGATGACCGCCCCGCCGAGTGCTCGCATCAGCCGGCTAGGTCTCCCACACAGCACGCCTACCACCTCCTCAGGCCGTCCACTCTCTTGCGGTTCCGCTCCTACCCCGGGGTGTCGCCAGTGCCGTTTTCGCCGCGCCCAGGCCCCGGCTTCAAGGAATAGCGGGGCCCGCCGCAACCAGGTGATCCTGGCAGGGAAAGCTGCCACTGCATCAGACCCACAAGCCGCCTACTAAGCGCCCGGCCTAGGCTATCCCGCCAAGGTACTGCCGCAAGCCATCGAGATGATCCAGTAGCCCGGCGATGGGTGGAGGCAGACGCGCAACCCTCTCGCTTGCAGAGTAACGTGGACTCAACCGCCACGTAACTCGATAGCCTCCGGCCATGTTATACACTCGGCGCTGGCGTAGCGCGCAGCGGTGCCGGCGGGCATCTCTCAACGCCATGCCTTGGGTGCTACGGCAGGGGTACACAAGGACCGGCCCGTATAGAGAGACTGCATACTGCTCGACGCCGAACACCCAGCACACCGGAGGCACCAAATGGTGCAACGGAAGCAGCTCGCGGGGCCTATCCTTCTGCTACTGTTGGCGTGGGCGGTATGTGTGTCGATCGCCCCGGCCGCCCCGCTCGCGCAGGTGTGCACGCCACGTCCCCACGTCGATGTCACCGTCGGGCACGGTGCCGACGACCGCCTGCAGATCGATATCGCGGCGAACGGCGCGGGCAATTTCCTACGCGAACTACGATTTGGTACCGCGACTGGGGCGCTGATCGACGTTGGGGACCGACGGAATGCACTAGGTGATTTCACCATCGCGCTCCCTCCCGGCACCCCACACACGACGTTCACCGTGAGGCAGATGGCTCCAGGTCAAGCCGTCACCGTGCCGCTGATCGTTGCCGACGGCTGCGGTGACTGGCCGACGTTCGTCGGGGGTGGCCCCAGTGCATTCCTGGGTCCGACACCTACTGCCACGCTGCGCCCCCCCGGGACGGCAACGCCGACCGTCACGTTTACGGCGACGCCGACCGCAACCCTCACACTTAGGACGACCTGGACCCCGACCGCGACCGCGACGATGACCCGGACAGCGACCCCAATGACCGGCATTATTGGTCCCCGAGCCTACGTGGCCAACTTCGGCAGCAACAGCGTCTCGGTCCTCGACATCGGCAGCAGTCCGCCCCACGTGGTGGCCACCGTGTCTATCGGAGTGACGACCGCCCTCGGTTTCCTACCCCGTGCCCCGCGCGACGTGGCTGTTACACGGGATGGTCGCCGCGCCTACGTGACACACGATCAGGCCGAAACTATCTCCATCATTGATACTGCCACGAATCAACTTGTCAACACCATCCAAGTGCCCGCTTCGAGTTTTGGACGGATCGTCGCGAGCCCCACCTTCGACCGGGTCTACGCGGCGAACGAAACCCAGGGTGGCGTGGTCATCATCGACACCAACACGAACCAGGTCGTAGCTCGTGTAGCGCTCGGAGGAGTGCTTGGCGGAGGCGGAGCCGGTATTGCCTGGGACCTCGCCGTGGGCCACACTGGCAGCCCCGTCTTAGCTGTTACCGGCGATAACGCGTTGTGGACGGTGTCCGAGACCAGCGGCGTCGCATCGTCCTCGCCCATCGAACTCATCAATGGCGCGGTGGCAGACGGCGTCGCGGTCGAGCCGGTCAACCCGCTGGGCGTATATCAAGGAGCAACCTGGATCTCCGGTAGCCGCATCCACCCGATCTTGGGGCAGGACTATGGCGTATGGCGCTTCCCGACGCTGCCGCCTGATACCCTATCGGATCATTTCCAGCCGTTCACTGCTCAGAGGGGGTCGGGGCGCATGGCGGTCACCCAGCTGGGCACGCGGGTGCTCGTCGTGAATACAGACTCGCAAACCCTGTCGGTGCTGAACTATGCGCGCGGCGAGATCGTTCACTTGCCTGTAGGGAGCGGGCCGCGCGCCGTCGCCGCGTCGCCGGACGGTACGCGCGCCTACGTCACGAATGCGCTGGGCGGTAATGTAGCCGTCGTCGACAACGTCGCATGGCCCCCGGTAGTCCTCACTGCCGTACCTGTGGGCCTGAGTCCGCAAGGCATTGCCATCAAGCCATAGCGGCCTGCCGGTGGTTCCCGCATCCAAGAGCCATCGGCTACCCATGCAGCAGTAACTTAACCGCCTGGAAGTTCGGTCCGGAAGTCGCTCCTACAAGAATGGCACCGCCCCCGGCTAAAGGCTCCCAACACCGCCGCGGTCACGATGCCCGCGACCCAGTACATGCAACGGCCGCGACCCGGATTCTCCAAGCTGCCCTTGTACGGTCTATCGCCTCGCCGCTGACAGCGATCACTGCTCTTCTCAGCCAACCGAATGAACGTGGCGAGGTATTAGCCTCGCCCCGCCGCCCCTCAGCGGCCGCCGCCCCGACCCACTCGCGCCCCGCCACATCCCCCCCGCCGGACGCTCGCCTCCTGTCCATCATCTTCCTCAGTAGGAGCCGCGGCGCCGCGTCTGCCACTTTGCCGCCCGCCAGTCCTCGGGCGCCGCTCGCCAGGAGGCATCAAGAGCCGCGAAACCGATCAGCAAGCAGTGCGAAACGATTAACCCTCAACGTACCGTTTTCCGCGGAAATCCGCCAAACAGGGGCTAACCGTTTAATCGTTCCTCGGACAATTCGAGCGCCGCGGCGCCAGCCTCACGAGACCAGGACTGCCGCCAGGCCGTGGGTTGCCCCGCCGCGGAACCCGGCGTAGAATCGGGGCCAACCGACCACGGAACCGTCGCAGAAAGGGAAACACTGATGCTGAGCGCGAACGATATCCGCGGCATGTATGCGATCCCCCCCACCCCGGCCAAGCCCGGCGCCGACCGCTGGGACGCCACCGACACCGTCGACCTCGACGAGACGGCGCGCCTCACCGAGCGGCTCATCCAGGAGGGCGTCTCCGGCTTCATGGTGCTCGGCACCACCGGCGAGTGCGCCACCCTCAGCCAGGAGGACTATGAGAAGTACGTCGACTGCTTCCTCGCGACCGTAAACAAGCGCGTCCCCACCTTCGTCGGCACCACCGCCCTCGGCACCCATGAGATCGTCCGCCGCATCCGCTTCGTCCGCGAGCGCGGCGCCGACGGGATGCTCCTCGGTATGCCCATGTGGCAGCCCTGCACCATGGAGATGGCCGTCCAGCACTACGCCACCATCTCCGAGGCCTTCCCCGACTTCCCCATCATGATCTACGCGAACCCGCGCGCCTTCCGCTTCGACTTCCCGCCCGCCTTCTGGCGCCAGATCGTCCAGCGCGCACCCACCGTCGTCGCGGCGAAGTACTCCGAGGTCGGCCGCTACCTGGCCGTCCTACGGGCCTCGCAGGGACGCATCAAGTTCGTCCCGGTCGACGGCGCGGCCTACGCCTTCGCCCGCCTCGCCCCCGAGGCGACCACCGTCTGCTGGGCCACCTCCGTCGCCATGGGTCCCCAGCCCGCGATCGCCCTCATGGACGCCATCCTGGCCGGCGACTGGGACCGCGCGAAGCAGGTGGCCGACGACATCGCCTGGGCGGCCGAGCCCTCGCACACCATCTCGGGCGACCAGGCGGTCTTCGCCTCGTACAATATCCAGCTTCATCGCTACGAGCAGGAGACCGCCGGCTACATCCCCTTCTATCCGATCCGTCCGCCCTACAACTACATGCCGGAGGAGTTCATCGAGCGCGCCCGCGAGACCGGCCGGCGCTGGGCACAGATCCGCGAGAAGTACGCTGTCGCCCGCCTCGCCGCCCGCTAGCGGCCGGGCGCCCGTCCCCCTCTCCCCCTGGGAGAGGGCCGGGGTGAGGGCGCCCGTCCCCCTCTCCCCCTGGGAGAGGGCCGGGGTGAGGGCGTCTTACCCCCTCTCCCCCTGGGAGAGGGCCGGGGTGAGGGCACCGCTCCCCCGCTCCCCCAGCATTGGGGGACCAGAGGGGCCGCGTCTTCTCTCCCTTCCCTGATAGGGAAGGGGGGTGGGGGTTAGGTAGGCCGGGGGCCTGGGGAGTATTCCCCCAGCCCTTCCCCTTCTTTGTACCGGGGGCTTGGTCCCCCAAAGGAGGCATGGTCATGGAGGTCTGGATTCGCCAGAGCATGCCCTACCACTGCGAGGCCGACGCCCTCATGCCCTTCCCCGTCCCCGGCTGGATGTGGGACCGCGCCCTCGGCGAGCAGCTCTACGCCGACCGCATGCGCTTCATCCGCCGCGTGGACCAGCTCGGCTTCGATGGCATCATCTTCACCGAGCACCATTACGGCCCAAACGGCGGCCTCACCCCCTCGCCCACCATTATGCTCGCCGCCGCCACCCAGGTCACCGAGCAGATCAAGCTCGTCACGATGGGCATCGCCCTCGCCCTCTATCCCCACCCGGTGCGCGTGGCCGAAGAGCTGGCGATGGTCGACAACCTCTCCCACGGCCGCCTGGTGCCCGGCTTCATCAGCAGCGGCGGCCAGAACATGTACGCTTACGGCGTGCCCGTCCACGAGGAGCGCGGCCGCTACCACGAAGCCTACGACCTCATCATCAAGGCCTGGACCGAGGAGAACCCCTTCGCCTGGCACGGCGAGTACTTCGACTACGAGTGCGTTTCCATCCTGCCGCGCCCCGTGCAGGTGCCGCACCCCGAAGTCTGGACCACCGCCACCGCCGCCGAGAGCATCCAGTGGGCCGCCGAGAAGCGCATCCGCTTCATCTCCCACGGTCCCACCAGCGAGGTGGCCGAGCGCCTGGCCTACTATCGCCAGTACGCCGAGAGCGCTTGCGGCTGGACGCCCGCGCCCCGCGACACCGGCATGGCGCGCGAGTTCTACATCGGCCCCACGCGCGCCAAGGTCGAGGAGATGGTGGACCAGGTGTTCACCCGCGACCGCGCCAGCGACTACCCGTTCATCTTCGAGCACCCGAAGCTGGCCGAGCTGGAGCGCGAGCGCTACAAGGTGCGCACCTACGACTACCTGACCACGAAGAAGTCGTTCCGCGGCGCCTCGTGGAACGCCGAGGGCATGCGCAGCGGCCAGTTCCTCGTCGGCGACCCCGACAGCCTCACCGAGCAGATCATCGCCCAGCAGCGCGCCACCGGCGCGGGCGTGCTCGTCATCCGCCCCGAGCTGGGCGAGATGAGCCTGCAGGAGGTCGGCGATGGCCTGCAGCTCTTCGCCCGCGAAGTCCTGCCCGTCCTCCGCAGCATTTGAGCGCGCCGCGGTCAGGCGGTCGCGGCGCCCACCCCGATCTGGTAGAAGCGCCGCGCGTTCTCGCCCAGCAGCAGTGGCTTGTGCTCCGGCCGCAGGTCGTCGCGCTCCTCGATCTCCTCGATCTCCTCGCGGCAGTTGTCCAGCGCGATCTCGTGCGGGAAGTCCGACGCGAACATGAACGGCTCCGGCCCCACCCGCTCGATCGCGTAGGCCAGGCCCTTCTCGTTGCCCTCGCACCCCACGAACACCCGGCCGCTGCGGAAGTAGGCCTCCGGCCTCTGCTGGAGCGACAGGCCGCCGTACTCCAGCTCGCGCTCCAGCCGGTCGATCACCAGCGGGATCCAGTCGGTGCCGCCTTCCAGGAAGCCGACGCGCAGCCGTGGGAAGGCGTCGAAGACGCCGTCCACGATCATGCCCGTCGCCGCGACCATGAGCGGTACCGGCATGCCGAGCGCCCGCGTCGCCGGGAACACCGTGAAGGTGTTGAAGCCGAGATTGATGTAGCTACCGCCGTGGACGGCCAGCGCGCAGTCCAGCCGCTGGGCCTCCTCGTAGATCGGCCAGTACTCCTTGTGGCTGACGTGGCGGGTAAGCCCGTTCGACGGGATCATCGCCCCGACCATCCCCAGCTCCGTCACGGCCCGGCGCAGCTCCGCCACCGCGCTCGGCGGGTCCTGCATGGGGATCAGCGCCACGCCCTTCAGCCGCGGGCTGACCTGCAGGTACTTCGCGTGCAGCCAGTTGTTGTAGCTGCGCGCATACGACGCCGCCCAGTCCGGGAAGGCCACGTGGCCGTAGGCCAGCCCCTGCGTGGGATACAGAACCGACCACTCGATGCCCGTGCGGTCCAGGAACTCCAGCCAGCGCTCGGCCCCGATCGTCGGGTCGAAGGTGCCCTCCTTGCGGGGCAGCCCGTTCGGCGTGTGGAAGGCGTCCAGCGTCGGCAAGAGCTGACGATACGTGATATAGCCCCGGTTGCTGAACGGCGGCTCGATGAACTCGTTCAGCTCCTGCTCGTTCTCCATCACGTGGCCATCGGCGTCCGCGTACCGCATCGCCATGTCCCTTCCTCCGTTCCGCCCCTGCGCTTCCCTCATCCGCTCCAGCGAGCCGCCTCACCAGTGCGGCTCCCGGACCCGCCGCATTCTAGCGCGCCCCGCCCCGCCAGGCACGCTCGGCCGTGCGCCCGCCGGCAGCGGTTCCCCGCTATGATGTGCATGCACCGCCGGATCACGGAAGGAGGACCCTATGGCAGAGGAATGGGCAACCCTCCAGGCGTGGCCGACCGCGACCCTCGAGCGCCTAGGCGACACCGGCGTGGCGCGCCTGACCTTCAATCGGCCCGAACGGCGCAACGCCCTGAACCCGGCGCTGGTCGAGGAAGTCCTGGCGGCGCTAGAGCGCGTGCGCGCCGACAAGAGCCTGCGCGTCGTCATCACCCGCGGCGCCGGCCCGTCCTACTGCTCGGGCCTCGACCTCTACTTCCTGCGCGCCTACAGCGCCGAGCCGCCCGGCGACTGGGACCGGCCCAGCCCCACCGTGCAGCTCTTCCACGCCATCCGCGAGTTTCCCCGCATCATGATCGCCCAGGTCCACGGCTACTGCCTGGGCGGCGGCCTGGCGCTCATGAACTCGCACGACCTCGTCGTGGCGGCCACGAACGCGCAGATCGGCATGCCCGAGATCCTGCGCGGCAGCTTCGGTCAGATGGCGACGAGCACGCTGTTCCACGCCGGCATCCCGCTGAAGAAAGCCGCCCTTATCCAGCTCAGCGGCCAGAACCTCTCCGGCGCCGAGGCCGACCGCCTGGGCCTCGTCTCGCTGGCCGTCGAGGAGAGCGAGCTGGAGGCGACGGTGACCGCGCTGGCGACAGAGATCGCCTCCCGCCACCCGGCCACGCTCGCGCACGCCAAGATCGCCGTCCAGATGGGCCGTGACCTGACCCTCCAGCAGGCCATGCAGGTGGACCAGCTCGTCGGCGCCCGCCAGCGGCTCGCCGTCGACCCGCTCGCCCACGTCGAGGACTACCTGCACTCGCAGAAGGGCCGCGCCAACCGCATCTACCGCCGCCCCGACGCCTGAGCGCGCTACCCGCGGCCAACGAACGGCATCTTCGTCGCCATGACCGTCAGGAACAGCACGTTCGTGTCGAGCGGCAGGCTCGCCATGTAGACGACCGCGCTCGCTACGTGCGCCAGGTCCATGCGCGGCTCGACCGCGATCGTGCCGTTCGCCTGCAGCACGCCCTGCGCCATGCGCGCCGTCATCTCGCTCGCGGCGTTCCCGATATCGATCTGCCCGCAGGCGATGTCGTACGTCCGGCCGTCGAGCGCGGTGGATTTCGTAAGCCCCGTGATCGCGTGCTTCGTCGCCGTGTAGGCCACCGAGTTCGGCCGCGGGCTGTGCGCCGCCATCGAGCCGTTGTTGATGATCCGCCCACCCATCGGGTCCTGGCACTTCATCAGCTTGAACGCCTCCTGCGTACACAGGAACGCACCCGTCAGGTTCACGTTCACCACCGCCTGCCACTGCTCGAAGGGCAGGTCCTCGAGCAGGCCAGAAGCGTTCGTGCCGGCGTTGTTGAACAGCAGGTCCAGCCGCCCGAACGTCTCCTTCGTCCTGGCGAACAGCGCGCGCACCGCCGCGGGGTCGCTCACGTCCGTGGGCACCGCCAGCGCCCGCCCACCGGCCGCCTGTCCCTCGGCCGCCGTCTGGTCCAGCAGCGCCGCGCGCCGTCCCGCAAGCACAACGGCGTATCCTTCCCGCATCAGCGCCAGCGCGACCGCCTTCCCGATCCCGCTGCCCGCCCCTGTCACGATCGCCACCTTACCGGCCGCATCCATTCGCCGCTCTCCTCCTGACCGCGTCGGTCGTCCCCCCGTTGGCGGTTCCAATCGTACTCCCTCCGCGCCACGCGACACCCGCGGTCGCGCCGCGTTGTTTGACGTTGGCCCGTCCACGCGCTAAGGTGAGCTAACCCGGATCGGAGCCGTGTTCAGCGAGAAGGAGAGCGCGCGATGGCAGTTGCAACGCTGCGGGACGAGCTACGGGCGGCCGTCGAGAGCCGCCATTCCCGCTTCCACCCGTACTACCAGCTCTGGCGCGAGGGCAAGCTGCCCCGCGAGGCCATCGCTGGGTGGGTGCAGGAGCATTACCACTTCACGAAGGACATCCCCTGGCTGAACAGCGTCATGCCTACCCGCGTGCCGTACGAGGACGTGCGCGCGGTGTACCACGAGAGCGCCGCCGAGGAGATGGACCCGCGCGATCCGCACATCAACATCCTGCTGCGCTTCGGCGAGGCGATGGGGCTCGACCCCGAGGCCGTGAAGCGCTCGAAGCCGCTCCCCACCACGCAGGCGCTCCTCGACTGGATCTACATCATGGGCACGCAGCGCTCCATGGTGGAGTGCATCGCTGGCATGCAGATCGGGCTGGAGTCGCAGCCGCCGCAGCTCTATGGCGACATCGTGCCGGCCCTCAAGGAGAAGTACGGCTGCACGGACGCCCAGATCGCCTACTTCCCCGTCCACGTCGAGGCCGACACGGAGCACGGCGGCCGCGCCTACAACCTGGTCGAGAAGTACGCTCGCAGCGAGGAGCAGCGGCGGCGGGCAGTGCTCGCGGCGCGGGAGGGCGCCGAGAAGCGCTGGCTCTACATTGACGGGATCTATATCCACTACGTGCTCGGCTACAAGCTCACCGACGCGCGCTGGGACGAGTTCCAGGGCGAGCACGGCCCCAGCCCGTTCTACAGCGCCGTGTACTAGCCGGCTACGCGCGGCGCCGGCCGCGCCGCGCGCTGCGGCCGGCGCTCCCGAGCGCGGCGGGCGCCACGAGCAGCGTCAGGAGCACAAGCGGCCAGAGACGCCCGCGGCGCAGATCGTAGTTGGCCAGGAGCGCCGACCACGATTCCCGCGCCACGTAATGGCCGAAGAGAAACTCAAAGGCGACCGTGGCCGCGGCCCAGCCCGCCCCCACGGCCACGAGTTCCCCCCGCGAGGCGCGAGGTGCGAGCCGCCGCA
>Ga0070741_10011353_pt1 | contig 16469 bp, 11 predicted proteins | sample Coa_R1_4_FD_66440 | JGI IMG/M metagenome (GOLD analysis project Ga0070741, IMG submission 66440) | Surface soil microbial communities from Centralia Pennsylvania, which are recovering from an underground coalmine fire - Coalmine... | ecosystem: Environmental > Terrestrial > Soil > Unclassified ...
ACGAGGTGGACATTCAAGGCGCCCTCTTCAATGCAGACACAGTGGGGACATTTCTAACACTCGGCGGCGCCAAGCCTTACCTTTACGGATACGAGCCGAACTACCTCCAGGACGAGCTCAAATGCTCGTGGGGCAATCTCATGATGCTTCAATTGAACCCAAACAACGACCAATTGAATCGTCTGTCCGGTTACCATGCCGCCCAGCTCATCAACAAGGAATGGATGCAGCCGATAGATGATGTGCACGACATATTCCGAGTAACCATAAAGCAAGGTACATCGACGCTGTCATCTGTGGTAAGCGTCTATGCCGTGCGACGGCCTGATAAACAATGGGCGCTACTTGCAATTAACAAGGATCCCAGGCGGACAGCCCGACTCAACGTGCGGTTCAACTTCTCCAATGGGCAGCGGCAAGTGACCTTTGCAGGCGACGTCGATGTGATTCAGTTCTCGCGAGATCAGTATGTGTGGCACGATGACGGACCAAATGGCCATCCAATTCGCAGCCTTCCGCCTGCTCGCTTTAGGCGCAAACTATCTTCATTCTACGAACTGCCGCCGTATTCACTCACCGTTCTTCGGGGCAAAATTGCAGATTGATGTATTGCAATCCATCGCCCGCTAGGTTTTCCGTTGAATCAAATTCGATGCCGCCGCGCCCGGCGTTTCATTTGTTGAACATTCCCGCAAACCACCCTTTTCTCTGGGACTTCAAAGCTTTCTGGAACTCCTCCTTTACAAAGTTGGCGTCCCTCGCGTGAGCCATCGCGTCCATCAGACTGATGCGATCAGCCAGAAGCAACTCGATAAGACTGTCGTCCACGGTATGCATGCCGTCGGCATGTCCGATTTGAATCAGTCCGGGAATCTGGGAAAGCCGCCCGTCCCGGATACACGCCGCGATTCCCGAGTTCACGGTCATCAATTCCGTGGCCAACACCAGGCCTGACTGATCGCTTCGCGGCAGTAGATACTGGCACACCACTCCCAACAGCGACCAGGCAAGTTGGGAACCGACGAACTGCTGGCCTTCCTTTGGAAAGGCATCAAGGATCCGGCCAACGGCCGTTGGCGCGTCGTTGGTGTGCATGGTTCCAATCACAAGGTGCCCGGTTTCCGCCGCCGTAATCGCAGTTTGGATCGTCTCGGGGTCCCGCATCTCGCCTACAACAATGACGTCCGCATCCTGTCTCAATGCATTCTTGAGGGCTGACGCGAAATCGCGCGCGTCAGCACCGACCTCGCGCTGGTTCACCAGGCTTCGCCCCTGCGAGTGAACAAATTCGATCGGGTCTTCAATACTGACAATGTTGACCGAACGCCGTCTGGCTATTGTCTGGGCCATGCTCGCCAGTGTTGTGCTTTTGCCTTCACCGCTCGCGCCCGTCACGAGTATCAAACCGGCTCTCTCGTCACACCACTTGTCCAATATAGGAGAATGTCCCAAGGAATTGAGATCGCCGACCTCAGAGGGAATACGTCGAAAATTGGCCTCAACCGCACCGGACACATAGCACGCGTTTCCGCGATAGCGCCCGAGATCACCAACCTGCAACGCGAAGTCAAGCTGCCATTCATTTTCGAGCTTCGACCGTTGTACATCCTTCAAGGCCTCGATCACTAGCCTCCTTGTGTCCTCCGCGGATAGCGCCTCTTCCGTCAGCGGCTGGATGACACCGGATACTCGAATCATCGGCGGCGCCCCGGCTGTCAAATGGAGATCAGAAGCGCCCTTCTGCACCGCAAGCAGCAGAAAATCGATCAAGTCATGTTTCTCCATAAGGATTTACATGGTGCGGAGAACTCGTCTACCCGATTCCCCTCATGGCGCGACGAAGCTCGGCTTCATTGCTGACTGAAGCCATGGCGGTCGCTTCCGTGATGATCTTGGCTTGGAGAGCTTTGATCGTCGATTGCAAAAATGAAACGGCGGCAGGGTCCGATCCTCGCCCGATATACTGATCAATGCTCTGTAACTCGCGTCTCGCGATCCAGTCGCGCATGGCACCCGCATTTTCGACGTGTTCCACCAGCAAATGCAAACCTCCGTCAGCAGATTCAACCAGCTTCTGGCAGAGAATGCCAGAGAGTTGGTTTGCCAGCAGGTTCGTGCCATGCTTCGCGTGTTCGGTCGGGAAAAGATTCAAATAGCGCTCCATCGTGTCCGCAACCTTCTCGGAATGCATGGTTGAAAGAACGAGATGCCCGGTTTCCGAAGCCTGGAGGGCCGTCAACGCCGTCTCGTAATCGCGAACCTCGCCAAGAAAAATGACGTCCGGTGCCTGACGAAGCGCGCTCCGCAACCCGGTCGCAAAAGTCCCGGTGTCACGTCCCACCTGTCGCTGCGTAAAATGACAACGATTGCTGGTGAACTGATACTCGATCGGGTCCTCGATCGTTACGATATGCCGCACCTGGTTCTCGTTCATCCATTGAAGGAGGGACGCGATGGTGGTGGATTTCCCCGAGCCGGTCGGTCCCGTCACAAGAATCAGGCCGTGCTCGCGCGCGGCCCATCGGGTCAGGAGCCACTCGGGTGCTCCGAGCGCGTTTAAGCCAGGCACATTGGTCTTGATCCGGCGCAGGACCGCACCGAGACGGCCCATGGTGCGGTGCAGGTTTACGCGGTAACGCGTATGCGTGGGCGAGATAAAGCCGCTGTCGCGATCCCTGTCGCCGTCGCCTTGCGCGTTCGCGCCACAAGCCTGCCAGAAGGCGCCCATGTCCACGACCGATAGCGGTTCCTTGCCGAACACAATGATTTGTCCATTGATCTTTAGCCGTGGAACCTCGTTCTCCTGGAGGAAAACGTCACTCGCCTGCTGCTGCTCCGCGGCGTCGAGAATGCTGTCGATGTTTTGCGACATGCCTCCCAACTTCTACCACGCGCGGATAGCTGGCAAACATTGCCTGGCTGATCTGCAGCCCGGGCTATTATCGCTCGGTTGCGGCAGAAAGCCCAGGCACGACGACGGACCAAACGGTCACCTGACGCGAGCCCTGCCGCGTGCTCGCTTTACGCGGAAAAGGTCTTCATTCTACGCGCTCTCGTGCTTGATCAGGCGTTTTGTTCATCATCGACTATGGCGTCTGCTTCGAACTCGACCAACCAGTCGGGATCAATAAACCGTGTTATCTGCATAATCGTGTTCGCGGGTCGAATCTCGCCAAAGAACTCGCCGTGCACTGCGGCCACTGCCTGCCAATCCTCGATCCTCACGAGAAGAGTGCGAGTGCGAACCACCTGCCGTAGCGACACGCCAGCTTTCTCCAAGGCTGCAGCAATGATCTCAAGGCATCGCCTGGCCTGGGTTGCGGCATCTCCAACGCCAACGGTGCGCCCGTCCGGCCCAAGTGGAGCAGTTCCGGAAACTGCAACCACATTTCCGGCGCGCACCGCTCGTGAAATTCCAACCTTCGGTTCGTATGGGCTGCCACTGGAGATGAGTTTGCGCATGATTATACCTAACGAGGATCGAACGAATTTAGAATCTACCAGTGGACGAAATAGCCCGCGAGTGCGAACACCGCCCGCAAGCTTTCGGAGTTGGCTCCGTCGCTCGATTACCCTTCGACTTCAATGGATACTTCATAGTTATCCATGAGATTGTATTTAACGCGCAGCTTCACATCGCTGCCGATTTCCACGACAGATCGAGGGTATCGCCCGGTTCCTTTCTCATTGCGGTCGGCCCGTAAAATAAATGCTTGGCGCCCGCAAATGCGGCACGGCACGATGCTGACACTTACCAAGCCTTCCTATTCATGCGCTTCCAATCGAGTACAGCCTGCTGGAACAGCATATGGCTCGGATAGTCGAACGTTCAGCGTGCCCGGGCAAAGCTTTATCCCGGTCTTTCGCCCATAGTGTGTACTGAGTTTCTCGATCCACGTTCCAAGGTCGCCGACACCGCTCTCAATCTTACCTGGTAGGACTTTCATCTGTCGGTCAACCAGCCTTCAGATTACGCACGCGTCCTCGCATTGTTGAGGATCACTCGGCAGCGCGGCATTAATGACTCCTTTGCGCTTGTGCTTACACCCGCACGGGCACACTGGCGGTGCGCTCGAGTTTGCCCCAGCTGACCCATGCGCCTTTGATCGCGCGCAAGATTGCTTTCCAGATGCAATAGCTGAGCATCGGACGGTAAATCAGGCGCATCGGTAAAATGCGCCAGGCGCGCAGGATCGGTTCCCGCTCCAGAATGCAGGCGAGCGTGGCCAGCAGAACGTCCATCGCAAGGAAAATGATCACGAATGGCAGCACCGCATTCCACGCGCCGAATGGTAAAGAGGCAAGCAGGAACAAATCTACCATCGGCGTGATGGCTACGAGAATGATCTGGAAAAACCAGACGCCAGGCAAACTAAACCAGCCGAGCGCGCGATAGTTCCAGTTGAACACCATGTCGCGATGTTTCCAGAGACATTGCAACGTGCCATAAGCCCAGCGAAATCGCTGCTTGGCGAGGGTGCGCACGCTTTCGGGCGCTTCTGTCCACGCGATTGCGTCGGGCACATAAACGATCCGCTGTCCATGTCTGTGTAACGAAAGCGTGAGATCGGTGTCTTCAGCCAGTGTCTGCAGACTCAGGCCGCCCGCTTGATCGATCGCAGCTTTGCGAACCGCGCTGATGGCGCCAGGCACGACGGTGATGCAATCCCATCGGTTGTAAGCGCGCCGGTCCAGATTAAAACCGCAGGTGTATTCCAGCGCCTGGCAACGTGCGATGAACGTGCGCAAGTTCCCAACTTTCGCGTGACCCGATACCGCGCCGATGCGCTCATCGGCGAATGGTTCCAGCAGCCGCACAAGCGTATCGCTCTGGCATTGAGTATCGGCATCGATGAAAACAACGATGCCATGACGGGCGGCCGCGAGGCCCCATCGGAGAGCCCGCGCCTTCCCGCGATTGTCCTGTTGCAATAGGCGAATGCGCGGATCATTGTTCGCAACACGCTCAACTTCCGCGGCAGTTTCATCACGGGACCCATCATCGACGACAACGACTTCGATTTCGCCTTTGTAGTCTGTGGCAAGAAGCGTGCGCAAAGTTTCGGCGATCACTTTGCCTTCGTTGTAAGCAGCGATCACTACGCTGATCGGCTCTGCAAAATCTGTCTTCGGCCCGCGCTTAAAACAATGGGCGAGCCAAATGACGACCAGCGTACGGACGACCACAAGCGCCGTCGCGACGATCATGAACGCCCAGAGAAATTCCTCGATAGTGTGGTAAACGCGAAATCCGGTGCTGCTCACTAGGCGAGCAAGCGATCGTCCATTGTTTTGCACCACCGGCATGACTGCGTCGCGCGTCGTGCCCAGAAGCGTGCTCAACGGGACCACGGTGTCGCCGCGCGTATGAAGCCAATCCAAGATGCGTGGGAGCGCCTCCACTGTCTGCGACCGGTCACCGCCCGCGTCGTGCAGCAAAATGATGCTTCCATCACGCCGCTGTTGTTTCACACGCTGCACAATGATGTCTGCTCCAGGCTTCGCCCAGTCTTGCGGATCGATACTTTCAAGAACGACGAGATAGTTTAAGTCTTCCGCAATTTTCAGCGGACTCAGTTCGGTCAATTGTGTCGGACTCGTATCTGCCTCATAAGGCGGGCGGAAGAATGTGGTGGCGCGGCCTGTTATTGTTTCGAGCAAGAGCTGCGTTGCGTTCAGCTCCAGCCGGATATGCTCGGGCCAGCAGAGCGCCAGGTTAGGATGATAATAAGTATGGTTCCCAATCTCGTGTCCTTCGTTGACGATGCGCCGCACCAGCCCCGGATAACGTTCCGCGTTCACTCCCACCAGGAAAAACGCGGCTTTCACGTTTGCCGCCTTGAGAACGTCTAAAATCTGCGGCGTCCATCGCGGGTCAGGGCCGTCGTCAAAAGTGATCGCGACCTGATGCTCACCGCCGGCGCCTTGATGATAAAGCGTCGGGAATTCTGCAAACCTCACGTATTTCGCCGTGAGATAGCCATCGGCGTCCACAGCAAGCTTTCGTAATCCATCGGTGCGATCCTCGTCTACAGTTACAATCTCACCGTCGCCGACATCAGTTATTGTGTCGGTTGATTTTATCCGTTCGAGTGCCTGCCGCGTTTGCTCGTCGAGTTTAAAATCCCGTGGGACATTTAACGCATCCCAAATCGCAGGATCTTCGCTGCCGAGCCGATAAAGCGCAAAGCCGCCGGCCTTTTTGTCGCGCACCTCGCGCAGCTGGTTAAGAAAGGTCACTGCATCCAGAAACCAGACGGCATGCTCCTTCTCTTCATCCTGGAAATAAAAATACGGGCTGTAAGCCGGTCCCCGAACTTCCGCGCTCTTGATTTCGGCATCGTTGGCACGACTCATCGCTTCCGAAAAACTGATCATCTCGGCTTTTTTTGCGCCAATCGTCCAATCGTATCCGTAGTTACCAATTGCGAAGATCCATTGTTTGGTGTCGGAATCTTCCAGCAGCACATGGACCCATCCTTCAAACCACGAACGCGACGCCACCGGCCCGGGTGGATCTGTGTCCGACGTTTCATCAAACAACATCGCTACAAAACGATCGACGTTGTCGGAAAGCGCATCGAAATCGATGTAATCCAGCTCCTGACTGGGCTGAACGCACAGCCAAAGCTCCTTGTTATTGTCGTGCAAGACGTCAGCGAATTTGTCGATAAATCCGGTGATGTCTTTTTTGTAAGCCGGGTCGATTTGCTGCCAGTCGACCACCACGCCTGCCGCCTTCGCGTTGCGCAACACGGAAAGCACTCGCTCGATAAACTGGTCCTGCCGTTGGGCCGGTCCGTGCGCGAGATTTTCAATCGCTTCGGGCTGCCACGTGTCGCCGACCAGGTTTGTCAGCAGCGGCATCAGCGCAATCCCCTTGCTTGCGGTCAGTTTCGACAGCCGGGTGTCTCCATCGATTTGTAAATCGCCCAGACCATTGATCACCGTCATCCATTCCGGACAAAGATGTGTAATCTGTCCGGCATGTTGCTCCAGTGACGCGTAGCTGTACGGATCGCCGTTCGCATAGAACGCCAGACGCACTTCGTTATTGGGCGATTTCTTGCGCGGCCGTGTAGTCGTCGGCACGGGCGCTGCGCCGGCGAGCTTCTTGGTCGCCTGTCGCGCCGCGGCGAATTTCTGCCAGAGCAACGAGCTTGGAGACAATTGGTCCGCGGGGTTCTGCTTTTGCAATGCTCTCAACTGGCCCTTCAACTGCCGCAAGGAAAACGGCACATTCAGTTTCGGCGCAACGAAAAGCGTCTGAACGAACACGACCGTCGCCAGGAAAAACAGTACGCCCGCAATGAGCAGGGTCAGGCGTAGCCGCGGCCAGCGCTTTCCCGTGGGATCGGAGAAGACGAACGGTGTAACTTCTTCTGGAGGGAACTGCTGCATGCGGTGCCTATAATCGCCCAAGCACGGAAATAATAAAATCGGATTCCGTTATTCGATGTTTGTCATTCCAACCGAAGGAAAGGAATCTCTTAAATACCAGAGTTTTCTCGACTTCGCTCGACATGGCAGGCGGAGTTGATGTTCAATGCACTTCAATGCTTATCGAACCCGACACACTCCCCACTGGACACGCCGGTATCGCCGCGCGTTTAAAAAAAGGTCCTACGATCCATTCCAGCGCGTGGATTGTGCCAGGCGCAACGGTGATTGGCGACGTGATTCTGGAAGAAGAATCGAGCGTTTTGTACGGCGCTGTGCTTCGTGGCGATATCAATCGCATCATCATCGGCCCGCGATCGAATATCCAGGACAATGCCGTCGTTCACGTCGACACAAATTATCCAACAACCATGGGTGAATTGGTCACCGTCGGCCACACCGCTGTGGTACACGCATGCACGATCGACAATGAAGTGCTGGTCGGCATGGGCGCTATCATTCTCGACGATGTGGAAGTCGGTGCGCGCTCGATTATCGGCGCAAACGCGCTCGTCACCATCGGGACCAAGATTCCGTCAGGCTCGCTCGTGCTCGGATCGCCGGCGAAAATCCGCCGTCAACTGAACCTCGACGAACAAAAGGACATCGCCCGATGGGCGTGGAGCTACGTCGAAACAGCAAAGCAATACCGCGAGTTTTACTGAACCACTTGCAGCCGCAAAATCGGAAACAATAGTCAGTTCATGAGAACTATGTTCGGTTCCGCATTAGCTACGCTGTTGGCGATGGCGTTGCCGTTGATGCAGTCACCTGCGGAAGGGACGCAGGCCGTCGACATGCGTCTTTATCCTCCAACGACCATTGAATGGAAAACAGGGCCAGCGGGTTTGCCTCCCGGCGCAAGGATGGCTGTACTCGAAGGCGATCCGACGAAAGAGGGCCCGTTCGTAGTGCGTTTTAGGTTTCCTGACGGCTATCATATCGCGCCGCACACCCATCCAAAAACCGAGCGGGTCACTGTGATTTCGGGTGCTCTTTATCTCGCAACCGGAGAAGCGCTCGATCGCGAAAGCGCCAAAAAACTTCCGGCCGGTTCGTTTGGTTACTGGCCTGCCGGCATGAAACACACGGCATGGTCTGAAGGTGAAACAGTCATCCAACTTCATGGCGTCGGACCATGGCAGATTAATTATGTGAATCCAGCCGACGATCCGAGGAACGCGAAGAAATGATTTTGTCATCCCGAACAAAGTGAGGGATCTCTCGCAGGATGATTGATCACGCAAACCGCATTGAGTAACCCCCGCTTCGACTGTGAGGTCCCTCGCTCCGCTCGGGATGACATGTCAGTACATCGTTTCTCAGCTAGAAAGCTTGCGCCAGCTCCCGCGCTTTCTCGCGCAATAACTCTCCCGCATGCTTCATTTGTTCCTTCTCAGTCATGTCAGAGCGCGCTAGTTGGTAAACTTCATCAAACAACTCGCACACCTGCGGGTCTCCGTCGCAGCGCCCGGCGATCGCGAAAACTTTTTTGCCAAGTTTGCGCGCTAATCTCGCAACGCCAGCTGGCGTTTTTCCCTCCAAGGTTTGACGATCCAGGCTCCCCTCGCCCGTGATGACAACATTGACCTCTTTCATTTTTGACTCGAGCCCGACGGCTTCCGCCACGACATCGAAGCCAGGCCGAATCGTCGCGCCGCAAAAACTCATCAGGCCAAATCCAAGCCCGCCTGCAGCTCCCGCGCCAGGTTTATCTCGATAATCAAAACCAAATTCCTCGGCAACAACATCGGCCAGTCTGGTCAGCGCTTGTTCCAAGAGGCTGAGCTCATTTTCGCTCGCACCTTTTTGCGGACCAAACACTGGCGTGGCTCCGTTTTCGCCGAGCAACGGATTTTGCACATCAACGGCGGCGACGATCTTCGGCAACTTCAAATCCTGCGGCTTTTCAATTCGACTAAGATCGACCAGGGCCGTGACACTTTCCCGGCCCTCCTCCTGTTCATGCTCTTGCTTGTAACCGAATCGAAATCCCAACGCTCTGGCCATCCCGAATCCACCATCGTTTGTCGCGCTTCCGCCAAGACCAATAATGATTTCATTCGCGCCTCGACTGGCCGCGTCCAGAATCATTTCGCCAACACCAAACGTAGTGGCGCGAACCGGATCGCGTTCGTGTTCAGAGAGCCGTCGCATTCCGGCGGCTTCGCTCATTTCCATCACCGCTAATTTCCCATTTTCAATCCACGCGTAACGCGCATCGATTTCGCGACCGATAGGATCGTGTGCCTTGCATTTTAACCATGAACCGCCGCGCGCTGAGCAAATCGCTTCCGCAGTTCCTTCGCCGCCGTCCGCCATCGGCACGATATCGATCTTCGCTTCAGGCAGAGCGTCGTGGAGTCCATTTGCAATGTTTTCCGCAACTTCGGGCGCGTTGAGCGCGCCTTTGAATTTGTCGGGGGCAATTAGGATTTTCATGATCTCTATCAAACACGTTGTAGGGCGGGCGCATCGCCTGCCAGATCAAAAGACAGGCAGCCCGAGCGGTCGCCCTACAATTTCTGACCTCGACATTCTGCGTTGAGCGTCGAACGTTTTTTCTCTTAGCTTTTTAGCTTCTGCTCCAAGATTTCGCCTGCCAGCTGCGGGTTAGCCTTCCCTTTTGATAATTTGATCACCTGCCCTTTGAGAAAATTGAGCGAAGCAACGTTACCAGTTTTGAAATCTGCGACGGGCTTGGGGTTCGCTGCGATTACCTCGTCAGCTAATTTTTCGATGATGCCTAAGTCGCTAAGTTGCTCGATCCCCTTTTCTTTCACAATCGCGGCCGCGCGTCTTCCGCTCGCAAACATCTCCGCGAAAACTTCTTTACCTTGTTTGCCGCTGATCTTTCCGGCGTCGATCAGATTAACCAACTCATCAAGCGCCTCCGGTAGAACCGGACAATTATTAATTGTTTTACCCGCATTGCCCAGGGCATTCTGCAAATCATTCAGAATCCAGTTGGCGACATTCTTCGGTTTCTTTGCGCCTTTGGCAGCGGCTTCAAAATAGCGCGCAAGATCGAGATCATTCGCAAGCACGGCGGCATCGTATGGGCTCACCTGATATTGCTCGACAAACCGCGCGCGTTTCGCCTTGGGCAGCTCAGGCACGCGCTGTCGCACTTCGGTCAGAAGCACTTCCGTCTTCACCGGCACAAGATCAGGATCGGGAAAGTAGCGGTAATCGTGCGCGAATTCCTTTGTGCGCATCAAAAACGTCTCCCCGGCTGTGTCGTCCCAACCACGTGTTTCTTGCTGGAGTGTTTCGCCACTCTTAAGCGCGTCGATTTGACGCCGGATCTCGTAGGCCAGGGCGCGTCGAACGCCGCTGATTGAATTCAGGTTCTTAATCTCGACCTTCGCTCCAAGCTCTGCCTGCGACTCCGGCCGTACCGACACGTTGCAATCACAGCGGAGTTGGCCCTTTTCCATATCAGCATCGCTTACGGCTCCGTAGATCAAAATTTGTTTAAGCGAAGTAAGAAACGCGAACGCTTCCTCCGGGGAATTGATTTCCGGTTGCGTCACGATCTCCATCAACGCGGTGCCGGCCCGATTGAAATCGATTCCCGTACTGTTCTCGAAGTGGAAGCTTTTGGCTACGTCTTCCTCGAGATGAATACGCACCAGATGCACCTCCTTGTCGGGCGTGACGATATTTTTCTGTGCGTCCTTCGGGTAAGCCAAATCGTGTAAGGGAACGGCGCCGTTGGTGCAAAAAGGCCTGTCGTACTGCGAAATCTGATAATTCTTCGGCATGTCCGGATAGAAATAGTTTTTGCGATCGAACTTGCAGATGGGTGCGATGTCGCACCCGAGCATGAGGCCGGTCAGCACCGTCATGCGCAACGCTTCATGATTCATCACCGGCAACGCGCCAGGGAGACCGAGACACACCGGGCAGGTGTGCGTATTCGGCTCCGCCCCGAACTCAACCGGAGAAGCGCAAAACATTTTTGAACGCGTCTTCAGCTGGACATGCACTTCCAGGCCGATCGTGGCGATGTAGTTCATGCTGCCTTCTATATTCGTTGAAGCGTCGAAGGGTTAAAGCGTTAAAACCCGCTGCAGAGTGACTCGTGATCCGAGAATCGTGATTCGTGGCGGCATCCGAATTACGAATCTCGAATTATGGATCGCAAATCGCAATGCCTTAACGTTTTACCGACTCGCGCTCCAACGCGTAATCGAGCGCGCGTTGAATATCGAATTTTTTAATGCGCTCTGCGAGGACGGGGTCGTTTACTACTTCAATGACGCGTGGATTTTGAAGCAGATCCATAAATCGGCCTTTCGCGATCAGGTCGGCGATTTCCGGATCGCTTCGCAACGCGACGACCTTTGGATGCTCGGCCAATTCGCGCGCACCCGGGAATGTAAGAAATTTCTGCGTTCGTTCCGGACTGGAAAGAACACTTCCCGCTTTCTCCAGCGTTTTGTACGTTCTCTGCGAAATTGGATCAGTGTTCTTGAGCACGCTTCCAAGCGGACCCAGTTCGAGTGAATTCTTCAGGCGTGCCAGTGATGTCGCCAGAGCGGGCATCCTTTCGTCTGATTCCGAGAGAAAACGACGCCGCACATTGAGAGCGTGCGAGGTTGCGTCCCGTTCATCGTGTGGCCGAGCGCTCGCCCGGTTAGTCGCCTGTCCTTCAGCGAGTGCGCCGATGGCTCGTACACTCGAAACTGTCAGCCAAAGCAGAAAAAGACCGAAAAACAATCCAACAATCGCGCCTGCAATACCGTAAATAAGCCGGACAAGTCCGGATTCTTGCTGGGTAGTTCGCTTAAACAAAATCGCTCCGATGCCGCTCACCAGCGCATACACAGCGAACGCGAGTATCGCGCCGCACAAGATCGACAAAACGGGATCGGGCATTTTGAAAAAGGACCGTGCCACCGGAACAAACAAGCCGGCTCCCAGCAACGCAGCGGCGTAAGCAGCGCCAAGAGCGACAAGGCGCGTGATCTGACGCATCAAACCAAGTCGCCATCCCCGTACGACTTCGAATAAAATCAAAATGACGGCAAAAGAGATGAAGACCACCTGCCAAAGTGGCGAGCCGGCCACTTCTTGAGCTTCAGATGTCACTGTGATCGACCACCAATTGCTCGCTGGCGCAAGGCATGATCGCAAAGCGTCAGCGCGGCCATTGCTTCTACGATCGGCACTGCTCGGGGAATCACGCACGGATCATGACGCCCGCGCGCAGCCAGCTGAGTTTGCCTGTGCGAACTGGTCACCGTTTCCTGTTCCTGGCCGATTGTAGCTGTTGGCTTAAACGCGACACGAAAATAAATCTGCTCCCCATTGCTGATGCCGCCCTGCACGCCACCGGAATTGTTGGTTGCCGCGCGAATTCTCCCGGCGCGTATCTCAAATGGATCGTTGTGCTGCGAGCCCCGCATTCGCGTTGCCGCAAAACCGGAACCGATCTCGAATCCTTTTGTCGCCGGTATGCTGAGCATCGCCTTGGCCAAATCAGCCTCGAGCTTGTCGAAAACCGGTTCACCGAGCCCCGGCGGGACGCCGCGGATGACGCATTCAATGATCCCACCAACCGAATCACCCTGGCTGCGCACTTCCTCAACAAACGAGACCATCTTATTCGCCGCCGCGGTGTCCGGGCAACGAACAATATTCTTCTCAACATCCTTCGTCTTCACAGCAGAACAATCGACCTTCGCAATGACTTCATGAATTTGCGTGACGTAAGCAACGATCTCGAATTCTGCGTACAGCATCGACAGTATTTTCTTCGCAACTGCGCCAGCTGCGACTCGACCAACGGTCTCCCGCGCCGAAGCACGGCCGCCGCCCTGCCAGTTTCGAATTCCGTACTTGGCCTGATAAGTGAAATCGGCGTGTGAGGGTCGAAATTTGTCTGCGACCTCTGAGTAGTCCTCTGGCCGTGCGTCTTTGTTGCGCACCAGGATCGCAATGGGCGTACCGAGTGTTTTGCCCTCAAAGACGCCGGAAAGAATTTCGCACCGATCTTCTTCTTTCCGCTGCGTTGTGATCCTACTTTGGCCCGGACGGCGGCGATCCAGCTCACATTGGATGTCCGCCTCCGACAGTTCCATGTTCGGGGGGCAACCGTCGATCACCACGCCGACGCCACCCCCGTGCGATTCGCCGAAAGTGGTAACGCGAAAGAGCTGACCGAAGGTACTACCCATTGCGTAAGATGTTAAACCAAGCCGCAAAATTTGTAGAGCGTTTCTAAAATGCTCTGGTAGGGCGCGACCGGTCCGGCCGCAAGACCGCAACAAAGTTGAACATTCCTGTCGGATCGGTGTTCGCCGTTCTGAAGAAAGCAACAAATGGTCAGTCAATACGGAAAGTCGGCACGTAAATCAATTCTGACCGCTCGTGTTTACGCGCACCTGCTACATGGGAGGGGGCCGCGTCATTTTGTCGTTGCCGTAACCAGGGCAAAAGAGCACAATCAGTCGCGCAAATTACTGGAATATCATCGCTGACACTCTCGACAGTCTGACTAAGACGCGATTATGAAATTCACGTAATCTTAGAGCGCACGACGAGATGTCCGTTGAGAGCAAGAAAGAGATCCAGCTCGAAATCGCCCATGTTTTGTTCATCGACATCGTTGGCTACTCGAAGTTTTCCATTAACCACCAGCACGCGGCTATTGAGGAGTTAAATCGGATTGTTCGCGCCTCCCAGCAATTTCAACGAGCCGAAGCGGCGGGTCGCTTAATTAAAATTCCAACGGGCGACGGAATAGCGTTGGTGTTCTACACCAGTCCGGAAGCGCCTGTGCAATGCGCCGTGGAGATTAGCCACGGGCTCAAGGAACATCCACGCCTACAACTTCGGATGGGAGTACACAGCGGCCCGGTTAGCGGGGTTATAGACGTAAGCGATAAGGCCAATGTAGCCGGCGCTGGAATCAATATCGCGCAGCGGGTGATGGATTGCGGCGACGCGGGGCACATCCTCCTGTCCAAACGCGTCGCCGAGGATTTAGACGAATACGAGCAGTGGCGATCGCATCTCCACGATCTTGGTTCATGCGAAGTGAAGCATGGTGTGCGCATCTCGGTCGTGAACCTTTATGTCGATCAAGTGGGCAATCCGCAACTGCCAAAAAAGTTCCAAGCACTAAAGAAGCGCAGGGCGCGAATGCGCCGAGTGGCGATGACAGCAGCCTTGCTCGCAGTCGCGGTGATTGTCGGTGGCATCGCAATGTTTTCGCGTTATGGCGTGCGATCAGAGCTGACTGCGCCGGAAAAATCGATCGCCGTATTACCCTTCGAAAACCTGAGCGAAGAAAAAGCCAATGCCTACTTTGCCGACGGTATCCAAGATGAGATTCTGACCCGCTTAGCCAAGATCGCTGATCTGAAGGTAATCTCGCGCACATCGACGCAGCATTACAAGAGCGCGCCTGAAAACCTGCGTGAGATCGCCAAGCAACTTGGCGTCGCCCACATCCTGGAAGGAAGTGTGCAGAAGAGCGGTGACGTCGTGCGCGTGAATGTGCAGCTAATCAAAGCAGCCAGTGATTCTCATCTTTGGGCTGATACCTATGATCGCAAACTGACCGACATCTTTTCGGTTGAGAGCGAGGTGGCCAAAGCCATCGCCGAGCAGTTGCGAGCGAAACTCACCGGCCAGGAAGAGCAGATCATCGCCGCCAAACCCACAAACAATCCTGAGGCGTACGACGCCTATTTACGCGGTCTGGCTTACACGCTGAAAACTCTCCCTACGCCCGCCAACGCGCTCGGCGCACAGAAATGTCTTAGAGAAGCGGTTAGATTGGATCCGAAGTTCGCCCTGGCTTGGGCGCTGCTGTCAATCGTTGATGCGCGCAATTATCTTACACAGAGTCTTCAACCAACTGTCCGCCTCCGTGAAGAGGCGCGGCAGGCAGCCGAGACCGCGCTCGCTCTTCAGCCCAATCTTGGCGAGGCCATATTGGCTAAGGGCGCTTATCACTACAACTGTCTGAAAGATTACGACACCGCCGTGCGGTACTTCGAGCAAGCACGTCAGCTGCTACCGAATAGCAGCTCCATTCCGGAATGGCTGGCTTATGTCGCACGCAGGCGAGGCCAGTGGGACCGTAGCGAAGCGTACTTCAACGAAGCCGAGCGGCTCGACCCGCGCAACGTTTCCCTGCTCACCCAGCATGCAACGAACGATATCTGTCTTCGGCATTTTGCGGAAGCGCTGCGAAAGTTTGACCAAATTCTCGACATCACCCCAGACGATCCAAATATCCTCGTCCAAAAGGCGGCTATCGCACAAGCGCAGGGCGATTTGCCGCGTGCCTCAGCGTTCCTCGCACCGCTCCACTTTGGGCCCAGTGACCTCGAGGGTTTGGAAACTCAAGTTTATCAAGCAATCTTGGAGCGCCGTTCTGCACCGGTAATCTCGCCCTTAAAGGAAATACTTGCTAAGCCTGATCCCTCATTGGGTTTTTACAATGGGGAACTGCGCTTTTGGTTAGGCTGGGCCCAGGAAGTTGCCGGAGATCACGCCGCCGCCCAGGAAAGTTGGCGACAGGCGCGCAGCGAACTGGAATCTTTCCTTAAGGAACAGCCGGAAAATTATAACCTCATCCAAGATCTCGCGCTGATTAATATGGGCCTTGGTGAGAAAACTGCCGCGTTGGCTCTGGCGGAGCAGGCGGTAGCGATGAATCCGATCGAGAAGGACGCCGTGACTGGCCCCATTCCAATCGAGGTCCTCGCTAGGGTGGCGGCACGAATGGGAGAGCCCGACCGCGCCATCGCCGCTCTGCACAAATTACTCTCGATACCGTATTCAGGCGCATTCGCGTTTGGCGTGCCCCTGACTCCAGCGCTACTTCGGATCGATCCAATGTTCGACCCGCTCCGGAATGATCCGCGCTTCCAAGAACTTCTCTCTTCGCCCGCGCCTAAGTGATCTCGTCCCGGTTGTGCTTCGTCGTGAGAAGGGTTCAAGCCAGTCCCGATGGCGCGGGCGGCTTTGGCGTTGGCTTTGGCTCTGGCTCTGGCTTTGGCTTTGGC
>Ga0070741_10011354_pt1 | contig 16466 bp, 16 predicted proteins | sample Coa_R1_4_FD_66440 | JGI IMG/M metagenome (GOLD analysis project Ga0070741, IMG submission 66440) | Surface soil microbial communities from Centralia Pennsylvania, which are recovering from an underground coalmine fire - Coalmine... | ecosystem: Environmental > Terrestrial > Soil > Unclassified ...
CGGCGGCCGGCACCTCGACGCGCTGCTGCACCTGAAGCGGGCGGTCGACCTCGAGCCGAAGTGGGTGGAGTACGCGGCGAGGGACTCGGACTTTGCCGCGATCAGGGGCGAGCCGGGGTTTCCTGGCTAAGGATGTCGATTTGCGGGATTCGCATATCTGCGGCACTCTGGCGCAAGACCGAACGCCATCGGGGTGGCTGATCCTTGAGGAAGCGCAGCGGTAATGCTTGCGAATCCTCCAAGAGCAGACTCTGCGCGGCGCCGGAGGACCTAAGGGGAACAAGCTCGTGGCAGAAGAGGGCGACAGTCCGAACGCAGCATCACGGCTAGATGCCGTTCGGACAGCGAAGGTTCTCAACGTTGACTGCTACTGCGGCGACCCGCTAACGGCGGCCGATCTCGTCATCAATTTAGCGACTGAGGGCGCAGGCGGTTACTTCTGCCTCTGCAACGTACACGTCATCGTGGCGGCCCAGCGCAGCGCCAGAGTTCTCGACGCGCTCTCAAGTGCCACGCTAGTACTTCCAGACGGCGCGCCTGTGGCCTGGCTTGCGCGCTGTCAGGGAGCGACTTCAGCGCGACGCGTCGCCGGACCCGATCTGATGCAGGCGGTGCTCGGACGAGGTATCGGAAAGGGACTTCGCCATTTCCTGTTCGGTAGCGACTCCGCGACGCTCGTGCTTCTGCGTCAACGGATCGAGTCAGCAGGCGCGATCGTGGCCGGTTCGCTCGCGCCACCTTTCGCGACACTCGACGCCCTCGAAGATACAGCCCTAATCGACGCGATCAATTCCACCCGGCCACACGTAGTCTGGTGTGGTCTAGGAGCGCCGAAGCAGGAGCTGTGGATGTTGCGAAACGCTGCCCGGGTACACCCCGCAGTGGTCGTCGGGGTCGGTGCTGCGTTCGACTTTCTCGGAGGGTCGAAGAGGCGCGCCCCTCGGTGGCTCCAGGGACTGGGTCTCGAATGGTTGCACCGGCTCTCGACGGAGCCGCGACGGCTTGGCCCCCGTTACCTCATCACGAACAGTCGATTCCTCATCCAGGTGGTTAACGAGTTCACGCTCGGCAGGAGGCGCACGCCGTGACGCGCCAGTTAGTTGAGCTCGTTGCCCTTCTCGTGCTCGCTGGCGGTTTCGGACTCGTGGTCCTTCTCGTAGCGCTGCGGCCAGCTGTCGGTGCTTGGCTTGGCTGTGGCGGACTTGTCATCACGCTCGCCTTGAGGCAGCCCCTGCTTCCAGACTCCCTGACGCTCGCCGGAATCTCAATTCAGCCGCTCGATGTGGTCGCCGTCGTCTTGGGCTCCGCCGGCGCGCTGCGGTTATCACGACGGTCGTTTCACGCACGGCTCCATCTCCCGATCGTCCTGCTTCTCATGCTGTTGGTCATCCATGTGGCGCGAGGCGTATCAACGTTCGGTTTTCAGGTGGCAGTGAACGGCGCTCGAAGCTGGATCTGGTTCGTATCCGCGCTCATGTTTGGCGCGACGGTTATGTGGTCGCCCAGCCTCGAGCGAGCCGTCGTTTGGTCGAGCCTCTTGCTTTCCGCCTTCGCGTTTTGGGGTCTGGCCCACTCGGGACTTCACAGCACAACGCAGCTGGTTGTCGTAAATGGCGAAGCCGTCGACCCCCGACCCGTTACCGCAGCGGGTGCGCTTGTAATCCTTCAGGGGCTCATCATCTTCACGCACGGATCGCGAATCCCAGTACTACGGACTCCGTGGGTTGCGTTGATTCCCGCTGCTGCTGCGATCCTGCTCGAGCACCGTACGATCTGGGTGGCGGGCTTCTTCGCGGGCATCGTTATCCATCGAGCGTGGTCTAGAAGAACACTTCGTCGTGATCCGAGGCGCGCTTACTTCGTCACTGGCATCTTGATCCTGGTTCTGCCGCTCGTCCTTGCTGGTGTGGCAGGGTCGGCGTCACTAGCCGGCTCCATCAGTGAGACGACTGCGCAGCACAGCACGTTTCAATGGCGCGTCGCCAGTTGGAGCTCCCTCATTCGCGAGCACCACTCGCCAGAAGATCTGGTATTTGGCCTTCCAGCCGGGTCATCATGGGAGCGCCCCCTGTTCGGTGGCCAGGCTCTCGCTTCTCCCCATAGCTACTACGTCGAAGCGTTGATGCGCTTCGGTGCGCCAGGCCTCTTGCTCTTCCTTACGCTCTTCATGCTGTCGATTCGACGCGCTCAACGGTACCGGGGAGGAGATCAGATGCGAGTGATCTTCATCACCGTCCTCCTGACGCAGGTTGTCTTTGCATTCACAAACCAGCTAAGCATCGTCCAGGGACTCGCGCTGGGGGCGCTTCTTGCGCGGCTTGTGCAGGATTCAGCAGCTGAACGGCGCGAAGTGAGGCTCCCCTCCCAGGCGGCAGCGGGCGTGGCGTAGATGCCTTCCGTGACGGCAATACTTGCCTCCCACAATCGGAGAGAGTCGACGCTAAGCGCTCTTCGTAGCTACTTTGACCAGCACACTCCGTACGAAGCGGTTCTTTCGGCGGTGCTGGTAGACGCCTCGTCCGCTGATCGCACCGCAGAGGCGGTGCGAACATCCTTTCCGGATTGCCGCGTGATCGAGGTAGACCGCGATGTCTATTGGGCAGGCGCCATGGAGGTCGCGGAGAGCTACGCCCGGCTGGCGTTGCCCGACTACCTTCTTTGGCTGAATGACGACGTTGAGCTGTATCCAACCGCCCTCGACCAGCTGATTCAACTGTCGACCCAGGTACCAACAGCGGTGGTCGTCGGCGCAGTGGCGGATGATGAAACAGGCAGGGTCAGCTACGGCGGGGTTCGCGTATCGAAATGGCATCCGCTGCGCGTTAGTAGCGTCGGTCGGACAGAACAGGCCGTGGAGGTTGACACCTTTCACGGCAATGTCGTCCTGGTGTCGCGGCGCATATACGAATCAGTTGGTCTGATCGATGGGGAATACGGCCACGGGGCTGCTGATTTCGACTACGGCCTCCGGGCGCGTGCGGCCGGGATGCGCATCTTGGTCGCGCCCGGCGTCGTCGGCACGTGCGACGTCAACAGCGGCGCAGGGACATGGTTGGATCCAGCGGTACCACTCACCCGCCGGTGGCGACTCTTGCTCTCACCCAAAGGAAGACCGCCCGCGACCCTTAGGCGCTATCTTCGGCGCCATGGCGGTGTACTCTGGCCGGTGTACTGGGGCGCCACATACCTCAAGTTCGCCGGCACCTCTCTCGGTGACGCGATTCGACAGGCGTTAACCGGTCGCAACCTGCAACCTACGAATCACACGACACGGATTGCCCGCAGCAACGACGCCGCTGGGAATGTCACCGCGAACGACACTCGCCGCGCCGATGACTGTTCCAGCGCCAATGCGAGCGCCACGGAGAACGATGCTGCGCATTCCGATGAAGACGTCATCCTCGATTATGACGGCGTCACGGGCGGTCGCAGTCGGCAGCGGTGCGTGCCTGCGGGGAACGAGGTCGGGGGGATGGAAATCCGTGTCGACGATGATGACGTCGGCACCGATCAGGACGCGCGCGCCAACGCTAATAGAAGCGGCTGCACAAAGGGTGGCGCCGCTGAGGCCGCTCCCAGCACCGATCTCGATGCTCGATCCACTCGTGAGCGTCCGGAGAACCACCGGATGTGACACGCCCAAGGCAGTAGCAGCCGGGCGGGAGATAAACGATGCGCCGTCCCCCAGGACGATCCTGGACGCGGGCGCAAGAGAGACGATAGGCCGTCCCCAGAATCGCACCGCTTTCCCGACGTCGACCCCTGCCGCCGCAACACGGCGACGCCACCAGGCGGACGCTGCCCTATCTCGGGCACCAGCGATCATGACCTGCCGCGTCCGCAACTGCACACGACGCCAGCCTACGCGAGGTCACCGCGACGGGGGTTGGTCCCACGATGCGTGATGTCTCGAGCGTGGTCGTCACCGGACCGCTTTCCCCGGTTGATGTCGCAGATCTTCTGGATCCTAGTCATCGCAGGATTGCTCTTTGTATCCCTGGGTACCGTGGGATCCCCACCAGCGAACTCGTTCGAGCCCTAGTTGCGGCCGGCGTTGCAGTCGAGGTCGTGACGAACGCAGAGGAAGTTGACTCAAACCTCGAGCTAACCGGACCTGGCCTTCGACTGCTCGTCGCCCCTCGGCGGCCGCGCCCACGGGACCGCGCCCTAGATCTCTTTCGCGCCGAGAGAAGATCTATAACGCACCTCCTCTGTTCCGCGGAGAGCCCTCTCGTACACGCTCACTGGACGTATGAATTTGCTTGGGCAGCACAGAGCACGCGGAAACCCGTCCTCGTCACTGCCCACGACGCGCCGCTGACTATTCTTCGCGAGACCCGCGACGCGTACCGCGCAATCCGCTACGCGATGGCAGTGATCGTGCGTTCTCGCCTTACCGACCTCGTAGCCGTTTCACCGTATCTCGCAACGCGATGGCGGCGGGAGATGCTCTACAGACGGCAGATCGATGTCATCCCAAATTTCGTCCCACACTTCACGGGGCCGTACGATCGACCGCGGCGCGACGACGAGACCCTCCTCGTGATAGCCGCTGCCGGCCCGATGAAGAACGTCAGCGTGGCGCTTGAGGCGACCGCTGAGCTTCGTCGGCGTGGACGTCCCGCAAGAATCGTGCTCGTGGGGCCGGGCCTCGACGAAGGGGAGCCCCTTGCGGCGGCCTGGCAGGCCCGGAATAGCGAGCGCTGGGCCGAATTCCGCGGTCCTCTCGACCGCGCGTCGATCGCGCAGCTCCTCTCAAGCGCGGCGGTTCTGGTCCACCCAAGCAGAGAGGAGAGCTTTGGCCTTTCGGTTGTCGAGGCCATGAACGTCGGTCTACCCGTCGTCGCCGGTTCGTCATCAGGAGCAGTGCCGTGGCTGCTCGACCACGGCAAGGCAGGAGTCCTCGTCGATGTCACGAGAGCCAGCGACGTCGCCGATGGAATAGCGCGCCTGCTGAGCGATTCTGGTCTCGCAGCTTCAATCGCTGCGGCCGCCCGAGATCGCGTCTCGACAACCTTCTCGAGCGACTCGATTGTGGACGCCTACCTCTCACGCTACGCATTGCTGCGCAAGGGAACGAGCTAGCCCTGCAGCAAGTCGAAACGAACACACCGACTGTCTCACTCCGCGCGGCGGTGACGGCGGGTATGCGTTGGAACTTCCTGGGCACAGCGGCGACTGTCGTTGCTCAGATCGGCTACACCGCAACCACCGCGCGGCTCGTATCCCCCGCCAGCTTCGGCGCCTATGCCGCAGCACAGGCACTAATGGGCATGGCCGGCTACGCGGGTATGAGCACACTCGGAAATGCCGTCGTTCGCCACCCGGCGCTTACGAGCGCGGTGACGCGAACTGCAGGGAGCCTCTCGGTCGCAGCGGGTGCCATTGCCGCGGCTCTGATGATCGCAATCGGCTCGCTCTGGCAACACGCCTGGCGCGTCTCGGGCGGCGAGTTCAACTCGCTGGTCGGCATTCTCGCGCTGACGGTTCTTGTTCAATCGCTCGGGTGGGTACCACTGGCCCTGTTGCGCCGAAGCCTTCGGTTTCGCGCCGCCTCGGCCGCCGAAACCCTGTCTCAACTCTCGTCTATGTCTGTCGGGATCGCCTGCGCCCTGGTCCTCCGCGACGCGCGGGCACTAGCGCTCGCACAACTTGCGGCCAGCGTACTGCTCCTCGCAGCGCTCACCTTCCTGTCACGAGGGGCATTCCGATTCGGCTTCGACCGATTCGAGGCGGTGCCTCTCCTCACGTTTGCCGGCCAGGTGAGCGCGCAGAACTTCGGCTACTACGCGATCCATACCGCTCCCACCTGGGGAATCTCGCGTTTCTTCGGCGAGACCCTTCTTGGCCTCTACTCGCGTGCGAACCTCGTGATGAGCCTGCCCCTAACGTACCTCTCGACAGCTCTGTCCAAGGCGCTCTACCCCCTCTACCCTCAACTACAGAGCGACCCGAGGCGGGCGCGCGTGCTCATCGAAGAGTCGCTGATCGTCACGAGCGGTTTGGCTTGGCCCCTGTTCGCTGCTCTGGCTGGCGCAGCTCCACTCATTGTCCGGGTCCTGCTCGGGTCGAAGTGGTCTGGAGCCGCCCCGTTGATTCCTCCGTTCGCGCTCTACTGCTGCCTCAACGTGGTATTCGTGCTCTTGGCGAACGCTGCCGAAGCCTTTGGGTGGCTCAACTTCGTTTGGAAGCTTCAAGCCGTGTGGGCGCTTCTCACCGTGTACGCACTCGCGCTTCAGCACATGTTCTCGTTTTCACCGGCCGTATTCCTGACCGTCGTGGCCGGAATGCAGGTGGGTGTTCACGCGCTGCAGTTGCTGATCTTCGGTCGTCGGGGCTTCCTTCGCGCAAGGACCATCCTCGGCGGGGAACTCGCTCATGCGGCACTCGCTGCAGCGGTCTACGGAGCATTCCGCGTCGCCGACAAAGGACTCGCGTCCCAATCGATCGGTGTTCGATGCAGCGCCGACGTAGCCCTGGGAGTCGCGTTCATCGTTGCTGGGCTGGCGCTGCGGCGGACTTTGCCCGTGGGCCGTGTCCTCGTTCGCAGAAGACTCCTGCCATCTCGTCTCTGCGGCCCAGGTGTGGTGGTGCGTGTATGAGTTCTGTGCGCGAATCCCGCCGGCCCATGCGCCTCGTGATGATCACCAACGAAACTCGGGAGGGCAACGAAGCCGGCCTTCGAGAAGCCTTTGGCTCAATGGCGGCACGAGGCGAGATCGCTTCATTCCAGGCAACTGCTCCCGCGGCTCACGGCGGCCAAGCGGACTCGCACCGTGCGCGAAAGGAGGTTCTCCAGCTTGTCGAGGCCGAGTCGCCGGACGTGCTCCTTGTTCTCTCACCGAAACGGCTATCGCCCGACGCTGAGTGGGTGAGGGCACTCCGGACGGCGCTCGGTGCCCATGGCCGCATTCTCTACTGGGAGGGTGACCCGTGGTCTCGTTGGAGGAAACCTCCGGCACCGGCGATGCGCCTCTGGGCCGCCGCCGCCGACGTGGTCTTCTCAGTGGCTCTCGAACCGCAAAGCGAGCTACTCCAGCGTCTCGGCGCGAGGCGACTCGAATTCATCCCTCACACGTACTGCCACGTCCAGTTCAAGGAGGCAGAAGAGTCAGACCCCACGTTGACGCCCACAACGCACGACGTGGCGGTGGTGGGAAGCCGCTTGGCTCACTTCGGGCTTGTGAGTCGTCTTCCAGGCGCTCGGGAGAGGGGTCAGCTTGTTCGGCGACTCCAGAAGGAGGAACGACTTTCGGTCGCCGTCTACGGTCGAGGATGGCGCGGCCGAGGAGCGCTTGGCGCCGTACCGTACGAGGATCAGATCTCAGAACTGAGACGTGCCCGCATAACAGCGAACTGGGATCACTTCCCCCGCCATGCAGCGTACGCCTCTGACAGGCTGCCAGTCAGCATGCTCGCAGGACGTCCGCATGTGACGACAGCCCATCCGGGCAGTGGATGGATGCCGTCCGAGGCAGCGGGGCTCTTCGTCGAGCCGTCACCCAAAGCAGTGGTTCGCCGGGTTCTCGCACTGGCTGAGCGTCCTTCATCTGAACTCATGGAACTAGGCGCCGAAGCGCATAGATGGGTCGCGCACCGTCTCAGTGATCGTGAAGCAGCACGATTCATGCTCGGCGCGGTCGAGCCTCAGTTCCGGGAGACGCTTCCGCCTGATCCCTGGGCGCGCCTACCTCGGATAGATGCGCGCCTCTAGCCGGAGCGAGTCATCGATGCCGGTGGTGTCATTTGCCGCGCGAACGTTGCCTCACTACCGCGTCGCCTTCTTTACGGATCTCAGGAACCGGCTCGCCGCCGACGGGGTGGAGCTACGCGTCGTCTACGGCGATCAGGCACCGGATGAGACCTCGCGCCGGGATGCGGCTGAACTCGAGTGGGCTGAGTACCGTCCCAACCGGTTCCTTCGAGTTGGCGATCGCTTTCTTATCTGGCAGCCGGTCTTGGATCTTCCGCGCCAAAGCGATCTCGTCATCGTTGAACAAGCTGCGCGATTGGTAGCGAACTATCCTCTTCTTCTCGCGCAACTGTTCGGCCAGACGCGCGTCGCTTTCTGGGGGCATGGCGAGAACCTCCAGCATGACTCGTCGAATCGGCTGGTAGAAGCAATTAAGCGTCCAATTTCTCGCATGCCGGCATGGTGGTTCGCGTACACAGAAGGCGCGCGAGTGCGCGTTGCGAGCCTCGGGTTTCCTGACTGTCGCATCACAGTTGTCAACAACGCTTCCGATACGTCCGACCTGCGCTTGCGTTTGGAAGATCTCACCGTCGAACAAGTTGAAGCTTGGCGAGAGAGACATGAGCTCGGACGGGGGCCCATCGCCTTGTTCCTAGGAAGCATCTACCGGGACAAGAGAATTGCGTTCGCACTGGAGGCCGCCGCGCGCGCAAGACGCCAGATCACCGACCTGCAGGTGGTAATCGCTGGCGGGGGTCCCGACCTAAGACTCGTCGAGCACTTTGCGGCGAAGAACCATTGGGTTCGAGCGATCGGTCCCGTGTTCGGCCACGAAAAGGCTTTAGCGTTGACCGTGGCCGATCTAGTGACCGTGCCAGACGCGGTTGGGCTTGTAGCCCTCGACGCATTCACAGCGGGCCGTGTCCTCGTCACCACGGCCGGGAGAGGTCACGGTCCGGAGTTCGAGTACCTCGCATCGCGCAAGAACTCGCTCGTTACTGGGCCAGCGATGGACGTTGACGCCTATGCAACCGCGATTGTGGAGCTCCTACGCGACAAGACCGCCCGACGCAGACTGGAGAAGGGAGCTCGAGCCGCTGCGTCCGAACATACGCTCGAGGAGATGGTAAGGCGATTTGCGGCAGGCATTCGTTGCGCACTCAGCGCGGCGCGGAGCACATGAATGACCGGCGGGAGTGGGCATACGCACGTTGTGGGGCTACAGGGAGGGCTCGGAAACCAGCTATTTCAGTATTCCTTCGGCACGTACCTGGGCGCTGAGACGGGCGGTGAGGTGCTCTTCGACATCTCGTGGTTCTCGCGGGCACCCTCGAGCCGCCCGCTCCTCTTGCCACGGCTTGGGATCCACCCGAGGGTACGACGAATGCCATCCGGCAGGTTTCACCCACTCGGCCGCGCTCGCTCCGCGGCCGTCGCGCTGCGGTGGCTCATCGGACCGCGTCGGGTCGTCATTGATGTGTCCCTGCGTGGCGACGCGCACCGACGCGACCAGCGACCCGCCTGGTGGTACGGCTATTGGCAGAATCCCATGATTGTTGACGCGGCACCGGATCTCCGGCGCGCCTTCGCCAAGACTGACGCCGAGCGGAAGCCACGAGACGGAAGAATCGGTGTGGCTGTTCACCTCAGGAGAGGCGACTACGCGCTTCGACTCATCCCGGAGTACTTCCTGCGCGCCCTGCACCTAGTCGCGGACGAACACGGATGCCCTGTCGACGAACTTTTCGTGATTCTCGTCACGGACGATCCCGTGGCCGCCACGAAGATTAACTGGCCATGCGAGATGGAGGTGGCGCAGGGAACAGACCCCGTTAGTCACTTCCGCTCCCTAGCAAGCGCGGAGACCCTAATTCTTTCGAACAGTACGTTCAGCTGGTGGGCTGCACAATTGGGTGAGGCCGCGCGCCTGGTCGTCGCACCTAAGCCATGGTCTCTCGGTCGCGGACGAGACGACGGCGGCTATCTTCGCAGGGCGCACTGGCACGTTGCGCCCGCTGACTATGACCTCGCTTGCTCGCCATAACGGGCCAGGATGGGCGAGACACCCCGCCCGTCTCCTGCGTCGTCTCTCGGCCGCCGCCGGCATAAACCCGCGCGGAATCACTGACCGTATCCGATCAGTCCCTATCTACGTATTCAACCTGAATCGATACAGGGGACGGCAGCACGAGGTCCAGGATTCTCTGCGCCTCCGCTTTGGATACCTAAACCCACAGCTGCGGGACCGCTGGCAACAAGCAGGTGCGGCGAGCGGCCACTATTTCCACCAGGATGTTTGGGCGGCGCGGCGGGTGTTCGAGTCAAACCCGTCACGGCACGTCGATGTCGGGTCGCGGATCGACGGATTCGTCGCTCACCTGTTAGCGTTCCGTGAAGTCGAGGTCGTCGATCTCCGACCTCTCACGACGAGCCAGCCTGGGCTTCGGTTCACACGGGCTTCCATACTCTCCCTGCCCTACGCGGATGCGTCATTGCCGTCCATTTCTTCGCTTCACACGGTTGAACACGTGGGGCTCGGGCGGTACGGGGATCCGATAGACCCCGGAGGTCCATTCGCCGCCATGTCAGAACTCGCGCGGGTGCTTGCATCACAGGGCCGCCTATATCTTTCGGTGCCGGTCGGCGTCGAGCGCACGGAGTTCGACGCACATCGCGTGTTTTCGCCGATAACGATCCTCAAGCATCTCGAGCATTTAGCACTCGTCGAGTTCAGCGCCGTCGATGACGCCGGGGGCTACATCGAGCATGCTGACCCAGAAGCATTCGTAGACGCCCAGTATTCCTGCGGACTGTTCGTGTTCTCTCGTCAGGAATAACCGATGGCGCCGTTCAGCCAAACAGGCCTTGCGCATGTCCTTCTTACAAAGTTCAACGTCCCGATGCAAGACGATGCACGGCATCTCGACATTGAGTGGATCGCCCGCCGAATCGACCTTCTTGAGCGGCACGCCGCGCCCTCGGTGCACCTGCAAACAGCTCCCTTCGATGGATGGCTTCTGTTATGTGATTGCGACACACCGCTACGAGGGCGCCAGCTGATTAGCGCGGCGGCTGAACGGACAGGTTGTTCGCCGATCTGGCTGGAGCGAGGTGAGGGACTCGCCACCGTGGGCGAGCACCTCCGTGCGCTCATAGAACCAACCGCTTCGCACCTGTTGACGTCTCGATTGGACAGCGACGACGCGCTACACAGAGACTTCTCGCGCGCAGTACGTTCGTCGGTCGTATCGGGGTTTGTTGGGTATATCAACCCACTTCTCGGTCTTCACTACCTCGACGCGAAGCTCTACATTTGGCCGTACTTCGCGAGCAACTTCATCTCCTACGTCGCTCCGCTAGACGGGGCGCGTCCTCGGACCGTGGTCGACATATCTCATGACGAGATCTACCGGCGTGGTCGGGTACGCCAGATTGTCACCCGTCCCTTGTGGCTCGTCGTCACGCACGGCGCGAACACATCGACGATCAGGCAGCGCGGTATCCGTATCCGTGGACGGCACGCGAGTGAGTTCCCACTACTCGCGCGACTTGAGATCGAGCCCGACCCAAGTCCTCCGGTCCTAACGGCGCGACAGGCCCAGGACTTTGCCCGACTGGCATGGAAAGCACTGCGCGGTCAGAGTCGGCAGCGCGTTATCGGCGGTCTGATGAGCGCGTGGTCACAGCTTTCGGAACGTCATCAGACTGGGGATCGCAGCAAGTAACGGCCTCTGAAGCTTCCGCCGAGAGCAACACTTCGGATGGGAATCTCGTTCACGTCTAGCCGTCCCGTTCGACATGCGTGAAACGTGTCGCCCGGTCCTGCCAGTGATCGGCGAACGGCACAGTCGCAACCGCCAACATCGCGCCGACCGCGAGCGCCGCGCCGAGTGCCGCGAACCTGATCCCGCTCCCCGGCAGCCGGTCGGCGACGAGCCGCGGCAGGCGCCGCAAGTGCCAGAGGACATGCACGCTCATCGCCCAGAACCAGACGACGAAGCTCGCCTTGTGCAGCCCGAGCACGAGGCCGCCCCGTCCCAGGACGACGACGGCGACGCCCGACGCGAAGAGCGCAACCGTCGAGAGGACGACGGCGGGCGCAACGAGCAGGCGCAGGATCGGGTGCGGCGGCCCCCGCCGCACGTAGTCGGCGCGGCCCCGGTAGTAGCTCAGCATCCGCCAGCCGGTGCTCGCGAACTTCAGCGCGACGGGCGGGATGAGCAGGAAGCCGAGGAAGACGTGCGGGACGAGGAATGTGCGGATCGCAAGCAGCGTCGCGCCCTCGGCCGCGAGGAGCACGAGCAGCACGACAGCGATGCGCGCGGTCAGACGCTCGTTGCCGTCGCTCCCTCCCCACATGCGACAAAACCGTAGCGGGCAGCTTCCAGAGTCGGGCTAAGAGAAGCCAAAGGTTGGGTGAAAGGCCGGTCGGAGCGGGTGCGGAATGCCGGCAACCTGGTTCCGGCTTCGCCGGCAACCAGGTTCCGCGCGTGCGGGCGCGTCGCTGCTGAGTTCCGGTGCTTCGGCGACGGCGCTTGGCGGCAGGACCTCGCCACGCCGCCCGAAAGACCTGGTTCCGGCTTTGCCGGCAACCAGGTCTGCGTGTGAGGGCGCGTCACTGCTGACCCCGCCCCCGGTCTTCCGCTCCCGACTTCGGCCGGGCCACCAACACGTATTGCGGATCACCCGCGCCGACTCGCTGCGTAGAGACATGAACCTGGTTCCGGCGTTGCCGGCAACCAGGTTCCGGAACTGGGGGCCGGCAACCAGGTTCCGGAACTGGGCGCCCGCAACCAGGGTCGGGAACTGAGGGCCGGCACCCCGTTCCGGAATGGGACGCCGGCGACCGGGTTCGGCCGGCCGGGATCAGCGACGGTCGCCCGGGAGGCGGACGCCCGCTGCGAGCTCGCGGAACGCCGGCACCGGATCCGCCTCCGGGCGCGCGACCAGCAGCACGGCGCCGAAACCGGCGTCCGGGTTGAGCGCGTCGACGAGGAGCTGCAGGCCGACCGCGAGCGCGAACGCCTTGTGCGCCTGCGGGCCGCCGAACGGGACGAGCTCCTCCGGTCTCGCCTCGCCGGCGAGCACCGCGCCGTAGGTGACGGCTCCCATCGAGACGTCCGCGACGACCGGCGCGCCGTCCGAGGACGGGATCGCGATCGCGAGCGGGTTCGTGCCCGTGAGCGGCTCCCCGCCGTCCGGATGCGACAGCCGCCGCGGCGAGGTCGCGGTCAACGCCGCGACGAGCCCGCCCTCCGCGAGCGTGCGCACCCAGTAGCCGAGCGAGCCGGTCGGGAACGTCCGCGAGCAGACGACGAGCCGCGACCGCTCGGGCGGAGCCGCGAGCTGCGCCTCGACGACCGCGGCGAGCGTCAGGTAGCCGAGCGCGCCCGCGCCGTCCCACCGCTCGTACCCCGGCACCGAGACGACGCGCTGCGGCCGCGCCTCCGTCTCGAGCTCCTCCCACGTCTCGAGCCACTCGATCCGCGAGAGCCCGTGGCCCGTCTGCCCGCGACGCTCCGCGTCGAGGAAGTGCGCGGCGAGCGTCTCGGCGTCCCGCTCGGAGAAGCCGAGCGCCCGCAGGCGCGGCCGCGCCTCCTCAGGCCCCAAAGTCGACCACCTGCCAGCCGCGCTCGCGCGCGATCCGCCGCAGCCTCCGATCGGGGTTCGCGGCGACCGGGTGCCCGACCGCCTCGAGGAACGGCACGTCGCTGTAGGAATCCGAGTACGCCGTCGACGCGGCGAGGTCGAGGCCCTCGGCCGCCGCGAGCTCGCGCACCGCCTCCGCCTTGTACTCGCCGTGCGCCGCCCGCAGGCTGCGGCCGGTGTAGACGCCGTCCACGATCTCGCACGTCGAGCCCACGGCGCCGTCGAAGCCCAGGTCGTCCGCGATGTGCTCGACGATCTCCTGCAGCGTCGCCGAGACGATGTACACGCGCTCGCCGCGGCCGCGGTGCCGCTGCACCAAGTGGAGCGGCTCGTCGTAGACGAGCGGCCGCAGCACCGGCTCCATCGCATCCCCCACGAGCCGCCGCATGTCGTCGACCGAGAAGCCCGCGAGGATCCGCATCCCGTCCTCGGAGGCGCTCCGCACCCGCTCGGCGCTCGCGCCGCGCAGCACGAACAGCACCTGCCAGAACGCCGACTTCGCGAGATCGAGCCGCGAGATCAGCCCGTAGCGGCGGAACGACCCCGCAAGCGCGAGCACGGACGAGCGGCGGATGAGCGTGCGGTCGAGGTCGAAGAACGCCGCAGCGGGCACTTACGAGACGAGCGGGAGCGTGCGCGTGAAGCCGCCGGCACGGCTCTCGTCGATCGCGCGCGCGACGTCGAGCAGGGCACGCGCCGGCTCCGACTCGGGATCGGAGGAGACGAGCGGGACGCCCGCCTCGGCGGCCTCGCGGATCCGCGCGTCGAGCGGGATCGTGCCCAGGAGCGGCACGCCGAGCTCCTTCGCGAGCCGCTCGCCGCCGCCCGACCCGAAGACGTCCGAGGTCATGTTCTCGACGACGCCAACGACGCGCATCCCCGTCTTCTGCGCCATCGTCGCTGCCCGTGAGGCGACCTCCTGCGCGAGCGGCTGCGGGGTCGTGACGACGACCGCCTCCGCGCGCGGCAGCAGCTGCCCGAGCGAGATCGAGACGTCGCCCGTGCCCGGCGGCATGTCGACCACGAGCGTGTCGATCTCGCCCCAGTGCACGTCCTGCAGGAACTGCTCGAGCGCGCGGTGCAGCATCGGGCCGCGCCACATCACCGGCTGGTTGTCGTCCAGGAAGAACCCGATCGACATCAGCCGCAGGTCGTGCGCGACGGGCGGCACGATCATCTTGTCGACGACGACGGGCTTCTGGTCGATGCCGAGCAGGTGCGGGATCGAGTGGCCGTAGATGTCCGCGTCGATCACGCCGACCTCGTGACCGAACGACGCGAGTGCCGCGGCCAGGTTCACGGTCAGCGACGACTTGCCCACACCGCCCTTGCCGGAGGCGACGGCCAGCACGCGCGTCGTCGCCGGGATCTGGATGCCGCGGCGCTCCTCGCCGCCGCGCAGCCGCGTCGTCAGCGCCGCGCGCTCGTCGGGCGACATCACGTCGAAGGAGAGCTGCACGGACGCGACCCCCGGCAGCGAGCCGACGTGCCGGCCCACCTGCTCCTCGAAGCTCGAGCGCAGCGGGCAGCCCGCGACGGTGAGCGCGATCGTGACGGCCACCTCGGCGCCCTCGAGCTGCACGTCGCGCACCATGCCGAGCTCGGTCACCGGCTTCCGCAGCTCCGGATCGATCACGTTCGCGAGGGCCGCGAGGATCTCGTCGCGCGTCGGCATCTCAGGCGAGGGTAGCGACACCGAGCCGTTCGCGGAGGTAGGTCGCATTCTCGACGGCGAAGCCCTCCCAGTCGTTGTTGAAGTACGCGAAGACGTCGGCCTCCTGCGCCCAGCCCGCCAGACGCTCCGCCCACTCGTCGAGCTCACCGTGGCTGTAGTTGCCGTTGCGGCCGCGCGTCCCGCCGTGGAACCGCACGAACGTGAAGTCGGCGGTCAGCTCATGCGTCTGGAACGCGTGCACCTGCGGGCGGTCGCCGATCACGAGCGCGACCCCGTGCTCGCGGAGGAGGGTCATCGTCTCGTCGCGGAACCACGACGGGTGCCGGAACTCGAACGCGTGCCGGTTGCCGTCGTGGAGGTGCTCCAGCGCGCCGGCGAGCCGGTCGGCGTCGAACCGGAAGGTCGGCGGCAGCTGCCAGAGGAGCGGCCCGAGCTTCGGCGAGGCGAGGAGCGGCGCGATGCGCTCGTAGAGGAGCGGCAGGTGGCGCGGCACCTCGAGCAGCCGCTTCACGTGGGTCAGGTAGCGGCTGACCTTGACCGCGAACTTGAACCCGGGCGGCGACCCGGCCACCCAGCGCGCGACCGACTCGGTGCGCGGCAGCCGGTAGAAGGTCGTGTTGATCTCGACGGTGTCGAAGCGGCGCGCGTAGAAGGCGAGCCAGTCGCGCGAGGCGAGCCGCGGCGGGTAGAAGACGCCGTTGCGCCAGTGGGCGTAGTTCCAGCCCGAGCAGCCGATCCGAATCATGGACTGATCGTTCCACGCCGGCGTGCGCGTGAACCAACGGCCGCGGGAAACCTGGTTCCGGCTCCGCGGGAAACCTGGTTCCGGCTCCGCGGGAAACCAGGTTCCGTCACCCGAGGTGGAACCTGGTTGCCGCCGCAGGCGCAGTGGAACCTGGCTGCCGCCGCAGGCGGAACGGAACCCGACCGCCGCCGCAGACGGAGTGAAAACCGGCTGCCGCCGCAGACGGAACGAAACCCGGTCGCCGCCGCAGGCGCAGTGGAACCTGGTTGCCGCCGCAGGCGGAACCAGGTTCCCGAGGTCAGCCGCGGAGCGCCGTCGCGAGCTGCTCGACGAGCGCGTCGTTCCCGGCGGCGGCGACCCGTGAACGCCCCTCGAGGTCGAGCGGCGCCGCGCCGAACGCGCCCGCGGCGTCCGGCAGCGCGATCGCGAAGCCGCGCTCCCGCACGAGGAGCTGCGCGGCCGCAATGTCGACCGACCGCGCAGGCTTCAGCGAGACCACCCCGTCGAGCCGGCCGGCGGCGAGGTGGCAGAGCGTGATCGCGAGCGAGCCCATCACGCGCAGACGGTGCGCGACGCCGTCGAAGCGGGCGGCGTTCTCCGAGACGTACGCCGTCGTCGTCGCCTCGAACGAGAGAATCTCGAGCTCGTCCTTCGGGCGCTCCGTGAGCTCCTTCCCGTCGAGAAACGCACCGCCGCCTCGTGTC
>Ga0070741_10011355_pt1 | contig 16465 bp, 4 predicted proteins | sample Coa_R1_4_FD_66440 | JGI IMG/M metagenome (GOLD analysis project Ga0070741, IMG submission 66440) | Surface soil microbial communities from Centralia Pennsylvania, which are recovering from an underground coalmine fire - Coalmine... | ecosystem: Environmental > Terrestrial > Soil > Unclassified ...
CACAGGCAACTGATCGGAGCTGGAGCTCGAGAACGCGACGCGCTGGCGTGGCGCCTGGACATGACAGGCGCACTCGCGACGGCGTTCGTTACCGCTGGTTGTTGGGAGCGCTGCTGTCGCTCATCGCATCGTCCGTCCACGCGGCGAGCTTTCGCGTGCAATGCCCGACGAGCACCATCACTCACCCCGCAGCCCTGCACGACAACAATTCGGAACCCTCGTACACCGTCAAGACGACCTTGACGCTCGGCACCGACAAGTACCTGGTGCCGTCTTCGCACGTCAACGGGGCGATCAAGTGTCAGCAGATCTCGGGTGGCGACGGGTTCGCCTCGATGGGCGACGGCACCCAAACCTACATGTTCTCTTTCGGACCGTTGTCCGGACTCGCGGACATCGCCAGCGGTCGCCCCGGCACGGAATTCCCGAACGTCTTCAATACCGAATATCCAGAGTCGAGCCCGCCGCTCGCCCCTGGTGATCCGGCGACCACGGGTGCGTCGTTTACCTACAACGGCGCGATCGGCCAGGTTCCGGACCTGGATTGTCTCGCCGAGCCCGCGACCTGCCCCGGCATTCCGACGACCGGCCCATTCGCCGGAATCGACGGTCATGTCGATCCGCGTCCGATCATGGATGTCGGCGTCATGAATGGCAACATTCCGGCGCCGTTGATGGCGATCGACGAGGACGACGAATTGTTCCTGACGCTCACCAACGTTGGGATGATCATGCGGCCCGACCTGTTCGAGCAACACACGGTGCATTTTCACGGCTATCCTAATGCCTCGGCGTTCTACGACGGCGTGCCCGATGCGTCGGTCGCGATCAACATCGCGGGGAGCTTCACGTACTACTACCTCGCGCCGGATGCCGGAACCTACTTCTGGCACTGCCACATCACACCGCCCGAGCACCTGCAGATGGGCATGGTCGGGCAACTCTACGTGCGCCCGCGGCAAGATCGCGTCCCGGTCGGCACCAAGCTCTACAGCGCGCTCCAGCAACAGGAGTCGGACCTGCGAACTGCTTGCAATTCTTCTGTGGACATACTGTGCACCAATCCCCTACCCGCCGGTGGTTTGACGGGGAATCCGGCCACTCGAGCGGGCACCGGCTCCACACCGACCGGGAACTACGCCTACAACGACGGCGACGGCTCGACGTACTACGACGTCGAGTATCCCATCCAGATCCACGGATTCGACCCCGATTTCCATTTCGTCGGCATGACCTTCAATCCGGAAGGTTTCACCGACATGAAGGACAAGTACTTTCTATTGAATGGGCGCAGCTACCCCGATACCGTCACGCCGGGGCCCCTGAAGACGCAATCGGCCGACGGCGTGGACCACTTCTCTCAGCCGTTGCCCGCGATCATCAACATTCCCGCCGGCAAGAAGGCGCTCCTGCGCATCTCCGACCTGGATGTGACCGAGTATCAGACCCTCGCCTCGCTCGGCATCCCGATGAAGGTGATCGGGTACAACGCCAAGCTCCTTCGCGACCAGGCGGGTAACAACCTGTATTATAACACGAATTCAGTCACCCTGGCGGGTGGAGAGTCCCTCGACGCGATCCTCGACGCGGCCGGGTACACGGCCGGTCAGGTCTTCTACCTCTACACCCCCAATCTCGATCACCTCTCGAACGACGCGGAGAACTTCGGCGGCCTCATGACCGAGGTTCACATCACCAACTGAGGGAGAGCGGCACATGAGCGGACGTCACTTCAAGAAAGCATCCATGCTGAGCCGCCTCCTGACTCTGGCGATGATCGTCGCGTCGACCTCGCTGACCAGGGCAGCACACGCGGCGGCTCCCGGCATCAAAGGCCCGACCTTCAATCTGACAGCCCAGCCAGCGTACCTCACCCAGCCCGACGGCCAGACGGTCTACTCGTGGGGCTACGGCTGCAAAGGAGCGCCGGCGGGCGGCTTTGCGCCGACGGGGATCGCGGGCGCGACGTGCCCTTCGATGCAAGTTCCCGGCCCGACGTTGATCGTCACGGAAGGCCAGACGGTCAATGTCACGCTGACGAACGGGCTTCCCACTCCAGCCGGCAACACGTCGATTTTGTTTCCGGGTTTTCAGGTCACGGCGTCGGGCGGTGTTCCCGGCCTGTTGACCCGGGAGGCCGCGCCCGGCGGCACAGTGACCTACACGTTCACGGCGTCATCGCCCGGGACACGCGCGTATTACAGCGGGACGCAAGGTGATCTGCAGATCGAAATGGGCCTGTACGGAGCAATCATCGTTCTTCCAAGCACCACGCCGTCGTGTCCGGCGCGGAACCTACACGCGGGGGTCAGTCCGAGCGATCCGACCACCACGCTCGCGAACGGGGAGAAGGATTTTCGGCTGGCGCATTCTGCATACGATCACGCCAAGAGCTGCTACGACCGGGAATACCTGTTCCAGTTCTCCGAGATGGATCCCGACATTCACGCCCTGGCGTTGGCACAGGTGACCGCGGCGGGCAACTGCAATGTCGGCGCGCCGGGATGCAGCCTCGAGGTCGCGACCGAGCCGTACGTACCCGCGTACTTCATGGTCAACGGCCGCTCGATGCCCGACGACATGGACCCGAACTACGCCCCACAATATCCGCATCAACCGTACAACGGGAATCCGCACATGCATCCGGGAGACCAGGTCCTCCTCCGCATCATCGGTCAGGGGCGCTGGCAACATCCGTTCCACGAACACGGAAACCACGTACGCATTTTGGCCCGCGACGGGAACCTGATTCTCAGCCAGACCGATGCGAATAGCCTCGCCGGATCCGTGCTGTTCACGACGACTACCACGCCCGGCCAAGCGATGGATGGGATTTTCTACTGGACCGGCAAAGGACTGAACTGGGACCCGTACGGTCACAATCCCACTTCGACGGATCCCGCCGCCAAGCTCTCCTGCACCGCCGATTCCAACGGCTACAACACATCGGCGACGAACAAGATCAACTATTACGAGTGGTGCCAGGACCACAACAAACCGGTGCAAGCAACCCCGATCGGCGATGTGCCGAAGGGCGGCCCGGTCACTCTCCCAGATCCGAATATTTTCGTGAACGGTGCCTGGTACGGCGGCAGTCCCTATCTCGGCCCGGACGCCACGATCCGTGCCGTCGGATCCACCGGTTCGACCCCGCCGTCGGGCACCATCGCGAACCCGCCGACGAGCGAAGCGGGGTTCGCCTTCATGTGGCACTCGCACAACGAACGCGAAATCACGACCAACAACGTTTTTCCCGGCGGCATGCTCATGATGATGCTCGTCGACTCCCGGGAATTCGTGATCGACGAATCGAACTAGTCCCCGGGGGAACAGCAATGCGATCAAACAGCTTGAAAGCGATTCGTATCAAGTCGGCGTTCTTCGCTTGCGCTCTCCTTCTGGCAGGCGGCAGGGCCCTCGCCGCGCAGCAAGTCAATCTGACGGCGGGACCGGTCGGCCTGACCCTGCCGGACGGTTCGACGGTGCCGATGTGGGGTTACAGCTGCGGGACGGCGGTGGGCGGCTCGACCGCGACCTGCGCGAAATTGCATCCCTCGGCGACCGGCTGGTCTCCCGTCGTGATCACCGTTCCCACCGGACAGGCTCTGACGATCAACCTGACGAACAACCTCTCGTTCGGATCGACTCCGAACACGATTCCCACCTCGCTCGTCATCGTGGGTCAGCTCGGCGGCGGTTTGGGTGACGTCACCCAACGGACGGTCACCGCGGCTCCCGACCACTCGAACGCCCAGCAACTCACGTGGCCGATCGCGGACCCCGGCACCACCGGTACGCCGCCGACTCAGGGACCTCGCGTGCAGTCGTTCTCCACGGAGGTCCCGGCCGGCGCGACGACCGCATTGACCTGGGCCGCCCCTCGGCCCGGCACGTATCTGATCGAGTCCGGCACGCACCCGTCCATCCAGGGCCCCATGGGCCTGTATGGCATGCTGGTCGTCACCACCGCGCCCGCGACGTCCGCCGGCACCGCCTATCCCGGGGTGAGCTACAACGCCGACGTCCCGCTGCTGTTCAGTGAAATCGACCCGGTTCAAAACAACGCGGTCGACGCCGCGGTCAAAACCACGGGGTTCAGCGAGACCATGGTGTGGTCCGGTCAGCCGGGCGGCTGCGGGAATCCGAGTTCGGCAACATACCAGCAATGCTATCCGCCGGCGGTGGACTATGCGCCACTCTACTTCATGATCAACGGCGTCGCGTTCGACAAGACGCAGGCGCCCGCCTCCCTGTTCCCGGCGTCGCCCGCCGCAGGGGTCACCGGCAACGTCCTGTTGCGCCTCGTCAATGCCGGCTTGCGCATGCACGTGCCTTCGATCGTGGGAGCGCTCACCGGCAGCACACCCGTCCCGGGTGTGGGCCTGATTGCGGAAGACGGCAACCCTTTGCCCGGGGCGACCCGAGTGCAGAGCGAGGTATTCCTCGCTGCGGGGAAGACGTACGACGTGATGATCAGGGTGCCGGCTGCCGGCGGGTCGGCCCTTCCCGTATTCGATCGCGCGTTGAGCCTGTCGGCCAACGCCGCGGTACGCGATGCCGGCATGCTCGGGTACATCGGCGTCAATGGCGCTCCACTGCCGAGCGCCGCCGCGACGGATTCGGCCTACGGCACCTGCGTCGGAGGCACGAATCCCGGCCATACGTGCAGCATGGCAGGAACCGAGTGCCTCGGCGGTGGGAGCTGTATCCCGAACGTCGTGGCCTACCCGGACAACTACCCGTCGGTGGTTCCAGGCAAGTCGCTCGTCGTGTCGGATATCGCCAAGGGCGTCCTCGCCAACGACGTCAACGTGTATGGCGTCGCCGTCCAGACGGGATCCGGCCCGGCGCAGGGGACACTCGCTCTCAACGTGGACGGTACGTTCACGTACGCTCCGAATGCCACCTGGAACACCACTACGACGACCGACTCCTTCACGTATTGTGGCAACGGAATGACTTCGGGGGCGACCTGCGCCCTCGTGACACTGAGCAAGGCGACGATCGAGGCCGCCTCCGGCATCACTGTCAACGACGATACGTACACGTCGAACGTCGCCACAACGCTGAGCATCAAGCCGCCCGGCGTTCTGTCGAATGACGTCGACTCGATGGGCTATCCGCTCACGGTCGATACCTCGAGTGTCGTAACCACCTCCGGCCTGACCGTTTCCATGGATCCGAGCGGCGCGTTCCAGGCGACCGCCACCGGGCCGGGCCCTCACACGTTCACCTATAAGGCGCAGAACTCGCAGGGAACGACCAGCGCTGCCAGCGCGACCGTGACGCTCAATTTCCCGACCGCGACCGGTCTCGCGGTCTCGGTGGTGGACGGCAACGACAAAACGACTGCGATCACCGACTATCGCTGGATAATCGAGGAAGACCGGACGTTCTACGTCAACCCGAGCGCCACGACCAACACGAGCTCGGGAATCGTTCCGACGCTCGGGACCAATTTTCACACCAGCTACATGCCCATCGTGGCCACGGGTTGCACCGGGTCACTGTCCTGCGAATCGGGCCAGACCGTCCTCGGTCAGGCGGCGGTCTGCGATGTCGGCAATGGCGCCTGCAGGACGACTGGAACGCAACAAACCCCCTTGGATCCCAGCCAGGTCCACCTGGACCCGACCAAGCGCTACTACATCTCGGTCCTACCGGGGGACGGCGCCGATGCGCTCGCCGGAGACGCGGCCCAGGGCCATGCCCACGGCATGGGCGGCGCTCCGATCGCCGCCGGACAGACGGCCGTCACCGTCCTGACGCAACCCACTCCATTCCCGCCCGCAAAGCTCTCGGTGTTCGTGTTCGAGGACGACTTCCCGCTGAACGGTGAGCAGGATGCCAGTGGCGGCGCCGGCGACACATTGGCGTCCAACGAGCCGGGCCTCGGGGGCTTCAACATCACCATCATGGACGAGGCCGGCGGCAGCGGGGATGCGACCGGACAGGCCAACTACGACATGTTCAACATGCCGCTGTCGAACAGCCTGGCGGGAACCATCGACCCCACCACCGGGCAGGACGCGTGTCCGATCTCGAAGCAGGGCACGAATGATCCCGCGCAAGCGGGGATCACCGGCAGCATCGTCACCTGCCCGAAGTACGAGGCGGACGGCACGACGTTGTCCCCGCTGGCGGGCCAGGCCCTGATCGCCAACATGTACCCCGGTAGGTACGGCGTCATCGCCACGCCGGCGGCCGAGCGGATCGCCAGAGGTGAAGAGTGGCTCCAGACCAATACGCTCGACGGCCAGAAGGCGCTCGATTCCTTCCTTCGGATCGGCGAGCCGAGCTACTTCCAGGAGTACGGGCCGGCGGGCTACCACGTCTCCATCGGCTTCGCCAATCCGAAGATCATCAATGGCCGCCTGAAGGGCGTCTGCGCCGGCACCGACCCGAATCTCAGTGGCAGCAACTGCAGCCACTCGCTCACGGGCAGGGTCACGACCGAGCGCACGAGCCGCACCCCGGATGAACGCCTCTACAGCAGTGGTTCGCGTGACAGCTTCTCGTTCAGCCAGTGCTACGTGAGCGTGGGCGATCCGGACGGCGAAGACTTCGCGTTCACCAAGTGCAACCCCGACGGGACGTTCAGCTTCTCGGGCCTTCCTGCCGGGAATTGGCGCGTCACGACCTTTGACCAGTGGAACGACCAGCTCGTCGACGGCTTGTCGACGCCGGTCTCACTGACCAGCAGCAGCACCAACATGGGGGACATCGCTGCAAATCAGTGGCAGGCGAACATCTACACGAGATCGTTCATCGACACGAACAAGGATGGCGTGTCGGCGGACAGCGAACCCGGACTTGCGCTGGTACCGACGAACATTCGGTTCCGGGACGGGAGCTTCTCGAACTTCAACAACACCGACCTGAACGGCTTCGCAGGCTTCAACGAGGTGTTCCCGCTTTTCAATTGGTACGTGGTCGAATCGGATACGACCCGTTACAAGAACACCGGGACGCACGTGGTCTACGACGCCGGCGGGCCCGCCGACGGCACGACGGGCGGGGGAACCTCCACCATCGCCGCCAACCTCGCGAACACGGTGGAACAGCTTCCTCTGCCGGCCAATCTGCGGGTACCGGGCGCCGTCTATTGCGCCAACGCAGACTGCACCGGGTCATCGATTGCGACCGGCCCGATCACCGGCGGCTCCAGCGGGCCGACGACGGGTCTCTCCACGGGCCGGATCGATCCGCCGTGGGTGCTGACCGAGGGCTGGCAGGGGTTCGCGGGTCAGAACTCCTTCCTCGAATTCGGCAAGACGCCGTACGTACCCGGTGAGACCGGCGGGATCCGCGGCCACGTCGTGTATGCGTCGACGCGTCCATTCGACGATCCGCAGCTGCTCCTGCAGCTCAGCTGGGAGCCGCTCGTGCCGCACGTCACGATCAACCTGTACGCGGAGGGGACGGCGCCGGATGGCAGCCAATCCCTCACCCTGGTCGACACCACCCAGACCAGCAGTTTCGACGATTGGGCGCAGGGTTTTCGGTCCGACGGTGTGCCCAACATGAACTGCCCGGGCCAGGGCCGCGACACGGGCACGAACGCCGACTCGTTCTTCTTCACGCTGTTCAACCAGCCGAACTGGCTCGACGTGTACAACAACACTCCCCACGCGCTGCCGAACAACTCCCAGTTCAAATGCTACGACGGCATGCACAACTGGAATCAATTACAGCCCGCGTCGTACGACGGCCTGTACCAATTCCCAAGCGTTACCGGTCTGAACCCGACGACCAGCAAGCCGACCGGAACGAACTGCCACATGGCAACGCCTGCGGAGCCGTGGGGTTGCATCCCGAACCCGGACACGAGCGATCCCTACCGGTCCGGCGCGCCCATGCTGCAGCCCGGAAAGTACGTCGTCGAAATGGTTGTGCCGCCGGGTTACGAGCTAGTGAAGGAAGAGGACAAGAACATCCTGATCGGCGATACCTACATCGCGCCGGTCACGGTGGAGTTCCCCGGGTTGGCAGGAGCCGTGTACATTCTTCCCGACCAGGCTGCGGTTCGCGCCAGCTACAACGTCAACAATCCCCAGAATCCGACGACGGATCTCGGTGTAAAACCCCGCCATGAGGGCGACACCGGAAGCGTAGAGACCTTCTGGCCGTGCGTGGGCCAGGAGCGCATCGTTCCCGACTACATCAGCCTCTTCCCCGGGTCCGGGGAAGTCGCGCCGTTCGCCGGTGCCACCCGGCATCTCTGCGACCGGAAGGAAGTCGCGCTGCAGGATCAGAGCGCCGTGCTCGCGAAGTTCTACGTCTTCACATCGACACACGTCGCCGCGCACTTCACCGGCATCATCACGGACGACTACACGTCGGAGTACGATCCGTTCTCGCCGGCGTTCGGTGAGAAGTTCTCGCCGCCCAACATGCCCGTCTCGATCAAGGATTGGGCTGGCAACGAGATCTCCCGCATCTATTCCGACCAGTGGGGGGTCTACGACGGCTTGAACTATTCCACCTGGGAAGTGAACCCGCCCAATCCAACCGGATATGCACCGCAGATGATGATCACGTGCATGAACGATGCGGGCACTGGAACGACCCCGGACCCGCTGTTCAATCCGGGCTACAGTCAGTTCTGCTACGAGATCCCGTTCATGCCCGGGCAGACCCAGTACATGGATACCCCGGTGGTACCCACCTCCGCCTTCGCGGGCGCGGGGTACAACAATCCCGACTGCGCCTATCCGGATGCGACGCCGGCGATCAAGGAAGTGGATGGTGATGGAACGGGACCGTGGGTGAGCGCGGCCGGTACGGGTCACACCCTCACGATCACGGCGTTGGGCGACCAAACCGTCAACAGCAATACCTACTCCGGGCCGTCGGCCACGACGGCGCCGTACAACCAGAAGACGGTCACCCGTCACTATGGCTTCGGGAGCCGGCCGAGCTCGTGTCCGGCATCCGGCCCGTGTCCGAACGTCACCGTCGGTGGCGTGCCGATGACCGCCGTGACCTGGACCGACTCGAGCATCACCGGCACCGTCCCGCCCGGCGTGCCCGCGTGCCCCGTCCAGCAGCAAGCGCAGTACGGCGGAGCATCCGCGCAGTGCGGTGAGCTCGTCATCACGGCCGGCAACGGCAAGCAGTCGATCGACACGGTGACCGTCACCATCGGCGGCAAACCGCCGACCCTGGTCGCAGGCGGTGCCACCATTCAAAGTGCGATCGACGCTGCTGATCCAGGTGATCTGATCGTCGTCGGTCCCGGTGTCTACGACGAGCTCTTGCTGATGTGGAAGCCCGTCCGGCTGCAGGGAGTCGGAGCGGCCTCCAGCATCATCAACGCCAATACCCATCCGGCAGGGAAGCTAGATCCCTGGCGTGAGCAGATCAAATCCCTGTTCGGATTGACTCCCGATGGGCAGCCCATGGACCCCTTCGACCCGCAGGTCGACCGGATGCCGGTGGAGGGGGTTCCCGCCTGGGACGTCACGTCCAACGGCAACCTGGCGGAGATGCTGCAAGAGCCGACCCTGATGGGGGCGTACGAAGGCGCGGGAATCACGGTGCTGGCGAAGGGCGTGAAGATTCCGCCCGGAGCACCGAATCCGTTAGGGAGCGGGCTGGGAGGCACGTTCCCGGACGGCACCACGCTGCTCACGCCCGACGATTGCGCGACGGGGGCGGGGGGGTCGAATCCATACCCGAGCAACTTCCACTGCAACCCGTCGAGCATCGATGGGCTGTCCGTATCCAACAGCTCCCAGGGCGGCGGCGGCATATTCGTGCACGGCTGGGGGCACAACCTGCAGATCGCGAACAATCGGGTCACGAACAATTCCGGAACGCTGTCGGGCGGTATCAGCGTCGGTCTGGGTGAAGTTCCCGGCGCCTACCTCGTCGGCGCCACGATCACCGCACCCGGGTCCTGCCTGGACAGCACCGTAACGAATCTTCAGCTGCCGTACTGTTTCAACCTGAACGTGAACGTGCATCACAACGCGGTCACCTACAACTCGTCCCTCGGCGACGAGTTGTTCGCGTCGACACCGGCCGGGTCGGGCGGCGTCACGTTCACCACCGGCGCGGACTACTACAAGTTCAGGAACAACTGGGTGTGCGGCAACATGAGCACGGGTGACGGCGGTGGCGTCACGCACCTCGGGTACAGCTGGTACGGTGACATCGAGCACAACCAGATCCTGTTCAACGAGAGCACCAACCCGACCGTCTCCACCAATGGTGGAGGCCTCATGGTCATGGGCGATCCACCGGATGGCATGACGCCAGCAGGCGTCGAGTGTGGCACCACGGTCGACACCGATTGCGTGCACGGGCTCAGCGACGGCACCGGTCCTGGCCTCGTGATCAACGCCAACCTGTTCATGGGGAACGCCGCGGAAAGCGGCAGCGGCGGTGGCGTCCGTCTGCAGGGTGTCAACGGCACGGAAGTGGCTTTCTTCCCCAACGGTAGTCACTTCGTTCAGAGGCCCGTTCTCGAGGGAGGCGTGCAACCGCCCCCGGGAACGCCGGTCTGGAACACGGTCAAGGTCACGAACAACATCATCGCGAACAACGTGGCCGGTTGGGACGGCGCCGGCGTCGCGATGCAGGACGCGTTGGACGTCGACATCATCAACAACACCGTCGCCTCCAACGACACCACGGCCTCGGCAGGCGTGCTCTTCAACACGCTGGGCGCGCCCTTGGCCAGCTCCGTGAGCTCGAATTGCACACAATCCGGCCAACCGACGCGATCATGCCCTGGGCCGGCTGGGTTGGTGTCCGTCAGGAACAGCTCGCAGTTGACGGCGTCATTCTCCGGGGTTGGAACGATCACCTGCCCCGCGAACCATCCGAACTGCAAGACATTCTCCTACCCGTATCTGGCCAACGATCTGTTCTGGCAGAACCGTTCCTTCTACATCGGCGTCGGAGCCTTCGGGCAGGGAACCCAGAGCCAGCAGCACGTGGTCTCGCTGTACAACGCGTTCACGACAACGCAAGCGCCGAGTCAGTCCATGACGGGCGCCTGCCCCAGTGCGAGCTATTGGGACATCGGCGCGCGCGGCGACACGCGCCCGAACAATCACAGCTCGGGGATCACGCTCGCCCCGAACTACTCCGTGCTGACGGATGCTGGCGACTATTCCGGCACCCACAGCCTCGGATCCAACCCGAATGTCGTCAGCCAGTACTGCAACGGCTCGCGTGTGCCGCCGGAACTGGGCGCGATGGGCTACCGCGTGCCTCCGGGCATCGCGGACGCCACCGTACCGAACCCCGTCTTCAATCTGCAGCCTGCGGCGACCGTGGACGAGGGGAACAACTGGATCAACATGTCGTGGGGTCCGCTGTCGCTGGTCAACCCCGTCGGGTTCACGCTCGGCAACTACGCGCTGAGCAGGACGTCGCCGGCCATCGATTACGTCCCGAACACGTCGTCGACCTTCGCGATTGCACCGAGTAGTGACTTCTTCGGGAATCCGAGGCCGAGCCCGTCCAATACGCATGCTCTCGACGTCGGCGCCGTCGAGTTCACCGCGACGGTCGCCCTGGAACCGACGTCACTCACATTCCCGAGCCTGTTCCTGGGTACGACCAGCGCCCCCCAGTCGGTAACGCTGTTGAACCCACTGCCGACAACTCTGACCGGTATCAACATCAGCACGAGCGGGGACTTCGCGGTCTCGGGAACCACCTGCGGCGCGAGCCTCGGACCCAACGGGAGCTGCACCATCAGCGTGACCTTCACCCCGACGGCGCGGGGCACGCGAATCGGCCTACTGTCGGTCGCCTACGCCGGCGGAAGCCGGCAAGCATCGCTCAGCGGTACGGGGCTCGCGCCCAATGCCGCCGTGATGCCGTCCTCACTGTCGTTCCCGAACACGACCGTGAATGCGACCAGCGCGGCGCTGTCCGTCACCCTGAGCAATGCGGCGCCGGCGAACACGGCGTTGACGATCGGTGTCGCGTTCGTCGGGCCGAATTCCGGGGATTTCATCCGAACCACGGGGGCGAACAACTGCGGCAGCAGCTTGGCAGTAGGGGCAAGCTGCAACATCTACGTCCAGTTCCGGCCGACCGCCACCTCCGCTCGCAGCGCGACGCTGAACATCACGAGCAACGATCCCGTGAATCCGTTGCTATCCATTCCGCTGAGCGGTACCGGCGTCGGACCGGTCAACGCCGTCGCACCGTCGTCGCTCGCCTTCGGTAACCAGCAGACGGGCACGACCAGCGCGCCGCAACCGGTCACCGTGACCAACAACGGAAACGCGAATCTCACGATCAACAGCATCACGGTCGGCGCTCAGTTCGCGCAGACCAATAACTGCCCGCTGTCCCCGAGTACCTTGGCGCCTTCCGCGAGCTGCACGATCAACGTGACGTTCAAGCCGACCTCGACCGGTGCGAAGACGGCGACCTTGAGCGTGACCGTCGCCGCGCCCGCCACTTCCGGATCGGTCTCCCTGAGCGGTACCGGCGTCGCGCCTTCGGCGACGCTCACCGGGACGGCGGCATTCGGCAACCAGCAGGTCAGCACGACCAGCGCACCGCACACGTTCACCTACACCAACACGGGGATCGGGCCGATCACGGTCAGCAACACCGGGGTGACGCTGTCGGGCGGGAACTCGACGACGGACTATGCCATCAGCAGCAACACCTGCATCGTCGGAGGCGTCGGGGTCACGCTACCGCCCAGCGGTACCTGCCAAATCGGCGTGACCTTCACGCCGAGCACGACCGGTAGCCGGACGAGGACGCTCACCGTGATCGACACCGCGGGCGGCGCGCCCAACCAGACCGCGAGCCTCACCGGCACCGGTCAAACCGCGCCGGTGACGACGACCAGCACGACGAGCACGTCCACCGCCACGAGTGCGACGACGTCGAGTACGACGAGTACCACCACGCCGGCGGGCGCGACGACGTCGACGACCACGAGCACCTCGACGCCGACGACGACTGCCACGACGTCGAGCACCACGACTACCTCTACACCCACCAACACGTCGACCACGCTCGCCGTCTACCAGGCCGGCGTGAGCGGCCCGGCGGGCAGTGCGGATGTCGACACGTACATCCGCCTCTCGCAGCCGACGACCAACTTCAACACCGACGCCTTCGTCATCGTCGGCCTCACCAACGCCTCCAACAAGGTCAACCGGGGACTGCTCGCCTTCAATCTCCAGGGCATCCCCGCCACCGCGGTCGTCACCGGCTGCACGCTGCAGGTGAACGTCACGCAGAACACCAGCCCAACTCCCGGCCACATCCGTCGGCTCTGCGCCGAGCACTGGCTCGACGGCGACGGACAGAGCGAGGCGCAGGCCACCTGGAACGAGTGGAAGACGGGGACCGCCTGGGGAACGGCGGGGGCGGCGTCCACGGCCGCGTGCAGCGCGGGTGGCGACTACGATTCGACCGGCGCGGTAGCGTATACACCGCCGACGGCCACCGGCCTCTTCACCTTCCAGAACCTCACGGGTCTTTGCCAGGACGCGGTCACGAGCCGGAGCGGGCGGCTCCGCCTGCTCATCACGCAGGACGCCGAGACCACGCAGAGCAACCTGATCAAGTTCGACAGCAGCGAAGCCACCACGGCCGCAAATCGGCCGAAGCTCAGCGTCACCTGGCATCCGTAGAACGAGCGCCATGCGACGGACCGAGAACGGGCGTTTCACACGCTGCATTCTTCCGCGGAAGGGGACAGTTCAACACATGGTACGAAACAACGGTTTTCTGAGTCTCTTGTCGGTCGTCGTGGCGATCGGCGGCGGATGCAGCCAGAGCGGCCCTCCGGTCGAACATGCTGCCGCGTCCATCATCGAGAAGAACGTCGCGGCCCGCGGCGGGCTGGAGGCGTGGCGCGCGGTGCACACGATGTCGATGTCCGGCAGCATCGATGCCGGTAAGGCGACGAATCCCGCCTCGGCTCGAGTTGCCATGCAACGGTCGGCAGGTCGAACGTCCGCGGAGAGGCGTCTCGCCGTTCTGGAGAGTGGCAAGGAGGAAACCGGAAAGACGGTGCAGCTGCCGTTCGTCCTGGAGATGGAGCGGCCGCGCAAGGCACGCCTCGAGATTCAGTTCGACGGCCAGACCGCCGTGCAGGTCTTCGACGGGACGAACGGCTGGAAGCTACGGCCGTTCCTCGGACGTCACGAGGTCGAAGTCTATACCACCGAGGAACGCCAGGCGGCCGCGGAGCAACAGGACCTGGACGGTCCGCTGATCGACTACGCCGCCAAAGGCAACACGGTGGAGCTCGAGGGAACGGAACAGGTCGAGGGCCGCGACACATACAAGCTCAAGCTCACGTTGAAGGACGGCCAGGTGCGACACGTCTGGATCGACGCGCAGACGTTCCTCGACTCCAAGATGGAAGGAAGCCCCCGTCGCCTGGATGGAAAGTATCACCCCGTGGAAACGTACTTCCGTGACTACCGGTCCGTCGACGGTCTGATGATTCCGTACGTCGTCGAGACCCGGGTCCAGGGGGTCGAGGGCTCCGAGAGGATCAGCGTCGAGCGCGTCGTCGTGAATCCGAAACTGGGGGCGTCCCGCTTCACACGGCCCGATTGAGCGGTGACATCGGAGACGTGCCGGTGCGAAGGTTCGTCGATTCCGTGGCCGGCTTGCTACTGGTCGGCGTGGCAGCCACGAGCGGTCCGATGGTCCCGTGGGTCTTAGCGAACGACCCACCCGGGACGGGCGTCGAGCGCCATGACGCCCTGCCGGCGACGAGGCGCTCGACGGCGGACTACAGGGTCCCGCCGGTCAAGCTCGTTCGGGATGACGGCGAGATCGTCTCCCTCGTCGAGGAGCTGAACGACGACCGCCCGGTCGTCATGAACTTCATCTTCACCACGTGCACGGCGATCTGTCCGGTGATGAGCCAGGTCTTCTCGCAATTGCAGAGCAAGCTCGGCGCCGACCGCGACAAGGTTCACATGGTATCGATCTCGATCGATCCGGAACAGGATACGCCCGCGCACCTCGCCGAATACGCCAGGAAGTTCGCCGCCGGCCCGCAGTGGCGTTACTACACGGGAAGCACGGAGGCGAGCATCGCGACCCAGCGTGCCTTCGACGTCTACCGGGGCGATAAGATGAACCACCTCCCGGTCACCCTGCTGCGCGCAGCGCCCGGAAGACCGTGGGTGCGTATCGAGGGTTTCGCCACCTCGGACCAGCTGCTGCGTGAATTCCAAGAGCTCGTTCGCTCCGGCGCCTGACGTCCGTTCTCGCGATCTTCAGGGGACTATCCACGCACTGTCGGCGACGAATTGCCCGGACCCCGGCGTGGCATAGCGGACGATATACCCCCCCTTTGATGCGAAGCGCTGCCCAGGCCCCAAACTCAAATGTGGGTAATATCCCGTGACGAGACGCTGCGCGATCATGTCGTCCATCCGCTCGATCAGATAGTCCCGTACGAATGCGTCGGCCATGTGCCCGAGGGTCTCGGCGAGTATCCCGCAGGCCAGAAAGGTGTCGGCCTGAACCTGCAGATCGGTCACCGGTATTCGGCGGATGTTGAACCAGCCCAGCGCATAGTCGACGGGCACTCGGCGACGTGCGGGTAAATCGAAGGGGTACGCGAGCCGGGTTCGGGCCCGCCACGCGTCAGGGAACGGTGGCTGGTCGGGACCTGCCATGACGGACGACGCATAGACGGCCGCCGCGTCCACGACCGGGCCGAGCGCCGCCACATCCGCGGGCCGTAGCCAGAGCACGAGGATTGTGTCTTCCTTCGCCACGCGCACCGCGGTGGCGACGTCGTCCTTCGCTCGAATCGCCGAAAGGGCCTGGTTCACGACCGTCATCCCGGTGGCTTGCACTTTCTCGGCAAGCGACTTGGCCGCTGCTTCCCCGGCGTCACCTAGACGAAAGACTTGTACCAAGCGATGAGAGGCCGGCTCCGGCATTTGGCCGGTTATGTCGTGGGCGATCAAATCCGCTTCCAACCGAACGCCCCGTGAAAAGAACACGGAATATCCAGCTCCGGTTCCTCGACCGGGATCATCGACGTTCGGAAACAGGCAGGGAATCGCTTCGGCTTCGCAAAAGTCGTTGACAGGCTCCCACGTCTCGCCTCCCAATCCGGAGATGACTGCGAACACTGGTTCCGCCTTGTAGTGGTCTCTGAGCTGTTGCTCCCACGAGCTCGGTGGACCAGCGAGTTGCCATACGTGGAGCTGCCACATTCGGCTCACGCGAAACATGACCTTGCGCGAAGAACGCAAACGTGGGCTTTGCCCGCGGAAGAAGGCATTCTTGTCCGTGAAGAACTCGTTGAGCACCGCGAGAACCGCGGCCCGTTTGGTCGGGTCCGCATCGGGCGTGATGATGGTGGCGAAATGCAGCACGGTGTCCGCGACCCCAGGGACGGGAGCACGCCCAAGGCCGTCCAGGAACCCGATCAGGGCGGCCATGTCCGCGTCATCGAGCCGATAGCGTGGCATCAGGTAGGACAACGGCCGTC
>Ga0070741_10011356_pt1 | contig 16464 bp, 12 predicted proteins | sample Coa_R1_4_FD_66440 | JGI IMG/M metagenome (GOLD analysis project Ga0070741, IMG submission 66440) | Surface soil microbial communities from Centralia Pennsylvania, which are recovering from an underground coalmine fire - Coalmine... | ecosystem: Environmental > Terrestrial > Soil > Unclassified ...
GAAAGCTCCCGTGATTGGCGCGATCGAATCGTCGTCCCTATTAGAAATAGGGGCTAGATTCGATCGTCCAATCCCGGGGCTTTGGCTCGGTCTTAAATCCAAATTTTCAACCACGTTGGGTATAGACCAACTTTTAAGGAAAAATCTTATGTTTCAATACATTGTAACGTTTTTATTGGCTGCTACAGCCTCTCTTTTTGGAAATAATACACAAGGTCTCATTGCCGGTGATGTTTCCCCGGCTCCAAAGAACGCAGTGCCTGCTGAAAATGACGCAGACGATACAGGGGAAGTCGACGAAGACATCATTATCGATGAAGAAGACGAAGATGATGATGAAGACGTCCACAACTAATCCCGGTTCATAAGTATTTTTGCTATTCTCTCCTCTTCTTGAGCCCGAACCCCTTTTATGGATCGGGCTCATTTCTTTTATTAATTAGTTTTTTTCATTATTGACTTCCTTTAATTATTTATTATTTTCTTGAATAGTTAATTATTTGTTCATATTATTAAAACATGGGTGAGTGAATAAAGTTAATAGAGCGAGGCGAGGTTACTATGGCTAAAACAATTCAGAAGAATCCATGGCTAAGCATTTGGACAGAACCGCGAAAAACGATTCGCTCTATCGTTGACTCCGATCCTAAATTTGGCTACTTGCTTCTTTGCGCTGTTTACGGCTTGCCTTTTGCATTTAATCTCGTTCAGAATTTTGACCTCACCAGGGTTATCCCTTTCTGGGCCATCCTCATTGGATCTCTTGTCGTCTGCGTTTTTTTAGGAATGGTAGGGATCTCGATATGCGCATGGCTCCTACATATCTTTGGCCGACTGCTTGGAGGAAAAGCAAACTTTCAAGAGATTCGTGCTGCGGTTGCCTGGTCGAATGTGCCAAATTTTGTAACGGTGCTCTTGTGGATCATTCTCTTAGGAGTTTTTGGCGCCCAGGTGTTCAATAGGAATTTTTCAGAAATGCAATTTGTCGGATACCAAGCGGGCATTTTGTTTCTCGTCATGCTGCTGGAATCCATTGTCTCGGTTTGGGGGTTCATTATTCTTCTGAGTGCGCTAAGGGAAGTTCAGGAATTTTCAGTTTGGAAAGCGATTTTAAACGTTGTTATTCCTTTTGTCGCTGTGGTGATCGTGATTTGGGGGACAGCGTGGCTATTTTCGGGACCAGGAAGAATATCATAGTAAATAAAGGGAAAGGAGAGGGATATGCGTAAAAATGTATTCAGAGCGATGAAAGCGATCGTCGCTGCATCTGCGATGCTTCTAGTAATGTCATTCGGTCCTTCAGTAGGAGGAAGCGAAATTGCGGTTAAAGCTCCGACACAAACTCAAAAGGTTGACTCCTTGTGGCAGGAATTTCATTCTGTCGTTGGGAATTGCACAATGCAATTTCCTAAATATCCGGATCACCTTTCGGAAAAAATGCGCCTTCCTGAAGAGGGGTTTGATTTGAAATATGACGCTTACATTTCAGCACTCGACCAAAAAACTGTATTCCTTCTTCTGATCGCCCAGTATCCCGATTTCGTCGATGCGAGTTATGCAAGAATGAGTTTAGAAGGATTTTTAAACGGGATTTTAACCCATAATCCGAGCAACCAGCTCATTTTTGCCGATCTCTCTTTGGTCAATGGACATGAAGCTCTCGACTTTTTTATTCGCACAGGCGGCGTTTATTTTAAAGGCAGAGCCCTCATGGTAAAAAATAGCCTCTATTTAATGGCGATGGAATGCGAAGTGCAAAATTACGACGAAACTCATTACAATAAGTTCGTCGAGTCCTTCCAGCTCTCAAAATAAAATATAGCGCCTCTTCCTTTTCTTAGGGCCTACTGATTCCGGTAGGCCTTTTTATTTTTTAAATCGTGAAGGTGAGTTTGCCCTGGACATAAGGAGCGCCATTGTACTTATAGTACTTGCCATGGTGATTGTGATGGTCCTTAATTACAATCCAGCCTCCAAAGTTCCAGCCACCGCCAAATGAGGCATGAAATCCCCGCCCTGTTTTAAACTTCATATCTAGCTCGATGCCTTTTGAATACACTTCGAAAATACCATTGCGGAATCGCCCTACACCCTCGCGAGCGCGCATGGGGAAGCGGTAAGGACGGCCGAAACTTGCCACCTCTAGACTTGTGGACCAGTGCTCGTTGAAAAGGTATTCGATCGATAGATTGATGGGGAAGATGCCATTAAATTTCCAGTGTTGGCCGACGCGCCAGTCGATGCCGACGATGGGGAGTAAGTAGCCGTTGCGAACGCCGACGTACCCCGCCCAGCCCAAATGCATGCCGATAGTATCGGAAAAGTGGTAGCGCCCCCACATCAAGCCGTAATAAACGCCTGTTTGTCCAAAGTTAAATGACCGCGCGTCGACAGAGACGCCTGTCGCTAAAATCCATCGCCAATCGTTAATGGAAGTAGAAACCCATCCGAGCGAGGCATTCACAAAATGGTAGTCCTTTTCTTTGAAGCGGGGATTTTGATGCCAATCAAAACCCAAATAGGAATAGCCGACTTTCCAACTTAGCGAGTTATCAGGAGTCAAGTAATGCGAATAATACAAAAAGGCATGTGCATCTTGATACTGTTCGTGAGAGCCTTTCACCGGATGCGTGCGGAATTTAGCTTTTCCAATATCCCTGAACTCGCTGTCAAAGTGAACGGGATGTTTTTTACTGACGAAACCATAATCGGTGACCAGTTCATACGATGTCGTTAAGAAAAAAAGCGGTAGCAAATATCTGAGTCTCACGTGCCTCCTGCCAACGTTGGTAGAAAATAACATTATGATGACTTGAATATTTAAAAAAAATCAGAAGATTTATCCATTGAACGCTAGGAAACTCGGTTCTTCAGGGCCGAGATGAATCGCGTCCAATAGATGAAAAGCATCGGTAAGGGTTCAAACTATTTGCTTGAAAAGCAATTTTTTAGTTGTAAGATCAAGCGAAGTCGACGAGTTTTTTTCCGCCAATCATGCGCAGTAACTCTTGCTCGCGCTCTTTTTTGGAGAGGTGTTTGATTTGGGAGACTGTTCTCCCTTGCGATTCGACCTTTTGCACGCTGAAGTGTTCATCCGCTTTGGCGGCGACTTGGGGGAAGTGACTGATGCACATGATCTGCCGATGTTTGCCAAGCTCTTTGAGCTTTTCGCCGATGATTGTGGCTGTTTTTCCTCCGACGTTGGCATCGATTTCGTCGAAGATCAGCGTTGGCGTATTATTCTTTTCAGCGAGCGCGATTTTGACTGCGAAAAGAAGGCGGGATAACTCTCCACCGCTAGAGTGCTCTTTGACAAGCCCGGGGTGTTCGCCAGCGTTGGCTTTGAGCCAAAATTGAACGCAATCATCGCCTGCGCTGCTGCGAAGCTGGGGAGAGACTTCGATCGTCACTTCAGCGCCGCTCATGTTGAGGTCTTTGAGTTGAAGGGAGAGCTCTTTCTGCAATTTTTCAGCGGTAATTTTGCGCTTTAAAGAGAGATGCTTTGCCTTGGCATCGGTTTCATTTTTTGCTGCAGCGAGCAATTCCTCAGTCGCCTTGAGATCGCCAGCGAGATTTTCCAAGCGGGAAAGCTCCTGCTGAATCTTATTGCGGTAGGCTTCAATTTCTTCAAAGCTTTGTCCGTATTTGCGCTTCAGTCTTGAAAAGATATTTAATCGATTTTCAAGATGTTGAAACATCTGGGGATTGCTAGCGATGTTTTGTGCATAAGACTGCAGAAAGCGGTGGGCTTCGCTAAGAGCGATGTGGGATTCATGTAGAAGAGAAGCGGCTTCGCTGAGTGACTTGTCATAAGGGACAAGAGCATCGCAATTTTTGATGAACTTGGAAACTTGGGGCAAGACAGCTGTGGAGCTTTCTGCAAGGCCGGCGATCGTGATAGAAATCTTTTCCGAGAGCTCTTGCGCATGGGCGAGCCGTTGGTATTTTTCGAAGACTTCTTCCTCTTCTCCTTTCTTAAGAGCGGCTGTTTCAATCTCTTCCAATTGGAAGCGCCAGGTATCCTCTTCCCGTTCGCGCTGCAGGGCAAGTTTTTGAAGAACGGCGAGTTTCTCCTCGAGTTTGCGCATTTCCGCATGGGACTCTTGGTAGTTTTTAAGATCGGGCTCGAGGCTCCCGAAGAGATCAAGGAGCTCGCGCTGAGATTCCGCGGTGCGGAGCGTTTGATGGGCATGTTGGCCGATCATGTCAATGAGTTGAGCGCCTATTTTCTGTAGAATAGGCAGAGGGGTCATGCGGCCGCTTACGAAAGCGCGGTTTTTTCCCTCTTTGGAGATCTCGCGACGGATGATGAGATAATCTTCTTTCTCCAGGGATAAGCCGAGTTCTTCCAGAAGAAGTTTAACATGAGGCAAGGGATCGATGTCGAAAGCGACTTCAACATGAGCTTTATCGGAGCCTTTGCGGATCAAAGAGCTGTCTGCACGCTCTCCGAGAACCAGACCGATCGCTTCGATGAGAGCTGTCTTTCCCGCTCCTGTTTCCCCAGTGATGGCGTTAAATCCGGGGGCAAAGGGGATTTCGCAGGAGTCAACAAGGACGAGGTTACTCAGCGCCATATGCTTGATCATCGAGAATTTCCCCTTTTGTTTTAAAATGGAGTTTGGCGGCCTGTTCTAAAATTTCTGGGCCGAATTTTCTGACGAGTTGTTTGCCGATCCTGACCACTTGCGAGGAGGCTCCTTTAGGGATTTCCAATTCAAATTGTTTGCTGAGTCTTTCGATTCCTTCGATAAAGGCGGCTCTTGCTAAAATGGAGGCAGCGGCAACGACCGGGTCGGCCTCAGCGCGGTGCCTTTGTGTCAAAGAAACATGAAGTTTTTTCTGTTTCAACGCATTCTTAACGACGTGTTCACCGGCAAACTGGTCGATGATCGCTTCATTGCAACCTGTTTTTGTGACGAGCTCGGCAATCGCTGTTGCATGGCCCCATCCTAAGAGTTGATTCAGGTTTTTAAAATTGGCATAGAGCTCATTGTATTTTTTGGGGGAAATAAAGATGACGGTGTGTGGGCAGGTCTTTTTGATTTTAGCGCTTAAAGCGCGGATACTTTTATCTGTGACTTGTTTACTATCCTTGACACCCATCGCAAGCAACTCCTTGATCTGCGTTTCATCGGCTTGAACTCCAGCGATGCATAGCGGTCCGAAGAAGTCTCCTTTGCCGGATTCATCGATTCCTATCCGGGGAGTCATGCTCACTTGCGCTTCTGGATAAGAAAAGGCGACGGATTGTAAAATTTCCGGTTCGAGATAAAAAGTGATAAAGTCGTTCATATCCTTGCCCTGAACGGTCAACTTTCCCGAAGTGTACAAAGTACAAGAGATTCCTTTTTTCTGAGCTGAGAAAAGCGTATAGAGCGGTTTTGTAATCGCAAAGCCTTGATCTTTTAAATCGCTCAAGAGCTTATCCGCGAGATCTAAAGAGAGGGTCGCGACAAAACAAGAAGGTTTTTCTTTTGACATGAGACCTATGCTGCTGATACTTGAAAGTTGCAGAATTTGCCAACGCTAAGTGGCAGATTGTACCCCAGCTCCCCCCTTAAGCTACATATTTTTGCATTGATTTCGAAAAAAAACAAGATTAGAGTTGGATTTTGTAATGAGACCGACTTATGATTATGGTTATACCCAACGTGATTGAAAATTTGGATTTAAGACCGAGCCAAAGCCCCGGGATTGGACGATCGAATCTAGCCCCTATTGTCTAATAGGGGCGACGATTCAATCGCGCCAATCGCGGGAGCTTTCGCTTCGGTCCTAAACCAAATTTTCAGTCACGTTGGGTATACTATCATGGAGGGTTATGAACGAAGATTTGAAACGGGTCGGAGAAATTTTTAAAGCTAAGCGTAAGGAGCTGAATCTTTCATTAAAAGAAGTTGAAAACTCGACTTCTATTAGGTCAACTTATCTTGAAGCGATTGAAGAAGGTCAAATAAATGACTATATCTCAAGTGTTTATGCTTTAGGTTTCATGAAGCAATACGCTCAATTTTTAGGGTTGGACATCGATGGGATGATCCGCGATAACCCAATGACTTTCCGAATGCCGGCGGAAAAGCACGAGTTCAATTATGGAATTGGAACTTTGGAAGCGCGGGGAAGCATGAGCGGGGGAGTTAAGTGGCTACCGAATCTCATTTGGGCTGGCGCTGCCACAATCGTTCTCGTCGCCGCTTGGTACCTCGCTAAGTTTTTAGGAATTTTGTAGAGGCAATTGCCTCTGTAACTCTATTTAAAGAAATATGTCTGCACCACAGTTCACTAATCGACTGATTAAAGAAAAATCTCCTTATCTTTCTCAGCATGCTCACAATCCTGTAGACTGGTATCCTTGGGGACAGGAAGCTTTTGATTTAGCTAAGGCGTTAGATAAACCGATTTTTTTGTCAATCGGTTACGCCACATGTCATTGGTGTCATGTGATGGAAAAGGAATCGTTCCAAAATGTAGAAGTGGCTGAGATGATGAACGATGCCTTTGTCAACATTAAGGTCGATAGAGAAGAACTTCCTCATGTGGATAACCTCTACATGGAGTTGGCCCAGGCATTGATGTCCTCATCCGGTGGCTGGCCTCTCAATTTAGTTTTAACCCCTGAATTAAAACCTTTTTTCGCTGCGACTTACCTTCCTCCCGTAAACAGGCGGGGGATGGTGGGTATGGGGCAGTTTATCCAAAGCATCAAACACCTCTGGACAACAGAGGATCGAAAGCATCTAATCGATCAGGCGGATAAGATTGTTAAAATTTTTGAAAGGTCTTCCCAACCATGCGGCGCAGTTTTACCGACAGAAGAAAGTCTTTCCAACGCTGTTGAAATCCTTTATGGCCTTGTCGATCCCGTTTATGGTGGGATGAAGGGGAAGCCGAAATTTCCTTGGGGATATCAGTCTTGTTTCCTCCTTCAATACAGCAAAGTCAAAGGAGATAGTAGAGCTTTATTTTGTGCGGAACTCACTTTAGATAAGATGTTGCGTGGAGGGATATACGACCAAATCGGAGGGGGATTTTCTCGCTATGCTGTCGATGAGCGTTGGATGATCCCTCATTTTGAAAAGATGCTTTATGACAATGCCATTCTCGCTCGCACATACCTCGCTGGTTGGAAATATCTCAAAAAAGAGAGCTATAAAAGCGCCTGTGAAGAGATTTTGAATTACGTTCTTCGCGAGATGACGCATCCGCAGGGCGGCTTTTATTCTGCCGAAGACGCGGATTCAGAAGGGCAGGAGGGGATGTTCTATACTTGGTCCTTTGAAGAGATTCATGAGGTCCTTTCCGAAGAAGAAGCTCAGGTGTTTTGCCGCTACTACGGGGTGACTCCGCAACCGAATTTCGAAGGGAGAAGCGTTCTCTACATTCCTTATCCACTCGAAGAGTTTGCTGAGATGCATGGCGTTCCTCTTGAAAAGTTAAAAACGCTCTTATCCCAATCCAGAGAAAAACTGATGCAGCGCAGGCAAAAGCGCGAGCATCCTTTTAAAGATGACAAGATTATCGTCTCGTGGAACGGCCTTATGATCGATGTCATGTCTGCCGCTTCTCAAGCTTTAGGTAAATCAGAATTTAAGGAAGCTGCAGTCAAAGCTGCTCGATTTATTAAGGAACATCTTTGGAAGGAATGCCGTCTTTTACGCAGGTGGAGGGAAGGAGAAGGGCGGTTTGCAGCGGGACTTGACGATTATGCGTTTCTCATTAAGGGATTGATTACTCTTTTCGAAGAGGGATGCGGAAGCGAATGGCTCATCTGGGCTATAGAGCTCACAGGAGTTCTAGAAAAAGAATTCAAAGCGCCTGAAGGAGCGTTTTATTACGCGGCAGAAGACCAGACGCTTATGGTCAGAAAATGTGAATACTATGACGGCGCCGAGCCTTCGGGAAATGCTGTTCATGTTGAAAATCTGATTCGGCTCTATCAATTGACGCAGAATCCTAATTACTTAACGCAAGCCGAAGATGGGATTAGAGCAGCCAAAGATTTTATGGAGACATATCCCCCTGGCGCCTGTTATCATTACCTTTCCTTTCATCGCTATCTCGATGTGAAAGCGCCAACGATCGTCGTTGCTTTAAACGAGCAGCACAGCTTAAAGGAGGACATCCACGAGGCACTGGGCTTACACTTCTTGCCTCATGCATCTATCCTTTGGAAAGAAACAAGCGATACCCAACTTCCCGTTTTAATCCCATCGTTGGTTGATAAAAATCCGATCGATGGACAGACTGCAATTTATATTTGCAGACAGGACCGCTGCGAGGCTCCGCTTCGCGAAAAGGATCAAATTTTGTCTGTTTTGTCCCAATTATAAAAAAGGAAGATTATGGTTCAGCGTCAAATAGGCGATTATCTCTTAATTCAGCAGCTCGGCCAGGGATCGATGGGAGAGACATTTCTCGCTGAACACCGCTTCCTCAAACAGCCTTTCATCCTTAAAATTTTGCCTCCGGAACTCTCAGAAGACGTAGAGTTTTTCAAACGTTTCGAAAAGCAAATCTCTTCTCTTTCTCGTTTAGAGCATCCTCATTTGGCCAAGATCCACAATGCCTCTATCGCAAATGGTGTTTATTTTCTTATCACCGAGCCAATCCTTAACGCTGCCAATGAGGCGATGAACCTTGGCCAATTTTTCATCAAAAAACACTACCGTTTGTCGGAAGAAGAAGTCCTTAGGATCGCTCGTCAAATCGCCTCAGCTCTCGATTTATGCCACGCTTTTGCTGCCCATGGAGGAATCAAGCTCAATAATATTCTGATCAAAGATTCTGAAAATGGAATCCAAGCGTTTTTGACCGACTTTGGCCTGTCTCGCATCATTGGCTCTGTGCAATCCTTGAGCAGAACTTACCTAAATACAGCTGCAGCTTTTGCTGCAAAAACTTGCGAAGTGGAAGAGAAATACAAACTCGGCCCTTGGGAGATGGGAAAAGCTTCTGAACTACACCGCTCCTTTTATCAAAATTTTCTCTTTCTCGCTCCTGAACAAAAAGTGACAGCGCATCCCAAGGCCAATCCGATCAAATCAGATATCTATGCCTATGGTGTTTTGCTTTACTACTTACTCACGGGAGAATTCCCAGAAGGTTACTTCGAACTTCCTTCTAAAAAAGTTCCGGAGCTTAAATGGAATTGGGATCTTCTCATTTGTAGAGCTCTGCAGACAGATCCTTTAAAGCGTCCTGAGAATTTGAGTGAAAAGCTGGAAGATTTGCTTCTTTCCACAAATACAAGCGCGCAGAGACAGCAATTGCAAAAGCTCAAAACGATTGCAGAAGAAAGTAAAGTTTCCCATGTCCAGCACGCAAAACCCATTTTGAAGCCCAAAGAAATTGCGCGTCCCTCCTTTGATGCAGATCCCGCTGCGATCTTTCAAATCGATAAAACCATTGCCCCCTATAAGCCTGAATCCCAGATGGAGAAAGAAATCGAACCGATGCTCTCCGAAATGGTGGTAATCCCATCGGGAAACTATTATCGAGGAAGCGCCAATGGAGGAAGAGATGAAATGCCGAGACACTGTATTTTTTTAAATTCCTTTGCTATCGATACGCATCCAGTGACTAATGAAGAGTTTGTGCTTTTTTTGGAAATGATGGGAGGGGAGAAAGACGTCAATAACAATGACATGATCCGCTTAAGAGATTCCCGCATCAAGCGCAGCGGTGGAAAACTCATGATTGAATCGGGATACACAAGACATCCAGTCGTCGGTGTGACCTGGTACGGCGCCATCGCTTATGCAAAATGGGTGGGTAAGCGTCTTCCCACAGAAGCCGAATGGGAAGTGGCTTCTTGTGGCGGAAAAGAAGAACATCATTTCCCGACAGGGAACACAATCGAGAAAGCAGACGCTAACTTCTTTAGCTCCGATACCACGCCTGTCGAAAGCTATCCACCCAATGGATACGGCTTATACGATATGGCGGGCAATGTCTATGAATGGTGCCAGGATTGGTATGACTTTCACTTTTATGATCTCTCCATCCAAGAGCCAAACAATCCTAAGGGACCGCTTCAAGGGGTTTATCGCGTCCTACGCGGAGGCTGTTGGAAAAGCTCTAAAGAGGATTTGCGCTGCGCTCATCGCCACCGCAATAACCCTGGAGCGATGAACGGCACCTATGGATTCCGCTGCGCAGCCGATGTCGAATGATGGCGGCTGAAAATTGAGATCATTTCCATTTTGCGCTACCGTCTCTAAAATTACCCGAAAATCGGCGAAAAATTTTACTGAGATAGGTTCACTTCATTAGACTCTTGCATATCCCTTTATCACGAACTCGGTTTCATTAGTGAAGCTGTTTTCGCAGCGACTTGCTCGGCTTTAGAAATTAGCTTAGCGAATTTCGTCTGATGATTAAACTCCTCAGGAATTTTCGATAGTGCAATAAGACATTTTCCTACATATGATGAGAGGTTAATTGATCCTACAGTTCCATTATAGTTTGAACCAAAGTATCTTTGTTGTGTTAGGAGATAAGAATTATTTAGGTTATCTAGACTATCTGGATCTTCTTTACTTGCAGTTAGGGATGCGGTCATGTCCTTAAATTTCATCTCCCAATGATCTTTTTGAGATTGAAAAAGAGCGTTCCGATATTGTATCGCTTTAAAAATAATTTGAAATTGTTGCTTTGCATTAAATGAACATTTATCGGGGCTTAGAAAAGAAACTCTAGGAAGAAGGTACTTTGCTTTTTGTAGCCAGATCGCAGAGTTTTGCATCACTGTAAAACATAATTTATTTATTCTCGAAAGAGATTCTATTTCCCATGGTTCAAGTTGGGTGAGATAAGGAATATAAAAGTCCTGACAAAAAACAGGCTTATCTTCATCTCCCTTTAGATGCTTCTTGAAATCTAGAGGAAAAACACCCGGAACATAGAGTTCATACTTTTCGCTTAGGGGATTAGTCCAGGGGTCGGTACATCTCCGACCTTTCGAGTCAGTATAGTCTTTAAAAGTAACTAAATAATTATTTTCTTCGCAAGGTTCCGCATTCGGGATTACCTTTCCAAATCCATTTATTCGAAATGCCATAAATAAACTCCATTTTTAGCTATACTGGTTCCACTTGAAAGCTGGAGTTTTTGCTTCGTCAGCTTGGCGGCCAATTTTCGATCTTCACTCGTGCCTTGCCTCTCCGGCAATGATCACTCGCTCAAGATACAAAAATTTGCGCCGCTTCCTTGTAAAATTCTCCAGCTTTCAACCGTCAACAGCAAATCTATCTTACTGGATTTCATTCCTTTAAAGATACTAAAATTAATTTTTTATTAATGTCTGTATTGATATTTACTAATAAATAAATTACAATATTTTTAATTTAAAATAAAATTAGATCAATACAATGAATCCTATTAATTTTTTTCAAAAACTTTCTTCATCTGAATTACAACTCATTTTTAAATGGGTCGGGAGGGATTTCTCTACACTTTCAAGAGTGTGCCAACTTTTTTATACCGTTTCGGCCCAGGAAGCGCGGCGTTTCTATGAAATGTTCGAGTTAAAGGGGGGCTATGGCGCACCTTGTTTAAGGCGCGCCATCGAAGCTATAGGATATAACGGCCGATCGTATGTAGGAAAAGTGGATGGCCTATTTTTTGCAGCAATGCGCCTTGCAGGAATTTCTTTGGATACCCGGATCTCCTATTATGAAGCGGGTTCTCTAGAAGCACTACAGAAGTTCATGCTTCCTTGGCAAGAAGCGGATGCTCTTTTCAAGTTATGGAATGTTTTGCGAAGAACGGGTCCCACTGATCTTAAAGAGGCTATGTCAAAGGTTGGGCTTAAAAGCAATTATTCAGAGAAGATTAAAGCTTTTCGGGAATTTTTCGAAGCACATCGTTCTGAGCTAAATCAAGTGACTCATCTTGACTTGAGCAAGAACGAATTGCGCACTTTACCTCCCGAGCTTTGGATATATTTTACAGGACTGAAGAAGCTTGATCTCAATGGGAACTGCTTAGAGAATCTGCCCAAACAAATCGGAGTTTTGTCTCAGCTTGTAGATCTGCGTGTCAATAATAACTCGTTAAAGTTGCTGCCTCTAGAAATTGGGGATTTGCGCTCTTTAAAGAATTTGCAATGCGCTTTCAATGACTTGAAATCCGTGCCAGATGCGATTTGCAGCCTCAGCAATCTAGCGACCCTCAACCTTTGTTATAATGAATTGGAACAATTGCCTGAGAACTTGGGCAATCTCAAAAGTCTGAACTATTTGTACCTGGAGTACAACAATTTGAAGTGCCTTCCCTCTTCAATTGGAAAAATAGACTGTCTTTTAGGAATTTATCTCACTCACAACAACTTAGAGATTCTTCCTGAAAGCATGTGTGATTTGCAGTCAATAAAGTACTTAGCTATTCAGAGCAATGGATTAGAAGTACTTCCTGAAAACATCGGAAACATGTCTTCTTTGTATTCTTTATGTGTGGATTACAATGAAATTGTGGAACTTCCCAAAAGCTTCGCTTTTCTCAAAAACCTTAAGCATTTTTCTTTTTCTAATAATTCCATTTCCAGCTTCCCAAAAGGAATGAGTGGTTTAGCAAAGCTCGCTCTTTTTCATTTCGATGATAACCCTATCAAGAATTTTCCCGAAGAGCTGAAAGAACTGCCTTTTTGGTCTTTAAATCCCCAGTACTATCCTCATTTAAAAGCTGGAAATTTGAAAAAAGTTTTGAACATCGCATTAAGTGCGGATGACTTTGACAGGGTATATTGGGGATTGGGTGAGAATAAATGGGAGGAATGCATCGATGGAGCCGACAAACATCATGGCAAAGAGGTCTACGATCGGGGCTTACACGGAAAAGTCAAAGAGCCTGGCTTTTTGCAAAGCATGATGGACGCTTTTGATTATTTGAGCGATCATTACAACGAAGTGATCCATGCAAGTTTATATCTTGAAGTGCAAGAAAAGGCTTGTGGTCACTTTGATGGCGAGAAAACCAATACTTTGATGAGGCAAGAAAAAATAGGCATGTTTCGGGATTTGGAGGATCATCTAAACGCTTCCTTTACAGAGCCCAATTACTCAGTGCGCGACAGTGCGATCGAAGAGTTTAATTATTTGAGCAATCGTGTCAGCCTGTTTTTTGGCGCTTCATTTCACCTTGGAGATTTTGTGCTTAAAACTGAATCGACACGAGAAGTTGTTCTTCGTTATGCTCCTTTAAGTATTGACCAAGTAGCAATTCTTTTTAATTTTTTCTCCACGGAGTTTTATTATGAGATAGGACATGCTGCTGATGATCACGGGCGAATAACGGCAATTGCTAAATTGATACAAAGACTTGAATGGCTTCATCCTGTACCCGATGGATGCGGAAGAACAGACACAGCTTTTCTGAATTATCTTTTGACTTGTTACGGTTTCAATCCCGTTCTACTTAAATTTCCTTACGTCTCAAGCTGTATGCCTCTGCAAGAATGGGCGGCTACCGTAATCGAGGGAATGGAAGCATGGAGAAGGCGAAAGCAAACAATAGTTGATTAATATTTTCATTTAGCGCCATATCTGGAGCAAATATCCAAGATTTGCTTAGCGATGAAAAATGGCGCCTCGACAGTTATTCAAATGAAAAAGGGAACCCTGAAGAGGGTTCTCGGCGTTTTTGATCTCTTTGCTATCGGTTATGGTGACTTAGGCGCGTCGATCTACTATGCGCTTGGCGTTACTGCGATCTTTGCTTTGGGAGCCACCCCCATCGCCTTGGGGCTTGCGGGATTTGTATTTATTTGCACAGCTTTGACTTATGCAGAAATGGCTTCTTCGGTGCACGAATCGGGGGGGTCGGCGAGCTTCGCGCGCCTTGCTTTTAATGACTTTATCTCCTTCATCGCGGGCTGGGGTCTTCTTCTCGATTACATCGTCACAATAGCCATTTCCGCTTTTGCTGTTGGACCCTACCTTGCCTATTTTTTTGGAGATCTCGCTCAGACCCCTGTACAGATTGTTTTTTCTGTCGCATTGATTTTCCTTCTTTTCGTGATGAACATCACAGGCGTTAAACAATCCACGCGGATCAGTCTTGTTCTGACAATATTGACTGTTCTTGTCCAGGGAATTGTCATTGCCATTGGGCTTAGTACGCTTTTAGATTTAGATTATATTGCTCATCACATCCGGATTAATGTGCCGAACAGCGATTGGTCTCCCTCCTGGACGGATTTTGCAAAAGGGGTAGCGATGGCGATGGTAGCCTATACAGGCATCGAATCGATCGCCCAACTCGCTGCAGAAGCGCAAAAGCCTGCAAAAACGATTCCCAGAGCGGTGATGCTCACCATGGGTATTCTTTTACTCATCTATATTGGGATCTCTATCGTTGCTTTATCCGCTGTCACTCCTCAAGAACTCGGAACGAAATATCTCCTCAATCCGATTGCAGCTATCGTTGACGGGCTGCCCTTTGGCGGATGGATTTTATCACCTGCTGTTGCGATTTTAGCTGCCGTTGTTCTTGGCGTCGCTGCCAATTCAGGACTGATTGGCGCATCGCGTCTTTCCTTTAATATGGGCAAGTACTATCAACTCCCGCGCTTTTTTTACGCAGTTCACCCCAAGTTTCGCACGCCGATTGTTTCTCTTGCTGTCTACGCTATTGCCGCGATTTTTGTAGTTCTAGCTAGCCGCGGACAAATGGACTTTCTTGCAGACCTTTACAATTTTGGGGCAATGCTCGCCTTCTTTTTTGCTCATCTTTCGTTAATTGTCTTAAGGATCAAAGAACCAAAAATGAAGCGTCCCTTTCGCGTCCCATTCAATATTCGCTGGGGCAAGTACTCCATTCCCATTCCTGCCGTCATTGGAGCTCTTTCGACTTTAAGCGTTTGGTTTTTAGTTGTGATCACAAAACCTGCAGGACGTTATTTGGGGTTTGCATGGGTTACAGTTGGACTGCTGATGTATGTTTTCTACCGCAAAAAAAGCAAACTGCAGTCAATGGGGCGCATTTCTATCGAAGAAATAAAGATTCCTGGCTTTTTGCCGATGAAAATTAAACGTGTGCTCGTCCCCACGCGCGGCGGCGCGCAAACTGAAGCCGTGCAGATGGCGTGCGAGATCGCCAAAATGCATCATGCGACTGTGACCGCACTGCAGATCATCGAGGTCCCTGCTTCGTTACCTTTGGATATGAACATGCCCCAGCGCATGATTTTAGCAGAAGCGATCCTAAAAAGAGCGCAAGCAATCGCTTCAGAGCTAGAAGTAAAAATCGAACTTGAAATTCTTCGTTCCAGATCGCTTTCCGACACGATATTAGAGGTCGCAGAAAAGGGAAAGTTTGATCTCATCATTTTAGGCGCCATGAAATCTGTCCGAGACCCTAGGGCTAGGGGAATGGGGGTCATTGCAGAAAAAGTCATGCGTAAAGCTTCTTGCAGAGTCTGGGTCTGCGCCGATAATTAAACTTGAAAGACTTCCTTGATGAATATCAGTTAGAATGGATATTCTTTTGGGCTATTTTTTGGAGTTTATTTATGTCAGCTATTATACCCAACGCGATTGAAAATTTGGATTTAAGACCGAGCCAAAGCCCCGGGATTGGACGATCGAATCTAGCCCCTATTCCTAATAGTGGCGATGATTCGATCGCACCAATCGCGGGAGCTTTCGCTTCGGTCCTAAACCCAATTTTCAGTCGCGTTGGGTATAACGAACGCTACCCTCATCTTCGCCAATTTGAAGCCACACACGAAGGCTTTCAGTGTGCTTTTAACCTGAAAGGAAGACATATTAGCAAATGCGTTTTTATCGACCAAAGGCTCTTCCCACCTATGATTTACAATCCACTTGAGTTCGCTGTAAAAGCAGACGATGTCGTCTCTGCTCGCAAGCTATTCAACTTTAATATGGGTTTTCAATCTCCACTTTGCAACGAAACAATCCTCCATTTCTACATCGATTGCGTTGGAGACAAGGAACCTAATCCCGAAATGCTATCTTTGGTTTTAAAGCAATGTAATATCCCGTGGGTTTGGAAATCAAAAATATTTTCACATCCTGTGGAGAAGGCGTTGCAAAAAGTTATCGGGATAAAAAAACTGAATGAGCCACTGCTTAAAGCACTCCTTCCGTTTGGAGTAAGGTTTACCAAAAATGGTTTAAGCATTCCTTTTTTAGCTTTAAAAAACTCTTACATTAGGAACCGAGATTCTGAGGACCCATTTAGAAGCGAGCGGCTTTTTCTACATCAAATCAGTACATATACTGCTTTAGAAAAAAGCTTTCATCCCCATTCTAAGGCAGGTTTAACATCAAGCGAATTTAGAGACTTAACTCCTTTTTTCAGGAAAGAGATTGTGAAAAGAGCTATACCTCTCGTGAATCAAGAAACCGTTTGATAAAAATTCAACTTGACATGTAACCTGCTGAACATGATTTTCTTAAGCGAAGCTCAACGCGCGCAACTCAAAACCCAACATAAGCATGA
>Ga0070741_10011357_pt1 | contig 16462 bp, 10 predicted proteins | sample Coa_R1_4_FD_66440 | JGI IMG/M metagenome (GOLD analysis project Ga0070741, IMG submission 66440) | Surface soil microbial communities from Centralia Pennsylvania, which are recovering from an underground coalmine fire - Coalmine... | ecosystem: Environmental > Terrestrial > Soil > Unclassified ...
GTCGCAGGCGATGCAGGCCAAGATCGACCGGCTCAACCTCGTGCTCGGCGAGGGGCTGAGCGGCGTGCGCGTGATCCGGGCGTTCGACCGCAGCGCGCACCAGCGCGAGCGCTTCGACCGCGCGAACCTCGATCTGACCGACACGGCGATCGCCGTCAACCGGCTCATCGCGTTCCTGATGCCCGGGCTGATCGTGATGCTCAACCTGACCAGCATCGCGATCATCTGGGTCGGCAGCCACCGCATCGACCAGGGACTGATGCAGGTCGGCGCCATGATCGCGTCGCTGCAGTACGCGATGCAGATCCTGTTCGCCGTGTTCATGGTGACGGCCATGTTCGTGATGCTGCCGCGGGCGTCGGCGTCGGCGGCGCGGATCAACGAGGTGCTCGATCTCGAGCCGGAGATCGTCGACCCTGTCGTCCCTGCGCCTCCCGCGGCGCGGCGCGGACTCGTGGAGTTCCGGGACGTGACGTTCCAGTATCCCGGGGCCGAGGAGCCGGCGCTGACCGGCGTCACCTTCACGGCGCGCGCCGGCGAGATCACCGCGATCATCGGCGGCACTGGATCGGGCAAGTCGACGCTCGCCGGGCTGATTCCGCGCTTCTACGACGTCAACCACGGGCGCGTCCTCGTCGACGGCGTCGACGTCCGCGACATGACGCAGGAGGAGCTGCGGTCGCGGATCGGCTTCGTGCCGCAGAAAGCCGTCCTCTTCACCGGCACCGTCGCCGCGAACATCCGTTACGGCCGCGCGGGCGCCACGGACGACGAGGTCCGCCACGCGGCGGCCGTCGCGCAGGCCCTCGAATTCGTCGACGCGATGCCGCAGCGGTTCGACGCGCCGGTGGCGCAGGGCGGCACGAATCTCTCGGGCGGCCAGAAGCAGCGGCTCGCGATCGCGCGCGCCATCGTGCGCCGCCCCGACATCTACGTGTTCGACGACAGTTTTTCCGCGCTCGACTACACGACGGACGCGCGGCTGCGCGCCGCGCTCAGGTCCGAGATCGGCGGCGCGACGATCTTCGTCGTGGCGCAGCGCGTCAGCACGATCATCGGCGCCGACCGCATCGTCGTCCTCGACGAAGGCCGGGTCGTGGGCATCGGCACGCACGGGCAGCTCCTCGAGGCGAACGAGGTCTACCGCGAAATCGTCGCCTCGCAGCTCGCGCTGGAGGAGGTGGCATGAGCGACGCGAAAAAGCCGCAGCCCGGCGCGCCGGCCGCTCCACCGCCGCGCGACGTCTTCGGCAACCGCCCGATCGGCGGCCTCGGCGTGCCGACGCAGAAGGCGAAGAACTTCAAGGCGACGACCAGTCGCCTGCTCGGCTACCTGCGCCCGCACCGCGGCGCGCTCGTGCTCGTCACCGCAGCGGGCGCCATCGGCACGGTCTTCAGCGTCCTCGGACCGAAGATCCTCGGCATGGCGACGACGCGCATTTTCGAAGGGTTCATGGCGAAGGCGCGTGGCGTCCCCGGCGCGCACGTGGACTTCGAGTACGTCGGCCGGATCCTCGGCGGCCTGATCGTCCTCTACATCGTCGCCAACGCCTTTCAGTACCTGATGCAGTACATGATGGCGAACATCGCGCAGCGGACGGTCTACGAGATGCGCCGGCAGGTCGAGGCGAAGTTCGAGCGTCTGCCGCTGAAGTTCTTCGACGCGCGCACGCACGGCGAGGTGATGAGCCGCGTCGTCAACGACCTCGACAGCATCAGTTCGACGCTGCAGCAGAACCTCACGCAGCTGCTGACGTCGGCGCTGACCCTGATCGGCCTCATCGTGATGATGCTGACGATCAGCTGGATCCTGACGATCGTCATCGTCGTGACGCTGCCGATCAGCATGGCGATCGTGGCGGCGATCGCCAAACGGTCGCAGCAGTTCTTCATGAAGCAGCAGGTGGCGCTCGGCGGACTGAACGGCCACGTCGCCGAGATGTACGCGGGCCACACGGTCGTGACCGCCTTCGCCCACCAGCGCGCGTCGATCGAGAAGTTCGAGAAGCTGAACGCCGACTACTACGACGGCGCGTGGCGCGCGCAGTTCGTCACCGGCATCATCTGGCCGACGATGATGTTCGTCGGCAACATCGGCTACGTGCTGGTGGCGGTGATCGGCGGCGTGCTCGTGACGCGCGGGTCGCTGCCGATCGGCGACGTGCAGGCGTTCATCTCCTACGGGCGCCAGTTCAACATGCCGATCACGCAGTTGAGCGGCATCGCCAACGTGATCCAGCTGACGATCGTGTCCGCCGAGCGGGTCTTCGACCTGCTGGACGAACCCGAAGAGGCGCCCGATTCGGCGTCCGCCGCTGCCCTGGCGGCCCCCCGCGGCGCCGTGCAGTTCGACGACGTCAGCTTCCGGTACAAGCCCGACGTGCCGCTCATCGACCACATGCGGCTCGACATCGCGCCGGGCAGGACGATCGCCATCGTCGGCCACACCGGGGCCGGGAAGACGACCCTCGTCAACCTGCTGATGCGGTTCTACGACGTCGACGGCGGCGCGATCCGCGTCGACGGGGTGGACATCCGCGCGATCCGGCGCGGCGTGCTGCGGCGGACGTTCGGGATGGTGCTGCAGGATACGTGGCTGTTCTCGGGCACGATCCGCGAGAACATCGCCTACGGCCGCGAGGGCGCGACGGAGGCCGACATCGTCAGCGCGTCAAAGGCGGCGCACGCCGACCACTTCATCCGCACGCTGCCGGACAGTTACGATACGCCGATCAACGAAGTGGCGAGCAACCTGTCGGAGGGGCAGAAACAGCTTCTGACGATCGCGCGCGCCTTCGTCGCCGACCCGGCGATCCTCATTCTCGACGAGGCGACGAGCAGCGTCGACACCCGCACCGAGGTGCTCATCCAGCGTGCGATGCACGAGCTGATGCGCGGCCGGACGACGTTCGTGATCGCCCACCGCCTCTCGACGATCCGGAACGCGGATACGATCCTGATGATGGAGCAGGGGCGCATCGTCGAGCAGGGGACGCACGAGCAGCTGCTGGCAGCGAAGGGCCGATACGCGGAGCTGTATCAGAGCCAGTTCGCGGGGAGGGCCGCGTAGTGGCCACGCCCGCGCGTCAGGGCTACGAACAGTTCTTCGGCTTTGGCGAGTCGCCCTTCAGCCTGTCGGCGAATCCGCGATTCCGCTTTCCCAGCGCCGCGCACGAGGACGCGCTGTCGCAGGTGCTGTATGCGCTCGAGCGCCGCGAGCCGATCGTCGTCGTCACCGGCGAGATCGGGCTGGGCAAGACGCTGCTGGTCCGAACGGTGGTCGAGCGGATCCCGCGGAAGACCTTTCTCGCGGTGATCGACGATCCGCTGCTCGGCCCGGACGATCTGCTGAAGCGGATCCTCGAGGACTTCGGCATCGTCTCCGCAGAGAACACGGCGTCGATCCGCGCGAGCCGGCACGAGCTGGTCCACGCAGTGAACACGTTCGTCGCATCCCTCGCACCGCTCAACGCGCATGCCGTCGTGATCATCGACGAAGCGCAGCACGTGCGCCCCGACGTCCTCGAACAGATCCGCCTGCTGGCCAACACCGGCGACGACCGCGGCACGCTGCTGCAGATCGTCCTCGTCGGCCAGCCGAGCCTCCAGGCGCTGCTGGCGCAGCCCGACATGCAGCAGGTGCGGCAGCGCGTCACCCGCTCCGTCAGCCTGAGCGCGCTCTCGGCCGACGAGGTGAAGCAGTACATCGTCCACCGGCTGGCGGTCGCGCGCGAGGTGAAGACCCATTCGCCGATTCCGGGAGCTCTCGATCTCGCGCGTGCCGTCGCGGAGTGGAACGAGTCGAGCCGGCCGGTCACGTTCACCGACGACGCGATCGAGGCGGCCGCGCGGCTCTCGCACGGCGTGCCGCGTCTCGTCAACGTGTTGTGCGACCGCGCGCTGGAGATCGCGTTCGCCGAGCAGTCGCGAACGGTGGATGCGCGGATGGTGGAGGCCGCGGAGCGGCTGGTTCAGCACGGGGAGGCTCAGTCGGAAGCCAAGGTGGAGGCGGAGGCGAAAGCAGAGCCGCCCGGCGATCTCCCGAGCCGCGGGTCGGCGCGGACGACGCGGTACGGCGCGGCCGCGGCGGTGGTGCTCGCCGCCGCCGTGCTGTGGCTTGGCATCCGGGCCGTGGACCGGGTCCGCCGCGCGGAGCCACGCCCGGCGCCAACGACCCCCACGTCCGCGTTGCCGGCCGCCGCTCCGGCCGCGCCGGCCCAGGAGCCGCGTCCTGCTCCAGCGGTCGTGCCGCCGCCCGCGGCGACGACGCCGGACGCTGCCGCGCCGGACACGACGGCGGCGACACCGGAGTCCTACGAGATCGTGATCGCGTCGTTCCGGACGGAGACTCGCGCGACCGAGGTCGTCGATCAGTTGACCGCCCTCGGTCAGCGCGTTCGCCAGCGTTCGATCGGCGAGTGGCACCAGGTGGTCGCCGGACCCTTCGAGTCGAGAGCCGCGGCCGAGGACGCGCAGCGGCAACTGGATCGCCAGGGCTTCGCCGGCACGCACATCGGTCGTATCGGGACGTAGCCCAGTCAGTCTCTTCGCCGCCCGACGTAACCTGCCGTGGGCCATCGTCGTTCGTCGACGACGCGACGGGTTCGGGGAGCGGGCGCGGGGATCGAGTGGAGGGCGGCTGGTCTCGAACGGGATCTAGTCTTTCGCGTCCTTCCAGTTGTCCCCGATTCCGACGTCGACCGTCAGCGGCACGTGCATCCTGACCGCCGACTGCATCTTGTCGCGCACGATGTCGGCGAGCTCCTCCGCGTCCTGCTTCGGCACTTCGAACACGAGCTCGTCGTGCACCGTCAGGATCATGCGGGCTTCGGGGCGCGGCGCCAGCGCGGCGTGCACGTCGATCATCGCGCGCTTGAGGATGTCGGCCGCGGATCCCTGGATCGGCAGGTTGACGGCCATGCGTTCGGCCGCGGACCGCACCTGGAAGTTGCGGCTGTTCAACTCGGGCACGAGCCGCCGTCGTCCGAACATGGTGCGGACGACGCCGGTGGCGCGGCCTTCGGCGAGGGTCGCGTCGAGAAACGCGCGGACGCGTGGAAAGCCGGCGAAGTACGCGGCGATGAACTCCTGCGCCTCGTCCTGCGAGACGCCGATGTCCTTCGACAGCGTGAACGCGCCTTTGCCGTAGAGCAGCGCGTAGTTGACCATCTTGGCGATGCTGCGCAGCTCGTGCGGATCTTTCCCCGAGTGCTCGCCGAAAATCTTCAGCGCCGTCCGCTCGTGGAAGTCGGCGCCTTCGCGGAACGCCTGCAGCAGCACCGGGTCTTCGGACAGGTGCGCGAGCACGCGGAACTCGATCTGCGAGTAGTCGGCCGAGATCAGGACGTGGCCGGGCTCCGCGATGAAGGCGCGGCGGATTTCGCGTCCGAGCTCGGTCTTGATCGGGATGTTCTGCAGATTCGGATCGCTGCTGCTGAGGCGACCGGTCGATGCGACCGCCTGGTTGAAGCAGGTGTGAACGCGACCGGTCTCGGGGTTGACCAGCTGCGGGAGCGCGTCGATGTACGTCCCTTTCAGCTTCATCAGGCCGCGCCACTCGAGGATCATGCGCGGCAGGTCGTGGGCGAGCGCGAGCTCCTCGAGCACCTCGACCGCCGTCGAGGGCGCGCGCGAGGTGCCGGTGCGCTTCAGCACCGGCAGCTGCAGCTTGTCGAACAGCACTTCGGCCAGCTGCTTCGGCGAGCCGATGTTGAACTCGCCGCCCGCCAGCTCGTAGATCTCCTTCGTGCGGGTCGCCAGATCCTGCTCGAGCCGCTGCGACTGCGACGCGAGCGCCGGACCGTCGATCCGCACGCCGGCGCGCTCGACGTCGACGAGCACCGGCACCAGCGGCAGCTCGATCGACGCGTAGACGTCCGACAGCTGCTCCTTCGCCAGCAGGTCGCGAAACAGCGGCGCGAGCTGGCCGACGACATCGGCGCGCTCGGCGGCGTAGTTGAGCGCCGCCTCCACCGGCAGGTCGGCGACCGACACCGCCTTCACGCCGCGCCCGCAGATGTCTTCTTCTTTCAGCGCCTTGTAGTTCGTGTACTCGAGCGCGAGGTCTTCCAGCCGGTGCTCCGATCGCGTCGCGTCGACCAGATAGCTGCACAGCATCGTGTCGGTGTCGAGGCCGCGCAGCGCGACGCCGTGGCGCAACAGCAGAATCGCGTCGAACTTCAGGTCGTGTCCCGACTTCAGGATGGACGCGTCCTCGAACAGCGGCCCGAGGATCGCGAGCGCCTCGGCGATCGGCAGCGACGCGACCGCGCCGAGCGCGCGGTGCGCCGTCGGCACGTAGTCGGCGTCGTGCGCGGCCGTCGAGAACGCGACGCCCGCGATCTCCGCGCGCATCGCGGACGGCTGGTCGGGCAGCACGCGGAAGGCGAACCGTCCCGCCGTCCGCAGCCGCTCCGCCAGCGCCCGCAGATCCTCGGCGGTGTTGACGACGCGGTACGCCTTCGCCACCGTGTCGGCGGTCGGCGCGTATTCGGCGACGAAGGCGCGGAACCCGAGCTCGTTGAAGATCTGGAAGCAGCGTTCGCGCGAGACGCCGCGGTAGCGAAGCGCCTCGGGCTCGAACGGCACCGGCACGTCGGTGTGGATCCGCGCGAGCACCTGGCTTTGCCGCGCCTCGTCGGCGTGCTGCTGCAGCCCTTCCCGATACCGCTTGTTCTTGACCTCGCCGGCGTGCGCGATCAGGTTCTCGAGCGTGCCGTAGGTGGCGATCAGCTCGCGCGCGCCCTTGTCGCCGATGCCGGGGACGCCCTTGATGTTGTCGATCGTGTCGCCCATCAGCGCGAGCACGTCGACGACCTGGTCTGGCGTGACGCCGAACTTCTCTTTCACGCCGGCGGCGTCGTACCAGGTGCCTTCTTCTTTCGGATTGAAGACGCGGATGGCGCCCTGTCGCGCCTCGGGCGCTGCGGACGCCTGGTCGTCGCGCACGAGCTGAAAGAAATCCTTGTCGCCGGTCACGATGGCGATGTCGAAGCCCTCCGCCGCCGCCTTCTCCGCCAGCGTGCCGATCACGTCGTCGGCCTCGTAGCGCTCGGAGGTGAGGATCGGCACGCCGAGCGCCTCGCACGCGGCGTGGACCATCGGGATCTGTTCGGCGAGCTCGTCGGGCATCGGCGCGCGGTTTGCCTTGTAGTCGGCGACCATGTCGTCGCGGAAGGTGCGGCCGGGCAGGTCGAACGACGCCGCGATGTACTCCGGCTTGTGCTCGTTCAGCAGCTTGCGCAGCATCGTGACGAAGATGTAGACCGCGTTGGTCGGACGTCCCTGCGCGTTGCGGAGGAATCCGCCCTCGGCGGTCCGCACCGGCGCGTGGAACGCGCGATACATCTGCGAACTGCCGTCGATGAGGTACACGATCGGTCTGGCGATCATCAGGTGCGGGAAATTTTTACTATATCATTGCCGTGATGCGGATTCGGGCCCTCGCGGTGCTCGCGATCGCGCTCGCGACGACCGCGTGCCGCGGCACGAGTCTCTTCCGTCAGTACGAGTACGAAGAAGAAGTGTACGTGTCACTCGACGGATCCGCGACCGTCTACGTGAACAGCTCGGTCGCGGCGCTCGACGCGCTGCGCGGCACGAGCTTCAGCACGAGCCCGACGGCGCGCGTCAACCGCGATGCCGTCCGCGCGCTCTACACGTCGCCGACGACGCACGTGACGTGGGTGCGCGAGTCGCGGCGCAACGGCCGGCGGTTCGTGCACGTGCGGCTCGACGCCGACGACATCGCGCGGCTCTCGTCCGCGCCGCCGTTCGCCTGGTCGACGTACGCGTTCCGCCGCGACGGCGACGAGTACGTGTACCGGCAGGCGATCGGCGCGTCGGCGGACAAGGACGTCGGCAACGTCGGCTGGACGGGGCGCGAACTGGTGGCGTTCCGGCTGCACCTGCCCAGCAAAATCGACTTCCACAACTCCGGCGGCGACGTCCGTCGGGGCAACATCCTCGTCTGGGAGCAGCCGCTCGCCGAGCGTCTGCGCGGCGCGCCGCTCCTGCTCGACACCCGCATTCAGACGCAGTCGATCCTCTATCGCACCCTGTGGCTCTTCGGCGCGACCTTCATCGCGGTCGTCGTCGCGTTCGTCGGCGTCATCTGGTGGGTGCTCAGGCGAGGCCCGCGCCATGCCGAAACCGTCTGATCAGTTCGGAGCGAAACCGGCCGTCCTCCGCTGCGGCCGCTGCGGCAAGTTCGTCGACTGGGACGAGGCGCACGTGCAGATCGTGTGCACCTGCCGCCCGCGCATCGAGCTGCCGCCCGTGCTGGTGCGCGAAGCGAGCGATGCCGATCGCCGCGCCGTGCGCGAGCTGTTCGAGCAGGACTTCGGGCGCACGCGCATCGTCGCGTTCGGCGAGGTGATGGACATCGACCCGATGCCGGCGCTGGTCGCGATCATGTACACGGACCCGTCGGGCGCGCTCGCCTATCGCCTGCTCGGCGACGCCCTCCACATCGTCGCGCTCGCGACCGATCCGATGTGGCAGCGATCGGGCGTCGGCGGCTATCTGCTCGCGGAAGCGGAGCTGCTCGCGCGCCGCCTCGACCTGAAGCGGCTGGTCGTGGCGACGACGAACGACAACCTGCCGGCGCTGTACTTCTATCAGCGGCGCGGATATCGGCTGACCGATCTCGTCCCCAACAGCGTGGCCGAGCACACGCACCAGCAGGTGGCTGGTTTCGCCGGCATCCCGGTCAGGGACGAAATCAGGCTGGAGAAGCGAATCGAGTAGCGCGTCTCCTGCGGGCAGGGCTGTCCGCCCGCTGTCGCATCCGCCGCATATCCAGGCCGGCGCGCCGGATCGCGGCGTGAAACTACAATGATCGAATGCGCATACGACTAGCGGCCTGCGCGGTTGCGTCGGTGGCCCTCGTCGCCGCGTGGCATCCGGCCGCTGCGACCCCCACGCCGGTCCTCGTGGAGCTCTTCACCTCGGAAGGGTGTTCGAGCTGTCCGCCCGCCGACCAGCTGCTGTCGCGGCTCGCGGACGCGGCCGCGACCGACGGTGCGCTCGTGATCCCGCTGGGCGAGCACGTGGATTACTGGGATCAGCTCGGGTGGCGCGATCGGTTCTCGTCGGCGGCCTTCACCGACCGCCAGCAGCAATATGCGAGGCGGTTCGCCGGCGACGGACCGTACACGCCGCAGCTGGTCGTCGACGGCCGCGCCGAATGCGTCGGCAGCGACGCGGCGACCGCGCGGAAGGCGATCGCGAAAGCGGCCGCGGCGGCGCACGGCACGCTGACCGTGACGGTGGCCGACGGTCGCGTGCGCGTCACCGCCGCCAACCTGCCGCAGAAATCGGACGAGCGCGCGGGCATCGTCCTCGCGATCACCGAGGACGGGCTGCGCAGCGACGTGACGCGCGGCGAGAATCGCGGTCGGCGGCTGACGCACGCCGCGGTCGTGCGTCAGCTCGTCACGATCGGCGAAGCCGTGGGCGCGACGGCGTCGATCGAACGGCCGCTGACGCTCTCGCCCGAATGGCGCCGCGACGCGGTGCATCTCGTCGCGTTCGTCCAGGAACGGCGCGCCGGGGCCGTGCTGGCGGCGGCGACGCAGCCGCTGGTGCCGCGTCCGTGATCGAGTCTCCGTACTGGCTCGACACGCTCTCGAAGTCCGACGTCGACAGTCTGAAGTCCGAAGCGGGATCGATTCCGTCCGGCGCCGATGTCGCGGTCGTCGGCGGCGGGTACACGGGGCTGGCGGCCGCGCGCCGCCTGGCGCGGCACGGCGCGTCGGTGGTCGTCCTCGATCGCGGCGATCTCGGATCGGGGGCGAGCTCGCGCAGCGGCGGCCAGGTGCTGACCGGCCTGAAGCTGGATGCGACGACGCTGATGGCGAGGTTCGGCGAGCGGAGGGCGCGCGAGCTGTTCGAAATCGGCGCGCGCGCGATTGCCGATCTCGAGGCGACGATCGCGGACGAGTCGATCGACTGCGACTACGAGCGGACCGGGCACATCGCCGCCGCGGCCAAGCCGTCCCACTTCGCCGCGCTGCGCGAGGAACAGGCGCTGCTCGCGCGCGTGTTCGATCACGAGGTCGAGCTCGTCGGCCGCGAGCGGCAGCGGTCCGAGCTGGGCAGCGACGCGTACTTCGGCCTGTCGATTGACACAGCGAGCCGCGCGATCAATCCGGCGAAGTACGTGGCAGGCCTCGCGTCCGCCGCGCGTCGTGCCGGCGCGCGCCTCGCGCCGCACACCCGGGTGACGGGCCTCGCGCGATCGAACCGATGGCGGCTTGCCACGAACCGCGGCGACGTGACGGCGACCGACGTGCTGATTGCGACCGACGGATACACCGGCGCGCTGACGCCGGCGCTCCGGAGACGCATCATTCCGATCGGCAGCTACGTTGTCGCCACCGAACCGCTGAGCGCGAGGGACGCCTCCGACCTGCTGCCGGCGCGCCGCGTGGCGTTCGACACGAAGCACTTTCTGTTCTACTTTCGCCTGACCGCCGACAATCGCCTGCTGTTCGGCGGCCGCGCCGAGTTCGGCGCCGTCACCGCCGAGTCGACGCGCCGCGCCGCGTCGCTGCTTCGCGCCGGGATCCGCACGATTTTTCCGCAGCTCGCGGAGACGCCGATCGCGTACGCGTGGAGCGGGAACGTGGCGTTCACGCGCGACCAGATGCCGCGAGCCGGGACGATCGGCGGGCTGTTCTTCGCGGCCGGCTACTGCGGCCACGGCATCGCCATGGCGACGCACCTGGGCGACGCCGTGGCGCGCCGCATGGCGGGCGACGCGACGCCGCACCCGCTGATGAACGACCTGCCGCCGTCGATTCCGTTCTACGATGGGCGGCCGTGGTTTCTGCCGCTCGCCGGCGCTTACTACAGGGTGATCGATTGGCTGATGTAGCGCAGCCCTTCAAGGCTGCAGACCTCGAGTTCTCGGCGGCGCGGATGCGCGAGATGGCGGACCAGGTCGTCTCGCGCTGCATCGAACACATCGCGACGCTCGATCGGCAGCCGAGCTGCGGCGACGTCGACGCGGCCGAGCTGTGCCGCGCGATGCGCGAGCCGGCGCCCGAGGACGGCGCGCCCCTCGAACCGCTGCTCGATCGGCTGTTTCGGGAGTGGATTCCCCGGTCGTTCACCGCCCCCGGGCCGGGCTATCTGGCGTTCATTCCCGGCGGCGGCATCTACCCGGCCGCGCTCGCGGATTTCATCAGCGACACCGTCAACCGGTACACCGGCGTGTGGCAGGCGGCGCCGGCGCTGGTGCAGCTCGAGGCGAACGCCCTCGACTGGCTGCGCGAGTGGATGGACTTTCCCGATACGGCGCGCGGCCTGTTCACCAACGGCGGTTCGATGGCGACGTTCAACGCGATCGTATGCGGTCGCGAGCGGCACCTCGGCGCGGAGATCCGCCGCGGCGTGCTGTACACGTCCGACCAGGCGCATCACTCGGTGCTGAAGTCGGCGAAGCTCGCCGGCGTCATGCCGGACCGCGTGCGCGCGATCGCCTCGGACGACCGCTTTCGCATGCGGCTCGACCTGCTTCGCGACGCGGTCGCCGCAGATCGGCGCGCGGGCCTGACGCCGTTCGCAGTGGTCTCCTCGGCGGGCACCACGAACACCGGCGCCGTCGATCCGCTCGACGGGATTGCCGACGTCTGCGCGAGCGAGTCGATGTGGCATCACGTCGACGGCGCGTACGGCGCGTTCTTCTATCTCTGTCCCGAGCTGCGGCCGGCGCTGCGCGGCCTGTCGCGCGCCGATTCGCTGACGCTCGACCCGCACAAAGGGATGTTCCTGCCGTACGGCACCGGCGCGCTGCTCGTGCGCGACGGCGCGGCGCTTCGCGCGGCGCACGAGGCGACGGCGGCGTACCTGCCGGCCATGCCGCATCCGGCCGACTTCTACGATCCGAGCCAGCACGGTCCCGAGCTGTCGCGCGGATTCCCCGGGCTGCGCGTCTGGCTGGCGGTCAAGCTGTACGGGTCGGCCGCGTTCCGGTCGGCGATCGCCGAGAAGCGCCAGCTGACGGTCGAGGCCTTCGAGCGCATCGCCGCGCTGCCGCACGTCGCGATCGACGCGGCGCCCGAGCTGTCGTTGTTTGCGTTCCACCTGACGTGGCCCGGCGCATCCCGCGCCGACGAGGATCGCGCGACGAAGGCGCTGATGGCGGCGACGACCGCACGCGGCCGCGTGATGGTCACCGGCGCCAGCGCCCACGGCCGTTACCTCGGCCGCGTGTGCGTCCTGAGCTTCCGGACGCATCGCGCCCAGATCGACGCGCTCGTCGACGACACCGCGGCGGCGATCCGCGACATCGTGAGCCACGCGTAATCCCATGACCAATCGCGACCAGTTGCGAACCATTGCGATCCGCGCCATGCGCGAGCGCGGCCTCGATCCCGACTTCCCCCCCGACGCCCTGGCGGAGGCGCAGCGCGCGACGCAGGCGCCGCAGAGCTCGGCGGAGCCGACGCGCGATCTCCGGTCGCTGCTGTGGTGCTCGATCGACAACGACGACTCCAAGGATCTCGATCAGCTGTCGGTCGCCGTCCCGCTCGACGGCGGGGCGGTGAAGGCGCTGGTCGCGATCGCCGACGTCGACGTGCTCGTGCCGAAGGGATCGGCGATCGATCGCCACGCCGGCGTGAACACGACCTCGGTCTATACACCCGCCATCGTGTTTCCGATGCTGCCCGAGCGCTTCTCGACCGACCTGACCTCGCTCGCCGATCAGCAGGAGCGCGTCTCCCTCGTCGTGGAGTACGTCGTGGCGGCCGACGGGACCGTCGGCGCATCGGACGTGTACGGCGCGCGCGTGAAGAACTGGTCGAAGCTCGCCTACAACGCGGTCGGCGCGTGGCTCGAAGGCAACGGTCCGCTGCCGCCGGCGGCGGCCGCCGTCCGCGGCATGGACGACCAGCTTCGATTGCAGGATCGGATCGCGCAGGCGCTGAACGCCGAACGGCATCGCCACGGCGCGCTCGACTTCGCGTCCGACGATGTGGAGCATGTGTTCGAGAACGGGACGCTGCAGGACGTGAAGGCGGCGCTGCCGAATCGCGCGAAGCAGCTGATCGAAAACCTGATGATCGCCGCCAACGGCGTCGTCGCGCGCTTCCTCGACGCGCGCGGCTTTCCGTCGCTGCGGCGCGTCGTCCGATCGCCGGAGCGGTGGGATCGGATCCGCGGCCTCGCGGCGGAATTCGGCGAGACGCTGCCCGAGACCGCGGACTCGGCGGCGCTTGCGACGTTCCTCGATCGGCGCAGGGCCGCCGCGCCGGATCAGTACGCGGAGCTCTCGCACCGCGTGATCAAGATGATCGGATCCGGCGAGTACGTGGTCGATCCGCCCGGCGCCGAACCGCCCGGACACTTCGGCCTGGCGGTGCGGGACTACACGCACACGACGGCGCCGAACCGGCGGTATCCCGATCTGATCATGCAGCGGCTGATCAAGGCGACGCTGGCGGGCCGGCCCAGCCCGTATCCGTTGGACGAGCTCGAGCGGCTCGCGGCGCACTGCACCGCGCAGGAGGACGCGGCCGACAAGGTGGAGCGTCAGGTGCGCAAATCGGCGGCGGCGATGGTCGTGCAGCGTTTCGTCGGCCGGACCTTCGATGCGCACGTCACGGGCGCGTCGCCGAAGGGGACGTTCGTGCGCGTGCTGGATCCGCCGATGGACGGGATGCTCGTGCGCGGCCAGCGCGGGCTGGACGTCGGCGACCGTCTGCGCGTGCAGTTGACGCACGTCGACGTCGATCGGGGCTACATCGACTTCGAGGCGCGTTGAATTTTCGCGTGCAGGTGTGTCATACAAGATGCCTGCGCTCCCCATCCATCGCTTGTCTCGGTTTGTCTTTGCTTGCGGCGTCGACCGGGGCTGCGCAGACGGCGGCGACCGTTCCGACGGCGCGCGCGCTCGATTCCGGCGAGGCGATCTATCGGGCCGGCTGCGCCGGATGCCACGGGCCGAACGGCGAAGGGGCGCCGCCGACGAGCACGATGTTCGATCGGCCGTCCACGTTTCCTGATTTCTCCGACTGCGCCGGCACCACCCCCGAGCTGGACGTCGACTGGAAGGCGACCATCACCGAAGGCGGCCACGGCCGCGGCTTCTCGCCGATCATGCCGTCGTTTTCCGACGAGCTGACGTCCGAACAGGTCGACGCGGTGATCCGGTACCTGCGGACCCTCTGCCGCAGCGATCGCTACCCGCGCGGCGAATTGAACCTGCCGCGTCCGCTCGTCACCGAAAAAGCGTTCCCCGAGAGCGAAGCGATCGAGACGATGGCGTTCACGACGCGGCGCGCATCGGACATCGACAGCGAGTTCTCGTACGAGTACCGGCTGAGCGCGCGGAACCAGATCGAGCTCGCGATTCCGTACGCGAGCCTCCACGACGCGGCGGGCACGCGCGTCGGCGGCGTCGGCGACGTGGCCGTCGGACTCAAACGGGTGCTCTTCTCGAGCCGCGACTCGATCGTCAGCGGCTTCGGCGAGATCGCGCTGCCGACCGGCAACAGCGACAAGGGTCTGGGCAGCGGCGTCACGACGTTCGCCGTCCATCTGATGGCGGGACAGATCCTCCCGGGCGATTCGTTCGTCCAGGGGCAGGTCGGCACCGATCAACCGGGGAACACGGCACGGGCGCCGCGAACGCTGTTCTGGCGCCTGAACGTCGGCAAGAGCTTCCGCGAGGAGAACGGCCTCGGACGGCTGTGGTCGCCGATGTTCGAGTTCGTGAGCGATCGCGACTTCGTCGATGGAGCCTCGGCGGACGTCGACGTCGTTCCGCAGTTCCAGGTGACGCTCAACCGCCGGCAGCACGTCCGGGCGAACGTCGGGCTGCGGATCCCGGCATCGAATCGCGACGGCCGATCGAAGCAGCTCGTGTTCTACCTGCTCTGGGACTGGTTCGACGGCGGACTGTTCGAGGGATGGAAATGATACGCCGCGCGCTGGCGCTCGGTCTCGTCGCGTGCGTCAGCGCGATCGTCTTTGCCGCCGATCCGGCGCCGGTGCCGCAGTTCCACACGTCGGATCGGTGCGTCGCGTGCCACAACGGGCTGCTGACGGCGTCGGGCGAGGACGTGTCGATCGGTTTCGACTGGCGCGCGAGCATCATGGGAAATTCGTCGCGCGATCCGTACTGGCAGGCGAGCGTCCGCCGGGAAACGATCGATCACAAGACATCGACGGCCGCGATCGAAGACGAGTGCTCCGTCTGTCACATGCCGATCACGCGTTACAACGCCAGGGTGCGCGGCGAGCACGGGCGCGTGTTCGCGCACCTGCCGTTCGCCGCCGACGACAAGGAAGGGCGCGATGCGGCCGACGGCGTGTCCTGCGCGGTGTGCCATCAGATCAGCCAGGAGCGGCTCGGCGCGCGCGAAAGTTTCAACGGCGGCTTCGTCGTCCAGGCTCCCGCGGCCGGCGAGGCGCGGCCGGAGTACGGACCGTTCGATCCCGAACCGGGCCATCGCCGCATCATGCTGACGTCGACGGAGGGGTATCGGCCGACGCAGGCGACGCATATCCGCGACTCCGAGCTCTGCGCGACGTGTCACACGCTGCTGACGCAGGCGCTCGGCCCTGACGGCCGGGTCGTCGGCAGCCTGCCCGAGCAGGTGCCGTATCAGGAGTGGCTGCACAGCAGCTACAAGGACTCGCAGAGCTGTCAGTCGTGCCATATGCCGGAGGTGGCGGAGCCGGCACCGATTACGCGCGTGTTCGGCCGGCCGCGCGACGGCATGCGCCGGCATTCGTTCGTCGCGTCGAACTTCTTCATGCTGCGGATGCTGAACCGCTACCGCGATGCGCTCGACGTCGCCGCGCTGCCTCCGGAGCTGGCGAACGGCGCGACCGACACGATCCGGTTCCTGCAGTCGCGCGCGGCCAACCTCCGGGTCGACCGCGTCGTCGTGGAGGGCGATCGGCTGCGCGCGGAGGTGGTCGTCGAGAATCTCGGCGGCCACAAGCTGCCGACGGCGTATCCCTCGCGGCGTGCGTGGCTGCACGTGGTGGTGCGCGACGGCGGCGGCGCCGTCGTGTTCGAATCGGGCGCAATGAACGCGGACGGGTCGGTGAAGGGCAACGACAACGACGCCGACGCGACGAGGTTCGAGCCCCACTATCTCGAGATCACCGCGCCGGATCAGGTGCAGATCTACGAGAGCATCCTGGGCGATGCGAACGACGCGGTCACGACCGGGCTGCTGCAGGCGACGCACTACCTGAAGGACAACCGGCTGTTGCCGCGCGGGTTCGACAAGGCGACGGCTGACGCCGACGTCGCCGTCCGGGGCGGCGCGGTCGACGATCCCGACTTCGTCGACGCGAGCGATCGGGTGCGGTATGCGATTCCGCTGCGGGGGGCGGGCGGTCCGTTCGTGGTCGACGCGGAGCTGCTGTATCAGCCGATCGGGTTCCGCTGGGCGAACAACCTGAAGAAGTACGAGGCGCCGGAACCGCGCCGTTTCACG
>Ga0070741_10011358_pt1 | contig 16461 bp, 18 predicted proteins | sample Coa_R1_4_FD_66440 | JGI IMG/M metagenome (GOLD analysis project Ga0070741, IMG submission 66440) | Surface soil microbial communities from Centralia Pennsylvania, which are recovering from an underground coalmine fire - Coalmine... | ecosystem: Environmental > Terrestrial > Soil > Unclassified ...
GGATCCGGAATCACCAGCATGTCGCTTGCGTCGATCGCTTGCCATCCGCGGATCGATGAGCCGTCGAAGCCAAGGCCCTCATCGAATGGCGCTTCGTCCTTGAACTCCGAGATGGGGGTGGTGAAATGCTGCCACGTGCCGAGCAGATCCATGAACTTCAGATCCACCATCACCACTCCCTTGTCCTTGATCATCTGCAACACTTCTTTAGGCGTCATCGAACGCGTTATCCTCCTCGCCGATTATAAAATGGGGGCGGCGAACCTCCGATTTGTGTTTCCGGGTTTTCGAATTTCGGCGCACGAATTGGAGACTTCGATGTGCAGCGCGGGAGTCCTGGGAAGCACACCGCCGGTCAGCCGAAATTCGATCACCGCTTTCTCTCACGAAAACCGGCCAAAGGCAACGGGCCATCCCCGGGCGCACGCGGATCGGGCAGAGGGGCCGAGATGCCGCCTGTTTGGACAGCATCCGCCGCTTATCACTCGCATTCGCGTTCGCGGCTATTCCCGCCGCTTCTGGCTTTTGTCTTGCGGTCGGCGCTTTCCTTCACGCCGCCGCTTTTAACAGAGCAAAATAGATGCCTAGGCCGAGCAGGCCGATCGGAACTCCCGTCCGCGCCCATCGCGAACTCCCGATTCGCAGCGCCGAGGCGCTCACGATGTTCGGGATGTTGCCCGGGATAAGGATTCCGCCCGAGACCAGAAGCGCAAGTATCGCCTCGCGCGCCCTCGCCAATGTCATGTTGTGAACTTCGAGCGCAACCAGGGTGGCGTTGTCCAAGGCCGCCGATACCATATTTATCCAGAACAGCGCATCGTTGGACAGTCTGTCCACAAGGCCGGTAGCCACCGGCTCGTACGCGTGGCTCACCAGCACCAGCCCGGCCACGAAAAGATAAACCTTTGCCCCCTGCATCACGGAAGCGAGCATCGAGGGATGCTCGAGCGCGGCAGGCATCGAGTTGTCCGCATACTCGCCGCGGGCGAAGTAGCCGGCCAGGGCAGATGCCGCCGCGGCGCCGGGCACCACCCACGGCGCCAGCAATCTGAAAAGACCCATGAACGGCAGCTTGAGCGCGGAGGCGGCAAGAGCCGAAAGAGGCTCGCCGACGGGAGTGAGCGCGGCGCCGAGCCCGACCGCGAAGCAGGCGGCGACCGTAAATCGCGCGCGCCCTTCGCCATCGAGCCTGAGCAGACGGACCATCTCCACGAGAATCAGCGCCGCGATGATTGCCGTGATCACGCTCGAAAGCATCGCGAGCACGAACACGGAGGCGGCGGCCAAAAGCGGCCGCCTCACCCGGCGGCGGAGCACCTCGAAGAGCCGATCCATCCCCGCTCCCGTCATCCCGAACGCGATTCCCGCGGCCACTACGGCGATGGTTATCGCGATCGGTTCCTCGAGCGCCCGGAGCAGCAAATGGCGGTTGAAGCCGGTTCCGAGCGCCGTCGCGGCGATTCCAAGGACAAGGATGTAGAGTTCGATGTTCTCCTCGATGAAATGAACGGCGAGGGGACCGATCAGCAGCAGGAGGAGAATGGCAACCGCAGCTACCTGGTTCATGGAAGCATCCTCGGCGCATTCGGAGCACGGCCGATGAAGACGGGATCAATAGCAGGCGCGGCGAGAGCGCGCGAGAAAGCGGCGCGGCGGACCCGTTTGGGTCCGCCGCGCCCGCTGTTTTGACGCCACCCTCCCCCGAGGCTGGAGGCCTAGAACGCGTAGAGAACGTTCGCGCTGACGGTATCCTGGCCGGCCCAGAGCTGCTGGGTGCCGGTGACAGGATTCACGAAGTTGTTGTTCGGGAAGACCTGGACGTTCGAATTGTCGTGCCGATATTCAAGCCGCGCGAGCAGCCCTTCGACCTGTGGAACCTTCCAGGTGATCGTCTGGGTGAGTTCCCACAACGTCTGCGCGGTTCCGGTCCGGGCGCCGTCCTGGTCGTCGAAGAACTCGCCGCGGGTCGCGAACTGGTAGCGATCCCAGTCGTAGACGAAGTATCCGGCAAGCCCCTGCCAGGTCGCGGAATGTCCGTTCACGACCGGACCGGTTTCGCTTGCGTACAGGTACTCGGCTTCGAGCGTGACGCCGGAAACGAACCACGGCTTCCAGATCACAATCGGGTCGATCGCGCCGAGATTGGAATTGGAGTGCCCGACAAGGTTGGGACCCCAGATTCCGTTGACGATCAGCGAGACGGTCTTGTCCTTGTTGTTGAGCGCGATTTCGCCCTCGTAGTTCGGGCCGGCGTTGGTCGTCAATGCCGGATCGTCCCATCCGTTGTTCAGCGAACCTATGACCGCCAGGTAGTCGTTGAAGGTGTAGGTCGCCTGAACGCCGGTGTGGGTGAGCGGCTCGCCGAGGTTGAACACCAGGCTTCGCGACTCGTTGTAGTTCTGGTTCTGGTAGGTGGGGATGACTTCCGCGCCGAGCAGGGTTACGAAACGTCCCGCCTGCGTGGCAATCCCGGAGCCTACCGGAATCGTGTAGGTGAGGTAGTACTGGGTGGGGTCGATCCACTGCCCGCCCACCTTGGAGGTGTTCGAGTAGTTGGTGACCGAGGCGATTGCGTTGGCCACCTGGCCGACGTTGATATCGGTCACGAAGCCGACCGTGCCGGTCTTTTCGATGTGCAGATTGCCCTGCGTGAGCTGAAAGCCGTCCTGATCCCAGGCGCGATACAGGTTGGTGTTGCCGTTGGGCTGGTTGAAGTTGTGCTCGTACCCGGCATCGACCAGGCCGTGGATATGCACACCGAGATTGGTCGCGAGATCCGATTTGAGCGAATCAAGATCCTTTTCCACCACCGAGACGTGCTCGCCGACCGTCTGCGGTTGCGCGCCTTCGGCGGGCGGCGCGACGGTGATGGCTTTTTCGATCTGCTTGATCTCTCCTTTTGTCTCGTTCACCTGTCCGGCGAGATTGGTGATATTCCCGCTCAGGGCGTCGAGTCGCTGCTGTTCGGTGACTGAAATTCCCCCTGCCGGCCCGGCCGCCCATGCCGCGGGCGATGCAAAAAGCATCGCGGCTATTGCAACCTGGACGATGGGACCGCGCCACGATATGGCTGTGTCTGTTCTCCTCCTGTTCACTCTTACCTCCCTGACGGCTGTTCGGCCGGTCACTTCCCCGCATAGGCGGGGCAGAGCCGGGTTGCTTGGTTTCAAGATTCGTACCGGCGTAGAGTGGCGTCTGGCCACTTGTTGAGCATCATCGTTTTGAATGAGTTGGCAATGATGGCGCCCATCTCCTATGCACATGCCGCTTGGGTATTCATCGCCAACGGCAGGAAAGGACACCCATGGACTTTGAATTGACCGACGCGCAGCGCGAGATCGTCGAGCAGGTCCGGGCAATGACCCGCAACTTCCCCGACGAGTACTGGAGGGAAAAGGATGCCCGCGGAGAGTTCCCCCACGACTTCTACGCGGAAGTGGCCAAGGGCGGATGGCTTGGCGTCGCGATTCCGGAACAATACGGCGGCAGCGGGCTCGGGATCACGGAGGCGGCGCTGGTGATGCGCGAGGTTGCCGCGTCGGGCGGCGCGATGGCCGCGGCGAGCTCCATCCATCTGTCCATCTTCGGCGTAAGCCCGCTCGTGTTTCACGGCAGCGAGGAACAGAAGCGGCGCTATCTGCCCGAGGTCGTCTCGGGCAGGCTGCACGTCGCGTTCGCGGTCACCGAACCCGATGCCGGCAACGACATCACGCACATCAAGACCGCCGCGCGGCGCGACGGCGACTGCTACGTGATCAACGGCCGCAAAGTCTTCACCACCAAGGCGCGCGAGGCGAAGCGGATGCTGCTGCTGACGCGCACGACGCCGTTCGAGAACGTAAGCAAGAAGACCGATGGGATGAGCCTGTTCTTCGCGGAACTCGATCCGCAGGCGGTGGAAGTGCGCGAGCTGCACAAGCTCGGACGCGCCGCCGTCGACACCAACATGCTCTTCATCGATAACCTGCGCGTTCCCGCAGGCGACCTGGTGGGGACCGAGGGACGCGGCTTTCATTGCCTGCTCGACGGACTCAACCCCGAGCGCATCCTTGTTGCCGCCGAGGCGATCGGAATCGGGCGCGCCGCGCTTGCCAAGGCGGTTCGCTACGCGAAGGAGCGCGTGGTCTTCGGCCGGCCCATCGGCCAGAACCAAGCCATCGCCCATCCGCTCGCCGACGTGTACGCGAAGCTCGAGGCGGCGGAGATGCTGATGCTGAAGGCGGCGTGGCTGTTCGACCATCGCAAGCCCTGCGGCCCCGAAGCCAACATGGCCAAACTGCGCGCCGCCGAGGCCGCGTTCGAGGCGTGCGACCGCGCCGTCCAGACTCTCGGCGGCTACGGCTATATCCGCGACTATGACGTCGAGCGGTACTTCCGCGAATGCCGGCTTATCAAGATTGCGCCCGTGTCGCAGGAGATGGTCCTGAACTCGATCAGCGAGCACGTGCTCGGGCTGCCGCGATCGTACTGACGATGGCTGCCGGAAGGGCGCGGGCGGCGCCGATGCTGATCCTTGGCGCGGCGGCCGCGTTCGCGGGATGGGTCATCTACTCGCTCGTGTGCATCGAGCCGATCAGGGTTACGGCCAGTTCGATGCGGCATCAGAACGGGCAGGTGTTCGTGGAGGGGGAGGTGGAGAACAGCGGCCCCGCCACCGGTCCCATAGATATCGAGGTGCGCTACTTCGATGCGAGCGGGAGGCAGGTGGGCGAGGAACGGGTGGTGATGGAGAAGCTTGGGGAGGGGGGCCGGCAACGGTTCATAACCCCGAAAAGAACACTCGACGGAGCTCAGGGTTTCTCTATATATTTGAATCGTGGGCGCAATCCGTACGGGAACTGATAGGCTGAAAAAAACTAATGTCCGGCATTAACTACGCTTAATCATGACGCGCGTAAGCGTCTTTCGAGCAAGGATTTCCGCACAAACTCACCCAGAACAAGCGTAAAAGGCTCCTGGCATACGGTTGTCGATTCAAGGGACGCACCGTTTGCCCAATGTGTTGACCCGATGTTACTTACAATTAGTCACCTATTTGGATCCAATTGTTTGATGGGCGAACCGTAGTGGGGGCAACGTTTCGCTTATCTCACGAAAAGGAACATCGTAATGGCAAGGTCCAAGGAACGCACGTTCGGCCAGGTAATCAGAGAACGCCGCCGCCAACTCGACCTGACCCAGGAGGAGGTGGCCCGGCGCATCAAGACTTCCACCCCCTACGTCGGACATCTCGAATCAGGCAAGCGCCATCCCTCGGACAAGATCGTGACGCGGCTGGCGGAAGTGCTGGGACTTGACCGCAGGGAGCTTTTCTTTCTCGCAAACCCCCGCGCTCAAGCCCTGCTCAATCCCCCGCAGGAGAACAAGGGAACCTCGGCCTGGGAGCAGTTCAAGAACAACGACCAGCTCCGTCGAATCCACAACATCACCAACGAGGAAATGGACATGCTCTCGCGCGCCGCTTTGCTCGGAGAGGTCCGTTCACCCCGCGATTTCATCTATATCCTGAACACGGTCCGCCACGCCGTCGGCCGTTAGGCCGAGCCCCGCTTACGCTCCCGCCCGCTCCGCGATGCGGCTGGCGCCCTTGCCAGCCCGCGGGCTAAGCTCGCGCGCGCCATGCCGGAAGCCTTGCGGACCCGATGCGGGAGCGTTGCCGAGGCGGGGAGATGGCCGCGGCGGTACACGGTCGCGGGTCTCTTCTTTCTCGCCACCCTGCTCTGCTACCTCGACCGCGTCAGCATCTCGATCGCGATAATCCCTCTGTCCTCCGATGAGCACTACGACCCTTCCGTTCAGGGACTCATCCTATCCGCCTTCTTCTGGGGGTACATCTGGACCCAGCTTGGCGGGGGATGGATGGCGGATCGATTCGGGGGCAAGCGGGTGCTTGGTGCCGGGGTGGCGGCGTGGTCGCTGGCCACGCTCGTGACGCCGCCCGCCGCGGCCATCTCGTTCGGGGCGCTGTTCGCGGCGCGCGTGATGCTGGGGCTGGGCGAAGGCGTGAACTTCCCCTCGATTCACAGTCTGACGGCGCGATGGATGCCGGCGCGCGAGCGGGCGCGCACGCTGTCGCTCAACTTCAGCGGGATGTACCTCGGCACGATCGTCGCCTTGCTCCTGAGTCCGCCGATAATCGCGGCGCTGGGATGGCCATGGCTCTTCTACCTGTCGGGAGCCGCGGGACTGCTTTGGGTCGCGGCATGGATGGCGGGCGTATCCGATGCGCCCAGGGAAGAAGCCGCAGTCACCAGCCCTCGCGCCGAAGTCCTCATCACCAGGGTCCCGTGGGGCGCGATCGCGCGCGAGCGTGCGGTGTGGGCAATCGTGCTCGCGCACTTCTGCAGCAACTTCGGCTACAACATCCTGCTGCTCTGGCTCCCCACCTATCTGCATCGCGCCTTCGGCACTCCGGTCGCGCGGGTAGGGGCGTATTCGCTGGTGCCATGGATGGCATCGTTCGCGATCGCGAACGCGGGCGGATGGATCGCGGACTCGCTGATAATCCGCGGCATGAGCGTCGGCCGCACGCGCAAGGCGATGCAATCGGCGGCGTTTGCGATGGGCGCGCTGCCGCTGCTCGCGCTTCCCTGGGCCGGCTCGCCCGCCGAAGCGACCGCGCTTGTCGCCCTGTCGGCCGCATCGAGCAGCCTGGGCCTTTCCGCCTACGGAGTGAACCATCTCGATATCGGCCCGGCACACGCGGGCGTCCTGATGGGAATATCGAACACGATCGCGACGATTCCCGGCATCGTCGGAGTGGCCGCCGCGGGATGGATCGTGAAGGAGACCGGGTCGTTCGCGGCGGTGTTCACGATGATCGCGGCGGTGTACGGAATCGGGATGGCGGGCTATCTCGCGTGGGCGAGCGGCGAACGGCGCATCTGAGCGAAGTCGAGCCGGTGGCAATTCATCCATCACGCAGGCTATACCGGTGAAATCCTCGATGGAGCGGGTCAACCAGGATGAACCAACGCGCACCGCTTTCGCCGTACCGATGGATGATCGAGCTGCTGCTGCTGCTCCTGCTGACGGCGCAATCGATCACCTGGCTTGCGCCCGCTCCGATCCTTGAAGAAATCAAAAAGGGCCTCGGCATCTCGCTTGGCGATGCCGGGCTCATCATCTCGATCATCGCGCTGTGCATAGGGATCTTCTCGATTCTCGGGGCGATAGTGCTCGAGCGGTTGGGCGCGCTGCGATGCCTGCAACTGGGGCTCTGGATGATGGGGCTTGGGGAGATCGCGAGCGGGTACGCGGGAAGCTTCGGCATCCTTCTGCTCTGCCGCGTGGTCGAGGGAATCGGCTTCGGGATGGTGATCGCGCCGCCGGGGACGCTGACGATGCAGTGGTTCGGCGAGCACGAATGGCCTTACATCAACATGGTCAACTTCGCCTTCGGATACGTGGGTCTGACCGCGGTGTTCAGGATCACTCCGCCGCTGTTCGCCGCGGTCGGATCCTCGTGGAAGTCGGTGCTGCTCTACTACGGGATTGCGACGGCGGGCGTGGCGCTCCTGTGGACTTTCTTCGGACGTCAGCCGGCCCCGGCGACTTCATCGATTCACGGCGACACCTCGGCGCGCGCCGGCGAGGGTTCGGCGCTGGTGGAGGTGATGAAGATGCGCAACGTGCTGCTGATAGCGGCCGGGCTGTTCGGCGGCATGTGGGTCTTCCAGCTCTACACGGCGTTCCTGCCGCAGTTCTTCCGCGTGTACCGCGGTATGACTCTCGCGCAGGCATCGCTGATGACGCAGGTGCTGCCGTTCACGGGTTTCTTCGCGGCGGTTGCGGGCGGAATCGGCACGGCCAGGACGGGACTGCGCAAGCCGTTCACATGGCCGGTGGCGTTCTTCACGCTGGCCGGATGCATCGGCGCGATCGTTCTTGCCGATCCCCTGCTGATTCGCCTGTCGCTCGTGCTGGTGGGAATCGGAGCGGCCGGCTCGCTCGCCGCGATAACCACCCTGATGATGGAACTGCCGGACATGACGCCGACCCGCGTCGGCGCCTCGCAGGGCTTCGTGTGGGCGGTCGGCTACTTCGGCGCTTTCATCTCGCCCGTGCTCGGCGGAAAGCTTGCCGCCTCGACGGGGCTTAGATCGGTGATGCTGATGTTCCTTGCGTTCCAGTTGCTGCCGATCGTGATGATGTACTTCCTGCCGGAGACAGGGCCAGGAAAGACGCGCTACGAGATAGAGGCCGCGGAACGGGCGGCGATGGCTTCGGCGGGCACGCGCTCCAACCCGTAGCGCGGCTACTTCGGCGCCCGCTCCGGATGCGGCGCGACCTTCACGAGCTGCTCGTGGAGCACGGTGTTGTCGGCGATCATGCCGGCAACCTTGACGTGGCGCTGATTGAACCGGATCGCATTGCCGTGGATGTCGGTCATCGTGCCGCCGGCCTCGCGGATTAGCGCCGCTCCGGCCGCGATATCCCATTCGCTTTTCGGCGATCGCGTGAAGGTGGCATCGGCGATGCCGGCGGCGACCAGAGCGAGCTTGTAGGCGACGCTTCCGGTCGGGCTGACCTTGAGCCTGCCGTGAAAGACCTCCCATTCGCCGCGCGCGGTTTCACTACGGCTTGCAAGCACGTTGGCGCGATGGAGCGCGCGGGTGCGGGTGACCCGCACCCGCTTGGAATTCAGATGGCATCCCTGGCCCCGCGCCGACCAGAACATCTCGCGCCGGATCGGATTGTAGGTGACGCCCAGCACCGGCTCGCCGTCCTCCACCAGCGCGACGGCCACGCAGAATTCGGGGATTCCCTTGATGAATTCCTTGGTGCCGTCGAGCGGATCGACGATCCATACGCGGCGGCAGGCGAGGCGATCCTCGCTGTCGGCGGTTTCCTCCGAAAGCCATCCGTATTCGGGAAAGGGGTCGTGAAGCAGCCGCTTGAGCGCGCGGTCGGCTTCGAGGTCGGCCTCGGTGACGGGATTGTCCTTGCCCTTGGATCCGATCCGGTATCCGCCGCGGCGCCAGTGTCCGCGCAGGATTTCTCCCGCGGCGCGCGCGGCCTTGATCGCCAGCGCGGTCTCGCGCTTGAGATCGCCGTCGGTGGCGTCGCGTTGCGCCGCCGCAGGCTTGCCTGAAACCTTCTTCAACGCCATCCCTTCCCAATCCTCAACTTTCCCCGCGCTTCAGACGCCGCCTGCGGACCTTCTCGTATGCGGTCTTGAGCGTACTCATCATCTCCGCGCGCCGGTCGTAGAGCCGGCGGGGCTTGCGTTTGCGGCGGCGTGCGAGCGCGTATGCGGTGATAATCGGAAGTGCAATCGTCGAATCGACGTAGCAGACCACCGAATCGGGCAGCCGGTTCGGATCGATCTTGCCCCAACTGACCGCTTCGGACGGCGTGGCGCCGGAAAGGCCGCCGGTATCCGGCCGCGCGTCGGTTATCTGCAGGAAATAGTCGTGTCCCTTCTCGGCAACGCCCATCACTTCCTGGATCTGCGGCTCCGTCTGAAGAACGAAGTTCTTGGGCGAGCCGCCGCCGAGGATGAATACGGCGCTCTTCGCGCCGCCGCTCTTGGCGGAGTACACGATGGCGGCGGTCTCGTTGACGTCGGCAAGCGGATCGATCCTGATCCCGCTCCCTTCCATCTCGAGCAGCGCCAGATTCATCCCGATCGATGAATCTCCCGGCGACGAGGTGTAGATCGGCACCCCGTATTCGTAGGCGGCGGCAAGCAGCGACCGGCGCTTGAGCTTGAGCACCCGCTCGCGCTCGGCGACGTAGCGGCCCGCGCGATAGTGAAACTCGGCCGTGCTCATCGGATGCTGGAATTCGTCGAGGCGCGCGATCTGCCGGAAGAAGGCGTCGGTGGAGAGCAGGACGCGGTAGTCGAAAAAGATGTCGTAGATTCGGACGACGCCGGCCTCACGCAGGGCCACATCGTCGGTCTCGGCCGATCCCTGGTACATCTTCAGCCCGATGCCGAAATGAGTGTCGTGGTAGAGGTTGGCGCCGGTCGACACCATCCAGTCCACGAAGCCGTTTTCGATCAGTGGGATGAGACAGGACATCCCGAGTCCGGCGGGCGTAAGCGCGCCGGTCACGCTCATCCCGACCACCACATCCGGCTCGAGCATCCGCTCCGCGAACAATCGGCAGGCTTCGCGCAGCTTGCGTCCGTTGTAGGCGAGAAAAGCGGAGTCGACGAGATCCGCGACGGTGATGTTGGCGCGGAGCGGGGCGGGATTGATTTCCGCGCCCGCAAGCCGCGGGCGCGCGATCTTTCGTGCCATCGGACTCGATTTCCTCGAAGATATCTGGTTCGCGGGCGCGCGACAGTCGGGCGCCGCCCGCAAAGAGCAGGCGCCATCCTATCCGTGCCGCCTTCGCGATTCCATCTTGCGCGTTTGCCGTTGCTCGGACATGCCTTTAATATTCGGCGCGGGGACGTTCGACTTCAGACGGGGACCGCCGGGGAGAGGGGCATTTGGCAATAGTCGCTCTAAGCCAGCAGATCGGAAGCCGCGGGATCGAACTGGGCCGGATGACGGCGGCGCAGCTCGGATGGCGCTTCATGACCGGGCCCGAGCTTATCGCCGAGGCGGCGGCGCGCTTCGGGGTGAGCGAGGACCAGCTCCTGGTCTTCGATCTGCGGACTCCCCATTTCTGGGAGCGGCTGCGCAGCGAGAGCCATCGCTACCTCGCCTACATCCGCGCGATCCTGCTCAAGGAGGTTTCGCGCGACAATATCGTGGTGGCGGGCCGCACGCTCGCCCATCAGGTTCCGGCAGTCCGCAGCGCCCTTCGGGTGCGCGTGGTCGCGCCGCTTTCGGAGCGGATCAAGAACGTGGCCGGCGAAGAGCGGCTTTCGCCGTCGGCGGCGGAAAAGCACCTGCGCGACCAGGAGCGCGAATCGAAGGCGCGCAGCCAGACGCTGTCGGGCGTCGATATCGACGACCCCGCGCTTTACGATCTGATCGTCAACTCGGGAACGCAGCCGATGGAATCGCTCGCGAGGACGCTTGCCAACGCCGCGCGCGAGATCGATGCATCGGCCGATGCCGATTCGCAGCTCGCGCTGCGCGATGCGGCGATCGCGGCCGAGGTTCACGCCGCCCTGCTCGCCCATCCGAAGATCCGCGACGCGCAGATCACCGTCGCGTGCCGGGCCGGGACCGTGCGGCTCAACGGGCCGGGGCTCGTCGCGCCGTGGGATGAGCTGGTGAGCGAAGTGGCGCGCACGGTCGAAGGGGTGAGCGCGGTGGAAGTGGGAGCGGAAGAGCCGCCGATGCCTTATCCGACGGCGTAGGATGCGCCGCTCATCTCGCTGGCGGCGCTGACGGGCGATCGACCTACTACTCACGCACCGTTTTGGCGTGCTATGGTTCGCGCTCCGAATCGAACCGTGACGCGCGCCCTGATTATCTTTCTCGCGACCGGCGTATACAGCGGATATTCGCCGTTCGCGCCGGGAACCGCCGGCTCGGCGGTCGGCCTGCTTCTGGTATGGGGCGGATTCGGCCCCTTGTGGAGCCGTTCGCCGCTTGCGGCGCTCGTGGTGTTTGCGGGCGCGTTCGCGATTTCATGCGCGATTGCCGGGCGGGCCGAGGAAATCTTCAATCAACCCGACTGCTCGAAAATAGTCATCGACGAGATACTCGGGATGGCGGCAACGATGTTCGGCAATCCGACGACGCCGCTGTGGATGGCGGCGGGATTCCTGGCTTTCCGCGTCTTCGACGTGGTCAAGCCCTTCCCCGCCGGACTCATCGACCGCCGAATCGGCGGCGGCACGGGAGTGATGCTGGACGATCTGGCGGCGGCGATCTATGCGAATGTCGTGCTGCAGGTCGCCCACCGCCTCCTGTGAGCCGCAAAGGAGCGTTCCATGATTGAACGGGCTGTGATCCTCTCCACCGGCGACGAGATCATGACCGGCAAGGTCGTCGATACCAATTCCAACTACATCGCCGACAAGCTCGTCGAAATCGGCGTTAACCTGGTCGCCGTGATCACCGTGGGCGACGTGCCCGAGAAGCTCGAATGGGCGTGGCGCACCGCGATCGCGATGGGCGACGTCGTGATCTCGACCGGCGGAATCGGACCCACGGTGGACGACCTGACGACCGAGACCGTCGCGCGGATCGCGGGTGTGAAGCTCAGGCGCGATCCGGCCTCCGTCGAGCACATGAAGCGGCTGTTCGCGTCGATAAACCGGGTGATGCCGGAGAACAATCTGAAGCAGGCCGACTTCCCTGAAGGCGCGGAGATCATCCCCAATCCTCTCGGCACCGCTCCGGGCTTCCGGATGCCGGTCACGATCGGTGGGCATACCGCGGAGCTGGTGGTGCTGCCCGGCGTGCCGCGCGAGATGAAGCCGATGATGGAGAACTGGGTGATCCCGTGGCTTCGCAGAAACCGCGGCACCGACAAGGTCATCGCGATGCGCATCTTCCAGACCTTCGGGATGAGCGAGTCGGCGCTCGACGAGGCGGTCGCGGGACTGATCCGTCCGGATGAGGCGCGAATCGGGTTGCGCGCGTCGTTCCCCCAGATTTCACTCAGGCTTACGGTCGAGGGAGAGCCCGGCGAGGCCGAGCGGAGACTCGATGCGCTCGCACGGCGGGTCCACGAGCGGCTGGGCGAGTTCGTCTTCGCCGAGGGCGACGTTTCGATGGAGGAGGTTGTCGGGCGGCTTCTCATCGAGCGCAAGCTCAGGCTGGCGGTCGCGGAGTCGTGCACCGGCGGCCTGATCGGCCATCGGCTGACCAACGTCCCCGGAAGCTCGAACTACCTGGTGGCCGACTTCGTCACCTACTCGAACGAGATGAAGCAGGCGGTGCTGGATGTCTCCGCCGAGACGCTGCGCTCGGCGGGCGCCGTGAGCGAGGAATGCGTTCGCGAGATGGCGGCGGGGGCGCGCAGGAGGGCGGCGGCCGACGTCGCCATCGCCACTTCCGGAATCGCCGGGCCCGACGGCGGCACGCCCGACAAGCCGGTGGGCACAGTCTGTATCGCGCTGGATTCGGAGCGGGGATCGTTCGCGCGGCGTTACCAGTTCCGCGGAACGCGCGACTGGATAAAGCTGCTCACGTCGCAGGTGGCGCTGGATTGGGTGCGGCGGTTCGCGCTCGAACTGCCGATCTCGGAATCCGCCCTGTTCAGGAGATAGGACGCGCGTCAGCGGTTGCGCGTGACCATCACCGCATATACGCATTCGCTCCTGCCGCAGTTTTCGAAAACGCAATCGGCGGCGGGTCCCAGCGTGAGATGGTCGCCCGAGCGCAGGACGTGCACGGTGTCTCCCTCGCGGAAGTGCAGCACTCCCCTGCGCATCCAGATCTGCTGATCGATGAACGCGTAAGCATCGCGCGGAAATGCGACTTTCGCACCGCCGGGCAGCGTCACTTCGACGATCTCTATTCTTCCCGCGCCCGGCGGACATACCGAGCGCCGGACGTAGCCGGTTGCGGGATCCTCCCATACCGCCTGATCGGCTCTGCGAAGCAGGCGGTCGGCGCGGCGCCGCTCTTCCTCGAGCAGGGCCGAAATGGTCATTCCGAAGGCCGCCGAAAGGCGGCCGAGAAGGACGGCGGTGGGGCTCGCCTCGCCGCGCTCGATCTTGCTGATCATGCTGGTCGAGACCCCCGCGCGGCGGGCGAGCATCGCGAGTGACCATCCGCGGCCTTCGCGTTCGCGGCGGATTTTCCGGGCTAGACGCGTGACGATCTCTTCCACTAAAGTACACGCATAATCCATTAAAGTGGATGGTACAAGCGGATGCGCATTCGCGACGCGGAACACGGCGACCTGCCCGGAATCCTCGAAATCCACAACGATGCGGTGACGAGTTCGACCGCGGTGTGGACCGAAGCGCCCGAGGACCTCGCCTCGCGCGAGCGATGGTTTGAGGGGCGGAGGGCGGGAGGATTTCCGGTGCTGGTCGCGGCCGATGGCGCGCGCGTTGTGGGCTACGCGACATTCGGCGATTTCCGAACATGGCCCGGCTATCGGCACACGGTCGAGCATTCCGTCTATGTGCGCGCCGGATGCCGCCGGACGGGGATCGGACGCGCGCTCATGGGCGAACTCATCGAGCGTGCGCGCCGTCACGGCGCGCACGCGATGATCGGCGGCATCGAAGCCCGTAACGAACCTTCGCTCGCGCTGCATCGAAGCCTCGGCTTTCATGAGGCGGCACGCCTGAAGGAAGTCGGATGCAAGTTCGGGCGATGGCTCGACCTGGTGCTGATGGAACTGCTGCTGGACTCGCGGCCGTCGCCCTGAAAGGCGGCGCTCCCGACGTTGCGGCGCCCGCCTCTATTCCGTGAGCATTGGACCGGGCCGGCTTTGGGGCGAAGCGAAGTCGCCGCCCGCATCCGGCATCGGCTCCATCTGCAGCGACCCGCCGATTCGAAGCGACCCGTCGACCATCAGGGGGCCATGAACTGTAAGTGAACCCCCGACAACGAGGGGCGTTGTGTACTGTTGTCCGGAAATCCCGGGCGGCTCGCCTTTGGGCAGCGTGGTCAGCGTGCTTCCGCCCACATGCAGCGAACGCGCAATCACGGGCCCATAGACCTCGGCCGACCCGCCCACCCGCAAATCGCCCATCACGCGAAGCGGCCCGTCCACGTTCAGCGAGCCGCCGACCCTGGCGGCGCGGGCCGGATCGGTTGGCACCTCGGCGATGGAGCATCCTGCCGCCAGGGCGGCGGTCAGGGCGAGCACCACAATCGCCGCAAGCCGGCTCATCGCAAACCGGAAGCTCGCGGTTCCTCTACTGGGGAACCGATTCCGAGACCAGGGGACCGCCGACCACCAGGGCGCCATCCACGGTGAGCGGCCCCTGCACGGTGAGCGGTCCGCCGACCGCCAGCGACTTCTCGAATACGCGGCCTTCGGGACCCGGACGCTCGCCCATCGGCAGGGATGTGGATATGGGGCCGCCCACGGTGAGCTTGCGGGCCTGGATGGTACCGTGGACGGTGGTTGGGCCGCCCACGTAGAGATTGCCGCGGACGCGCAGAGGACCGTTGACATCGAGCGGGCCGCCGATGGCGTTGAGCCTGGAATGCCCGAGCCAAGTGATGACGAGAGCGCCGAGGGCCAGGAATCCGGCCACCGTAAGCATCACGTCTATTGCGTCTCGTTTCGGCATTCGCGGCGACCCTCCCGAATTCGGGCGTCAGTCGTGGGGATGGCCGTTGGCGGCGTCGGCAGCCTGCGTGAAGATTTCCATCGGCGCAAGCGGCGGACGGCGGCGGCGCTTGAGTTCGGCGAGTTCCGCCTGGGCCTTGGCCTCGGCGTTGCGCCGCCGAATCTCCTCCATCCGCGCATCGAGGTCGGCGCCGTCGATTTCGCGGTTGACGCCGGCCTGGGCGAGGATGCGCTGGATGGATTCGCGGACCTCCTCGAGGGCGCGGACGTCATCGTCGTAGGAAATGGTTTCGAGCGCCTCCTGGATTCGGACGCGGGCCTGGGCATTGCGCAGCCGCGCGAGCATCCTGACCTTCTCGATCCTGAGTTTCTCGATCTCGCCCTTGAAAGCGACCAGGTTTTTCTTGGCGTCTTCGGCCTCGCGCGTGAGTTCGGCGAGTTCCTCGCGCAGCCGCGCGCAATCGGCTTCGAGTTCGTGCTTGCGCTGAAGGAGGATGAGCGCGCACTGATCCTCGTTCATGTCGGCGGCCTGTCCGGCCTGCTCCTCGACCTCGGCGAGTTCGGCGGTCTTGGCGCGCAGCTCGCGTTCGAGCTTGTTGCGCATGTAGATGACGCCGGCGGCCGCCGTCTTTAGCTGATGGTAGCGGCGGAGGCGATCGCCGATCGCGGCTTCATAGACGGCTTCCGGGTCGCGCGCCTCTCTGGTCCTGAGCCATCGCCTGAGCTTTCCGCCGATAAGGTTGAGCATCCGTGAAATGAACATTGCCTTTTTTCTCCTCGGCGGCGCCGCCGATTGCCGGGCTTGCCGCCATTTCGCGCGAGCGTCAGAGCCAGCGGCGGACCTGGGCCTTGTAGTCCCGGTAACGCTGCCCGAAGATCCGCTCCATCGACGCCTCCTCGTTCGGAATCACCATCCGATCGATAACCAGGAAGAACAGCACCGGCGCGAGCAGCATAACGAGCGATCCGAAGAAGATCGCGAGCCCGAGCAGGCCCAGGACTAATCCGAGGTACATCGGGTTCCTGGTGAATGTATAGGGTCGCTCGATCACGAACTGCGCGGGCTCTCCGTAGGGGTTTTTGGTCGTGTCGCGGGCCTGGAAGAGAGCGGCCGCGAACAAGCACAGGCCGACTCCGCCGGCGGTGAGCAGGAGCCCCAGGACAGCGTGGGCCTGCACGTCTCCGTACTCGAACAGCGAATGCAGAATAAGGGTGCCGAGCAGGAGCGCGCCGGCGAGCAGCGGGGGGTGGATTTTGAGCGCGCCGCCCGGGCCGCCGGCAGTTTCCGTGGTTTGTTCCATCGGTTTGTCTCCGTTCAATCCTCTTCCGACTTGAGTCCGAGTT
>Ga0070741_10011359_pt1 | contig 16460 bp, 15 predicted proteins | sample Coa_R1_4_FD_66440 | JGI IMG/M metagenome (GOLD analysis project Ga0070741, IMG submission 66440) | Surface soil microbial communities from Centralia Pennsylvania, which are recovering from an underground coalmine fire - Coalmine... | ecosystem: Environmental > Terrestrial > Soil > Unclassified ...
GACTCGGCCGCTGCGCTAGACTATGGTTATCAAGATACGGGCGGTCCAGCCTCGGGACGGCGAGGGACGACGTGCTGAACCACTCTGCCGACGTTCTGGTTGTCGACGACGACCGGCGCATCACCAGCATGCTGAGCCGCGCGCTACGTGCGGAGGGCTACGAGGTGCGCACCGCGAACGACGGGAGCGAGGGGCTGGCCCGCGCGCGCGAGCGCCAGCCCGATCTGGTGGTGCTCGACATCCTCATGCCCGGCATCGACGGGATCGAGGTCTGCCGGCGGCTGCGCGAGGAGAGCGACATCCCGATCCTCATCCTTACCGCGAAGGACGAGACCGAGGACCGCGTCCACGGCCTGGATACCGGCGCCGACGACTACCTGGTCAAGCCGTTCGCGCTCGACGAGCTGCTGGCCCGCGTCCGCGCGCTTCTGCGCCGGCGCGAGACGCGCGAGCAGCGCGTGCTGCGCTTCGCCGACCTGGCGCTCGACCTGACGAGCCGCATCGCCACGCGCGGCGACCAGACTATCGAGCTGACCACCCGCGAGTTCGAGCTGCTCGCCTACTTCATGCGCCACCCGCGCGAGGTGCTGAGCCAGGACCAGATCCTGGACCGGGTGTGGGACGGGCAGTACGACGCCGAGTCGAACGTGTTGCACGTCTACGTGGGCTACCTGCGGAACAAGCTGGAGGCGGGCGGGCTGCCGCGGCTCATCCAGACGGTGCGCGGCGTGGGCTACGTACTGCGCGAGCCGACCTAGCCATGTCCCTGCGGCTGCGCCTCACACTATTCTTCACCGTCGTGCTCGCGGCGAGCCTGCTGGGCTTTAGCGCGCTCCTGTACGTGCTGCTGGAGCGGGCGCTCGACGCCGACATCGACCACACCATCGCCAGCAAGGCCGAAGACGTGGCGCGCACCAGCCGCATCCGCGGGGAGTTCCCTGTCCGCCCCCGCCGCATTCGCCTGCCGCACATCGACGCTTTCGCCGCGCCCGAGATCTACATCCAGCTCCTCGACCCCGAGGGCCAGGTGCTCGATCGCTCGGCCAACCTGGGCGAGCACCAACTGCCGCTTACGGCGGACGGGCTCGCCAACGGCCGCGACGGCGAGCCGACGTGGGACACGATCCGCCTGGCCGGCCAGCGCCTGCGCCTGTACACCGCGCCGCTGCTCATCGATGACGAGGTGACGGGCTACATCCAGGTCGCCCGCTCGGTGGCCGACAACGAGCAGACGCTGGCGACGATGCAGCGGCTCTTGCTGTTTTGCGACGCCCTGGTGGTGCTGGTCGCCGGCCTGATCGGGTGGTTCCTGGCCCGCGCGTCGCTGCGCCCCCTCGATCGACTGAGCCACACGGCCCAGGCCATCGGCCTCAGCGGCCGGCTGGACCAGCGGCTACCCCCCGCCAAGCGGCAGGACGAAGTCGGCACGCTCGTCACGACCTTCAACGAGATGCTGGACCGGCTGGAGGCCGTGTTCACCGCGCAGCGCCGGTTCATCGCCGACGCCTCGCACGAGCTGCGCACGCCGCTGACGACCATCCGCGGCAACATCGAGCTGCTGCGCCGCAACCCCACCCTCCCAGCGGAGGACGTGCAGGACGCGCTGGCCGACATCGCCAGCGAGACGCAGCGCATGTCTCGCCTGGTGACGGAGCTGCTGCAGCTTGCCCGCGCCGACGCCGGGCAGAGCTTCGCCCGCGAGACGGTCCGCCTGGACGAGCTGCTGCGCGCGGTCCACCGCCAGACGCAGCTTCACAAGCCCGAGACGCAGGTCGAGCTGGCCGTCGCGGGGCCTGCGGCCGTGCTGGGCAGCGCCGACGCGCTCCAGGAGCTATTCCTGATCCTGGTGGACAACGGCCTGAAGTACACCCCGGCGGGCGGCCAGGTACGTATCAGCCTGGCGCGCGACGACGACTGGTACCGGGTGCAGGTGCGCGACACGGGTGTGGGGATCGACCCGGAAGACCTACCCCACATCTTCGAGCGCTTCTACCGGGCGACGAAGGTACGACAGGAGGGCGGCACGGGGCTGGGCCTGGCGATCGCCCAGTGGATCGCGGAGCAGCACGGCGGCCGCATCACGGTGAAGAGCGCACCAGGGCAGGGGAGCACGTTCAGCGTCTGGCTACCGGCGCCGCAGGCCGCGGCCCTGAGCCAGCAGCCGGGCGCTGTCGCCGTCCCGCCAGGGCCCGACGGCGCGCCGCAGCCCTCGCCCGCGGCCGAGCCGACCGCCGTGCGCTAGACGCTGGTCGTACGCGCCCAAATGGCGACGACGCGCCCGCTTTGGCCTGCCGGCAGGCCGTGCGGTCCCGTTGGAATGGGGCTTGCTACGCCTCGTCGGCAGACGCTCTGCCGGCTCGCCCGATCACCGCCGTAGGAGACTGTCGTGCCGTACGACCGCTTCAGCCCGCCCGTCGAGACGGAGGGGCAATACCAGATTTCCGACGCGGACCCGCCCGTCCACCGCACGCCCGACCGGGTGGAGGGCTGGGACACGACGCTGGCGCTGACCTGCAACCGCTGCAAGCAATCGCAGCAGACGGCTCGCCTGTTCCTGCTCGACGGCAACCTGCTCACGGAGCTGAGCCTGTGCGCCGACTGCCTGGAGGACGGCCTCGACGCGCTCGACGATGAGCACGAGAACGGGCGGTAGCGGCGAACGACGGGCGGTCGCGAGCGTCCAGGCCCGCGCTCAGGACGACGAGCGTCGCAGGTCGATCGTCGGGCGCATGTTCGGCCCCCAGTCTTTCTCGGCGAGCTGGCGCACGCGGCCGAGCGCGTCCAGGATCTCGACCGCGCCCGCAACCCCGCGCAGGGCCTCCTCGGCGGCCTCGCGCAGCCGGGGCGGGACATCATCGCTGAGGCCGATTATCTCGACGTAGCCCATCATCAGCGCGAGGCGATTGTACACCTCGTGCTGGGCTGTGTTCGCGGCGAGCAGCGCCCCGTCGAGCCGCGCCCGCTCGACCCCGACCAGCGCCGCGGCGGCGATCGTGCCCAGCAGCTCCAGCAGCTCCACGTCGGCGGGACTGAAGCGGCGCCCGGGGTCGCGGCTGAACACGGCGAGCGCCCCGAGCAGCCGGCTCTGGTGGATCAGCGGCACGGCGAGCGCCGTGCGCACCCCGGCCTCCCGCTCCGCGGCGACCGCGTTGGCCGCGTGCGCGTAGTCGCCGATGACCACCGGGGCGCGTCGCTCCGCGGCCAGCCCGGTCGCGCCGTGGCCGAGGGGGATTAGGCTGGCCGCGCGACTGGGCAGGAGGCTGTTGAAGACGGTCACCAGCCCGCCCCGGTCCTCTTGCCAGCGGTGAACCGCCCCGGCGTCGGCACGGAGTAGCACCTCGGCCTCGTGCACAAGCGCCGTGAGCAGCGCCCGCGCGTCGGCCTCGCTGGCCAGCCGCCGGCTGACCCGGAGGAGCGACGCCAGCCGGGTCAGCGCCTCTTCCCGCTCGGCCTCGGCCGACTTGCGGTCGGTAATGTCCGTGCAGGCGCCGACATAGCCGAGGAAGGCGCCGTCCGGGGCGAAGCGCGGCGTGGCGCGATCCAGAAACCACCGGTACTCCCCGTCGAAGCGGCGCAGGCGGTACTCGCACTCGAACGGCTGGCGCGCCGCGAGCGCCGCCCGGAACACCGCGCTGCAACGCTCGCGGTCGTCCGCGTGTACGCCCGCAAACCACCCCACGCCGCGCTCCAGCGCCAGCGAGCGCCCCGTGAAGTCCAGCCACGACTGGTTCAAGAAATCGCGCTGCTCGTCGTCCGCGGCGGTCCAGAGCAGCACGGGCGCCGCATCGGCCAGGCGGCGGAAGTGTCCCTCGGGCCGGCGGCGCGGCGGCGATTCCCGTGCCGGCTCCTCGTCTGGTGAGATCAAGACCGGGCCATCGCCGTCCGGCATACCCACTCCCCGCGCGTCGCCCGCCCGCCACCCGCCCGCTGGCGCCGCGCCCCACTCTGGTCGCCAGAGCATACTTAGCACAGCGAGCGGCCCCGGATGTGCAGCCATCACGAGATCGCGACGCCATCGTGAAGCGGGTGGGGCCGGTGGCCGGGGGAGCATGGGGCCGAGGCCAAAGTAGACGGCGGCTGGGCTTGACTGACGGCCTAGGACGGGGAGTCGGCCGGGGCGCCGCGCACGCGACGCACGTGCTCCGCCATGGCGGCGTAGGCGCCGGCGCGGTCGTGGCGCCGCACGGCATCGAGCACCCGCCGGTGGCCGGCGAGCGATTGGGCCGGGCGGTCGGGCGACTGGAACCAGCGCGCCCGCGACTGCTCTAGCAGGTCGGCCATCAGGTTCAGCAGTCGTAACAGCACGCCGTTGCCGGTGCTGATGGCGAGCGCGTTGTGGAAGGCGGTGTCTTCCTCGATCGGAATCTCGCCGCGGGCGACACGCGCCGCCTGGCGCTCCAGCAGCGCCTCCATCTCGGCCAGCGCCTCCGGGGTGGCGCGGGCGGCGGCCAGCTCGGCGATGTGCGGCTCCAGCATCTCCCGCACTTCCATGAGCTGGTCCATCTCGGCGCCCGCCAGCAGCGCCGACGCCATGGGCGGGATCAGGTCGTCGCCGGACAGCGCCCGCACGAAGGTGCCGCCGCCCTGGCGCCCCTCGATCAGGCCCCGCAGCTCGAGCGCGCGCAGCGCCTCGCGCACCGACGCGCGGCTCACCTGGAACGTCTCGGCCAACATGCGCTCGGGCGGGAGCTGGTCGCCCGGCGCCAGCGCGCCGTCCTGGATAAGCCGCTGGATCTGCTCGACGATATGCTCGTAGATGCGGCTACGCCGGATGGGCTCGAGGGCGGGCACGGACAGCCTCCCGGCGCGAATGGTCAGGCCATCGCCGCGATTGGCCAGACCACTGGCCGCTGGTAGTGTAGCAGCCGCGGACGGCTGAGGCAACGCGGCGCGGTCCACTTTGCCGAGCGGCGCTAAGTCCGTATACTGGCTAAGGCGTCTGGCGCCCACGCGACTGCACGGTCGCTCGCCGGACACACGCCCCGTGTCATTCAGCGCGCGGCCTGCCGCGCCTGGCCGGCAAGCTATTCACGGCGCAGTGCGTACTCGGTGGAGAGAGTGCCCATGTGGGAAGGGCGGCAGGTTTCCATCGTCTTCCCAGCGTACAACGAGGAGGCGGGCATCGCCGCCGCCGTGCGGGACTTCCTGGCCTGTCCGGCGGTCGACGAGGTGGTCGTCGTCGACAATAACTCGCGCGATCGCACCGCGGCGCTGGCCGCTGAGGCCGGGGCGCGCGTGGTCAACGAGACGCGGCAGGGCTACGGCAACGCGCTGCGCCGCGGGCTGCGCGAGGCGCGCGGCGACTACATCGTGCTGGCGGAGCCCGACGGCACGTTCGTCGGCCGCGACGTGCTGAAACTGCTCGCCTACGCCGGCGACTTCGACATGGTCATGGGCACGCGCACCACCCAGGAGCTGATCTGGCGCGAGGCCAACATGGGCTGGTTCCTGCGCGTGGGCAACGTGGCCGTGGCGAAATTACTGCAATACCTGTTCGACGGGCCGTCGCTCTCCGACTGCGGCTGCACGATGCGCCTCATCCGACGCGAGGCTGCCGACCGCATTCAGGACCAGCTCACCGTGGGCAGCTCGCACTTCTTGCCGGAGATGGTCGTGCTGGCGCTGCTGGAGGGGCTGCGCGTGATCGAGGTGCCCGTGAACTACCGCGGCCGGCTGGGCGAGTCGAAGATCACCGGCTCGTTCAAGACAACGCTGCGCGTTGGCTTCAACATGATTAGCCTCATCCTGAGCTATCGCCTGCGCACGCTGGCACGGCCGCGGCCCACGCGTGTGCAGCGCTCGGCAGAACAGACCTAACCCCCCCAGCCCCCCTTCCCTCTCAGGGAAGGGGGGAGCCGGTGGCTCGCTGCCCCGGTCTTCGCCCCCTCTCCCCCTGGGAGAGGGTCGGGGTGAGGGCGTGTCCTCTCCCCCTTCCCGCATCGGGAGGGGGGCCGGGGGGGTAGGTCAAAGGAGTCAAGGTTGGCGCGAGTACTGGTTACTGGCGGGGGCGGGTTCATCGGCTCCCACCTGGTGGACGCGCTGGTGGCGCGCGGCCACGAGGTTCGCGTGCTCGACAATCTCAGCCCGCAGGTACACGGGCGCGGCGCGCGGCCGCCGGAGTACCTCAACCCGAAGGCCGAGTTCGTGAAGGGCGACGTGCGGAGCCGCCCGAACCTCCGCGCGGCGCTGGAGGGTGTCGAGGTCGTCTTCCACCAGGCGGCCGCCGTGGGCGTGGGCCAGTCCATGTACGAGATTCGGCGCTACGTCGACGTGAACACGTACGGCGGCGCGGTGCTGCTCGACGTGCTGGCCAACGAGCCGCACACGGTCCGCAAGCTGATCGTCGCCTCGTCCATGTCGATCTACGGCGAGGGCGCCTACGAGTGCGCTATGCACGGGCGGGTCTACCCGGCGCTGCGCTCGGAAGCGCAGCTTAGCGCCCGGGACTGGGAGATGCGCTGCACGGCGTGCGACCGGGCCGTCGAGGCGCGGCCGACCGACGAGCAGAAGCCGCTCGCGCCGACCTCCATCTACGCGATCACGAAGCGCGATCACGAGGAGATGTTCCTGACCGTCGGCCGCGCCTACAAGCTGCCGACGGTGGCGCTGCGCTACTTCAACGTCTATGGTCCGCGGCAGGCGCTATCGAACCCGTACACGGGCGTGGCGGCCATCTTCTCCTCGCGGCTGCTGAATGGCCGCGCGCCGCTCGTCTTCGAGGACGGGCAGCAGACGCGCGACTTCACCCACGTTCGCGACATCGTGCAGGCCAACCTGCTGGCCATGGAGTCGAGCGCGGGCGACTACGAGGTGTTCAACGTGGGGACCGGCGTGCCGACCTCGGTGGCGCGCGTCGCCGAGCTACTGGCCCAGCACCTCGGGCTTGACCTGCGTCCGGAGATCGCCCAGCGGTTCCGCGCCGGCGACATCCGCCACTGCTACGCCGACATCGGCAAGATCCAGCGACTGCTGGGCTACCAGCCGAGCGTGACGTTCGAGGCGGGACTCGACGACCTCGTGGCCTGGGCGCGCGACCAGCGGCCGGAGGACGGCGTGGAGCGCGCCACCCGCGAGCTGGCAGCGAAGGCGCTGATCCAGTGACGGCGGCACACGCGCACGGTCACGGCCACGGACATGGCCACGGCGGGCCGCCCACGATGGTGCCGCCGGGCGCGCACTTCGACAGCATCGCCGCGCTCTACAACGCGAGCCTGCCGCCGCACGTCGTGCGGCACTACCTGGAGAAGCGCGTGGCGTTCGTGCGCAGCCGCGTGGCGGCGCCCGCGCGCCTGCTCGATGTCGGCTGCGGCACGGGGCTGCTGGCGCAGCGTCTGTCGCGGGTGGGGTACGACGTCGTCGGCCTGGACCTCTCCTACGGGATGCTCCTGCAAGGCGGCGCCGCGCTCCGCTATGTGCAGGGCGACGGCGCCGCGCTGCCGTTTCCGGACGCGGCGTTCGACGGCGCCGTGACCGTCGCGGCGCTCCACCACATCTTCGAGCCGGCCAAGGTCGCCTCCACGATCCGCGAGATGTTGCGCGTCACGCGGCCGGGGGGCGCGGTCATCATCTGGGACCACAACCCGCTAAACCCGTACTGGCCGTTCCTCATGCGGCGCCTGCCGCAGGATGACGAGGACACGCGGCTGGTGCCCGCCGGCGAGATTCTGCGCGCGCTGGACGCCGCGGGGGCCAGCGCCGTCGAGGTGGTGCGCAGCGGCTGGGTTCCCGACTTCACGCCGCGCTGGGGCCTGCCGGCCGTGCAGGCCCTCGAAGCCGCCCTCGAGCGCCTGCCCCTCATCCGCGAGCTGTCCGCCCACAATGTCGTCGTGGCACGGCCCTGACCGCTACCCTGGCCCGAATCTTGCCGGCGCGGGCCCGGGGGGCTAGCCCCTCACAATTCGGGGGTGTATCCCCTACACCTCGGCGTGAGCGGGTGCGTAAGCTGAAGTAGGTGAACCGAGGCTGCGGTGTGGGACAGTACCTTGGACGCCTCTAGAACTTCGACAGAGGAGTTGTCGATGCACATACGCCGCTCTTCGCGGATCCTGGCTGGTGGCGCCGTCGCGCTGGTGTTGGCGAGCAGCCTGTCCTGGGCCGCGCCGCGCCCCAGCGAGGCCCAGGCGATAGCGACAAGCTGCCCCGTACAGACGCAGTCCACCACGACCGGCACCAGCGCTCAGCAAGCGGCCGTGCAGGCCGCCCGCCTGAGCGTGGGGCAGAAGCAGTCGCTCTGTCTGGCCGCCGACTTGCTGGAGCAGGCGAACTTCCGGCTGACGCTGGACCTGGCGAACGCGCTGTTCCCCGGCTCGCTCGGCCCCATCGGCCCCCTGTCGGCGACGGACATCGGCGCGCACACCCAGAGCCCCGACAACGGCGCGCTCTTCGACGCGACCGTGGCCTCGGCCGCGACCGGGCTGTCCGGCAGCATCCTGGCGGGCGCGGGCCTGGGCGGTTACCTGCGCGAGCTGACGATCGACAACCCCGACCCGAACTGGCAGCAGCCGGTGCAGCCGGTGACGCCGCCGATGGTGTTCCCGAGCCCGTCGCCGGAGACGAACGTGCCGGTGGCCGCGTCGTTCCAGTCGCTGCTCACGAACGAGGTCCAGGCCGTGGGCGTGGCCCAGGCGCTGGTGTTCGCGCTGCGGCGCGCCCAGGGCGCCGCCCAGGCGGGGCAGACCCAGGTGAGCCAGCAGCACCTGCGGACCAGCGCGATCCTGGCGGTGCAGCTCGCCACGCTGCTCAACCGCGAGTCGCGCCAGCGCCTGCAGATGCAGGGCGCCTTCCTGACGGAGCAGCTCCCCGTCTACCTCGGCGACCCACCGCTGGCGCAGGCGCTCGACGGCGCCGCCATCGCGCTCGTGCAGTTCGCCGCGGCGCAGGGCGTGCAGCCGCCCGTGTTCGCGCCGCCGCCGCCGCCGTCGGTGCCCGTGGCGCTGCCGCAGCCGCCTCCGCCGCCCCCGGCGCCCACTGGCGGCGAGCCGCCCGCGGCTCCGACCGCTGGGGGCGCTGCGCCCGTGGTCGGCCAGTAATCGCGACGGCGCACAGCACGGCGAGCGCCCGGGGCCGCGCGGCCCCGGGCGCTCGCTGTGTCAGAGATCTCGCCCTTACCGCGCCTTGACGTAGTTCGTCATGCGGCCGATCTTCTCGATCTCGGTGACCATCGTGTCGCCCGCGTGGATCTGGCCGACGCCCGGAGGCGAGCCGGTCGTGAACACGTCGCCGGGGTTCAGCGTGAACACCTTCGACGCGTAGCTGATCATCTCAGGAATCTTCACCAGCATGTCGCCGCTGTTCACGTCCTGCTTGGTCTGGCCGTTCACCCAGAGCTGGATGTGCAGGTTGTGCGGGTCGCCGATCTCATCCGCGGTCACGACGTATGGCCCGATCGGGGTGAAGCCGTCGTACGACTTGCGCCGCGAGCGGTCGCCGTCGCCCCGCACCGTGATGTCCAGCAGGATCGTGTAGCCGAGCACGTAGTCGAGCGCCCGCTCGGCCGGCACGTCCTTGGCCGTCTTGCCGATCACGAAGGCCAGCTCCGACTCGTGGTGAATCTCGCGGTCGCCCACGTCCGGCAGGTACACCGTGTCGTCAGGGCCGATGATCGAGCTAGGCGCCTTCAGGAACACGTCGAACTCGCTCAGCCAGGCGGCGTGGCCCGTGAAGTCGCGGCGCGCGGCCATCTCCTCTTTGTGAGCGCCGTAGTTCGAGGCCGCGGCGAGGATCTTCGTCGGGTTGAGGACGGGCGCGTTCAAGCGCACCTGGCTCACGGGCACGCCGGCGCCGCTCTGGGCGGCCTCCTCGAGCCGCGGACGCAGCGTGTCGAAGTCGTGGCAGAGCCGCAGCCAGAAATTGGCCATGTAGCCGTTGTCCCAGGCCGGCAGCGCGCTCGTCACGTCGACGATCGTCTCGCCGCGCACCACGCCCAGCCGGTTGCCGTTGAATAGCGCGAGCTTCATCGCTTCCTCCTCGCCGCCACGCGGGTCGACAGTTCGCGCCATGATAGCACACGCCCGCCCATCCCCTTGCCATCTTCCAAGCGAGCAGGCATCTTCTTCCTGGCGGGCGCGCCGCGGCAATTACCGCCAACGCGCCGCCCCGCTCCCGGCCGCGCCGCGCTATCACGCCGGCATCGGCGGGACGCCCACGAGCCGGGGGCCGCGTGGGCCTAGAGCGGATACCTGGCGCAGCTCGCGCCCAGGAGGGGGAATGCGGTCGACCGACCAACACGGGCGGCTGGAGCGTCGCCTGGAGGGCGCCGGGCACACCTGGGGCCGCTGGCTGGACCTGGGCGAGAACACCGTGCTGCTGGGCGTGGGCACCGTGCTGCTGCTCGCCGGCCTCGCCGTGGTCCTGGTCACTGTACGGGAGCTACTCCATGCGCTGGCCTTTCGCACGTTCTCGGAAGACGTCATCGAGATCGCCGAGTCCGCGATGCTCGCGCTGATCCTGGCCGAGCTGGTGCACACGGTGCTCCTGCCGCTGCGCGGCCGGGCGCTCACGCCCGACCCTTTCCTCGTCATCGCCGTCGTAGCCATCGCCAGAGACATACTGCTGACCAGCATCTTGATTCCCAAGAGCCTGGAGGCGGGCACCTTGCTCACCGCCCCGATGGCCGCCTTGGTGCTCTAGGGCCTGGTGACACTCATTCTCGTCGGGGCGCTCGCAATGCTGCGCTGGTACCGCAGCCCCTAAGAGACGCGGCGCGGCGGCGGGGCTGGCACCGTGTAGGCCGGCAGCACGATTCCTCTCAAGATGACTCTACGCCAGCGCGCATCACGGCCCCGGCTGGGCGCTGCAAAATGCTCCCGGGGTGAGGGGCAAGCCCCCTGATCCACGCGCGCTTGCCAACTAGCGAGCGAGCAGGCATGATGGACGCGCCGGCCGGCCGCGCTCTCAGCCTGGCGCGGCGCCGGCGCGCCGCTCTGGCCTGCACGCCATCCGCAGTGGGAGCGGGAATAGCCACGAGCGACGCCAGCGTCCGGGCCCCAGACACGGACCGGGCTGATGCAGCTAGTGCAGAGGACAGGAGCGAATGGCAGCGACAAGCGCGCCCCCGTCCGAGCCCTCGACCGGGCCGCTGGAGCGCTACTTCCACATCCGCGAACGCGGCAGCACCCTCGCGGTCGAGCTACGCGGCGGCGTCACGACGTTCATCGTCATGGCGTACATCCTGGTGGTCAATCCGGTGATCCTGTCCACGCTGACGCGGGGGCAGGGGCCGGACTTCGCCGCCACGGCCACGATGACGGCGCTGGCCGCCGGCGTGTGCACGCTGGCGATGGGGCTGTACGCGAACTACCCGTTCGCCCTGGCGTCGGGCCTGGGCCTGAACGCCGTCGTCGCGTTCGACCTGATCCTGGGGCGCGGCCTGGCCTGGCAGGCGGCGATGGGAGTCATCTTCCTCGAGGGCGTGGTCATCTCTGTCCTCGTGATCACCGGCTTCCGCGAGGCGGTGATGATGGCGATCCCGATGAACCTGAAGCGGGCGATCGGGGTCGGCATCGGGCTATTTATTCTCTTCATCGGCCTGGTGAACGCGGGCTTCGTGCGCGTCCCCGTCGAGAGTATTCCCATCGTGAACGGCCAGGCGGCCGGCCAGCCCCAACCGCCCGTCACGCTCGGCAACCTGACCGGCTGGCCGATCTTCGTGTCCACGTTCGGGCTGTTTTTCACGGCGCTGCTCCTGGTCCGCCGCGTGCGGGGCGCGCTGCTGATCGGCATCCTCGTGACGACGGCCGTCGCTATCGGCATCCACTACGCCACTGGCGCCGACGTCTCGGCCGCGCCGGGAGAGCAGGGCGGCCTGCCGGCGCAGCTCGCGCCGGTATCGTTCGCCACGCTCGGCGCGGGCCTCAACTTCGGGGTGTTTCAGGCGCTCGGCGTCCTCACCGCGCTGCTGGTCATCTTCTCGCTGATGCTGTCCGATTTCTTCGACACGATGGGCACGGTGATCGGCATCGGCGACGAGGCGGGCTGGCTCGACCCGCGGGGCCAACTACCCGGCATTCGGCGGGTGCTGCTGGTGGACGGGCTCTCGGCGGCCGTCGGGGGCTTCTGCTCGTGCTCGTCGGTGACGGCCTACATCGAGAGCGGGGCCGGCGTGGCCGACGGGGCGCGGACGGGGCTCGCCTCGGTCGTCACGGGACTGCTGTTCCTGGCGGCCATCGTCCTGGCTCCGCTGGCCGGCGTCGTGCCGGCCGAGGCGACGGCGCCGGCCCTCATCCTCGTCGGCTTCTTCATGGCGGGCGTGCTGCGAGAGATTGACTTCTCCACGCTGGACGAGGGGCTGCCGGCGCTGCTCACGCTGGCGGTCATGCCGTTCACCTTCTCGATCACGGACGGCATCGGGGCCGGCTTCGTGATGTACAGCTTCCTGAAGCTGGTGCGCGGCCGCGCGGGCGAGGTTCACTGGATGATGTACGTGGTGTCGGCCGCGTTCTTGCTCTACTTCGCCACTGGCCTGCTGCGGGGCTGGTTCGGGATCTAGCCCGCGGCCGGCGGTGGGATGCGCGGCGGCGCGGCCGTTACTGGTAGAGGCGCTGGAGGAAGCCGGCGCGGTCGAGCTCCTCGACGAAGTGGTTGTCCACGAACTGCTCGGCGCGCAGCTCGGCCGCGGCGGGCACGTCCTCGGTCAGCCAGTCCAGCTCCAGGCGAATGGCGTCCAACGAGACGTAGGGGTAGCGCTCCCAGCCCGGCACCATCGCCACGTAGGTCCGCTCCAGCAGGAGCGGATCGTCGTTCTGGGTGTGTTGTCCGATGATCTGCTTGGTGCGCTCTTTGTCACGGTGGAGGAAGGCGAGCCCCTCGGCGAGCGCCTGCACCGCGCCGCGCGCCAGCGGCTCGTTCGCGGCGATCCACTCGCGGCGGGCGGCGACACCCGACAGCCCTGGCAGTCCCCATTCGGTCGTGTCCACAAGCAGGCGCAGCCCGGCGTCTTCCGCGCGGAACGTCCCCGGCGGGCTGAGCAAGCCCCCGGCCACCGCGCCGGACAGGAGCGCCTGCAGCGAATTGGCCATATCGCCCGTGGCGATCAGCGTCACGTCCCGACTCGCGTCCATGCCGTAGCGGTCGAGGATGAGCGCGGTCGTGCGCTGCACGATGCCGGCGCGGCCGGTGACCGCGACCTGCTTGCCGCGCAGGTCGGGGACCGTAGCCACGTCGGGCTGCGCGTACAGCCAGAAGCGGAGCTTATTCGAGTAGGCGCCGATGAACTGGATGTGGATGTCGTTCAGCGCCGCGTTCAGCACCGCGGTCGGCGCGAGCGTGGTGATGGGCACCTCGCCCGCCACCAGCGCGCCGATGATGCGCTCGGCGCCGGGGATAGGCACTAGCTCCGGGTCGAGGCCGTATTTCAGGAAGAAGCCCTCGTCCTTCGCGACCCAGAGCGCGGCAAGGTTGGCCGTCACGGTGTTCAAGCCGAACCGCATGGACACCGGCGCGGGCGGCGGCGCGGCGGCTGAGCTGCTGGGCGCGGGAGCGCCCGCGGCGGCTGGCGCGCCGCCGGCGGGGGCCGGCGCGGGCGCACGGCCGGCATCGCTCGCGGCGCAGCCGGCCGTGTATGCGACGAGGAGCGCGATCAGTAGCCGCCGCACCGTGTTGCCTCCTCGGCAGGTGGTCGAGCCGCGCGCGCCGGCGGGTAGCGTCCCACGCCGCAGCGGGCCGGCGCCGGCCGCGTCGTGGGCCATGCCGCGCCGGGCGGGCGGCGCCGCGCCCGTTCGCCAGCAGGTGGACGCAGGATACACCATCCGCGGGGATGGATGATATCCGATCCGGCCCGGTGGTTCGCGTCCCAAGGCGCGCCCTCACGCCGGCCCTCTCCCTGCTAGCCCTGCTCGGCGGCGAGCGCCGCGAGGTTGCGCAGCTCGTTGACGAGCCAGGGCACGTCGTGCGCGTAGGCCGTGGCGAAGCCCTGCCGCAGGTTCAGGTCGGGATGGTCGCCGACGGCGCCGCCCTCGCGGGCGCGATTGGCCATGCTGTCGAGGTCGTCCGCGGTGATGCTCACGATGCGGCCGCCCTGGAAGCGGTCGAGCAGCGCCCGCACGGCGGCCACCAGGCGCGGCACGTCGTCGTGGTAGTAGCGGGGCCACGGCTCGCCGCCGCTCGCATCGCCACCGGGCTCCCAGGCCTCCGCGGCCCGCGCGCGCTGCATCATGGCCGCTAGCGCGGCCTCGCCGATCTCCTGGCGCATGAGCGACTCCTCGCTTCCGTCGTGGGGGCGCGCCGTGGTCCCGGCGATGTTATGTCGCGCCACGAGCCGTGGCCGCCGGTGTAGCGCGCCCCGAACTTACCCCTACTATGCCACGTCTGCGCCGGACGGCCAGGAGCGCTGTCTTGGGTGAGTGAGCCGCGGCGCGCGCCGGGCGGCAGGGGACGAGCCCCTGCCCTACCTCGCGGCTACCGTGGAACGGCTCGATGTCCGCGAAAGTCGCTCTACGGACAACCGCCGGGCCCCGTCCCGTCAGCCGTCGCGGGCGCGGAGAAAGTCGTCCAGGCTGCGGTAGTCGCCGTCGAAGAGGAGGTAGGCTTCGCCCCATTGCGGCTCAGGCGCCGTCGAGAAGAGTTCTGGCAGCGCGCCGGCCGGCAGCGCGGCGGGCGACGGGGGTGGCGCTGGCTCGCCGCTCATCCGGCCGAGGCGTCGAGGCGCGCGATCGCCTCGCGCACCGAGTCCACGATCTTCACGTAGCTGCCGCAGCGGCAGAGGTTGCCGGCCAGGTACTCGCGGATCTCGGCGTCGTCGGCGTGCGGGTGCTCGGCGAGCAGGGCCTTGGTGGTAAGCAAGATGCCCGGCGTGCAGTAGGAGCACTGGAAGCCAGTGCGGGCCAGGAACGCCTCCTGCACCACGTCGAGCGCCCCAGGCGCCCCCAGGCCCTCGACGGTCACGATGTCGCGGCCGTCCTGTAGCGCGCCGAGGGTCAGGCAGCTACTCATCGGGCGCCCGTCGATCAGCACGGTGCAGGCGCCGCACATGCCGATGCCGCAGCCCTCGCGCACGCCCAGCAGCCCGAGCTGGTCGCGCAGCACTTCCAGCAGCGTGTGGTGCGTGGCCACGGCCAGGCGCCGCTCCTCGCCGTTGACGCGCAGCGTGATCTCCATGCCCTCGGCCATTATTTGTCTTCCGTCCCCTTCGCCTGCAAGGCGCCTAGCACGCGCTCGGGCACGAGCGGAATGCTCGGCACGCGCACGCCGATGGCATCGCGCACGGCGTTGCCGATCGCCGGCGGCACCGCCGGCAGGCCCGTCTCGCCCAGACCGTGGACCTCGGGGTCGGGCTCCGGGTTCTCGGCGAGCGTGCTCGTGAAGGCCACCGGGAAGTCCTGCAGCGACGGGATCATGTAGTCGGAGAGGTTCGGGTTGGTCACCTGGCCGCCATCGAACAGCATCTCCTCGAACAGCGCCTGGGATAGCCCGAACGCGGCGCAGCCCTCGTTCTGCAGCTCGGCGTTCGGCCGATCGATCACGCGGCCGGCGTACGTGGCGAGGTGCAGGCGCAGCAGCGTCACCTTGCCCGTCTCGCGGTCCACCTCGACCACCGCGCCCGCGGCGGCCTGGTGCCAGTGGTGCGACGCCTTGCCCTGGCCGGTCTCGGGGTCCACCCAGATCTTAGTAGCGAACGAGCCGGAGCCGGTGATACTATCCACGCCCGCGCCGCGCAAGAGCGCCGCCATCTCCAGGCCCTCGGGCGGGCCGTTCGGGGCGTAGACCCGCCCGCCGCGCACCTCGATGGCCTCCAGTGGCGCCTCGTAGAGGCGCGCGGCCAGCTCGCGGAGCTGCCGGCGCAGATCGTCGGCGGCCACGCGCGCCGCCAGGGCGTTGAAGAAGCTGGAGCGGCTGGAGCTGGTCCCCTGGTCGGGCGGCGTCAGGCTGGTGTCCGTGTAGGGCACCTCCACGGCCGCCTCCGGCACCTCGAGCGCGCGGGCGCCCTCGCGCGCCAGCACGGCCCGCGCGCCCTGGCCGATGTCCACCGTGCTGCTCAGCACGCTGATCGTGCCGCTCGCATCGAGCTTGATCTCGAGCTGCGTCGTCGCCGGGTTGCTGCCCATGTGCTTGATGATCACCGCCAGCCCCCGCCCGACCAGCTTCTCGGGGCTCGACGGCGGTGGCAGAGGCTGATCGTAGCCGATGGCGCGGGCCGCGTCCTCCAGCAGCTCCGTGAAGTGGATGTCTTCCAGCTCCTCGCCGGTGGCGAAATGGTCGTGGTCGTGCAGCAGGTTCTTCTTGCGGAACTCCAGCGGGTCCATGCCCAACCGGCGCGCCAGCTCGTCGGTATGGGACTCGTAGGCCCAGGCGACCTGCGACACGGCCAGGCCGCGGAACGGCACGGCGTTCGGGCGGTTCGTGTAGACGGCGTAGGCGTCCACCTTCACGTGCGGGATGCGGTACGGCCCCGCCGAGCCGATGGCGCCCGAGCGGGCGATCGTGCCGCTGCGGTCGGCGTAGGCGCCGCCGTTGTAGTGGATCTC